>WBZR01000160.1_pt2 | contig 77907 bp, 77 predicted proteins | sample 5204231 | NCBI WGS metagenome assembly WBZR01 (sample SAMN12412403, study PRJNA552823) | activated sludge metagenome | isolation source: activated sludge from anammox sidestream of wastewater treatment plant... | place: USA: Virginia | collected 2017-08 | reverse complement strand
CGAGCGCGTTCATGAGTTCGGTCGTATCGTTCATTTTCCTAGATAGCCCTCCTCTCGGGCATAGGTCTCCAACTGCTTTCGCAAGAGCGTTCGTCCCCGCGCGATCCTTGATCTCACGGTTCCCACCGGCGCGCCGGTGGCTTCGGCGATCTCCTCATAGGTGAGCCCCTCGATGTCGCACAGGATCACAGCCATGCGGAACACCTCGGGCACCTGGGCGAGGGCTTCCTCGACCTCGGCCCCCAACATGCCGTCAAAGAGAGCCCTGTCCGGCACCGATTCTTCCGGCGCGGCGGGCTCCCAAGTTCCGTCTTCGTCGAGCGAGACGGCCGTGCCCTCTCGGGCGCGTTTCCGGTACTGGTTGATGTAGAGGTTCGTGGTGATCCGGAGGATCCACGCCTTGAAGTTGCGTCCGTCGAAGCGGTCGAAAGCCTCGTAGGCCCGAACGATCGCCTCTTGCGCCAGGTCGCTCGCCTCTTCCGGATCACGGGTGAGGCGAAGCGCAGTACCGTAGACCGATGCGAAAACGCCTTCGGCCATCCGCTCAAATCGCTCGCGCTGCGGATTGCCGCGACGAGACAGCATTGCTCGGATCGTACCATTCTCGCTACTCCCAACACACTTCGGCCCGCCATGGTTCCCGGTTCGAGAAACCTGGCACGAATACCGGTGCGTCGGTCAGTCCTTCAGGGCGGCGGCGAGCCGAAGCAAGGAGCGGAGGCTCTCGTCCAAGAGCGCGGCAAGGGCGTCCACGGTGGGCCTTCCGTCTTGGTCCAAGATCTCGTGGGCGCCGCCGATGCAGGCCTGCAGGGGGGAGACGATGCATCCGAGCTGCACGAGGATCGGCCGAAGGTGCCCGAGCGAACGGATCCCGCCCAGGCGACCTGGCGAGGCAGAGGCCAGGCCTACGGGAAGGCCGTCGAAGGCGGTCTCGCCCTCGGCATCCCTCACCCGGCTCACGTAGTCAATTGCGTTCTTGAGCACCCCAGGGACCCCGGCGTTGTACTCGGGCGTGACGATGAGCAACCCATCGGCGGCCCGCAAGGCGTCCGAGAGCTTGATCGCGTTCTCCGGCGGGCCGCCCTCCTTTTCCTCGTCGCCGTCATAGAGCGGGATGGGGTGATCCCTGAGCTCGAAGATCGTGGTACTCGCTCCGAGATCTCGTAACTGGGCAGCGCAGAAGCGGAGCAAGTGGCGGTTGTAGGAGCCTTCCCTGGTGCTTCCGGGAAGGCAGAGGATAGTGAGCGGGGCCGAAGGGGAGGTCACTGGTATCTATACGTGGGCGACATGGTTTCGTCGCAGAGGCCATTTCAAATCCTATGCTAGAAGGTCAGCTCAAGGTTCGCTTCCGTCGGGAGGGTCAGGCTACCCGCCCAGCGCTGCCGCCACCGTGCGGTTGCCCTTCTGCCGGGCCACGTCGAGCGGCGTGCGGCCGAGCTGGTCCTTGATGGTCGGGTCGGCGCCGGCGGCGAGCAGGATCTTGGCGACTTCGGCGTTCTTGGCCGAGTCGCGCAGGGCGGCGCAGTGCAGGGCGGTGTAGCCCCGGCAGTCGTAGCCGCCGTCCTTCGGTTGCAGGTCCGGGCCCTTCGCGTTCGGCTTCGCGCCCTTGCGCAGCATGTGCCGCACCAGCCCAGCCTCGCCCCAGTAGCAAAGGCGCTGGAAGGGGATCTTGGCGAACATGCTGTTCTTCGGGTACCCGTCGAAACCTGGCGACATCGGATCCCCGCCAGCATCCAGCAGCAGGGCGATGACGCGGCGGGTCAAGTTCACATCTCGAACCCTTTGGGAGAGCGAAGGAATCGGGCTGCTGAGGCGGCTGTAAAACGGGTAGGCGTGCACCATGCCGAAGGCGTAGTCGTTGTTGAACGTGACCGCAAGCCAGAGCGGCGCGGCGCCATGCTTGCTGTAGGACTTCCTTGGACGGAAGTTGGGGTCGGCTCCTCGGCTCAAGAGAAAGCCGACAAGTTCGGGGTACGGGCGTACGACCGCGTGTGAAAGAGGTGTTGAGCCGTACTCCGTATGGTAGTTGACGTCGGCCCCATGCCCGATCAAGCACTTTGCCATCTCCACGCCGAGGGCGGGACGACCTGGAAACTCTCGCTGGGCTGGCAGTTGCGCAAGAGCTTCCGACATTTCTCGCCTTGCAGTAGCGCCATTGCCAATCCGTTTGACCCGCTCTTGCACGATAGACAGGTCGTTTCCCATTACGAGCTTGCTCAACCGCATGGTGGCAGATCCTCGCTGTGGGGTGTCTATCTGACCCAGCGCCACGAGCGAGCAAAGTGTAAGCGATGCCGCGGAACTCATCCGGCCCATTCTCACTATCCACCTCCTTCCAGGGGCTGCCCTGAGATCGGCTCGCGGCTCACCACGATGTTGGCGGGGGTGGCGCAAGCGCCACCGTTGGCGACTCGCACCTTCAGCCAAAGGTTGTCGTCTTCGTCCGTTAGAGCAGGCACCGCGACCTTGCTCCCGGTGCGTGCCTGCAGCAAGTCAACCGCGTCCCGGTTCAGCGGGTAGCCCGGCTCGAGGAGCTGCGGGACGTAGCGCTTGTCCGCCTCGGTGCCGCCGGGCTCCGCCGCATGGGCGGCGCCGAAGTACGTTTCCACGTGGCGCCCGACGATGTTCGCGAACACGTTGCCGGTCGTGCTCGCGCTGTTGTTGACCAGCTTGACCCGGTAGCCGAGGTTCGCGCCGTAGCAGCCCTTGTTCGCCAGGTCGTACTCGTGCCCGGCGCCCGTCGGGGCACCAAATCCGTCGAGCAGGCGCTCGCGACGACCGGCTGGGTCGTCGTGAACTTGTCAAAAGCAGGTTTCGTGCAGGCCATCCGTCCGTCCCCGTCCATATTGACGTTTGGCCGGCAGCGGAGGTTTCGCCCCAGGGTGCGCGGGCTTGCCCGCTCGATGGAGCAGCCGGCTTGCCGGCTAGGCGCGGGTGGGGGCGCAGCCCGGCTAGTCGCAGACTCCGTACCAGGTCCCCGACCAGCTGCCCGCCTCGGGGTCGTTCGAGCGGTGGCCGTCCGGGTGGACGACCTGGTTGTCGAACTGCCCGGCGTTCGAGGTGAAATTCGCGTGGCCGTCGGCGAACACCACCGTCCCGCCGGTCGGCGACCATTCGCGGTAGTAGTCGTAGGGGGCGTCGCAGTCGTAGCCGTACTTGGCGCAGCCCGGGTCCTTCGCCTTCGAGAAGAACGGGAACATCTCGGAGCGGATCACACGGCTCGCCGCCGGGTCGGCCATCGCGGTCTCGCTCACCGCGCTGGTGGCGGCGAGGGAAAGCAAGGCGTCGTTCTGGCGCGAGAAGTCCTTCACACGGGTGAAGAGGCACTGCGTGAAGCGGTAGCTCGAGCCAAAGGCGGTCCAGTAGTCCTTCTTGCCGGTCGTGCGGGACTGGTAGGGCCCGCCGTTGTCCATCGGCGAGCGGAACAGGTCTTTGTTCTTGGTGTAGGCGAGCAGCAGGTCCTCGGTGCCGAAGTGCCCCGGGTCGCCGGGGGGCGGCGCGGTGTTGTAGGCGTGGAAGATCGGCATGGTGTCGTCGTGGTCGCCGAGGTACAGCTTTACCGCCATGCCGATCTGCCTCCCGTTGCTGAGGCAGGCGGTGTTCTTGGCCGCGACCTTGGCCTGGGCGAAGACCGGGAACAGGATAGCGGCAAGGATCGCGATGATCGCGATGACGACGAGCAGTTCGATGAGCGTGAACGCGCGTTTCATGGTTTTCTCCGAGCGGAGCGCCGTCCCGCGATTGCTGGTCGGCGCTGCCCGGAGGCCGCCTCGCCGCAATCCCTACGCTGGCATGACCCAGATCAGGTTCGAAGGGACCGGTCGCTTTTCGCGACTCATCTCAGCCCTCGTTCGGGCGCCCCTTGCGGACGAGCACTCGGTGCTCTGTGCTCATTGTACTCTGCAGCCGGAACAGGCGCCGGTCCGGAGCTTCCAGGGTGGGCGAGCGTACCTGTGAGGCGTGCAGGGGCAATCGTTCGACCCCTCGGCGCCAGTGCCCCCAGCCGGACCGCCCTACGTCCGGACGGCGGGATCTTGCACAAGCCGGTGTCGCTTACCGGTAGAACGCCTGCCAGCGGGCGACATGCTCGTCGAGGCGCGGGTAGTCGTCCGGTAGGCTGTTGTGGAGCCCCTCCGAGCGCCGCTTCGGCTCGAGTGGCCGGTCAATGGGCAGTTGGCTCAACCAAAAGTGCCTGCATAGGATGTAGCGCATCTCGGGATCAGGGCTGTCGAGCAGGGCGGCCAGCCTGCGGTTCTGGTCGTGGCTCAGCCTGCCTTCGAGCCCGCTGCGCAGCAGGAACATTCGGGCCTTCGGGTTCTTGAGCGAGAGCAGCCGCGACAGCCACTGCTCGGGGGTCGGCCATCTGCCGAGCATCCGAGCACGCAGTTCGGGCGAAAGGTCGAGCTCGTAAGTCTCTGCGATCTCGTCGGTCGTAGAGTAAAGGATGCCCTCCGGCGGGTCACGGTCGAGCGCGGCATACTCCCAGCGCGCTTGGTGCTCTAATGGCATGACGCCCGACACCTGGAGGTTCCGGAGAGCGCAAGCGGCGAAGAGACGCTCGGCGGGGCCGTGGCGGCGGGCCCAATCGGCCAGGCCGAGCGCGAACGCATTCGGGATCCGGCCTGCGAAGAGCCATTGGAATAGATCCGGAGGGACAGCCTCCTCGGAGAGGCCAAGGACTTCTGGGTCGGTGGACTCGAAGAACTCCTCGAGACCCTTCTTATAGACGGCCGGGTCGCCCTCGAGGGTGGCGAGCAGCGCCCGGCCGTACCACTCCTCCTTCGTTCCGCCGCTCCGGGGGGGGGAGCCGGAGAACGGGAGGGCCCAGCGAGGCCAGGCTTGTCCAGCCTCTCGAGCGTTGCCGATGTATCCTGTGTCGAACAGGTCTATCTCGAAACCTTCGCTCGGAAGAGTTGCCAAAACGAGGTAGGTGCGGCCCGGCTCGAGTGCCGGGCCAAAGGGGCCAGCGCCCGGCTTAACCAGCTCGGTCATCGCTCCGCTCCCGTCCGGTTTCGAGAGGACTTCGACCTGCCAGCTGTCGGTGCCGGGCATCCTTGCCGGCTGCCGGAGCTCGTGCGACGTCACGCGCACGACCGCCATCGCGTCCAGACGGGCGAAGGTCTGGGCGTCTACGCCCTGGGTGAGGCCGGAGCGGAGCCGCTCGTTGAGCGCGGGCTCCTGAGCATTCGGCGTGCTCGATGAGAATACAGCACAGATGAGGGGAAAATGCGCGAGTGTCATGTGGCTTTAGAATCCTGTCTGGGTGCACTGCCCGGGCTCGCCTGGCACGAGTTGGATCGTGAGGCTGCGCTTCAGCAGCCCGCCGGTAGCGTGGTTCTCGGTCGCCACCCAATACTGCTGTGGGAATGAGATCGTCGGGAACTGGGGGCCCGGCCAGCGGTACCAAAGGTTGTCCGTCGCATGCCAGTTGCCGATCGGTGAGCTGACGCCGGTTCCGACGAGCGTGTGCCACACGAACCCAGTGTTCCGGTTCGAGATTCCGTCATCGGGCAAGCCTTCTGGAAAGCGTTCTTGGCAAAGTACTCCAGGCATGTTGCGGCCAATCGTGTCCTTGAGATTGCAACGGACGTAACGGCCGCACCGTTTAGAAGGAGGTCCAGGATCGTATGCGTCGTACTGGATTCGTGTCAACTCGCCTGGCTCGGCCGCTGTGATCTTGCTGACCATCTTGGTCTCGCTGTCCTGCTTGCCAGAGAACACGCCGGCTTGGTAGTGGCTCTGCTCAGTGTCGTCTTGGCCGTTGGTCACGAATGCGCCGAGCGGGTAGCTTTGGGCCCAGGTTCCGCACTGGAAACCGTCCACGAGCTCGACATCCGTGTAGAAGTAGCATTTGACTTCGCTGTCTTCGAACGGCCCGGTTGCCTGGAGGTCAACCGTCATCGGATGGGGCGAGTTCGGCGGCAAGCCTGCGAGCGTGGCGCTGTACGTTCCCGCCACCGGCTGCCATATCCAGGTGACGCCTTCGGGCTGGCTGTACTTAATGGTGGCGGTCGCATCTTGAGTCTGCTGAAACCCGGCGGGGACAGGCTGGTCCGGCGGGTAGCCGAAGTACTGGAGGTACCAGGGGTTGTTGTTGGCCCCGTTTGGCTGGGAGTTAGTTCGCCCGATCTGGAGCCACGTCTGCCTTTCGGAGCCCGCGACCCCCAGTTGCAACGGCCCGCCGAAGGCGCAGCATTGCGCGGTGAGCCAGACTCCGGGAACGGTCTCCGGCTGGCCGCCGGGGGGGATCCTGAGGATGCCGACCTTCGCCCAGAAGATGCCCGGCCCGGCAGCCCGGCCGGTCGCGTACTGGTTGAACGGCCCTTCGATGATCGTCAGAGCGTCGGCAGGGATCGCAGGTCCGCCGGGCGGCTGCCAGTAGTACTCCCACTTGAAGCCAGCCAGCCCCCAGTCTTCCGCAGGCTCCCAAACCGCTTTCAGCTTGAAGTCCGCTTGCTGGCGGGTGGGCGGCGCACCCATCGGGCCCGCCACGCTCGGGAGGGGCGATGCGCTGAGCTCCTTCACTCTGTCCCACACTAAGCCCGGCTGGCCAAGGAAGTCGAGGAACTCGATATAGCCTTGCCCGCCGAACTGGTCGCCGCCGTACGGCTGGGCCCCGGCCAGGCTAGCCCCAAAGGCGTACAGAGCGGCCACGCCACGCCACGCCACGCCACGCCACGCCATAGATTTAGAGACGATTGGCGGGCACGAAGGGTTCGCTATGCGGCGAGGCTTGCTGCGCCCGGCTCGCGGGCACGCTCGCCCTCCCCTGGCCGGGCCTCAAGGGAGGGCTGGAACGATGCATCGGTAGAGACTTACGGGCAGGCCGTGTCTTCGCTGTCCGTGATCGTCGTGCCGGGCACGCCGTTGAACTTGTGGACCTCGCTGTGGCTGTCGGCAAAGTTGATCACGAGCCCTTCCTGGTGGCGGGCCATGCCCATGAACGTCCAGTATTCGAGCGGGGACGGATTGCTGCCGACTCGCTGGCGGATGTAGCCGTCGAAGAACCGGATCGTGCCCACCACGTCGGGCAAGGACGACTGGCTCCCGGTCGACGTGAACTTGCGCAGTGCGGCGATCGGCGCTCCGCAGAAGTTCTCGCCGAACAGCCCGAGGTTCGGGATGTAGCTCGCGTACTGGGCCCCGCGGGCAGGGATCGTCAGGTTCAGGGCGTTCAGCCGTGCCTCCCAGTCTTGGCCGGGCGGGGTGTGGGGGGGGCTGACGAAGATCTGCTTGTTCTTCAGGTACGGATCGACTGCGCCACAGACGAAGAGGGTCACAGGTCGCCAACGTCTGGGGCCCGGAAGTACGCGCTCAGGGGGAACACGTCGTCGAGGTCGCCGCGATAGAGCAGCACGCCCCGTCGCAATTCCTACACTGGCATGACCCAGATCAGGTTCGATGGGATCGGTCGCCATTCGCGACTCATCTCAGCCCCAGTTCGGGCGCCCTTTGCGGACGAGCACTCGGTGGTCGAGGCCAGCAGGCGACAGAGCCGCGATTAGTCGCTGGATCTAGGCGGGTCAAACCCAATCGAGTCGGCCATTCTCCGGAAGGTTTCTGAGTGTCGGAGGTGATCGTGTTCGTCGCAGGAGAGCATGAGCCGGAAAGTCCGGCCTTCTGGTTCCCAGAGGAAGCTTTCTGCGATGGAGGCGGGCCCCTCCCCGTACGGAGGTTCGTTTCGGACCACCGTGTGCATGGCCGGGCCGGCCTGGGTCTCGATCACTCGCGCGAGTAGGCAACCGGTCTCCCTTTGCTCGATGTCCGCGGCATCCTCCAGTGTCATCCCTCCTAGGTCGCCTGCCCACACCGCACTCCCGAAGACTTCCGAGCTGGAATCTGTGGCCTGGGGTCCTTCCAGAAACGTGACGTCTCCGGAGCCTTGGTCCATGAGCCGGGCCGCAGAGGGAAACCTTGCTGCGACCACCTCCGGATCGGCAAGCGACCAGCCTTCGGGAAGCTCGATCCAAGCTCCACCTGCGAGTGCGACCTTGGACTGGTTCGGCAAGGGCGCATTGGGTGGGGCCGTGGAGGGGCGTGCCGACGGCCAAAGATACTCCCGCAACTGGAACGCCGCCACGACCCCGGCGAGCAGGGACGCGGTGGTCAGCAGGATCGCGACGAACCCAGGCCGCTTTCGCGGCCCCGTGCCAGGGTCAGGCTTCGCCATGCTCCCATTATGGTTCCCGATTGCTAGGTTAGGCTCGCGAGAGATGAAAGGAAACGGGCCAGCGAGTGCAGCTGGCCCGTGGATGCGGGAACAGGCGACGACTTACGGGCAGGCGGTGTCTTCGCTGTCGGAGATGTTCGTGCCGGGCACCCCGTGCAGGTCGTTGTAGGGGTTCGTCGGGGAGATCGTGGTGCCTTCCAGCTCGGTCATCGTTCGCCGCAAGGGCTCGATGGCTGTGGAGCGCCAGGAGTAGTACTTCGGTGCACGGGCTCCTGCCTGGGTGTCGCCACCATCGGGAATGCCGCTGAACTTATGGACCTTGCTGTGGCTGTCGGCAAAGTTGATGACAAGGCCCTCGGCGTGTCGGGCCATCCCCATGAACGTCCAGTACTCAAGCGGTGCGGGGGAGCCTCCCACCTGTCGCCGAATGTAGCCGTCGAAGAACATGATCGTCCCGACACTGTCGGGAAGCCCCGATTGGGAGTTCACCGGCGTGTACTTGCGGAGCGGCGGGAGCGGGGCGGTGCAGAAGTTCTCCCCAAAGAGGCCGAGGTTGGGGATGTAGCTCGCGTACTGCACGCCACCTTGTGGGATCGTCAGGTTCAAAGAGTTGAGCCGGGCCTTCCAGTCTTGGCCGGGTGTCTGGTCGGCAGGGCTGACGAAGATCGCCGTGTTCTTCATGTACGGCTGCACCGCGTCATAGACGGAGAAGATCACAGGTCGCGGATCGCCTTGTTCTGGGGTGCGGAAATAGGCACTGAGCGGGAAGTAGTCGTCGTGATCGCCTCCATAGATGAGGGCAGCGGTCGCGATCTGCTTCTGGTTGCTGATGCTCTGGGTCTTCTTGGCCGCGTCCTTGGCCTGGGCGAACACAGGGAAGAGGATGGCGGCGAGGATCGCGATGATCGCGATCACGACAAGCAGTTCGATAAGCGTGAATCCGCGTCGAGTTTTCATTGGGTTCCTAGGTCGGGCACGGCCCCTGGAGAAGGTGGCTCGGGTGGGCCCCGCGCGTTTATACCGGATGGGTTCGTTGCGCATGTACTCGAAATGGGTCAAGATGGGGCCAATGAAGATCGGTCTTCAACTCTATACGCTTCGAGAAGCCTTGGGCAAAAACCCAGTAGAAACACTGGCACGGGTCGCCGGGATGGGATACAAGTACGTGGAAACGGCAGGGCTTGGTGGCCTCACTGCGGAGGGTTTTCGGGCCGCTCTCGACCAACACGGCCTCCAGGCGGTCTCTTCGCACCATGGGATCGAAGCATTCGAGGCGGAGTTTGTGGCCACGGTCTCGGAAGCAAAAGCAATCGGCGTCGGCACCTTGGTGCTACCGTGGATCGCGGAGGAGGTCTTCCGAAATCAACCTGAGTTTGGCAAGCGGCTTGGCGCGATCGCGGAACGACTTCGCGGGGAAGGGCTCCGCTTCGCTTATCACAACCACGCTTTCGAGTTCGAGCAGGTAGGGGCGAGACCCGCCTACGAGCAATTGTGGGAGCACGCTCCCAAAGCCGTGTTCGCCGAGCTCGACCTCTATTGGTGCCACTATGCCGGGCACGATCCCGTCTGCTGGCTGGACACTCTGGAGCACCGCGTGCCGCTCACCCACTTCAAGGACGGGCGAGACGGCAAGTTCACGCCAGTCGGCGAAGGGGAGTTGGACTGGGAAGCGATCATCCCGGTCGCCCGCAAGTCAGGGGTCGAGTATGCGATCGTCGAGTTGGACGAAAGCCCGCGCGATCCCTTCGATTGTGTGAAGGCCAGCCGGGACTTCTTGGTGAAGATGGGCGTTGATGGCTAGCTAGCCAACTGGCCTTCTCGTTGGGAAAGCGTCGCAGCGAGGCCCTCGCGAAGTCCGATTCTCGGCTCGTAACCGAGCAGCCGTCTTGCGAGCGTCAGATCGGGTTTCCGTTGCCGTGGATCGTCAGGCGCGGCTGGGACGTGGACGATCGGACTCTCAGAGCCTGTGGCTTGGATCACTGCCTCCGCCAGTTCGAGGATCGTGACCTCCTCGTCGTTGCCTAGATTCAGAGGGGATGCGTAGCCAGACTCCATGAGCGCGATCACCCCGGCCACCACATCCGCAACATAGGCGAAGGATCGGGTTTGGAGCCCGTCCCCTTGGACCGGGATGGGTTCGCGGCGCAGGGCGTGGTCAAGAAACGTAGGCACCGCCCGGCCATCGTCGCGCCTCATCCTTGGGCCATAGGTGTTGAAGATGCGCACGATGCCGGCGTCCGACCCGTACTGTAGGGCGAAGGCTCGGGTAAGCGCCTCGGAAAACCGTTTCGACTCGTCGTAGCAAGAGCGCGGCCCCACCGGGTTCGTGTTGCCCCAGTAGCTTTCGGGCTGGGGGCTCACCAAGGGGTCGCCGTAGACCTCGCTGGTCGAAGCCATGACGATCCTGGCCCCTTTCTCCTTGGCGAGGTGCAGTGCGTTCCAAGCTCCGAGAGAGTTGGCTGCGGCGACGGCGACCGGGACCCTTGCGAAGTCTCTCGGCGAAGCGGGGCTCGCGAAGTGGAAGATTCGATCCACCTTGCCCTCGACATAGATCGGGTTGGCAACGTCCACGGTCAGCCGTGTGAGCCCCGGTCGTGCGGGGAGGTTGTCCCACCTTCCGGTGGAAAGGTTGTCCATCGCTACGATCTCGTGTCCTGCCAAATGGAGCGCGTCGCAAAGGTGAGAGCCTAGGAAGCCTGCCGCACCGGTTACAACGATTCGCATGATCGGCCCTGTAGCCTCAAGACGTCCAAAGACATACTATGCGTCTCATGCAGGTTCGCGCGGTTGCGCTGGACATCGGGGGAGTGATGGTGCGTATCGCCCGCACCTGGACTGAGGCGGCGGCTCATGCCGGGGTTGCCGTAGAAGGAGGCGAAAGACCTTTCTCCGAGTTCGAGGAGTTTGAGGCCTACCAGGTCGGGGATCTGCCGGAAGACCAGTATCTCTGGGCGCTTGCGCGCAAGCTCGGCACGGATCTCCAGGGCGCGGCGTTGGTACACCGCCACATCCTACAGGAGGTGTCGCCAGGTGCCGAGCAGCTGGTCGAGGAGTTGGAGGGCCTTGGCATCGTATGCGGCTGCCTCTCGAACACGAACGCTCTGCACTGGCGGATTCTGGTCGAGGATGGGAGCTACCCAGCCCTTGCCCGGCTCTCGGTCAAGGTTGGGTCTCACGTGGCTCGGACTGCGAAGCCGGAACCTGAGATCTATCGGCTCTTCGAACGGCAGGCCGGGGCTTGTGCGGGCGCGGTAGCGTACTTTGACGACGTAGAGGAGTATGTTTTGGGCGGCAAGGCGATGGGCTGGCAAGTCGCTCGGGTTGTGCCGGGCGCTGATCCCATCGGGCAAGTCCGCTCCCACCTTCTCGACTACGGTGTCCCTTTGCGGACGGCTTGACATAGCCGGGCCCACCGCCGTAACCTGCGGGCATGCGGCTCGATCCGGCAATTCTCCTTGACGTAGAATCCCAGTTCGGCAGGTACCTGGAAGGCGAGGATGTCCGGGCCTTTCTGGACCACTTCGGCATTCACATCGCCGCTGGGCATTGGTGCGCGGGCGAGTTCTTCGACCGCTTCGCCCCTGGCGGCTATAACGCGGACCAACCCGGATTCGATCGAAGCGAGGAGGCGCAGGTGGCGCGGATCGCTAAGGCGGGCATCGAGGGCGTCGAGTGGCACGAGGTCGTTTTTCTCGACGCTCACGGTGGGAAAGACCCATCGAGGGTCGGCTCGATCATGGGCGCCATGAAGGAGCACGGGGTCGTGCCCACGAACATGAACTTCAACACATGGAGCAATCCGAAGTACAAGTTCGGAGGCCTGACCCATCCCGATCCGGGGATTCGGCGGGATGCGCTCGCGCAAACGCTCCTGGGGGTGGAGATCGCCAAGGAGATCGGCTGTGGCAGTTGCAATATCTGGCCGGGCTCCGATGGCTGGGACTACCACTTCGAAGTGGACTACGGGAAGCGCCTGAACTGGTTCATCGAAGGCTGCGCCGAGCTCGCCCGCAAGTGCGACTCACTGGGGTTGAAGTTCGGCACGGAGCCGAAGCAGTACGAGCCTAGGGAGGGCAACATGATCTGCAATACCGTCGCCAAGGCCGCCCTGGTCGCCCAGGAGGTCAACCGTATGGTGGGTAAGACCGTGATGGGGGTTGTTATTGACTACGGGCACGAGCAGATGGCCGGGAACACTCCAGCGGACTCGCTCTACGTCCTTCAACGCTTCGGCGTGCCGATTGCGAACTTCCACATCAATGGCGCGAAGTACAACGCCAACGACGAGGACCGGATCGCGGGCACGGACGATATCTGGCGCCTTGCGGAGTTTTGCTATGCCGCCGCTGACACCGGCTACGATGGTTGGTTCGGGCTCGACCAGTTCACCTATCGCACCGAACAGACCGTCTCCATGGAACTCTCCGTCGAGTTTTTTGCGAACTGCATGAAGAAGGCGCTCACAATCTTCGCCCGACGGGACGACCTCCAAGCCGCGCAGGCGACGGGGGACGCGATCCGAACCATCCAATTGGTGAAGCGGGCGATCTATTCGGGCTAGCCGTATCGGTACGCGCCGTATGGCGTGAGTACGAAGAGCCCGTCGTCCGCCAGTGCGAAACCCGTCGTCTCCGTGTCGTCCGGGCCGATCCGCTCCCATTCGCCAAGGCGGTTGGCCCAGGCGCCGTCGTTGCCACCGATCACGAGCGTACCGTGCCATACCGCCAAATGGTTGATGGAGCGCGTGGGGACGGAGACCGCTTCTGCCCGATCTCCGTTGAGTCGGCTGAGCCCGCCGTTCGATGTTCCCACGTAGACCGTTCCGGCGAGCGTCGCGAGCGAAGTGACCCAAGTATCCTTGAGGCCCTGGAGAAGCCCGATGTTCTCGATCCCGGTTTTGGAGGTGCGAAACACTCCCGACGACTGGGTGCCGATGAATGTTCCTTCCGCACCGGCGAGCATCGCGGTCACGACCTCGCCTCGCAAAGTCTCTGGCCTCGTTTCAGTGGTCGTCTTGGACGACTTCTCGACCCAGCCTCCGATCCCGCCGAAGAGCAGGTTCCCGCAAAGGGAGAGTACGGATGTCCAGGGCCGCTTCGCCGCGCCGAAGAGGACGTCGTCGTATCGCTTGCCCGTAGACAGATCCAGCTTGTCCACCGAGCCGTCCCCGAACAGCACCCAGGCTGCCCCGGCGAACTGCGACACCTGGCGCACGGGCCGTTGGTCGAGCGACCTCCAGTTCCCCGGTTCTCCGTCCCACAGACCTTCGGGCCCACCGATCAGCCACTTCCGACCGAGGATCGCCAAGCCGTGGAGACGTTGCGTCGGGAGCGTGGAGGGTAGTTTCTCGCGAATCCAGCCGGAAGGTCCCTCGCTCCAAAGGCCTGCCGAAGTACCTGCCCAGAGCCGATCGCGGTACCACAGGAGCGCATAGACCTTCTCGGCGGGCGGGGCCGGCCTATTGCCGCTCGGGCAGATGAGGAAGCGGCTCGCCAGGAGCGACTCGACGCGGCCGTGAGGGGTGTCGCAGGCTACCGTGTCGCCCTTCGCCCCGAGAGTCGAGGCCCCCACCTCCACCCATCTCGAGCCCTGCACCCGCATTACGTTGCCCGACGGTGTCGTAACCGCCCCTTTGTCATAGAGAATCACCGAGCAAGGGAGTCGAGGTTCCACCTCAAACCATTCGCTCTGCCTTTGTTCGAGCAGGCCCCCACCAGTACCGGCGAGAAGAGTCCCCTGGTGTTCCCCGAGCCATCGGACCTCCTCGTGGCAGGCGTAGGTTGCCGTCTGCGCAGGTACCGGAACCCCGATCACGCCGAGCGCTATGCACGTGGCGAACAAGCAAGCCTCCCCTTGTTCGATGCCCTGTCCTTGACGAGGACGAAGGCTACGGTTTCCGCTTTGCCGATCTCGGCCGAGTAGACCCCCGGCTCGGTCTCTGAGAGGACGAGCCGCTTGCCCGTGGCCGTATAGGCCTCGACCAAGGCCAATCCCGACTCGGAGGTGACCACGAGAGAATCCCCCCTCCAGGAGGCGAGCCCTGTCGGTGCCGTGCGGTCCACATGGTAGACGACAGACTCTTCGCGGCGGCTGCCGTCCTTTCGCACGACGACGATCCTTACCTTGTAGCTGCCTTCCGGGGCGTCGGCCGGGATCTCGAAGTTCACGGTCCACCACCCGTCCCCGAGGGCGCGGAGGGCGAGCACGCGGCCGTCCGGAAGAACCGCGAGGACCTTCTCCGCGTCTCGCGCAGCGAACATGATCTGGGGGTCTCCCCCTCGACTCCGGTCCCAGTTCACTTGGGGAGGCAAGGACCCGCCCCCTCCACGTTGGGCAGCGAGCCGATTTCGGCGCTCGGCCTTAGCCTTCTCGGCACGCAGCTGGGCAAGGAACTCCTTGCGCTTCTCATCGAAGAGCTTCCTTTCGGTGCTCGGGACGGCGAGCAACGCGGTGGATTGGCTCGGCACTTGATACTTCAAGCTGAAGTCCAGGAGCTTTCCTGGGGTACCGTTCACGATCTCCGCCTGGGCCCAGACTTTTGCGACATCATTGCCGGGCGTGATTTTGCCGAGCCCGACCGTGACCGCGTTGTTCGCCTGGTGGACCGTAAGCGTCGGGCCGGTCGCGATCCCCGAGAAACGGACGATGGAAGGATCCATCTGGCTGTTCTGACTGCTCCCTACGGAATGAAACCGCCGAAGTCCGGTGATCCTGGGGATCCCGCGTCCCAAAGCCCCCATCGCAATGCCGGCGACGTAGACGTTCCCGTCCTTCCAGCGCTCGGCCACGACGTTCACGTAGATGTCGTTCTGGAGATTGACGACCTTTCGGTCCACCGTGATGGCTGCTCGCCAGTCGGACGTGATCACCGGCCTTCCGCCGCCGTCAATTTTCCACGCCTTTTCCACTTCGGGAGATCCGTCCGGCCAACCGGGCGGGGAGAGGTGCATCCGATCGTATTCCATTTCCAGGTAGCTGATCGAAGTGAGCTGGATTCGGAGCGGGTACCCGACGGCCAAGGGGTAGATCTGGGCATGGAACGACTCGTTGGAGGTCATCTCCATGATCCCAGGGTCGCGGTTGCGCGAGGTGATCGCGGTGTAGATGAACCATGCCATCTGCTTGTCCATGAGGACCCCAGGCACGAACTCGTCCTTGTACCAGTACCCAAACGCACCGAGCACCCCACCGGTCGGGAGCGAGAAGTTGAACGAGGCCTCTGTGAGCCGAGTGTAGGGGTTGTCAAAGAGGTAGGTGGTCGTCGTCTTGACGAGAGGGCCGCGCACGACGCTGTACGCATGGACCTTCTTGAGCTGGAAGCTTGCACCGGTGTCGCGGTTATAGACCGAGGTCAGGTTTTGTGCAGGGGCGGTAGTGGCGATGGCTGCGAGAAGGGCGAGAGCAAGATTCCGCATGGGGTCCTCGCTGGTCTGACGCGCCACTCGGGCCGCGGTTACGAGGGAGTCTCTTGTGACCAAATGGTGGCTTGGCGCTCGTGCTCGTCCTTTCGCCCAGCGATACGGTTCACCTCGGTGAGGGTGAGTGGAACGAGTGGCGAGCCGGTGGATAGTGCAGCGATGACGATCCTGGCTGCCTTCTCCGCCATCTGGAGCGCCGCAGCAACGACTCCGGGGCTCGGCCCAAGCGCGATGGTGCCATGATTCTGGAGCGCGATCATCCGTGGGGGCTCGCCGTGCGCCTCCATCCAGGAGGAGCAACGGGCCGCAATCTCGCGAGCGAGAGCGAGGCCAGGATCCACGTACGGAATCCAAAGGGTGGCTGCACCGCAGAGGACGACCTCGTCGGGGAAGAACCGTTGGCGGCACCTGTCGCGGCCCATCTCGGTACACAAAAGGGCGAGGGTCGCCTCCCCATGGACGTGGCCGACGAACTCGACCCCAGGCAGGCCCAGGAGCCAGGCGTGCATGAACGCCTCGACCGAGGGCTTGGGCCCTCGCTGGGACACGAGCAGGCCGTGGACCGCATGGTCGTCCATTGCGGCCCCGCTCGTCACGGCGCGTGAAAGCGCCTCTCGATCGCAGCGCGCGAAACCGTCTGGACCAATGCCGTGGAGTCGGTGCCCGCTCGCCTTCACCCAAAAGAACGTGCCTTCCGCCCCGCTCGTATTGCCTTCGCCAAGGATCGCCAAGCGATATGCCGGGTCACCGACTTCGCAGGAGAGCCGGATCAAATGTTCTAGCACGGACATGCCGTGATTCTGGCCGACCAAAGACGCTCAATCGCCGACTGGCCCGTAGCTACTGCGAAGGGACGCTGCGGGACAAACGGGTATCGTTTTCCTTGGCCGATCCATGCCGATTTCCCCACACCGTACCGTTTCGAGCGACCTCCACGACATCCTGAGCAAGGTTCTCTCCAACACCCGCCTTTCGCGCGAGGACGGGGTGAGGCTCTATCGTCACAAGGACCTGACCTCCGTGGGAACTCTGGCTAACCTGGTCCGAGAGCGGTTGCACGGAGCGAGGACGTATTTCGTTCGCAACCAGCACGTGAACTACACGAACATCTGCAACAAGTTCTGCAAGTTCTGTTCGTTCTATGCGAAGAAGGGTGGGCCGGACCCCTACGAGATGAGCATCGAGGAGGTTCGCCGCCGCCTCGAATGGCACCGGGACTCCCTGATCACCGAGGTGCACATGGTGGGCGGGATCAATCCGCGCTTGCCCTATTCGTACTACATGGACCTCGTACGGGCCGTCAAAGACGCCTTGCCGGGCGTCCATGTGAAGGCGTTCACCGCGATCGAGATCGAGGAGATCGCCCGGGTCGGCAAGGTGAGCCACGAGCAGGCGCTCCGCGATCTGATGGAAGCCGGGCTCGACTCGCTGCCCGGTGGAGGGATCGAAGTGCTCAGCGACCGGGTTCACCGCGAGCTGTTCGGCAAGAAGCTCGACGGCGAGGGCTGGAAGAGCGTGGCCCGGGCGGCTGCGAGGGTCGGACTCACCCAATACGCCACCCTGCTCTATGGCACGATCGAGACCGTCGAGGAGCGGGTTGACCATTTGGTGCAATTGCGCGAGCTTCAGGACGAGACCGGCCACTTCGTCTGCTTCACGCCGTTGAGTTTCCACCCCGAAGGGACGGAGCTAGAGGACGTCAAGCCGCTCACAGGCTACACCGACCTGCGGGCGATCGCGGTCTCGCGGCTCATGCTCGACAACTTCGCCCACATTAAGAGCTTTTGGATCATGAACACGCCAGCCGTCACCCAGGCCTCACTCTGGTATGGCGCCGACGACGCCGACGGGCTCGTCCACGAGTACGAGATCACCTATAACGAGGGCGAGTTCGGCAACAAGACCCAGGCTCTGACCTACTCCAACATGGTCGCCATGATTCGGGAGGCTGGCCGAACCCCCATCGAGCGTGACTCGTTGTACCAAGAGATCGTGCGCGAAGGCGCAGAGCCCCCGCGTGCCCGTTCGCTGACCCCGCTCACGGTTACGGGCTAAGTCCCGGCCACGCGGGTAACGTGGGGGTCTTGACGCGCAAAAAACCTTCCATCGCCGAGCCGGTCACCGAGCTTCGGCGTATTCCCATTCGCGAGAACGGGGAACCACTCGTCACCTATCTCGACCGTCATCCCAGACTGATCGTAGCGGCCCCGCGCTGGGACTATACGCGTGCGACCTTTGCTCGGAGATCGGTCGTGGAGATGCTGGTGCGGGCGGCAGACGCCTTGCCCAAGGGCTATGCGATCGCGGTGATCGAAGGGTGGCGCCCTCCCTATATCCAACACAGGATGTACATCTCCAACTGGGAGCGGTGGAAGGAGCGGAGACCGGATTGGTCCGACGCGCAGATTCGGAGGACGGTGAACCGGTACACGGCCCCGATCCACAGCAAAGTGCCTCCCCCTCACTCGACCGGGGGCGCCGTGGACGTGTTGCTCGCTACGCTCGACGGCGAGGAGCTCGACCACATGAGCCCCTACCAGTTTGGCCAGCACGAGTCCTATCCGTTCGATGCACCCAATCTGAGTGAACCCGCGAGCCAGCATCGGCGAATTCTCGGAGAGGCCCTGATCGCGGGCAAGCTCACGAACTACCCCAGTGAGTGGTGGCACTGGTCCTATGGCGACCAGGGCTGGGCCTACCGCAACGGATTCGAGGCTGCGATCTACGGCCCAGCGGAGCCAGAGGGCTGGGTTGGTGTCGAGGCCGACATGGTGGACGCGGTGATCAGCCGGTTCCCTTAGGGAACGCCCAGGTGTCGGGCCAAATCGGCGCAGTCCAGCCGGTTGCCGAGTTCGCCATCGTAGTCTGGGTTGAGAGGGTCAATATTCGTGCCGCTTTGCTCGACCTCGTCTCTTAGGATCACAGGAGGAACCCTGGGCACCGACCTCAGCGCATCGGCAATGGCGCCAGCGACGAGGGGCGACGCAAAGGACGTTCCGCTCCAGATGCCGATGGTTCCATCCCACCATGCGCTCTTGATCCCGGTCGCGGGAGCTGCCTGCCTCGCCCCTCCGTCCCAATTGCTGAAGGGCGCCTTGATGTCGTTCTGGTTCACCCCGGTGACCATGACGACCTTGCTGATGTCGGCCGGGTAGTTGGCTCCGCGGTAACCGTTGTTCCCGATTGCGGCAACGACCGTCGTTCCGCGATCCTCGGCGTAGTGCATCACATCAGAGAGCGCGGGGATCGCTTGCTCCGAACCAAGGCTGATATTCACGACCTCGCACCCGGCCAGGACGCTACGGGCGATCCCTTTGGTGATCGTCCATGCATCGGCTTGGCCGTCGGCATCGGCGACCCGGCAGATCACGAGTTCCGCATAGGGAGCGATCTGAGCGACGAGCCCAGCGACCATAGAGCCATGGCCCAGTGCCTCGTCGAGCCTGAAGTTTCGGTTGGAATCCACGCCGGTGGGCATGTCCCATGCGTCTGCACGGTCTCGAGCGATAGGGAATAGGACGGCAACGCGCGAGAGCAGCCAGGGGTTCTGCCTCGAGATACCGGTATCGAGGATGCCGACCCTCACTTTGCGGTCGGTTCCGCGCCACGGCCTGAGGCTCCACTGGATCTGGGCGAGAAGGTTCGAGTTCTCCCCGTAGATTCCATCGTCAAAGACGGCACCGATCGTGCTGCCCTTCCCTGCGCCGATATGCTCGGGCATCGCGAGCGCCACGTTGTCCTCGCAGAAGCGAACTCGTGGATCGGCCCGCATTTGAAGCTGGACCGCGATCGGGTCGAAGCCTGGCTTCACCTCTACCAGGGCGAAGGGTGCGGGCTTGACGATGTCTATCAAGCTCACGGGGTGCGATCGTGCGACCCCGAGAATCTGGCGATAGTCCTGAACCTCTACGATGAACCGTGCCCCCGCGTGGGACAGGGCCGAGACCAAGACGAGCAGCGTGACGAGAGACCTTTTCATACCCCGTATCCTCCAAGAGTCGAGAACGGCGCCCAGAAATACGGATGGGGCATCCGTTGGCGCACCTGTGCCCGCGCGGCACCGACCGCCTCCAACCAGCCCTGACCCGCTTCGAGGCCCTGATAAAGGTTCTTTACGAAGACGAGTGCCGCTTTGTCGTCCAAGGGCCAAATGGGACCTATCACGACGGAGGCACCGCGAGCAAGGAAGGCCCGCCCCAGGCCCTCTGGCTCAAAGGTATTCGTGCCTCCCACGGAAGCCGCCTCGCACGCGGTGAGCACGACGGATCCAAACCGGGCTGAGGAGCCTTGGATCTCAAAGGCGCGCAAGTTGCCGTCTGGGAAGCTGATTGTGGAGAACAAGGGCGACGTCGGGTGGGCTCGTGCGTGGGTGGCGATGTGGCATAGGTTGTAGTCGCCTCCCTGCAAGCTCGTTCGTGCCTGTTCCAAGGTTCGACAGATCTCGGTATGTGGAAAGACCTTGAGCAGCAGATCGGTCTCGTCACGAAGGTAGGGCAGGTCGTCCCAATCCGAGGTCCATAGGAGGACGCGGGGGTTTCGGGGCAGGGGCCGCGGAGTGCCCGGAGCAAAGGGCGCGAGCGCCATGATCGGCTCTTGGGTCGGGCTCGTGAGGGCCGCCCAAGGCACACGCCAGAGCTGGCCTTCGGGGCAGAGGTGCCTTTGGGGGAGGCCCGGTGGCAAGAGACACCCTAGGTCACGGATCGCGGCAAGGGCGGGGCCCGGATCCTGGCTCTCCCCCAACGCGGCACCGACGATCTCGAACCGAAGCGCACGGAGTCGGCGGGAGATGGCCTCCCTTCCCAGGGGTAGGGTCGTGATCTTGTCGCCCGAGAGCACGTAGGTCTCGTTCACCGACTCGACCCAGGCGATGTCCGGCTCCGGGGCCCCTTCCAGGAACTTTCCCGATGTGCGGCGGAGTGAGAGGTGGGTCTCCGACCACTCGGTTTGGAGAGCGAGTTCGGCAGGCGTGGACTTCGCGGGACGCCGTGGGTCGCTGCCCTCCGACTCGGCGAAGGCGACCCTGAGCCTGGCGATCGTTCTGGAGAGTCGTCTCGGCAGGATCCCCGTTCGCAGGGCACCGATATCCTCGGCCAAGCCGATCGCCCGGTGCTTCCGCACCGCTCGGATCGCTTCTCCTTCGGAATCTTTGCGCTGGGCCAGGGCTTGCACATATTCGCCCAGGAGGCCCTCCCTGCCCCTCATGAACGCCGACCGAAGGATAGGGCTTGCGAGGCGGTCACGGTGCGTGGCCAAGGCATCGAGGGCTGCCGAGAACAGTGCGGGCGAGCCTTCGACCCTCGCCTTGATCGCCGTCCATCGCCAGTCGAGGGCTTGATCCCCGAGGCGCTCGACGGCAGATCTGCACTCGTCGAGCCTATCCCGAGCGAGCGCTCCATGCCAGAGTTCCCACTCCGCCAGGTCCAGGACACACTCGGCGTAGAGTCGCCGGGCCTTTGCCTTCCCGAGCACTTGGGTCGCACGACGGAGCGCGGCCAGGCCGCCGCCGTCGAGGTGTAGCCGGGCCATGGCGGCACGGGATCGAGCGTAGGCCAACCAAACATGGTTACCGACCCTACGAAAACCAGCGGCCGCTAGGCGGAAGCGGCGACCTGCGAGGGTCCACTTTCCGGCTTGCGCGAGCGAGAGACCGAGGCCCAGGTGGACGTCGGCACGGTTCAGGCCCTTGGCACCGCGCAAGGCTACGGTGCCCGCGTGGATGCTCTCGTCCAAGAGCCCGCACGAGCGATAGACATCGGAGAGAAGCTCGGCGGTCCTTGGGTCCTCGTCGAGCCCGCCGTCCTCTCGCAGGATCGCAAGGCCCGCCTCGACCTGTCCGGTGAGCGCGAGCGCATACCCCTGGTTCAGTCGGGCTAGCCGCGCATAATGAGCTTGCCCGAGGCCCTCGAGTTGCTTGCCAGCTTCTTTGGCTCGGCGGAGGGCGGCTGCCGCGCTCCCGCCAAACAGCTCGGCGGTGGAGAGCGCGAGAGTCCCCGCAGCGGCCTCGACTCCGCTCAGGTGAGGCATCGCGAGGTGCAGCATTCGGGATGCCTCGGCGTACTTGTCGCTCCAGAGCAGGGCGTTCGCGGTGTTCAGGAGGGCGCGGGCGGCGTCGGTGCTTTCTCCCATGCGAGTCAGGTCTCGCGCGAGCCGCCTGCCCAACCGAACCGCCTCCTCCGGCCTTCCGGCTCGCGCGAGGCTGTCCACGCGCCCGATGGAATACGTCAAGGCGAGCCGAGGGGTTTTCGCTGCCTTCGACGCGAGGCGAAGGGTCTCTGCGCTCCGGAGCCATAGACCTCGCGCCCGCTCGCCCACGGCACGGGCCCGCAGCGCGAGTGCCAGGTCGGCGGGGGCGAATACCTCCCACCGGGATGCAAGGCGGGAGGCGATCTTTGGATCCGATCCGGCGACCTGGGCCACGCGGAAGAAGAACTCCTCCGCATCGCGCATGGTGGCGCGTCCAAGGAACTTGGCGCACGCGCGTCTTGAACTCGCTGACTCGACCTGGGATACGAGGCTAGGCACCCTCAGGGTGCATCGTACCGAGTGGCGGTATTTCGAACTCGTCCGTGGAGTTCCAAAACCGCATGGCTTCGCCGCTGGGAACCATTTGCTCGAACCGGGTTCCCGCTTGAATCTCGACCGGACCGTCGGCAGTGTCGAGGAACCAAGGCCCGCTGCCGATGCGCCCCTGCACCAAGAATCCAGCCTCGACCTCTTCGAAGCTCAACCGTATGGTGGAGTCTCCGACCTCCATGACGACGTCGCCGCTACCGCTGGGCCCTCGGGCACCAGCCCATGCTTGGCCCATGTTCGCAAAGGAGACCGTCAGCCTCTTTCTCTCCTTGGCAGGCATAATCGCCTTCGCTTGCTCGACCCATTCCTGCGGGACGTCCTGGCCCATCGCTCGAAACGCTCGGGCAAGTCGCCCGGCGGCCTGCGGGGCTCCAAGCCCCTGCATTGCGTCGTCCAGTTCCTTCGCCCAGGCTTCCATGCGATCCATACTCATTGGCCTTGTCCTTGGAGAGCCCCCGCGACCCCACTTTGATACGTCGGATCCTCGAAGAACCCAGACTTTTCTAGGACAGCCCGCAGCCGATCCAGGCACCGGGCCCTAGTCGGCCCTATGGAGCCGATCGCCATCCTGAGGCGTGCCGAGATCTCCTCGTAGCTGGAGCCGTCTTCCGCATAGAGCATTCGAAGCAGCTCGCCGCACTTGCCGCCTAGATCTTCCAGCGCTTGCCGCACAAGCTCCCCTTCGAGCGATAGGGAGACGATCTCATCGGCCCGCCTTTCCTCGCTCGCCAAGACTTCGGAGAGCAGCTCGATGTCGGTCGTCGCTGTTGCCCGTTGCTTGGAAGCGAGCCTTACGGCGAGCCTGCTCGCCGTCACCGCAAGCCATCCGCCCAGGGCGGCGGGGTTCTCGATTCGATCCAGGGAGCGATAGAGCGCGAGGAAGGTGGCTTGGAACACTTCGGCCCGATCCTCCTCCCCCAAGCCGGAGTTCCTCGCCACCCCATGGACGAGCGTCCGGAACTCGTCCACGATCCGCGACCAGGCGGCTTGATCGCCTGCTTGGCATCGGCGAACCAGCCCCGGAAGCGCGTGTTCGAGGTCGGGGGTCGGCATGTTCGGTGCGGTCGTGCCGCTCCAGTATGGCCCAAGGCCGAACCGGGTTCCGCTCGACGGGCTCGGCGAGAAAGTTTACGCTTCTCAGGGACGGGAAGCGGCCTCGGGTGTGGTCTTCCAGCCATAGGGAACGTAGCGGTTCTCGAAACTCCCATCGTCGTAGAGGTCCACAAGGGTATAGCCGTAGGTGACCTCCTGGTAGTCGCCGTCCCACCAAGCCGCGCAGACGGCACCGTTGCAAAAGTAGTGGACTCCGTTATAGACCACCTCGTCCAGGAGGTGCTCGTGCCCGCTGATACAGAGCTTCACGTTCGGGTGCTTGCGGAAGAGGTCCTTGATCCGGCGGGCGTCAATGTGGACCCATGCGCCAGGGATCACCCAGTTCCCGGTCTTTTCGTTCTCACCGTCAAACATGGAGCACACGCCGAGGATTGGGATGTGACTGAGGACAAGGATCGGGGTATGGACCGGGGTCGTAGCGAGGTCGCCCTGCAACCACTCGAACTGTTCGTCGTCGAGCCGTGCTGTGTAGGAGTTGCCCTCTTTGGGGAAGGTGCTGTCCAGGACGACAAAGTGCCACCCTGCCTGGTCGAAGCTGTAGTACGGCTTCTCCAATCCGAGTTCGCTGCACGCCCAGGCCTTCCCAAACTTGGCCTCGTTCTTGTTCGCCTCGAAGTCTCCCCAGCCCCAGACGTCGTGGTTCCCGACCGCGTGCCGTACAGGGACACCGAGGTCTTTGCCCAAGACGCTGTGGAATACGGCCCATTGCTCTTGGGTTCGCTCCTTTGTGGCTCGGAACGAGTCCATCACCATGTCGCCGCCCGTCAAGATCAAACCTGGCTTCTCGGCCTGGCCCAGCGCATGCTCGAGTGCCTTTTCCATGCCCTTGGGCGCACCCCGTTCGGGCTGGACGTGGATGTCGGTGAGGTGGGCGATTCGCAAGGCTCGTTTCCGAGCGGGGGAGGCCTGGGCCATGCTGACTCCAGGCATCAGGGCGCCGGCAACGGCGGTGCCCAAGACTTGTCGTCGGCTCGGGTGCACTGAGGACATTGTCCGACCTTACCAGCCCGTGACGGAAGGTTCGCAAGGTGCGGCTATTGCTGTTGTTGCTGCTGCGCTTCCACGGGGACCATCACGTCCACTGAGCTCGAGGTCTTGATCGGTAGCTTGGAGTACACCGGCAGGTCAATGGACTCGATCTGCTCTCGCAAGCCCGCGACGTCGGGCCGTGCCGTCGGCGTGGTGTGGACTATTGCCGTCAACGACTCCTGGGCGTTGCCGCGATAGACCCCCTTGTTGGGAGGGACGTCGTCATAGTTGCGGCCGTGGGCGACGACGACGTACTTCGCGTCGGGGACGCAGTGGTTCGTGGGGTCGAACGCTTGCCAAGCGCCTTGGGGGTCGAGGTACTCGACCCAGGCGTGGCTCTCGGAACTCTGGCCTTGGTTCCGTTCCACGTGGAGGTATCCACTGACGTACCGAGCCGCAACGCCATGGATGCGGAGAACCGCGATCATGATTTGAGCGAAGTCCTGGCAGACCCCGGCGCGGAGCCGAAGCGCGTCTGTGATCGCGGAGTGATAGGTCGTGACCGTGGGCTTGTAGCTCAGTTCGCTCTGGAGAAGGTTGGCCGTGGCGATCACGATCTCGGTGACCGACGGAGCTTGGGGTAGCTTCGCAGTAGCGGCGAACTCGTACACGATCGGCTCGTCCGCGATCGGTCCCCCGAGCGCGAGGAAGTCGCGGTCGCGCCCGGTCTTGGGCTCGACGGGCGGACCAGCAGCGATCTCGCTGGGTGCAGTATAGGGGTTCGTGGACTCGACGATGGAGCGAGCCGATATCTCGATCCTCTCGTGAAAGTTGGGAATGCCGAAGTGGTGAACCATGTTTCCGAGCCAGTCGCGGTGCTCGAACACCTTGGTGGGCGGTCCGACTGCGAGCACGAACGAATGGACCTGTTGCTGTTCGGTCTGCTTGGGTTCGATGCGGAGCTCCATCCACGACTCGCGGATGAAGTCGCTGTATTGGAACGAGATCGTGTGCTCGACCTGGAGGATCATGGGTTCTGATCCGCATCGGTCAGCGCGGTGTGGACGGAGTTCAACGATTCGATCGTGGAGCTGAAGAAGCTGCCGAGTTTGGGCATGTCCAGGATCGCCTCACGGTCATAGTTGAGCGTCGCCGCCAGCTTACCGATCTCGCGCTGGGCGAGCTTGATGCCCGGCCCTTCGATGGGGAGTTGGTTCAAATAGCCGAGCATTCTGCTGACGCCACAGTTCACGGACCGTGGGGCAACAGCGTTGAAGACGAGGAAGTCCGTCACGTCGGTGCTGGTGAAGCGCGGGCCATACCTCTGGCGGTAGTTCTCGAGCGAAGCGAGGTGGGCGAGAAGGCTTCGCCATCCTGCAAAGTGCAACGGTGAGCCCGTCTCGCTCATATCCCGGAGCGTGGGAAGCCTTGCGCCCAGGACGATGAGGGTGCGCCATGTTCTTTCCAGGGCCTCACCGAGCTTCTGGTAGCACCAGCCTTGGTCACGAGTGAGCGTGTTCTCGATTGCACCCAGTGTGAGGAGGATCTGGCGGTTGGCGCGGTCCACTTCTTCATAGGCTTTTCCCGAGTCGCGGAAGGGCCTGCTTCCGAGCCGGGCGAGATGGACGTGAGTGTCGTTGAGATTGACGATCACTTCGCGTGTGAGGGTTTCCGAGGTGGCACGTGCGCAATCGCGGGCAGCGGCGACGGAGAATGCGACGGAGACGCTGTTCTTGGGGTTGGCGAGGTAGTGGTTCATATAGGCGAGAGCGATGTCCTTGGGCTTCGCCCTCACGTCCAGCAAGGGTTCAGGGCTGGGGAAGCACTGGGCAAGGAACCCCCACTCGCTCCTTGCCTTGGCCGCGCTCAGGCCCCCGATCTCGCGATAGAAGTCCGCAGTGACCCTGATCTGGCGGCTACAGTTTTCGGCCCGCTCGACATAGCGTCCAAACCAGTACAGGTTCTGAGCGACCCTAGCGAGCAGGTACTGCACCGGCTTCCTCCAGCACCCATGTGTCCTTGCTGCCGCCCCCTTGCGAGGAGTTGACGACATACGACCCCTCGACGAGGGCGACCCGAGTGAGCCCACCCGGCAGGACCCGAATCCGATCCCCATAGAGCACGAACGGCCGGAGGTCAACCCGACGTGCCTGGTATTTCCCGTCGAGATAGGTGGGGTGGGCGGAAAGGTGCACGAGGGGCTGCGCGATGTAGCCGCCGGGGTTCGCTGTGACCGCCTTAGAAAACTCGTCCTGCTCCGCCTTCGACGACATCGGCCCCATGAGCATCCCGTAGCCGCCTGCGCCGCCCGTCTCCTTAACGACGAGCGTGTCCAAGTTCTCGATCATGTAACGGGCGTCGTCGGGTCGGAAGCCCATGTACGTGGGGACTTGCCCGAGAAGGGGCTCTTCCGAGAGGTAGAAGCGAATGATCTCGGGCACATAGGCGTACATCGCTTTGTCATCGGCGACTCCTGCCCCCGGCGCGTTCGCGAGGGCCACGTTTCCGGCCCGATAGGCGCTGATCAGCCCCGGCACCCCGAGGACGGAGTCTCGCCGGAACACCAACGGGTCGAGGAACGGGTCGTCGGTGCGCCGGTAGATCACGCTGACTTGGCGCCGGCCTTCCGTGGTCTTGACGAAGACGTAGTTCTCCTCGACGATGAGATCGTGGTTCTCCACGAGCATCACACCCATCTCTCGGGCCAGGAAGCTGTGTTCGTAGTAAGCCGAGTTCGCCCGCCCAGGCGTGAGGACCACGCTCAGCCCGCGGGTGACGTTGTGCGGCGAGACGTAGTGCAGGGTTTCGAGGAGCATGTCTGGGTAGTTGCGCACGGGCGCCACCGAGAGCGAGGAGAAGAGTTCCGGGAACGTACGCTGGAGGATGTTGCGGTTCTCGATCACGTAGGAGACGCCGCTCGGGCACCTACAGTTGTCTTCCAGGACCACGTAGCTGCCATCCTCGTCACGGATGAGATCGGTTCCGACGACGTGTGTGAAGACGTCTCGAGGCGGGATGGCCCCCAGGAGCTCCCTCCTGAAGTCCGGCCGGGAAAAGATCAAGTCATAGGGGACGATTTTCTCCTCGAGGATCCGCTGATCGGTGTAGACGTCCTTGAGAAAAAGATTGAGGGCGGTGACGCGCTGGGCCAGACCGTCCTCGATGCGCCCCCACTCCTCCATGGGGATCACCCTGGGAACGAAGTCGAACGGGAAGACCCTCTCCTCCCCCTCGCCGTCGCCGTAGACGTTGAAGGTGATCCCTTGGTTCCGCAGCGAGACCTCCTGGAGCTTGCCGCGATGCTTGATCTGACGGGTCGTGAGGTGCCCTAAGGACTCGACGACCGAGGCATAGTGGGGCCTGGGAAACCCGTCCTTGTCAAAGGCCTCGTCGAACCCGGTGAGCGAGGTCGTCCATTGCACAGATAGAGATCAGGTTACCAGTTCGCGCCGGGTCTCGCGCCTATTTGCTCGCCTCTTCCAAGAAGGCGTTCAGGGCCCGGACGCCACCCTTGAGGGAGCAGACGTTGCCATGCCCTGCGGCCCGCAATCGAACGGCGGCCTCCAGGCTCCGCCGCCCGGTCCTGCACATGAGGATGAGCGGCTTTCCATCCAGGGACTGGGCGAGTTCCGGGAGTTTCGACTCCCTGGAGACGATGGGAACCTCCCGCTGGGGCGGCTCCCCTTTCGCCTCGAGCTTGGGCCGGATGTCCACGAGCATTCCCTCGCCGATCTCCTCTGGCGAGAGTTCCAGCGGCAAGGGGGCGTGCGTGGTGTCGTCGCATGCCATACGTGGGTAGCATGCCATGCCGAGGCTGCTCGCCGCTAGCTGTCGGGCCGATCGTCGCCGGTGTCCTCCCAATGGAACTTGTGGAGCAACCGGTGGGCGAAGGGGGCGACCAAGAGGCCCGCGACGGCGATGAACACGAGGCCCGAGAAGAGGGCGTAGAACGCGGCGAAGACCTTCGCCGCGTCCGTGGGCAACGGGTCAATCGGGCCCATCCCGCCGAGGATCATGGAAGCGTTCAGCAAGGCGTCTATCCACCCTAACCGGCCGAGGACGTGGTAGCCGACCACGCCGATCCCCAGGGCCGCGACGAGGATCCCGGTGGTCCAACCGACCTGGCGTGCGACACGGAGTCGAAACTGCCGCTTAGTGAGCAACGGGGTGCGAACGGGCTCGAACATAGCTCCATGACAAGGACGGTTCTCGCCGTCGCTGGGAGTCGGGCTGTGAGCCATTGGCGGATGAAACCGGTGGAGCCAAGGCCCTCATCTTTGGCGCCGGGTCCGGCACGGCAGGACGAGGGGCCGCCCCCTGAGGTCGGCCTCATGCATCGCTGCGCTATTGGGATTCGACTACGTCGCCCGCCGGCCCAAGGCACAGTCGCCGTTGCTATGGCTCCAGTGACATTCAGGCAGGGGCGAGTGTGAAGGTGATTTGGGGCCGTGAATTGCCACCTGGAAAGTGCGCTTCCGTACTGCAGACCCTTGAGGTGGCCGCGCCGACGCATTTGCGATTTGCCGTCAAGCTCCGGGAAATGGTACGTGACACTCGGGGCTACTTTCCGCCCTTCGTCCGGTTGCAGGCGCGGCAGAGCATCTTGCAGTTCTCGGCGTTCGTCTTCCCGCCTTCGTGCCAGGGCTTGATGTGGTCCGCCTCCATATCCCCGATCTCGAACTTCTTCTTGCAATCCCGGCAGACGCCCTGCTGCTTCTCGTAAGTAGCGATTTTGATCTTGTCGGGAAAAGCGCGTAGGTTGAGTGTCTTCTCGTTCCCGGTCAGGAGATACTCATAGATGCCCTTCTTGTTCTCGACCTCTTCGTCATCGATCAACTCCTTGATGCGGGTCTCCAACGTGTTCGCGTTGAGGTCGGTTCTCGCCCCGTGATCGCGATAGAATTTGCCCCAGTCAAGCCCTTTCATCAGTCTTACGCGAGCGCTCGTGTCGTTCGGAAACACTTTCCTCACCCATTCGATAACGGCTTCGAAGTGCTTCCATAACGATTCAGCATCATTGTCATGCTGGTGCGCGGCCATGTACGGCTCCACAGCGCCGCCGTTGATCCATTCCAGCGCCGTCTCCAAGAACTCCTGCCGGATCGGCGAGCCGGTCACGTACTTCTCCCCGATCACATAGGCCGGGCAGCCCGTCTTGGAAAACCACTTCTTCGCGTCCGCCAGCCAGGGCCCGGTGTAGATCGCGTTGCGAAGCTCCTGGTCGGTCAGCTTGATGCTCGCGATGTTGATGATCTTGAACCAGTCCAGCTTCTCCTGGTCCTCGCCCTCGCAGACGTAGACCTGCAGCTCGTAGTCCAGGATCGCCTGCTTCTTCTCCGCCGTCAGGTTCGTGAAGAAATACGGCGAGCCCTCGATCGTCACCGCGAAGTTGCCCTGCACGTACTGGCATAGGCTGATCGTGCGCTGCTGCCCGTCCATCAGCTCGTACTCCCCCTCCTCGTTTTGGTTCGTAAATGAGGAGGGGGGCAGGGGGGTGGAGCTTCCCACCTTCGCCCAATACATCGTGTTCAGCGGGAAGCCCTTGCGCGCGGTGTGGATCACCTCCTCGCGCTGCTTGTCCCTGTAGATGAACTCGCGCTGGTAGGCGGGGCGGATGTTCAGCTTGCCGCCGTAGCCGCGCACCCCCTCCTCCCCCGTGTCCGAGTAGCCGTCCACCAACTCGGAGACCTTGACCGATTTGAGTTGGATGTCCATTAACGTTGGTTCCCGTAGTAGTTCACGCGACTACACGCCCCCAGCCTCTTCCGCCAACACCCAAACCCGCTTGAGCGGAATCTCGGCCCGAATGCTCTCCGGCAGTTGGTCGTAGACCGCGAGCATTTCTCGAATTACTTTGTCGCTATCCCACAGCCTGATTCGAAAAAAAGACTTGCGACGTTCATCTTCAAAGCTGCCCTTAAAGCCTCCCCAGGCGATCAACAGACCATGCGTGGCCCCGACATCGTTCATCGCACCCTTCAAGTGCTGGACGACTGCATGCTCGACAGGTGAACTCTGGCTCTTGACCTGCACGGCGATCCGCGGCTCTTGGAATCCGAGTGGGCCCTGACAGGCGAGTAGGTCGACGCCTTTGTCGGCCCCCTCCGGGCTTCTATAGACTGTGTAAGACTGAGCCTTCAAGATTTCTTCGACAAGGACGGCCATCTTGTGCCCCGCGAATTTCGCGTAAAGCCGCTGCCGGATCTGATCGAGGCTGCTTTCCTCAAGATTCGTTAGGTCTTCCGGCCCGATCTCGTCAGCGGGAAACGCCTCCGGCAACGATTCGACTGGCTGGGTCAGCAGTTTCCGTATGCGGTTCTCCGCATCATTCCGAGAGATGCGACAAATAGTGCTGAAGGCGCCAAGGCTATGGAGCAAGTCTTGGTCGATTTTCGAGCGTGGCACGTCGCGCCACTTCCACTCGATATCGCGATAGTGAAAATAGGGCTCAGGGCCGGTCGGATTGGGTTGGTAGGGTCCGGCGACGCGGCCAAAGTGGATGACAGGTGCGAACTTACTGGGCATCGCGGCAATGTCGTCGATCTGGAATCCATGCGCGAACGCCCACACCTGGTTGGCGTTTTGGATCAGGCGGCCCGCCTCCTTCCATTGAAAGTGGGCGAGCAAACTCTTCTTGAGGTCGTCCTTCGACATCATCTTGCCGACGTCTTCGGCGTAGTCGCCCCAAGTGAGATACCCGCGATTATCAGCGAGAAACTTCGCCTCATGCTCGCCATATCGGCCGGCACGCAGAAGCCAGATCGCCATCCCCTACACCGGAGCAACCCGCGTCGCCGGGTCGCTCCACTCCGCGCTCTGCCCGCCCCGCACCGGCCGCACGCGGCACCAGTACTGCGTCCCCGAGACCAGCCCGGAGATCACGTAGTCGCTAGCCGACGCCGAGGTCGCCGAGCCCACCACCGTCGCGAACGTCGAGACCGTGGACCACTGCACCTCGTACGCCGCGCCCTCGATCGTCTCCCAGTCGAACTTTAGCGAGCCGGGCACCGGCCCGTCCGTCAGCACGAGCGTGACCAGCTTGTGCAGCGGCTCGATCGGCGCGCCTTTGGGCGGAAGGCCGAAGTTGTTCTTCTCCGCGCCCGAGGGCGTGTAGAGCGCGTCGGTGAACTCGTCGATCTTGACCATGATGTCGGCCCCGGCGGCGATGCGCGTCACCTTCAGCTGCCCCGCCACCTTCCAGGCGTCCTCTTTCGCGTCGGTGTCGGTGATCGAAGTGGCGAGGTTGTCCCTCGCCGTGGTGACCGTTGCCACGGTCGGCGCGCCCGCCGGCCAAGACGGCCCCGCTCCCGTGATCCCCGCGATGGCCTGCGTCAGCTGGTCGCGCAGCCCCGGCCCGTCCCTTTTGATTCTTGCCATGACGCAGAGTGTATCCAAAACGCGCATCTTGCGGGCGGTTTCCGGCTCGCCGGGCGCTGCCGCAGAACCGGCGCAGGCCGCTGCGGGGTCGGCGTGGGCTCTGGTCGGGCTTGCGGGAGCGATTGTGAGGCTGACGGGAGCTCTTGTCGGGCTGGCGGGAGCTCCGGTGAGCTTGGCGGAAGCTCTTGTCGGGCTGGCGGGAGCCCTTGTCGGGCTGGCGGAAGCGATTGTGAGGCTGGCGAAGCAATTGTGAGGCCCGCCGGGGGGGTTTTGAACCTGCCGCCGGGCGCGGGGACGGGGGTTTTGAGGCGGGCGGGGCCCCTCGACTTATTTGCGCTTGGCGCATTCCGGTAAAACTCAAGCGTTGGCATGAGGGTCCCGCTGCCAGCGAGGTGGAGATTCGGGATCTGCGGACGGTTATTCGAAAGGTGCTCCGGACGACCAAGCTAACAAGGATGAATTAGGAGAGATCGTGCCGATTCCCGACTATCAAACGGTGATGTTGCCCCTGCTCCAATATGCCGGAGACGGGCAAGAGCATTCCTTGCGCGAGACCATCGATGCTCTCGCCGAACAGTTCCAGTTGACATCAGAGGAGCGGAAGGAACTCCTTCCCAGTGGGCAACAAGAAGTCTTCGACAACCGGGTGGGTTGGGCTCGGACCTATCTTTCGAAGGCGGGGCTTCTTACGAAAACACGACGAAGCCACTACGCTATCACGCAACGAGGGCGAGACGTTCTAGCTAAAGGACTCGTGAGGCTCGACGTTAAGTTCCTAAAGCAATTTGAGGAGTTCCGCGAGTTCCAGGCACTCAAGAGAACGCGATCTGGGACAAACGGCATGCTTGAAGGGGCGAACCGTGATGATACGACGCCGGAAGAGGCGTTGGAGTCTGCCTACGAACGGCTGCGAGACACGCTGGCCGCTGATGTTCTTCAACAAGTGAAGCAAGCTCCTCCCAGCCTATTCGAGAAGCTTGTTGTTGAATTGCTTCTGAAAATGGGGTACGGCGGCAGTAGGCAGGACGCGGGCCGAGCCATTGGAGGTAGCGGTGATGAGGGCATCGACGGCATCATAAAGGAAGACCGCCTCGGGCTCGACATCAACTATATTCAGGCCAAGCGCTGGGAAGCAAACGTGGGGCGACCCGAAGTTCAAAAGTTCGCAGGCGCCCTTCAAGGGCAACTAGCAAAGAAGGGCATCATGATCACCACCTCCTCGTTCTCGAATGACGCCCGCGACTATGTCTCGAAGATCGATAACAAGATCGCCTTGATTGATGGCACTCAGTTGGCGGACTTGATGATTGATCACAACCTAGGTGTCAGCCCAATGGCGAGTTACGAAGTGAAAAAGATCGACACGGACTACTTTACCGCGTAGGGCTCCTTGGACTTTGGCTTGAGGCCCTCGATCTCGAAGAGGGGGAGCTGCCCGCCGACGACGGGTGAGCCGGCGTAGGTGGTGGCGATGAGCTTTTTGAGCTTGAGGTCGTTGAAGTTGAGGGCGAAGTATTTGAAGAAGTTGGACTCGTAGGGGTCGTCGCAGTTGCAGAGGACGGTCTTGCCCTCGAGGTGTTTGCGGTAGTGGCGGAGTTCGTTGGCGATATCGGCCATCTGGGTGTAGAACTCGTCCTGCTTGGCGCGCTTGGCCTGGGAGAGGGTGCGGTTTCCGGCGGTGGCGCTCATGGTTGAGGGATTATGGCGCGGGGGCTTCGGGGGGCTCTGGTCGTGTCGGCAAGCGCGGATTCGAACTCTGCGGCGGCTCTTGGCCCCCGTGACGGGAATCTTGGTGGCTGAGGTGTCGCCATGAAGGCTTTCGGTCTCGTGTACGGGCTGGCCGCTTATGTCGTGTTCCTGGCCGCGTTTCTTTACGCGATCGCGTTCGTCTCGAACAGGGAGGTCGCAATGTCCGGCGCCTTGCTCGTCCCGTTCACGATCGACGGGAAGGCGGGCGCGGCCGCGCCGTTCGCCTGTTGGTCATCGCGACGCCGGACAAGGCTCACGCTCAGGAGATCCTCGACGACGCTCGGAAGGCGGACCCCGAGATTGGATACGTGCGCGCACGCGAAGGTTCTCTCAGATAGCCTACTTTAACGAGCTAGGGTTGCGGCGGGTTTTCATGGGCGAAGCGGCCGTAGCCATCGAGATGAGCGAATTCGCGCTTACCTCAGTCGGTGTTCCCGAGGAAGAAGTGAAACAGATGATGGGCGAGCTTCGAGTCGCAGTGAAAGAACCGCTCCCTTGATGCACGCCGAGGTGGGATTGGTAGAGGCACTTAGAACCGGTTCCGGGCCCATTGCTAGCCGAGGGCCAAGAGTTCCTTAGCTCTACTCATGGCGTGGTCTAACGACGAAACGGTATTTGCCTCTCCGATGTGACGGTGGAATTCCGTCCTTTCGATCAGCCTGCCTGGCTGTTGACGCATTCCGCAGAGGATGAGGTGCCGCCCCGAGGCGTGCAGGACATCTGCAAGGTTTTCGAGAGCGTGAAGGCCCGTGCTGTCGATGGCCGTCATGTTGCGCAAACGCACGACGACCACCGGAGGAAGCTGATCCAGGTCGTCTTCGACGATGGATAGTTTGTCGGACGCGCCAAAGAGAAAGGGGCCGTGAATCCTGTAAATCGCGACTCCATTGGGAATCTCCACAGATTGGAGACTATGTTTTCGTCCCTCTTCAATGTACTCCTCGCTTACACGCTCCACGGTGGTAGTGGACGTGACCCGGCTGATATAGAGGAGCGCCGCTAAGATCATGCCCACTTCGACAGCAACCGTCAGATCGGCGAATACTGTGAGTGCAAAGGTGATGACCCAAACGGCAACGTCCGCCTTGCTTTGCCGGAGAATCGCCGGTATCTCCCGCCACTCTCCCATGTTGTAGCTGACCACAAAAAGGATGGCTGCTAGCACGCTGAGTGGGATCAGCTTTGCCAGCGGCGCAGCAAAGAGGAGAATCGCCAATAGCGTTAGGGCATGAATCAGCCCTGCGACCGGTGTCTTCGCGCCGGAACGGATGTTGGTTGCGGTGCGGGCAATCGCGCCTGTAGCTGGCAAGCCACCAAAAAACGGCGAAACCAAATTCGCGATCCCTTGGCCCGTCAGTTCGACGTTTGGGTTGTGGCGGTCGCCTGACATCCTGTCCGATACGACTGCCGACAGAAGCGACTCGATCGCCCCGAGCATTGTCACGGTGATCGTCGCCGACATCAGCGGCATGATGAGTTCCGGCCGGAACGCTGGCAGTTGAAATGCAGGAAGCCCCTGGGGGATGCCACCAAACCGTGATTCGATGGTTTCAACCGGCAGGTGGAAGATCATGGCGGTGATGGTTCCCAGAAAGAGCGCCACGATGGAGCCTGGGATACTTCGGGTAACGCGCAACATCACGACGATGACGGTGAGGCAAGATGTCGCCAACAGAGTTGATGCGAGCGAGAGAGTCCCGAAAGATGTGGCAAGCGCCTCCATCCGGGGTAAGAACTCGCTCGGAACCTTGGCGATATTTAGCCCAAAGAAGTCTTTGATCTGGGTGCTCGCGATCAGCACCGCAATGCCGTTGGTAAACCCAATGACGACCGGGCGAGGAATGAATTTGACAGCGCTCCCCAATCCTGTCGCTCCAAGGATCACGAGCAAGATTCCGGCCATGACGGTACACATGTAAAGGCCATCCAGCCCATGCTTCTGGACGATTCCCGCGACGACTACCACAAACGCTCCTGTCGGTCCGCCGATCTGCGTAGTCGAGCCGCCTAACGCGGAGATAAGGAAACCCGCGACAATCGCGGTGTAGAGACCGGCCTGTGGAGGCACGCCACTCGAAATCGCGAAGGCCATCGCGAGGGGCAGGGCAACCAGCCCGACGGTGACACCAGCGGTGAGGTCGTGGGTGAAAGTAGCAAGCGTGTAGGTCCGCAGCGCGGTGACTATCTTTGGAACGAATCTGGGTGGTGGCTTCAAGGCTGCATGCCTCGCAGCATCGCCAACGATTCCTCCAAGTGGGACTTAAAGTATTTCCTCATGGCGTCCAACACCTCTGTGAGCAGCGGGTCTCGGAGTGAGTAAAACACCTGATTTCTTTCCTTTCGCGTAAGCACAAGTCCCTTGGATCGAAGAATCGCAAGGTGTTGGGAAGTGTTGGAGGCCTCGACGCCAAGATGTTCCTGAATTGACTTTACGGACCACTCCCCTTCGCGTAGACACTCGATGATGTGGATTCGGGTGGGATTGGCAAGGGCCCGGAAGACATCGGCCTTGAACCTTCGCAGGCTGCATTGAAGGTCGTCGTCACTGTCAAGGTCTGCCGCTACCATAAACTTGAGTATATGCGAATCATCTAATTTAAGTCCAGAGCAGCTTGCCGTCGAGCCAGGAATGACGCACAAAAGCGAGGGTCACATTAAGGTCAGCGCGTTCACAGCAGATGTACTGGAAGTGCCTACCAGCAATCCCGATAGGCAGTGGAGACTGTCAAACTCGCCAAGACCGCCCATCTTAGGTTCAAATCTGCCGGTCTGGACGGGAAACGCCAAATCGTCTCTGCCATGCTCTCGAACTGCAAATTCGACGGTGAATAGGTGGTCGCAGCCCTCCAAGTGCCGTTTGATCTGATGCTAAACGTGGCAAAAGCGGGGGCCGGGGCGTACCCGGAAAACGAGAAATCTGGAGATTGGTGGAGGTAAGGGGATTCGAACCCCTGGCCTCTTCCATGCCATGGAAGCGCTCTCCCAGCTGAGCTATACCCCCACTCGCCGGAGCCAGGATTGAACCCGATTCAGAAGCCGTGGGTCAAGTCGGACCCGGTGACCGAGGGGATAATGGCGGTCGTGGGCCCAACCCTCCGCACGGCAGTCAGGGCAATCCAGCAAGCAGGCTGGGCCGACCGCTGCTGGCTTGTCGGGGGCTCGGTGCGGGACGATCTGCTCGGAAGGGCGGGCAAGACGGACATTGACATCGTCGTCGTCGGGGACGCCCTGCAGGTCGCGCGCGACCTTTTCGATCAAGGAATCGCATCCGGGCCGCCTGCGGTCTATGCTCGGTTCGGGACGGCCATGGTCCAGGTCGAGGGACTCACGCTTGAATTTGCCACGAGTCGGGCTGAATCGTATACGCCGGGCTCTCGGAAGCCGGCGGTTCGTCCCGCCAGGTTGGACGTGGACGCCCGCCGTCGCGATTTCACGGTGAACACGCTGCTTCGGAGCGTGGCGACCGGGGAGTTGCACGATCCGCTCGGCTCGGGCCTGGAGGATCTCGCTGCCAGGGTCCTCCGCACCCCAGGCGACCCGGTCGCATCGTTCACCGATGACCCGCTCCGTCTCTACCGCGCCGTCCGGTTTCGCTGGCAACTCGATTTCGCCTATGCGCCGGGTCTTCAAGAAGCGATCCGGGCCGAGGCGCACCGGACCGGTTCGCTCTCCGCCGAACGTGTTCGCGACGAACTCTCCCTCCTTCTCCTCTTGGATCGCGCGGGGGCTGCCCTCGATGAGGCGGAGAGCCTTGGGCTTCTCGATCGGGTCTCTCCGGAGTTTGCGCGGATGAGGGAGGTCGGGAAGGGGAAGTACCACCACCTGGACGCTTGGCTTCACACCTGTGCGGTCGTTGAGGCGGCGCCGCCCGACCTGGTCACCCGCCTCGCGGCGTGGCTCCACGATATCGGCAAGCCTGCGACCGCCGGGGAGCGCGAGGGGGAGACGACGTTCTACGGACATGAGGTATTGGGCTCCGAGATGGCCCTCGAGATCCTGCGCGGTCTGCGCTTTTCCGAGGACGTGACCAAGCGGGTCGCGCAGCTCGTGCGTGGGCACATGCGGTTTTCATCGCCCCAAGGGCCAGGGCCGGCGGGCCTTCGCAGAGTCGTCCGGGACTTCGGCGAGGACACCTCGCGCTTGCTCGACTTGGTCGAGGCGGACCGTTCCGCCCTGCGTCCCGGCGTAGAGCTCGGTGACCTTTGCGAGTTGCGTCGGCGACTCGAAGAGGTTCGGTCCGTCACGCCGAGGGAAGTCCTGGGGAGTCCGCTCACGGGCGAGGAGGTGATGGAGGTGCTTCGACTTTCGCCAGGCCATCGGGTTGGCGAGTGGAAGCAGGCGCTCGCGGAAGCCGTGCTCGAAGGCGAGGTTCCGGCAGGGGACAAGGTTGCCGCTCGGGAGTGGCTTTTGCAACGGCGCAACCGTCCTTAGGGCTAGCCAGTATCGTAGGGCTAAGGCTGGAACATGGAAGCGACCCGGAACATCAACCGCACGATCTTGTTCTGGACCCTTGTCGCCCTGGTCTCGGCCGCGGCGGCCGCACTCTTCCTCCCCTTTCTTTCCGCCGTCCTTTGGGCCTCCGTCCTGGCGGTTCTGACATGGCCGCTCATGAAACGGTTCGAGCGACGGCTGGGGCGCCCCATGGCCTCGATCGCGGTCACCGTTTTGGCGGGTGTGATCCTGGTGATCCCTTTCGCCGGTCTGGGGACCGTGGTCGGGATCCAGGTCGTTGCCTTCGTACAGAAGACGATCACGGAGGTGCCGGGCGAGAAGAACGGTGTGAGCTTGGAACAGATCGCCGACGAGCTCGACCGGAGCCTACTTCCGATCTACGATCGGGTGGGTCTGGAGAAGTCCACGATCGCAACCTACGTCCAGGAGAACCGGGGCAGCCTGGCAGGGAACGTAGGGAAGCCGCTGTGGACCGGGCTGACCAAGCTCGTGACCACGATCGTCACCTTGGTGATCGGGCTCTTGACCATGTTCTTCCTGCTCCGAGACGGCGACCGGCTCTTGGAGCCGACCCTCGAACTCGTCCCGTTGCCGCACAAAGAGACCCTGGGCATTTTAGAGCGGATGCGCACGACGACCCAAGCGGTGTTCGTGGGGGTCTTGCTCGTTTCGGTGATCCAGGCGATCGTGGCTGGGCTCGCCTACTTCTTCCTCGGTGTTCCCGCTCCGCTCATGTGGGCCCTGGTCACCTTCGTGTTCTGCACGATCCCGCTCCTGGGGGCACCGATCATCTATGTCCCCCTAGCAATCCAACTCTTCGCGGCAGGGAAGGTAGGAGAGGGCATTGCCCTGCTCGGGATCGGCTTCCTCTTCATCTCTCAGATTGACAACATCCTCAGGCCGTTCTTCATTGGGGCGCGGGCGAGGCTCCACGAGATGGCTGTGTTCTTTAGCCTTCTGGGCGGAGTCTTGCTGCTCGGACCAATCGGGATCGTTGCGGGGCCTGTGGTGCTCACGCTATTCTTAGGGATCGCGGAGGTCTTGCGTACCCAGCGCAGGCTTTCCCCCGATCCTACTGCGTGAGACTATTCGTCCTCGCTCCTGGGCGGGGCGTCGTCTTCGCGCTTGCGGTAGGGTCGGTCCTCGAACGGCTTTCGCGGCCCTTTGAACCCGCCCCGGCCTCGGTCGTCGAAGTCGCGGCCCCGTTCTCGGTAGGGTCGGTCCCCGTAGCTGCGTTCCCGGTTCCCATAGGGTCGGTCGCGGAAAGGCCGATCTCCACCGGGACGGTCACGGTCTCCATAGGGCCGGTCTCGGTAGGGTCGGTCCCCGCCGGGCCTGCGGTCGCCGTAGGGGCGGTCTCCACCAGACCGTTCTCGGTCCCCATAGGGTCGGTCGCGGTAAGGTCGGTCCCCACCCGGCCTGCGGTCACGGTCGCCGTACGGTCTTCGCGAATCGGGCCGTCCTCGGTTGCCGAATCCGCCGGGTCGCCCCCTCTGAAAGCCGCTGTCCGACCGCTCGGGGCGGTCCTCCCTTGTGACAAACGCGGAGTTCTTCAGGCGCGCATGGCCGGTGACAAAGGTTCCGTCACCAAGGTCAACAATCCATTCCCACATGCCGTCCAACCGGTCGAGATAGCAACAGGACTCGATGGTCCCGTACTCCTGGGCGAACACCCTCCAGTTGTCATCGAGCTCGCGTGCCAGGTCGAGTGCCACGATCTTGTCTCGCGAGCCGATCGCGACGTCGGCCGAGTACATCCGAGTGGCCAGCCCTGGCTTGGCGACCTTCAACTCGCCTTCCGGAAACATCGCCTTGAGGAGCTCGGTGAAGCGATCGAGCCACTCCTTGCGAGGGTCGCCGCCGACGGGTTTGCCGCCGAGCACCAAGGCTCGGCGGGCACGATCGAAGGCGAGCGAACGCCGAGAGTCTGCTGGATCCTGTGACATGCGAGGGGCCCGTGGCGGACGGTCTGGGCGCCACAGTTGAAGAGTATGGACCGTGCAGTAACCTGTGCCCAGTCACAAGGTCAGGTAAAAATACTGGGTACCTAGGACCATTCCAAGCTGTATCATCCTCGGGCCGACGCAGGTCGGCAGGAACTTGTGCATGAATCGAAAGAGCGCTGTCGGGATCGCCGGCACCCTGATCGTCACTTTGAGCGTCACCTCGGCCGGACTCTATGCGCGCACCGCACAGAGCCAAGTCGCCGCGTCCGCCAAGCACTGCGCCACTCGCGACCTCTCCCCAGGGGAGGCGATGCGCATTGACATGGAGATCGCCCGGTGGCAAGGCGAGCTTCCTGCCGTGGTCACGATTCCGGTCTACTACCACGTGATCCGAACCGGGGTGGGGAACGCGACCGACGTATCTCAGACCATGATTGACGCCCAGATCAGCGTCTTGAACCAGGCTTACAACGGTTCCACGGGCGGCTCGAACACCCAGTTTCAGTTCGTCCTTTCGGGCGTGACGCGAACCACGAACAGTTCCTGGTTCAACGCGGGCGACGGGACCTCGGCAGAAGCCCAGATGAAGTCCGCCCTGCGCCAAGGCGGATCGAACACTTTGAACATCTATAGCACGAGCGGCGCGGGCTATCTCGGATGGGCGACGTTCCCGTGGTGGTATTCAGGCAACCCGACCGACGACGGCGTGATCATCGCCTATAACTCGGTGCCGGGCGGGAGTGCGGCCCCGTACAACGAAGGCGACACCGCCACCCACGAGGTCGGGCACTGGCTCGGTCTTTATCACACGTTCCAAGGCGGGTGCGCGCGAAGCGCGACAAACGGCGGGGACTTCGTCTCGGACACCCCGGCAGAGCGGTCAGCCGCCTTCGGTTGCCCGACGGGACGGAACAGCTGCACGGGGAGCCGGTATCCGGGCAACGATCCGATCACAAACTTCATGGACTACACGGACGACTACTGCATGTTCCAGTTTTCCTCGGGCCAGTCCTCCAGGATGAACGCCGCGTACGGCACCTATCGCTAGGCAACGGCTCGCGGGGCGGGGCGGCGCATCACGCCGATCCCGCCTCGGTGCCTCTGATTCCGTCAGTTCGCCGGCGAGGCGGCAGCCGATACGTCGGGCAGCTTGCGTGCGATCGCAGCCTCCACCAGGCCTCGGAAGAGCGGGTGTGGCCGGTTGGGCCGCGACTTGAACTCCGGGTGCGCCTGGGTGGCGATGAAGAACGGGTGGTTCGGTAGCTCGATCATTTCGACCAGACGGTAGTCGGGAGAGACGCCCGAGACGACGAGCCCCTTGTCAATGAGGAGCTCTCGGAAGTCGTTGTTCACCTCGTAGCGGTGGCGGTGGCGCTCCTCAATGCGGGTCTGACCATAGAGGCGGTGCCCCAACGTTCCTGCCGTGACGTTGCAAGGGTAGGTCCCGAGACGCATCGTTGCCCCCTTCCTGGTGACCCCCACTTGGTCGGGCATCACGTCCACGACGGGGTAGGCAGGACTGGGTTCGAACTCGGTGCTGTTCGCCCCTTCGAGGCCGCACACGTTTTGGGCGAACTCGATCACCGCCATCTGGAGCCCTAGACAAATGCCGAGGAAGGGTATGCCTTGCTCGCGAATATAGCGGACGGCGCGAACCTTTCCTTCGACGCCCCGTTCCCCGAATCCGGGAGCGATGATGACCCCACCCACCCCTTCCAGCAACGAAGCAGGGTCGGTGGTGGCTTCGAAGAGGTCGCTCTCGATCCAGCGGATCGAGATACTGGCGCCGTGGGGGATGCCTGCGTGGACCAGGGCCTCGGCGATGGACTTATAGGCGTCGCCGTTGCTCGTGTACTTGCCCACGACAGCGATCTCGGCCCGGTGCTGCGGCACCTTGATCCGGTCCACGAGTGCCGCCCACTCTTCGGTGTCGTTCCTCTCGAACTCGAGCTTGAGGCAGGTAGCGACCTGCTCGCCCAGGCCCAATCTCTCGTAGAGCAAGGGGACCTCGTAAATCGTCTCGGCGTTCAGGCTTTCGATGACACGGTCCTCTTCCACATCGCAGAAGTGGCTGATCTTCGCTTTCTGGTCCGGGGTGAGCGGGGTCTCGCACCGACACACTAGAATGTCGGGCGCGATGCCGATCTGTCTCAGGCTCATGACGCTGTGTTGTGTGGGCTTGGTCTTCACCTCGCCCCACGGCCCGACCGAGGGCACGAGGGTGACATGAACGAAGAGAGTGTTGTCTCTTCCGTGGGCCTGGCGCATTTGGCGGATCGCTTCCAAGAAGGGCAGGGACTCGATGTCACCGACAGTGCCGCCGATCTCCGCCAAGACGACGTCAGCCTCCTCCTTGGCGGCAAGGTCTTCGATGCCAGCCTTGATCGCGTTCGTGATGTGGGGGATCACCTGGACCGTAGCCCCCAGGTAGTCGCCCTTGCGCTCTGCTTCGATCACCCTTTGATAGACCTTGCCCGCCGTGATCGAGGAGCCTTGGGAACAAGAGACGTCCATGAATCTCTCGTAGTGGCCCAGGTCAAGGTCGGTCTCGGTGCCGTCGTCGGTCACGAAGACCTCGCCGTGCTGATACGGGTTCATCGTTCCCGCGTCCACGTTGATATAGGGGTCGAGCTTAACAGGTGCGACGGTGAATCCCCGGTTGCGCAGCATGCGCCCGATCGAGCTTGCAGTGATGCCCTTGCCGATCGAGCTCACCACGCCCCCGGTCACAAAAATGAACTTTGCCATGACGTCCGCCCGACCCTGGAGCCGGGCCGAGCTACGCAGGGCGAAATCGGCGGCTGGGGTCTCTCCGATTATACAGGCAACGGGCTTGGACGCCGTGCTGAGCCCGTCGCACAGGGTAACGGCGTGCGGAAACGTCCGTGAGCGATCAATTCCGCCCTAACTTGGGGCTGCCTCGCCTACTTGAGAACAGGTCGAAACGTCTCCATGACCTCGTCGCAGATCCGGGTGATTGTCGAAGGATCCTGCTCAGTTTGGAACCGAGCGGTCCACACGTGCTCCTTGTCCACCACGACGTAGGTGATGACCGTGCCGCTCTCTCCGTCTCGGCTTTTTACTTTGTGTTCAACCTTGGCGCAGGGCCCGATCGCCAATTGCAGCATCTGCTCGCCGCTTCCCCCCGGAAGGTCTCCGACGATCTTCTTCGCTTGATCCTTCAGGTTCGTGCCGCCCGCGATGTTTTGATAGGCGAACTCGATCCGGGTCGGGAATGAGGTCTCGCCCACGACTCCAGTCTTCCGGACGACCAAGGTGTTCGCGCCGGTAGGCTCGTGGTACGTCGGCGCGACGGAGATCGTCCCGCTTGGGACGGAGCCCGGCGCGCCCGCGGCCGTGTCGGGCATGCTGCCAGGGGCAACAAGATTCTCCCCCATGCCGAGCGCACTGCCGAGCTCGTTCGTGGCGGCGGCGTCCTCTTGTTGTTGCTCGGCGGCCGTCTTCCAGTCGCTCGGGGTGGCGAAGCTCGCCTTCACGTCGGCGGAGGCTCGGTGGCGCCAGTCGGCGGAAATGGTCGGTGCGGGAGGGGATGGCTTCAGCTCCGTGACCTCCTTCGGCCCGCAACCGTACAACCCAAGTGCCAACGCGAGGAAAAGAATCACCGGTCGCATTCGGAACCTATAGCCGAAACCCACGTCGAATCCGACAAGTCCGAGGGCTCATGGTCTGCCGATCCTCCGGCACGGTTGCCGTACAATCGAACGAGCATGCAGTTTGCGAGCATCCCCGAGGCCCTGGAAGACCTACGCCAGGGAAAGATGGTGATCGTGGTGGACGACCCGGACAGGGAGAACGAGGGAGACCTGATCATGGCCGGGGAGAAGGTCACGGCCGAGCACATGAACTTCATGATCCGATTCGGTCGGGGCGTACCGTTCCTCGCGACGACCGGCGATCGGCTCGATCGGCTCGGGCTTCCCATGATGACGAAGCAGAACACGGCCCGGCTGGGAACCGCGATGGCGGAGACCGCGGACGCACGGGAAGGGACGACGACGGGTGTCTCGGCGGCGGACCGCGCGCGCACCGTCCAAGTCTTTTGCGACCCTCAGGCGCTGCCGGCCGACTTGCTTCGCCCAGGGCACATGCTCGTCCTTCGGGCCGAGGAAGGAGGCGTGCTCCGCCGGGCAGGGCACACCGAGGCAGGCACCGACCTTTGCACGCTGGGAGGGTTGCAGCCGGTCGCAGCGGGGGTCGAGATCGTTGCGGACGATGGCACGATGATGCGGCTGGACGGCCTGGAGGCCTATGCCGCCGCCCATGGCCTCAAGGTGGTCACGATTGCAGACCTGATCGCGTTTCGAAGACGCACCGAGCGGCTCGTCCACCGGCGCGCGGGGCCGGTACGGCTACCGACCCGCTTTGGCATCTTCCAACTCTTCGCCTACGAAGGGCCGGAGTCTCAGCCTTATTTGGCGATCGTCAAGGGCCAGCCCAGTGCGGACATTCCGGTGCTCGTGCGCGTCCACTCAAGCTGCCTGACCGGGGACATCCTGGGCTCGCTTCGTTGTGACTGCGGCGATCAACTCTCGGCCGCACTCGAAGCGATCGAGGAGGCGGGGACGGGCGTTGTGCTTTATATCGCGCAGGAAGGGCGCGGCATCGGCATCGTGAACAAGCTCCGGGCCTACGAACTGCAGGATGACGGAATGGACACCGTCGAGGCCAACGAGGCGCTCGGTTTCAAGGCGGACCTTCGGGACTACGGGATCGGTGCCCAGGTTCTCGTGGATCTCGGTGTGAGAAAGATGAGGCTCATGACCAACAACCCGTCGAAGGTGGCGGGGCTCAGCGGTCACGGGCTCGAGATCGTGGAGCACGTTCCGATCGTCACCTCACCTAGTGAGCACAGTCAAAGGTACCTGGAGACGAAGAAGAACAAGCTAGGGCATCTCCTGCCCTAGGATGCGTCTTTTGGGCAGGTAACCTGCCTGCGCCGAGATAAGGCGGAACGGCGCAAGTCGGCGGATCCTCGGTGCCCATACGAAAGGGTTCGAGGAGGCCGCAAACATGACTCAAGTGATCGTAGGCGCCCAATGGGGCGACGAGGCCAAAGGCAAGATCGTGGACTTCGTCTCGGATCGAGCCGAGTTCGTCGTTCGTTACAGTGGCGGGAACAACGCCGGGCACACCGTCGTGGCGAACGGGAAGGAGTTCAAGTTCCACCTCTTGCCCGCCGGCGTGCTCCACCCTGGGACGACCTCGATCCTCGCTGCTGGGATGGTGGTTTGTCCACGCAGCCTCGTGCGCGAATTGGATGAAACCAGGGCCAAGCAGCCCGAGTTGGGCAAGGTCGTGATCAGTCGGGCCGCCCACGTCGTCCTGCCCTACCACATGTCCTTGGACGCTCTCGAAGAGGACGCGCGTGGAAAGGACAAGATCGGGACGACGTCGCGCGGGATCGGACCTGCCTACACGGACAAGGTTCAGCGCAGTGGGATCCGCATGGCAGAGTTTGTGGACGAGGGCCTCTTCCGAGCCCGGCTTCAAGCCGTGCTGGACGCCAAGGAGAGGCTGTTCTCGCTCTTCGGCCAGACCCCCCCCAAGTTCGACGACGTCTTCGACGAATATCGAGGATACGCCGACCAGATTCGGCCGTACGTCGGCGACGCCGAGCAGAAGCTCCAGGACGCCGTCGCCGCTGGGAAGCGGGTGCTGATGGAGGGTGCCCAAGGCACTTTCCTCGACCTTGATCTTGGCACCTACCCTTTCGTTACGAGTTCCCACCCAGTCGCGGGCGGAGCGTGCATCGGCACTGGCATCGGCCCCAGGGACATCCAAGGTGTGCTCGGAGTGTGCAAGGCCTATTCGACAAGGGTCGGCACCGGGCCTTTCCCGACGGAGCTTCTCGACGACACGGGGGAGCAGATTCGGCAGCAAGGAAACGAGTTTGGGACAACGACAGGTCGGCCCCGCCGGTGCGGATGGCTCGACGTGGCCGCCCTCCGCTTCTCGGCGAGAGCGAACTCGTTCTCCGGGCTTGTGATCACCCGGCTCGACGTGCTGTCTGGGCTCGGGGCGCTGCAAGTCGCCACCCGGTACCGCCTCGATGGGAAGGAACTGGCTGGGGTACCCATGTGCTCGCACGAGTGGGGACGGGTCGAGCCGGTCTACGAGACGCTGGTGGGTTGGGAAGGCGAGATGGGTGCGGCGAGAGCCCTTTCCGACCTCCCTCGCGAGACACAGGACTATGTCCGGTTCATCGAGGAAGCGGTGGGCGTTCCCGCCGCGATCTTGAGCATCGGCCCTGGACGCGAGCAGACGATCGTGCTGCGACCGGACCTCGTCTGGGGCTAGAGTCCGGTCGGAGAACCGTCCTCGTTCGTGGCCGGTGGGGGTCCGTTCGTGGGCCAGACGTTGCCGAGCGCGACCTCGGCCTGCTTCTCCAGCGTGTCTCCGCCCGCGATCGCGCTCGCGACCGTGGAGAGCGTGTCCCTCACCACGGTTGCGGCATAGACGACGCTTCCATTGTCCACGACTCGAACCTGGATCGTTGCGAACTGCGGATCGGCTTGGTTCACGGCCAAGGCGGACCGAAGGGCGGTTGCGGGGTTGGGCTCCCCATCGATCGCCGCGACCGTCACCAGGCAGCTAGGGCCCCGCGGATCGTAGACCGCAGAAAGGAACGTCACGCCCGATCCGCTCGCGGACCCTATCCGAGACATGAGCGCCTGATCCAGCGCGACCGCGGCCGTGGGGGGGCGCGGCTCATTGGGGCTCTCCTTCGGTTCCTGAACCTGCGGTTCTGGGCTCACTTCTGCCTTGGGGGAGTTGAGCGTGACTGGCGGCGTAACGATCGTGTCCTTCTCCTTGCCTAAGTTTCTACCGATGGCGAAGGCACCGAAAATGAGGCCGAGCACCGCCAGCGATGTGAGCGAGAGGGCGAGCCACGGAAACCGCGATTTCGAGGGCATTCCGAGGCGCTCGACCGCTTCGTTCTGATCCTTCGTAGCGCTCCTCGACCGGATCTCGTCCACCTTTGCCCGCACGGTCGCAAGGCTTGGATCGAGGTCCAGGGCCATGTCGAACCAGTTCAGGGCTTGGTCCTCTTCTCCCAAGTCCAGGTGGATCTCACCCATAAGCTCGTAAAGGGCCGGGTCGTTGGGGTGCTTCTTGAGCACGGCCGAGCCGAACTGTCTCGCCTGTTCGAGCTCGCCGCGCATGCGGAGCAGGTTGAGGGCGGCATGGTCACGGTTGGCGGCCACCTCGTCTCGCGTCGCAGTGTCGTCGTTCACCTAGTACCTGTGCTCCCAAAGCCTGCCGTGCCGCGCGCGGACTCGGCGAGGGTCTCGACCTCTGCCCAATCCACACGCGAGACCGGCGCGACTACGATTTGGGCGATTCGCTCGCCCGCATCAAGTTTGACGACATCCGTCCCCAAGTTGATCAGCAGGACCTTGATCTCGCCTCGGTAGTCACTGTCAATCGTGCCCGGTGAGTTCAAAAGGGTCAAGCCGTTACGAGTCGCAAGCCCGGAGCGGGGGCGAACTTGGGCCTCATATCCAGGGGGAAGGGCGATGCGGAGCCCGGTCGGCACGAGCGCTCGCTGCAAGGGTGCGAGCTCGATCGCCTCCGCCGCCCGCAGGTCCATACCGGCGGCCTCGTCGCTCTCGTATTGCGGGAGCCGGGCTCCCGGATCGCGTACGATCTCAACCAACACTGGACGCTCCATTGCGCACAATGATAGCCGCAATGGCTGGTGGATGGAAGCGCATCGGCGAGACGGAGTGGCTCTTGGAACACGACGGTGCTGCGCCCTCGCTTGGGGCACTTCGTGCCGTACCGGGCGTCCTGGAGGTATGGAGGACGGCGGCAGGAACCGCGATCGCGACCGATCCAGCCAGCTTCGCCGAGGCCTCTCTTTCGGCAGAGTTCCCTTCCGAGCCTCGGGGGGCAACGGGGCGTCTGCTCACGATCCCAGTGGACTACTCGCGGGGCCCTGACCTCGCAGACGTGGCTCAAGCCCTGGGGGTCTCGACCGACCAAGTGGTGGAGCATCACACGGGTTCCGAGTACGTGTGTACCAGCGTCGGCTTTGCCCCCGGTTTCGCCTACCTCGGCCCATTGGTAGGGGAGCTCGCCGCGATCGGGCGCAAGCCGAGCCCCCGACCCAGGGTAGACGCAGGCATGGTGGCGATTGCGGCCGGGAGCACGGCGGTCTATCCGGGCGGGACGCCTGGCGGGTGGTGGCTCATCGGCCAGACGCCGTTGGTGGTCTGCGACTGGAGAGAAGGCTATTTCGGGATCGGTGTCGGGGACACCGTCCGATTTCAAAGCATCGGAGAGGATGAGTTTAACCTAATGGTGGGGGAGCGACTGTGCGTCGAATAGACCTCAATGTGGACGTGGGCGAAGGGTTTCCGCACGATCGGGATCTCTTGAACATGGCCACGAGCGCGAACGTGTGCTGCGGCATCCACGCAGGTTCGCCGGAGGCGACCCGTGCGACCGTACTCCAGGCTCGGGAACACGGGGTCGTGGTCGGTGCCCACCCTGGCTTCCCGGACCGACGGGTCATGGGGCGGGAACCTTGGGCAGTAGCCAGGATGACGGAGGCGGAGGACTCCCTCCTTGCCCAGCTTGCCTTGGTGTCCGAGGATGCCCGGTATCTCAAGCCCCACGGTGCGTTTTACAACCAGTCTGCGTCCCAGGAGGCCTGGGCTGGTGCCCTCGCGCGCCTTTTGCGGACGGCAGGGCTCCCGCTCTACGGCCTGCCTGGGACTCTACACGTGCAGGCGGCCCGCGAAGCGGGCGTGCGATTCGTCGCGGAAGGGTTTGCCGAGCGGGCGTATCGTCCCGATGGGCACCTCGTGCCGAGAGGCGAGCCGGGGGCGGAGATCGCGACCCCGGAGGCCGCAGCAGTGCAAGCCTTGGCCCTTGCCGAGCGGGTCGAGACGATCTGCATCCATGGCGACCGACTTGGTGCGGTCGAGATCCTCCATGGGGTGCGCACGGCTCTCGTGCTCGACGGGTTCGAGGTTCGGGCGTGCGTCTAAGGGTTGACTCGACCTACGGTGAGGTGAGCCTTCAAGACGGTGGGCGGACGGGCTACCGGCAACACGGGGTTTCGCCCGCGGGCCCGTTCGACAGGCTCGCCGCCGCTAAGGCCGCCGCACTAGTGGGGGACGTTGGCCCCGTCCTCGAGGTCGGAGGCTCCCTGGTCGCGGTCTGCGAAGAGCGAGGAACCTTGGCGTGGGCAGGGAGCGGCACGATGACCGTCCGTGGGCAAGAACTCCGGCCCGGTCGTTCGCGGGTGTCGGTGGGCGACCGCATTGAGGCCCATGGGGCCGCTCGCATCTACGTTGCGACCCCAGGAGGCTGGATCGGGGACGTCGCCCTTGGGAGCGTCTCGGGCCCGGTGGGAGGGGTCTTGGAGAGCGAGGGTTGCTCCTGGATGGAGGAGGCGGCACTGGCGGAGGATCCACCGAGTGCGAAGCAGGAGGCTCGGATCGTCGAGCTGACGCCCTGTCCCAAGGTTATCGAAGGCAGGGTCGGTCGTCAGACGAGCAGGGCCGGAGTTCGGGTGGAAGCCCCGATCCCGGCCAGCCTTGGGGAGCATTCGAGCCTGCCGATCGCCCCAGGGTGCATCCAACTCGCGCCCAGTGGAGAGATTTTGGTGATCGGCCCGGATGGGCCGGTCACGGGCGGCTATCCCTTGGTGGCGTGGCTCTGCCCCTGCGATCTGGATCGCGTGGCGCAATGGAGGCCCGGTGACGAGGTTCGTTTCCGCGTCGTTTCCGAGACCGATGCACTCGTCGCTACGGCCGAGGCGCGCCGCTCCCAAGCAGCGAACCTTGCCGCCTTGCGCCTTGCAGCGGGGCCATAGGCGGGCCCTTTTTCCCAAGGGTCCCGTGGCGTGAGCGCGGTTTCGGAGCATCGTTGCTCATGCTCGCAAAGTGTCTGCTGGGAGCGGCGGCGTTCGCAGCCCTTGGGTTTGCCACCTGGAACTGGGCGACCCAACCCGAGATCGGACGACAAAAGCGATCCCCCAGCCGGCCCAATCCGAGTATGTCGGAGCACAAGGGCCTCGGCGACTTCCTGAAGAGGCTGACGTCCCAAGACCGCCGCCCAGAGTACTGCGCGGTGCGGGTTCAACTTCCGAGCGAGGACGGCTCGCCCGTGCCAGTGTGGGTGGACGTGGTCCGAGCCGAGGGAGACGTCCTCATCGGTGCCGTCTCCACTTGCGATAAGCCGTTGATCGGTCGTCGCCTCGGCGACCCAATTCGGGTCAAGGCTCCTCAAGTGGACGATTGGATGGTGATCGAACGAGGCAGCGTCCATGGTGCCCTGAGCCTGGCGGACAACTAGACCCCCGTCGTTGCTTCGTCCGGATTGGGCATGGCCCGGAGGACCTCGATGGCGTCCAGCGGCTTCTCGACGATCTCGTCGCTCTCCACCTTGCCATCACGGAAGCGGATCTTCCGCCTGCAATGCTGCGCGATGTCCTCTTCGTGGGTCACGAGGATGACGGTCTTGCCCGAACGGTTCAATTCTTGGAACAGGGCCATGATCTCCTCGGCGGTACGAGAGTCGAGGTTCCCGGTGGGCTCGTCCCCCAGCAGGACGATGGGATCGTTCACGATGGCCCGAGCGATCGCCACCCGTTGCTGTTGGCCACCGGAGAGCTCGTTCGGCTTATGATGGACCCTCTGCCCCAGGCCTACCTTTTCCAGGGCCTCGGTCGCCCGGCCCAGGCGATCCTTGATCCCCGCGTACATCAAGGGAAGCTCGACGTTCTTCAGGGCCGAGGTGCGCGGTAGCAGGTTGAAGGTCTGGAAGACGAAGCCTATATAGCGGTTTCGGATTTCGGCAAGGTCGTTGTCCCCGAGCAGCGAGGTCTCCCGACCATTGAGCCACAGGTTTCCTGCCGTCGGGCGGTCGAGGCACCCGACCATGTTCATGAACGTCGACTTTCCCGACCCGCTCGGCCCCATGATCGCGACGAACTCGCCGGGCATGATCTCGAGGTCCACCTGGCGAAGGGCACGCACCACGGTGGGGCCCATGACGTAGTCCTTGGAGAGTCCCGAGACTCGGATGACTGCTTCGCTCACGGGCCTGCTTCCTCGGTCTCCTCGCCCGGCACGGGTGCACCGCTCACCAACCTGAACCTCACATCGCTGATCCAATAATCGTACACGGCTTGCACAAGGTTCGACTCTGCGGTGACGAGGCTCAACCTTGCGGTAAGTTCCTCGATCAACTCTCCTGCGCCCAGTTTCCGAGCCTCGGTCGCGGCCTCGTAGTTTTGCAGGGCAGCGTCCCTCGCGATCTTGGCCGCACGAATCCGCTCCCCGTTCTGGGTCTGCTCCTTCCAGGCGGACTCCACCTCCGCGGTCGCGACCCGGACCGACTGTTCGTACGCCTTTTGGCGCGATTGGAAGTCAAGTTCCGCACTCTTCACGCGCTCGCGGCTTCGACTCCCGTCGTAGAGCGGGAAACTGGCCTCGAGGACGAGGCCCGACCGGTCGAAGACGCTTTCCGAGAAGGAGCGGTTGTACTGTGCGCTGAGGGAATAGATGAACCCGTTGGCAAGCTTGGCCGAGTCTACGGCGGTTTGGCTGGAGGCAATGCCGATCCGGGAAGCTTGGAGGTCGGCCCTTTGTTCCAGTGCCTGCCGAGTCGCGTCCTCCAGGGGGGGCAGCGCGGCTTGGGGGTCGAGGTCTGCGGGACCGACGAGCTTCGGCATTTCGGGCTCGCTGTAGCCGATGACGGCCCAAAGGCTCGACCGGGACGTGGTGACTTGGTTTTGCGCTGCGAGCTCGCTCACCTGGGCATTGAGATAGTCGGCACGAGCCTGCAGGATGTCCTTCCTGGCTCCGGCCCCGAGCTCCTCGCTCAGGATCGCCCGATCCAGGATCTCCTTGGCACGCTGGACACCACTGGACTGGACCGCCAAGAGCTCTTGCGCCCTCAATGCGTTGTAGAAGCTCGTGTGGACGTTGAAGAGCACGTTGCGGAGCGTGTCCAGGGCGGTGAACTCGGCCTGTTCCCGTACGAGGCGCGAAGTCCGGTGGTTCGTGATCCGACTCCCGTTGTCCAGGATGAGCCACGTCGCAGTGACGCCCGCGTCGGTCGTGTCAATGTTCGAACCACCGCGACCCAGGCCCGTCAGGTTGTTCAGGCGGCCGTTTTCCTGTCGGAGGGTGGGGGTGACGGTGGGAAGGAAGGCCGCGTAGCTCGCCCTTTCGTCGGCCATCGCGGACCGGTAGCTCAGATACGCCGCTTGCACCGTGCCGTTGTTCTCCCTCGCGATCCGTAGCGCGTCGCGGAGGGTCATGTCCGCCCAAGCTGGGTTGGAGACCAAGATTGCAATGAGAGCGAGCGGGACTTTTGTCATGTGGTGTGTGCGGGCACAGGCTCCTGCCCGTTGGCTTGTCTTACCGAAATCGGCGAAGGTCAGTTGCGGCATCGGGCCCCTCGCCCGGTCGGATACACTTTGGCTATGGCATTGACGGCATCCGGCGTCGTGGGTCAGATCGAAGAGCTCTTGGGTGGGGACGACCTGCTTCGACACGAGTGTCATACTATCGCTCGATCGCGCCTCCACCTGCCTGGGCCTGACTTCGTGGACCGGGTGTATGCGGCCTCGGACCGCTCGCCGAAGGTCTTGCGGAGCCTTCAGCAGATGTTCGATCATGGCCGGCTCGGTGGCACGGGCTATCTCTCCATTTTGCCAGTGGATCAAGGAATCGAACACAGCGCAGGTGCGAGCTTTGCCAAGAACCCTGACTACTTCGACCCGGAGAAGATCGTCGAGTTGGCGATCGAGGGAGGGTGCAACGCGGTTGCGTCCACGTTCGGCGTCCTCGGGGCCGTGGCTCGAAAGTACGCCCATAAGATACCGTTCTTGGTGAAGGTCAACCACAACGAGCTCCTCACGTACCCGAACAAGGCTGACCAGATCATGTTCGGCTCCGTGGATCAAGCGTGGGACATGGGCGCGGTGGCCGTGGGTGCGACGATCTACTTTGGTAGCGAGGAGTCGTCGCGCCAGATCGTCGAGGTGAGCGAGGCTTTCCATCACGCGCACGAATTGGGTATGGCGACCGTGCTCTGGTGCTATTTGCGCAACCCGGCGTTCAAGAAGGACGGCACCGACTATCACACCGCGGCCGACCTCACGGGCCAAGCCAACCATCTGGGGGTGAGCATACAGGCCGACATCATCAAGCAGAAACTGCCCGAGTGCAACGGGGGCTTTCGCGCGTTGAACACGGGCGGATCGTCCTATGGCAAGCTCGATGAGCGGATCTATACCGAGCTCACCTCCGACCACCCGATTGACCTGACGCGCTATCAGGTCGCGAACTGCTTCATGGGCCGATCCGGCCTCATCAACTCGGGCGGAGCCAGCGGCGACAACGATATGGCGGAGGCCGTCAGGACCGCCGTCGTGAACAAGCGGGCGGGGGGTACCGGCCTGATCAGCGGTCGCAAGGCGTTCCAGCGGCCGCAAAAGGAGGGCGTTGCCCTCCTTCAAGCGATCCAGGACGTATACCTATGCGACGCGGTGACGGTCGCCTAGAGACTAGCCCTTCTGGCGCGTCAAGGTCATCGTCGAGCCTGACCCGCTCACGGTGACCTTGTCTGCGCCCTCCCACTTGATCTTGCCGTCCGGGTTCTTGTTGATCTCGTCGAGCATTTGCTTCTTGCCCGTCTCGGCGTCCTGCTCCGCGAGGGTTTTCAGTTGCGCGGGGAGCCCTTCGAACTTGAGGTCCGCCGAGGAAGCCTTGATCGTGAGAACGTCGCCCTTGAGCGTGTAGGTGCCGTTGATCGTGGCCGTCATCGTTGCCTTCGCTGAGGGGATCGGTACGTCCGAGTGCATAACCATTGTGAGCTTGTCTGGAGCGGCGAAGCTCATCGTTGACGTAGCACCGGCGGGCATGTTCGGGATGCCGGTGACGTCCCAAGTCCCGACCAGGCTGGGTCCGGTGTTGCAGCCTGCCAAAACGAGGACGGCGGAGAGGGCGAGTAGGTGTCGCATCGGGCACGGATGATACCAGGGCAGTCGGTGGTTCGTAGCTTGGGCCCTTCGTAGGTTCTCGGTACACTCGTCGCGTGCCAAAGGAGCCTGCGATGCCGCAGCCAGGGAGCGGGGCGAGCGCCCTCTCCGCGTCTGTGGCGCCCGCACCTTCCGCAGCCGATTCTTTGATCCGAAGCATTGATTCCGGCCCTGGCACGCTCCCTCTAGGCAAACCCATGTCCCAAGAAAAGTTCGACCTCGATTTGATCGTCATCGGAGCCGGGCCGGGCGGCTATGTGGCCGCGATCCGTGCCGCCCAACTCGGAGCCAAGGTAGCGGTGGTGGAGAAGGAGTACCTTGGCGGAACTTGTCTCAACTGGGGATGCATCCCGAGCAAGGCGATGATCGCAACGGTGGAGCGATACCAAGACGTGCTCCACGCCAATGACCTTGGGATCAAGGTGAGCGGCAAGGTCGAGGTGGACTTCGAGCAGTTCGGGGCGCGACGGGACAAGATCGTCACCACGCTCCGTGGCGGCGTGGGAATGCTTTTCAAGAAGAACAAGATCGAGCACATCGAGGGCTTCGCCCGGTTTGTGGATGCGAACACGATCGAGATCGAGAAGGACGGGAAGAAGGCTAAGAAGACGGCGAAGAACTTCATTCTAGCGATGGGCTCGGCCGTGATCTACCTTCAGGTCCCTGGCCTGGAAGGCGGGCGCGAGGACGGGGTTTGGACGAGCGACGATGCCGTGACCGCCCCGTTTGTCCCGGAGCGCATGTTGATCTTGGGCGCCGGGGCGGTCGGGGTCGAGTTCGGCTATGTCTTCAATGGGCTGGGCACCAAGGTGACCCTGGTGGAGATGATGCCGAGGGTGATCCCCATGTTCGACGAGGACCTGGGGAACGAGTTGGGCAAGCTGCTCACCCGGCAGGGCATGGACGTGCTCACCGGGGCCTCGCTCGAGAGCGCAAAGAAGACGAAGAAGGGTTGGCTCTGCACCGTGAAACAAGGGGGCGAGACAAAGGAGGTCGAAGTGGACGTCGTCCTGCTTGGCGTCGGTCGCAAGGCGATGACCGACGACATGAGTCTAGAAAAGCTGGGGATCAAGCTTCATCGCAGAGGGGTGGAGATCGTGGACGACTCCCTTGTGACCCATGTGCCGAACATTTACGCGATCGGGGACGTGACAGGCCGGATCCAGCTCGCCCACGTCGCCTCGCACGAAGGAACCGTGGTGGCATCGAACATCGTGAAGGGCGAGAAGCGGCAGGTGGACTATCGTGCCGTACCGAACTGCGTCTACACCATCCCCGAGGTTGCGAGCGTCGGCCTGACCGAGGGCGAGGCCAAGGAGCAAGGCCACGACGTGGCAGTCGGCAAGTTCGCCTTTCGCCCCTTGGGGAAGGCGATGGCCTCGGGCCACCAGGACGGGTTCGTCAAGGTCGTGTGCGAGAAGAAGTACGGCGAAGTGCTCGGTGTTCACATGATCGGCTCCCACGTCACGGACATGATCCACGAAGGAGTGGCCGCGATCAAGCTCGAGGCGACATTGGAAGCGATGGCGGATATGATCCATGCTCACCCGACGATGAGCGAGGCGGTCCTGGAGGCGTTCGAGGACGCCCACGGGATGGCGATCCACAAATAGCGGCTCGTCGCCAGGGTCACGGGATCGTCGTTATTGTGCCATAGCGGGGAGCGTCGTTCCGGGGATCCTTACTCTGTTGTGCGGTGGATCTGGAACACAGCTGGGCTCACCTCGGTAGGCGTCGGCATCGTCGGGGCGTTCGTCCCCGTGCTCCCGACCACGGTCTTCCTGATCCTTGCCCTCTGGTGCTTCAGCAAGGGCAGCCCAAGGCTCGAGGCCTGGCTCCTTAACCATAAGGTGTATGGGGGGGCGCTCCGGCGCTGGCGGCTGACGAAGGCGATCACGGTGCGGGGGAAGGTTTGGGCGGTCACCGCGATGTCGGTCTCCGTTCTCGCCTCGGCGTGGTTTGTGCGGGATCGCGCGGCGGTGTGGATCACAGTGCTCGCTCTGGGAGCGTTCGGAGCGGCCTATGTCCTGAGCCGACCCACCGACCAACGGGACGGAGCGTACACCCACCGGGACCAGGTCGCTTAGGCGGGCTCCAGCCCGCGAACCGGCCGCGAGCACCACTCCTTCGCCCCGGCGTCCACAAACCGCCACGGGGTGTGTTCCCCACGACCGGGGGAGAGCCCGACCCGTACCCCCTGTAGTACGGAGGCGACATGGTCGCCGGGTTCCAGGTGAATCGGGGAGGAGGGGCTCAGCAGATCGAGGCCGTAGTGCTCGGCGCGGATCGCTAAGGCTTGCGCGAGCCGCCCTGGGCCGGCCAGGAGGTCGCGCTCGGACTTTGCCTTGGGTCGCCGTGATCGAATGTGCGCCTCCCCCTCGAGGGCTACGGCGGCGCGGATCAGGATCGCGCCCGCCCTACCCACAGGGCGAGCGACCACGTTCAGCATCCAGTGGTTGCCATAGGTGAAGTAGACAAACGCATGGCCGGGTGGGCCGAACATCACTCGCGTACGAGGGGTCTCGCCCCGCCATGCATGGCTTCCAGGGTCGTCCGTTCCACCATAGGCTTCCGTCTCGGCGATGCGGACGAGGCAGTCCGGGGTGCGGAGGTGCCAGCCGAGTAGCCGCTTGGCGCACTCCTCGACGGGAAGGTCGTTCAGGGCATGGCGCAGCAATATAGTAGACATACGTATTCTATTACGTGCAATAATAGCAGACAGGTATGGCTATGGTGCTCTATGTCTGCTTGGAGGGATTCTACACTTCGGTCGTCAGGAGGCTCGACCGGCCGCACATTGTACACATCTCAGGTGCTGTGCTCGAGGCGTGCCCCTTGGCCAGGGAGAGGGGGATCACGCGCGGCGTGCCCTTGGCCGAGGCGCGAGCGATCCTGCGTGGGGACGGTGCCTATTCCGATCTCGACACATTGGAGTGTGGTCCTCACCGCGACCGTTGGCTCGATCGGGTCCTGCCCTATAGCTCCAAGGTGATGCCGGGTCTACCGCACGAGGCCTGGATTGACATGGCTGGGCACTACGATGGGCTCTCAGCGGCCGAGGGCGTGCTCCGCTCGGTGGCACAGGAGGTGCCGTGCGGCCTGCGGGCAGGGATCGCGCCCTGCCGATGGGTGGCCGAGCTTGCCGCTTCGAGTCTCGACCTTGCTCCCTTGCGCTGGGAGGTCCCTGTCCTTGAACCGGTGGTGGATGTAAGGAGGTATCTCGCCCCGCTGCCGGTTGCACGCTTGTGTCCTGTCAACCCTTTGCACCGTGCCCGGTTGGTGGCACTGGGGCACCGTCTCATCGGCCAGGTCGCGGAGGTGCCGCTCGCCGTGTTACGGACCCAGTTTGGCGATGGGGCGGCCCTAGTGTCTGCGGCATCGCAGGGGGTTTGGCCCGATCCCGTCGTACCCAGTTATCCTGGACCGAGCACCGAGGAGCGTTGGGACTCCTTGGCGCCGATCGGTTGCTCGATGGAGCTGACCGCGGTGCTCTCGATCCTTGCCCTGAGGTTGGCAGCCACCCTGAGCGCGACGGAGCGCACTGCCGAGGAGGTTCTGCTCGTGTTCGAGTCTGAGGAGGGGAGGTGCGTCTCGCGGCGGCGGCGCATGACGAAGTCGGCAGCCTCGGCGGCAGGGATGAAGGTAGCACTGCACGCGGAATGGCAGAAGGCGCACCTCGATTTCCCTCCCTTGTCGGTTCGTGTGGCCGCGCTGGGTCTTCGACCGATCGAGACAGGGCAGGAAGGCCTTTGGCGGTCGCGCGCTTCGGTCACGCCGGCACTGGTGGCGGTACGCGCTGCCTTTGGCGAGGGGGCAGTGAGGCTGGCGAGCGAGGTGCCGATCCCTCGCCATCGCCGTGTGATCTCTGCGTGGGGCCATGCGAACGGGTGGCGTTGAGGTGCTCGCCCGCTGGTGTGAGGCGGGCGAGTGGTGGGCGGGCGCCCCTGCCGTGGAGGCAGCCCGTTGGCGCGATCAGAAGGGGGTGGTGCGTGAGGCTCGGCGCGAGCTTGCTGCCCGCCCCATCGCCGGCGGGCAACGACCGATGGACCCCACCCAGCGCGAAGAACCAGGCATCCGGCCACGCAAGACGCGCGACGAAAAGGTCGCGAAGGCGTGCGGGCTGCTCGAAGAGCGTACGCCGCGGGTCTCGCGGCAAGAGGGCGGGAGCGCATGGTTCCATGTCCTCAGCGGCTATTCGTTCGGCCGTAGCGTGTTGCTCGCGCGCGAGGTGCCTCGCCGTGCTGCTTCGCTCGGGGTTTCGACCGTCATGCTTGCCGACCGCTTTTCGCTCACTGGCGCTATGGAGATGGCTCGGGAGTGCGTCGCGTTCGGCGTGAAGCCGTTGATCGGTTCGACCTTCGAGATGGACACGGGCGGGGAGGTCGTGCTCGTCGCACGGGACAAGCGCGGCTATGTGTCCCTCTCCTCCCTGGTCACCGAGTGTCATCTGAGCGAGCCTCGGCTCTTCCCCCTGTGTACGTTGGATCGGCTCAGGCGGCACTCGCGCGGGTTGCTGTGCTTGAGTGGGGGGCACCGCGGCCGCCTGGACCGGCTTCTGGCCTCGCGTCGTTGGGAGGAGGCCTCGGAATGGGTTGACCAATTGGTGGATCTATACGGTTCTCCATCGGTCTTCCTCGAGGTGGAGCGGAGCTACTGCCCTTGGGGTGTGCAGATCGAGGCGCGGCTCGAGGAGATGGCCCGTACCAAGTCCCTCGTGCTGGTGGCGGGCGGCCCGCTCACCCATGCCATGCCAGAGGACTTTCCCGCCCAGGACGTAACGGTGTGCGCCGACACGCTCTGCACCGTGGACGAGGTGTTGGGCCGCAAGCTGCAACGGCACCCCTCGCAGCCCCCGGTGCCGCCATGCCCCTCTCGCTCCCTCAACTGCGAGCAGTGGCTTCGGAGCCCTGATGAGACCCGCTCCCTTTATCGCGGTCGGGAAGAGTGGCTGGCGGCGAGGGTTCGGCTCGCCGAGATGTGCGAGGACGACGTGCTTCCAGGCCGCACCCGTCTGCCCCAGTTGCACGCCGATGCCTCGGCGGCCCTGCACGAGGCGACGATGTCGGGCGCGGCGCGTGTCCACCATAAGGTGGGTACGCGTCTGCGCGCGCGCTTGGCCCATGAGCTCGAGCGCATATGCCGACTCGGCTTCGCGGACCACTTCCTCGCGATTTGGGACGCTTGCGAATGGGCGCGGGGCGAAGGGATCCACTTCAGCGGACGCGGCTCGGTCGTGGACTCCGCCGTCGCCTATTGCCTGGGGCTGAGCAGGATTGATGCGATGGCCCACGACCTCCACTTCGACCGGTTCTTGCCCGAGGACGGCAGCAAACGGCCGGACATTGACATTGACTTCGAAGCGGCACGGCGCGACGACGTCCGGTCCTATTTCACGCAGAAGTACGGCAAGGAGCGGGTGGCGACGGTCGCGGCGATCGGCGCGTACAACACCCGCGGCATCGTTCGCGAGGTGGGCAAGGCCCTTGGGCTGAGCCAGGCGGCCTTGGGGTTCATCGCCAAACGGATGCACGGAGGTGTCGCCCCCGAGGAGATCGAGAGCGCACTGGAGCGTAGGCCCGAACTCGCGGGCAGCGGCATTGACAAGAACCGGCTCTATTGGCTCTTCCTGCTCGCCCGCCGACTTGCCGACGTGCCGAGGAACATGCGTGCACACTCCTCCGGCATCGTCGTGAGCGACCGTCCAATCCATGAGACTGTGCCGGTCCAGTGGTCTGCCGCCGAGGAGGGCGAGGAGCACCTCCGGATCATCCAATGGGACAAGCGCAGTGCCAAGCATTGTTTCGACAAGTTCGACATCCTCTGTCTCCGTGGACAGGACGTGCTCTCTGGCACCGAACGGCGCATACGGGCGACAGAGCCGGGCTTCGACGCACAAGATCTGGGCACGGACGACGAGGAGGGATATCGCGCCATGCGCTCGGGCGAGTTGGTGGGGATCCCGCAATCGGCAAGCCCGGCCATGCGCCAGGCCCACATGAGGCTCCGCACCACCGATCTTCACGACGCCAGCCTCGTGCAGGCGGGGATCAGGCCGGGAGTCGGCGGGGCGGTGAAGATCAATGAGCTGATCGCCCGTCGGCGCGGGCTCAAGCCCTATAGCTTCGAGCACCCAGAGATGGAGCGGATCATGGGGCACACCTATGGCATCATCGTCTTCCAGGAACAGGTGGACCAGTTGCTCCAGACCTTCGCAGGGTATTCGAGCGGCGAGGCGGAGGACACCCGCGAGGACATCCACAAACGAAGGCACGAGGGCTATGGGTACACCCTGCGCGACCAGGTGGTGGAACGGGTGGTCAAGAACGGGTTTAGCCCATCGCTCGCCGAGCACGTCTTCGAACTGGTCGCAGGGTTCAACGGTTATGGCTTTGCCCAAGGGCACGCTCTCGCCTTCGCCGAGATCTCCCTGCGTTCGATCCATTGTCAGCAGAACTATCCGGCCGAGTTCTTTGCTTCGTTGCTCGATGCGCAGCCTGCGGGTTACTATGGCCCCTGCACGCTCGTGAACGAGGCGCGCTCACGCGGGGTTGCGATCTTGCCGGTGGACGTCGAGCGGAGCTCGCTCCACCATGAGGTGGAGGACTGTGTCTCGACGGTCGAGCCGCGGATCATGGTTCCCAACTCCGCAATACGGCTCTCCCTACGGAACGTGAAGGGGCTCTCGCGCGGGTGCCAGGAGCGTGTCGTTGCCGAGCGTGGCGAGGGGTACGGGTCGGCGTATGGCTTTGTCCGCAGGGTGCGGCCTGCACGGGACGAACTGGAGGCCATGGTGCTTTGTGGCGCGCTCGACTCCCTCCACCCCCACCGTAGGGACCTTCTATGGTCGTTGCCTGCGCTGCTCTCGGCGGCCGAAAAGGATGCAGCCACGCTTTGGGACGAGGGTTCACACCCTGTTCGGCTCGAATGCGGGATGGAGGACTTTTCTGCGATGGAGCGTGCCCTGTACGAGCGTTCCGTGCTGGGGCTGGACGTGGAGCGCCACTTGGTCCACTGGGAGCGTTCGCGCTTGGAGGGGAAGGGGTGTGTGACGGCGCAATGGGCCAAGCGCCTGCCGGATCGGACGAGGGCGGTGGTCGTAGGGAACCCCATACGCCTGCGCTTTCCCCCCACGCCCAGTGGTCGGCGCGTGGTCTTCTTCGACCTTGAGGACGAGACGGGGCTGTTGAACGTGACCTGCTTCGACGAAACCTACCGCAGGGACGGGCACGCCATCGTGTGCTCACCCTATGTGACCGTGGTGGGGCATGCCCAGTGGCGCGACGGGCACACCGCCTTCCTCGCCCAACGGGTCTTTCCTTATCGCCCGATGGTCGCCGGTGCCACTGAGGGGGCACTGCCGCTCGAGACCGCCGACTTCCTGGCCCGATGAGCAAGGTGGGTGCGAAAGGCCCGGGCGGCTTGTCGTTCCGATCGCACCACGGTAGGGTTTCCGCACCGATGCACCCTAGGATCCAGGTGCCCTTACCGGGGTTGCAGGCAAAGATGCCTGCGGACGCTGTGCGACGGTTCGAGAACGAGTTCGGCTGCGAGCCCGCATGGCTCGCCTGGGCACCCGGCCGAGTCAACCTCATCGGCGAGCACACGGACTACAACGAGGGCTATGTCTTCCCGGCAGCGATCAGCCTGGGGACTTGGGTCTTGGCCTGCCCGGCCGAGCACGAGACCAGAGTCGTCTCCATGGAGGAGGGGCACGGAGCGTCCTTCCAGGCGAGGACCGTAGCGCCTGGGCAAGTGGAAGGCTGGTCTCGATATGTCGCCGGGGTCGCTTGGGCGATGGGAGGCGCGATGGAGATCCATGCCCTCACCGGTACCGATCTCCCCATCGGTGCCGGGCTCAGCAGCAGCGCGGCCCTGGAGACGGCCTTTGCTCGCCTCTGGGACAGCCTCGATGGCGGCATGCGCGATGACCTGGAAATCGCTCTTGCCTGCCAGAAGGCGGAGCACGGGATGGTCGGCGTGCAGTGCGGCGTCATGGACCAGATGGCTTCGATCATGGGGAAGGCGGGGTGCGCGCTTTTCATGGACGTGAGGAGCTTGACCGTCGAGTACGTACCGCTTCCTGCCGGTCTTTCCATCGCGATCTGCGACACCGGCATGCCGCGGACGCTGGCGGAGTCGGTCTACAACGAGCGCCGACGCGAGTGTGAGGAAGCCTGCTCAGCCCTCGGCGTACGTTCGCTGCGCGAAGTTGACAGCAAGATGACAAACCTCGGCTCCCTAGAACAAATACCAGGGTTGCGGGCGTCCCACGTTGTGACGGAGAACGACCGGTGCCGGGAGATGGCAACGGCGCTCAGGGATCTGAATCGGGAGAGGATAGGTGAATTGATGCGCGACAGCCATCTGTCGTTGCGGAACAACTATGCCGTCACCACGGTCGAATTGGATGAGATGGCAAGAGCGGCGCAAGAATCGCAAGGATGCTGGGGGGCTCGCATGACGGGGGCAGGCATGGGCGGGGCGTGCGTGGCACTTGTCGAGACCGAGCACGTAGAACAGTTCAGCGACGATGTCTTGCGCAAGTATCGAGCGTCTACGGGCCAACGATCCGGATCCATCCGAATGGTGTCTGTCTCGAACGGCGCAGCTTCCGGGGCCTGGAGCCAACCCAAGACCCCTTCCCGGATTGCTAGCAAAAATACGGGGTCATAACTCTTGGAGGAACATGGAATGAAGACCGTAGGCGGCACTCAGTCCAAGCGAGGGAAGGGTTACATGGCAATGCCAGGAACGAACAGACAAGTCGAAGCAAGCAGAGGGGTCAGGCTCACGCCGACCGAAGTCAAGGTTCTGAGCCTTATCGCTCAGGGCCACAGCAGCCAAGAGGCCGCGGACCGCATGGTCGTATCCAAGCGGACCGTGGACTTCCACTTGGCGAACATCTATCAGAAGTTACAGGTCAACAACCGAGTCCAGGCCCTCCGTGCCGCCACTAGGTTGGGACTGATTCCCTTCGAGCCGTTCTTCGGCCAAGGCATCCAGGACTAGCGCCGACCAGAGAGAGCACAGACGGCCCTTCGCTCGCGCGAGGGGCCGTTTGTGGTTTGGGCCAGGGTGTAATGCGCGTTGAGATGATCGCACACGCCTTGGACTGGGTCTATCCTCCGCGATGCGGACTGTGCGGCAGGATTGGCGAACCGCCGGCGTGCCCGGAGTGCGTTGCAGACATGCACAGCAATGGGTCCCCCGCGGCGCCGGTTCCCTTGGTGGACCGGTGTTGGGTTCGATTCGACTATACGGCACGGGCGGCGCAAGCGGTTCGGCGGCTCAAGTTCGACCGGGTCACGAGCCTTGGGCCGGTTCTGGGTCAGTTCCTCCTGGCCGAGGTTCGCGGTGTGCTTGGGGACTTCGACGCAGTGGTTCCTGTGCCGATCCACGCTATGCGCTGGATCGAGCGCGGATTCAATCAGGCCGAAAGCTTGACCAAGGGTTGGCCCTGCCGTGTTGACCTCTCCGTGCTGCGTAGGATCAAACGCACCCGTCCGCAGGTGGGACTTAGCCAGGCCGAGCGACTCTCGAACCTCCAAGGCGCGTTCTCGGCAAGGAACGTCAAGGGGTCTAGGATCCTACTTGTGGACGACGTGATCACTTCGGGAGCCACAATGACGGCGTGCGCCGACGCCCTTCGGAAGGCGGGCGCGCGGGTCGTATCGGCCGCTGCACTGTGCGGTGAGAAGCTGGGCGACTAGCGGCTTCCCTCGGGGACGAGCAGCCCGTATCCAGTTCCGGACTTTCTGCGATAGATCACCTCGGCCTTGTTCGTGTGCTCGTCAATGAACACGAAGAAGTCACGCCCGAGCAGCTCCATCTGGAGGGCGGCCTCTTCGACGGACATGGGCTTGATGAGATAGCTCTTAGTCTCATTGACCTCGTGCGGGTCCTCTTCGTGGGCCTCTGCTTCTTGGAGACCGAGCGGGATGTTCTCGCCGCGCTTGCGGTGCGACTGGATGATCCGCGTGCGCAGGCGGCGGAGCCGACGCTCGAGCTTGTCCACCACGGCGTCCACCGCGGCTCGGACGGACTGGTCTTGCTCCTCCCCCCGCAGGTGGAAGCCATCGGCGTGGACGGTCACATCGAGCCGGTGGAAGGTCTTCTCCTCGCGATAGACGATCTCGACGCTCCTCGCGGCGTGAAAGTAGCGACTGAGCCGTTCGAGCTTTTTGACAGCGTAGTCGCGGTCGGGGTCGGAGAGGTGTCCTTGTGTGTTCCTGACGATAACTTGCATAGGCGGTTCAGGATCGAGTTCTGGCGATGGTTGCAACGGCCATGCAGGCGATGCCTTCTCCCCTGCCGATCGAGCCCATCTGCTCATTGGTCGTGGCCGTGAGGCCGACTTGGGAGGCTTCGATACCGAGACACTCCGCAATCGCCGCCCGCATCGCCGCCCGGTGCGGGGCAAGCTTCGGGGTCTCGGCGATGACGGTCACGTTCGTATTCACAATATACCAACCGTCTCCGGCGATCCGTTGCGCGGCCGCGCTCAGAAAGACGCTTGACCTGGCGTCCTTCCACCTCGGGTCGGTATCTGGGAAGTGCTCTCCGATGTCGCCCAGTGCGGCGGCGCCCAGAAGCGCATCGGTGATCGCGTGGAGGATCGCGTCGGCGTCGGAGTGGCCCGCGAGACCTCGGCCTGGGACCATGATGCCCCCGAGCCAGAGCGGGCGGCCCACATCGTCCGAGAACCGGTGAGAGTCGTAACCGATCCCCACTCGCGTCTCGCAATCGCTCGGCAGGTCGCTCAGATAGGTGATCTTCTTGTTCACGGGGTCTCCCTCGACGGGTACGACATGGATTCCGATGGCTTCCAGCATGGCCGCTTCGTCAGTGGCCTCGCCTGACGCCAAGGCCCTCCGAAGGTCTTCGAGCATGGCGCCCTGAGGGGTCTGGGCAAGGAGTAGGCTGGAACGGTCCAGCATCGTCGTACCATCGCAAGTCCGTAGCCGAACGGTGTCAACGGCAGGAACCGCCGGGTACGCGGCTCGATGAGTCTCGACAGCTTTCGCGACTCGGGCTACGAGATCCGGCGCGCAGAACGGCCGCGCCGCGTCGTGGACAAGGACTGCGTCGTACCCCTCGGGAACCGCCCCGATGCCGTTGGCAAGGCTCTCACTCCGGGTCCCTCCCCCGGCAACGACGAAGAGCGCGCCCGGCACGAGGCTGGCGTACCCAGGCTCCGAACCCCGTGGCACGACCAGGCCGACCGCTTCCACCGGCGGGTTGGAAAGGGCACGGAAGGAGCGGAGCCAGACCGGGCAACCGCCGATGGGGCGCCAAAGCTTGTCTCCGCCGAACCGGGTTCCCGAGCCGGCGGCGAGCACGATCCCACAGAACCTCAAATCGGTTTGCCTTGCCGGCCGTGGGTCTTGGGATTCGATCCGTTCGCGGGGTGCTCCCCTTCCGGTTCGTCCATCTCGGCAAAGATCATCTTGCCGCGCTCGGTCTGGATGACTTGCGACACCCAGACGGGCCGCGTCTCGCCGATGTGCTCGCGCCCTCCGTCAATCACGACCATGGTGCCGTCGTCCAAGTACCCGATGCCCTGTCCGGCCTGGTTGCCTTCGCGCACGATCAAGAGCTCGAGGCTCTCGCCGGGCAGGACGTTGGGGCGGACCGCAAGTGCAAGGTCGTTGATGTTGAGGACCCTCACGCTTTGGATCGAGGCGACCCGGTTCAGGTTGTAGTCGTTGCTGACAAGGTCACCGCCGAGCGCCTTCGCGAGCCGGACGAGCCGCTCGTCCACCGGATCCTTGGCGTCCCCCGCATAGCGGTCGTGCTCCCCCACCTTGACCGGGAAGTCGGCTTGGATGTGTCGGAGCATATCCAGCCCCCTGCGGCCGCGCTGTCGGCGCAAGGGGTCGCTGGAATCGGCGATGAACTGAAGCTCGCGAAGGACGAAGTTCGCGACATAGAACTCGCCTTCGATGAAGCCGGTTCGGGCGAGGTCGTATAGTCTGCCGTCAATGAGGACGTTGGTGTCAATGACTTTGAGGCCGGTCTTGCGGGCTCTGGCGCCGGCGGCCTGCCACGGCAGCACATCCCCCATGGAGCGAAGGGCAAAGACGCCGAGCATGCCCAAGCCAATGGCAATGGCGAAGGTGATCAGGCTGGCCCACATCCGGCCCAACCCTCCCAACGCGAGCATGAATGGAAGAGAACCGATGAGCCCGAGCACGGCACCCAGGAAGAGATTGACCTTGTCCCCGGTGTCCGTCTTCTCCCACTTTACGGCAATCCTTTCTGAGACTCGCAAGAAGCCTTGGCCGAGCGCCACCCCGAGGACGAGGCCCAACAGCCCCAGGGCGAGCATCGTGACCGGTCCCTTGTCGAGGTTGTACGCCTCTTGGGAAGGCCCGCCCCCGGTGCCGCGCACTTGCTCAACCCCCTTGAGCCGGAAGAGCGCATAGGTCTCCACCTTGGCATCGTAGACCGCGCTGGGGAGAAAGTTGCCCGGCTCCAGGAGGGCCAAGGGCCGCAGGTCGGCCGAGTTCTGCGCCGCGATACGGGACACGCGCACAGTATCTTTGGAACCGTCGTCGCCGTACTTTGCCGCGACCTCGTCAAACGATTCTTGCCCGGCGGAGATCCTGCGTGCAAGCTCCTCGGCGATCTGTTTCCGCTCGCTCAGGCTCTTGCTCGCGTCTTGGATCACGATCCGATCGAGCACGAGCGATTCGGCGTTGGGAAGCTGAGCCTGGCCCGATGGGGACCCCGACGCTCGGGCGGCAGCGCGGTAGAGCGAGTCGAGCGCGGGAGGCAAGACGAACACCGCCGCCAGCACTCCTGTGACGGCGGCAATCACCAAGACTCGCTTTTGCACTCTGGGATCCATCGCGCAGAACCTTTGTAGACCTACTGTAACGGACGCCTTCAGAGTTGCGAACGTGCCGGGCTAGGTCATTTCCTGCTTGAGCCGGACTGGAAGGCCCAGGTCGAACGGCACGAGTTCCGCCAAGAACTCGCCGGGAGCTTGACACCAGGGGCGGGTGGACCTCACACTATTCGCGCGTGAGCAAGACGCTCGTCATCGTAGAATCCCCAGCCAAGGCGCGGACCATCTCAGGGTTTCTCGGCCCCGGCTACGAGGTCGTGGCGAGCTATGGCCATGTCCGCGACTTGCCGGAGAAGGTTTCCGAGCTCCCGGAGGAGGTGCGAAAGAAGCCGTGGGCCCAGCTCGGGGTGGACGTGGACGACGAGTTCCAACCGTATTACGTCGTGCCTTCGGACAAGTCTTCCCGTGTCGCTCAACTGAGAAGGGAAGCCAAGGGTGCAGGCACGCTCCTGCTCGCTACGGACGAAGACCGAGAGGGGGAGAGCATCAGTTGGCACGTCCTCGAACTCATCAAGCCTTCCAAGACCGTGAACGTAAAACGGGTCGTGTTCCACGAGGTGACCCCCGAGGCGATTCAGGCGGCCGTCGCCGCACCGAGGGATCTGGACCTCGCCCTCGTCAAGGCGCAGGAGGTTCGCAGGATCCTCGACAGGCTCTACGGCTACACGCTCTCGCCCTTGCTGTGGCGCAAGGTTGCGCGGGGACTGAGCGCGGGACGGGTTCAGAGCGTCGCCGTCCGCTTGATCGTCGAGCGGGAGCGGGAGCGGATGCGGTTTCGAGAGGCGGTCTACTTTGACCTCTCGGCCCGATTGCCCTTCGCGCACGGCTCGCTGGAAGCCTCGCTCACCCGGATAGACGAGAAGGCGGTCGCCAGTGGCCAGGACTTTAGCTTGGAGGGCGAGTGTACGGCTCCCGAGAAGGTCTGGATCACCGAAAGTCAGGCCGCAGAGATGGCAGCGCGACTCGACGGGACCAAGGGGTGGGCATGTACGGTGAACGAGACGAAGCCCGGCACCCAGAAACCTCCTCCACCCTTCATGACCTCCTCCCTGCAGCAGGAGGGAGTCCGAAAGCTCCGCATGAAGGCGCGACAGGTCATGCAGATCGCGCAGCAACTCTACGAGGGCATCGAGGTGAACGGCCAGTTGATCGGCCTCATCACCTATATGCGTACGGACAGCCTGACCCTCAGCGAGCGCTCGCTCCAGGAGGCGCGAGACTTGATCCGATCCCAGTATGGCCCCGACTATCTGCCCGCGAAGGCGGTTCGATACAAGAGCAAAGCCAAGAACGCGCAGGAGGCGCACGAGGCGATTCGGCCGACCCAACTGGACCGTACGCCTGCGTCTGTGGCCCAGCACCTGAACCGCGAGCAGCTCGCGCTCTATGACCTGATTTGGAAGCGAACGCTTGCCTGCCAAATGGTGGAGGCGCGCCTCGATCGGACTCGGATCGAGGTTGAGACAGAGGATGCGGGGAGGACGCTCACGTTCCAAGCGAACGGCACACGAATCTCGTTCCCAGGGTTCTTGCGGGTCTATGTCGAGGGGAGCGACGACCCAGCCTCCGAGCTCGAGCAGCGCGACAAGATCCTCCCCAAGGTCGAGGTCGGCGAGCGATCTGGCAGGGCCGAGGTCGAATCGGCTCGGCACGCGACGCTTCCGCCCGCTCGATACAACGAAGCGAGCCTCGTGAGGAAGCTTGAGGCAGAGGGGATCGGTCGGCCCAGCACCTATGCCTCGATCATTGGCACGATCCAGGATCGAGGGTACGTCTTCCGGAAGGGGAACGAATTGGTGCCTTCGTGGTCCGCTTTCGCCGTGACCCAGCTCTTGGAAGACAGCTTTGCCAGGCTCGTGGACATCCGGTTCACCGCAGACATGGAGGAGGAGCTCGACGAGATCGCAAACGGCCAGCGCGACGCCGTAGACCATCTCCGCCGCTTCTACCGAGGCTCGCCGGCAGAACCAGGCTTGGAGAAGCAGGTCGAGGATCGCAAAGCGGACATTCCCTTTCCCAACATGCCATTGGGGGAAGACATCATCGTGCGGATCGGTCGGAACGGAGCCTTCCTCCAGCGGGGCGAGGGGGGTACCGGCAACACGGCGAGCGTTCCCGAGGGTCTCCCGCCCGCCGACCTTGACCTGGAAGCGGCCAAGCGGCTCTTGGACGCCAGCACCGCCGAGCCGGACGCCGTCGGGGTTGACCCTGAGACTGGGCAATGCGTCTTCGCAAAGACGGGCCGGTTTGGGCCCTACCTCGAGGTCGGCACGGACGAGGAAAAGCCGCGCCGGATCTCCCTACCTGCGGGCATCGCGATCCAAGACATCACGGACGAGGACCTCGGCCTGCTCCTGAGGTTTCCCAGGACTGTCGGGGAGCACGAAGGCGACCCGGTCACGATCCAGATCGGTCGGTACGGTCCCTATGTCTCCTGCGGGGCGCGGAAGGCCTCGCTCGCAGACTGGCGGACGGCCGCGTCCGTTAGCCTTGATGAGGCGGTGGCGGCCCTCAACCAAAAGGTGAGGGGAGGGTCTGCCGCACTCCGGGCCCTGGGAGAGATCACGGGGGTCGAAGGTGAGGTGAGGGTCATGTCGGGACGGTACGGGCCTTACGTGACGAACGGGAAGGTCAATGCCACGATCCCGAAAGGGATCGATCCTGAGACGCTCTCTGCCGAAACTGCGGCGGACCTGATCCAAAAAAAGATCGCCGCGGGCCCGGCAAAGCGGCCGTTTCGCAAGTCTCGGCGCCAGCGCTAGGGGCGGACCAGCTTGACGACCCGCCTTGTTCCCCGAAGCGTCACCTCATAGAGCGCAAACTCCTTGCCGCGCTCGGTCTCGGTGCGGACGAGTCGGTAGGTGGGGGCTGGGCGCTCCGCGACCCAATGGCGACCTTGGAGCGGGTGCGTAGCACTATCCAAGGGCCACGGGTGGCCCTCCTTGGGGCTCACAGCTTGGGCGAATTCGCCCAGCACCAAGATGGGGCTTTGGCGACTCAGATCGTAGGGCAGGTGAGTAACGCCGAGGCCGATCGCGAACAGCCACGCGGCCGCCATGACATAAGTGACCGCGGCAGACTTCTCGGCAGGAGGGCCTTGGCTCAACTGACGGTCACCAGCGCTTCGTCACCCCGACGCGCTCGCGTGCGCTCCACGACCATGGCCCATTCTGGCCGATCGAGCTCGCCGTTGGCCACGAGTAGCCGAGCCGCCTCTCTCGCCTCCTCGAGCAGGATTGCGTCTTTAACGAGGTCTGCGACTTGGAAGGTCAAGAGGCCGTGTTGCTGAGTTCCCATCAGGTCGCCGGGGCCGCGGAGCCGGAGGTCCTTCTCCGCGATCACGAAGCCGTCCGTCGTGTCCACCAGGGTCTGCATTCGCTCCACCACGTCGTCGCTCGTGCCCTCGGAGATGAGGATGCAGAAGCTCCTTCTTGCCCCCCTGCCGACACGCCCCCGCAGTTGGTGGAGCTGAGCGAGACCGAAGCGGTTCGCGTCTTCCACGACCATCACGCTGGCATTGGGGACGTCCACCCCGACCTCAATCACGACCGTGGCCACGAGGATCGCGGTTTCGCCTGCCCGGAACGCTTCCATGACCGCCTCCTTCTCTTGGGCCTTCATCTGACCGTGGAGGAGGCCGACCTTCCTATGGGCGAAGACTCCTGTACTGAGGCGGTAGTGGAGGTCCTCGGCCGCCTGGGCTTGGATCTTCTCGTTCTCGCTGATCATGGGGCAGACGAAGTAGGCTTGGGCTCCGGTCGCGAGCAGTTCCTCGACCTGGGAATAGACCTTGGACCGATCCCCTGGCCGTCGCCAATAGGTCGTAACCGGTGACCGGCCTGGCGGAAGCTCGTCGAGCACGCTCACGTCCAAGTCGCCGTACATCGTCATGGTGAAGGAGCGAGGGATCGGAGTCGCCGTCATCACGAGTACGTCGGGCAGGGTCTCCCCCTTCTGGCGAAGGGCCATGCGCTGGGCGACCCCGAAGCGGTGCTGCTCGTCAATGACGATGAGTCCAAGACTGTGGAACTTGACCCCTTCCTGGATGAGCGCGTGCGTCCCGACGAGGATCCGGCCCTCGCCGTTCTCCGCCTTGGCGAGAGCCGACTTGCGGTCACGGGCGCCCAGCTTGCCCGCGAGCAGGACTACAGGTATGCCCCTGGGATCGAAGACCTTTTTGAGGTTGAAGTAGTGCTGCTCGGCGAGGATCTCGGTGGGCGCCATCATCGCGGCCTGCCAGCCGCACCGAACCGCGGCAAGCATCGCGGCTGCGGCCACGGCGGTCTTCCCGCTCCCTACGTCCCCTTGCACGAGGCGGTTCATAGGGGCTGCGGCCTCCATGTCGCGCCATACGTGCTGGATCACCCGGTTCTGGGCCTCGGTGAGCTCGAAGGGGAACAGGGCCGCGACCTCCTCCGAAAGCGGCGAGCCAGTCTCGGGCTCGAACAACGTTCCCGCCGAGGCACGGCTCTTCCCCAGGCTTCGGATGGGGAACGAGATGCCCACTTCCTGTTTGATCTCTTGCCGCCGGACCTGGAGGGCGATCTGCAGGTACAGGAACTCTTCGAAGGCGAACCTGCGGCGGGCGCGGATGCGCGCCTCGTCGCTCGTAGGATGGTGAAGCTCCGTTAGGGCCTCGCTCGACAAGGGGAGGCCGTGCTGCTTGCGGAAGGTATGCGGGAGCGGGTCGGGCACGTCGTTGCCGAACTGACCCACAGCCGCGGCAGCGGCGGCGCGAACCAGCCTCTGGGGAACACCTTCGCTCAGCGCATAGACCGGGACGATCCTCGCGAAGGCGTCAACATCGTCCTCTGCGGGTTCCCACTCGACGCCGTGCAGCTCGAGCCGCCTGCGGTACCCCTCCTTGACGCTGCCATAGGCGACGACCCTCTGGCCGGTGTACTTCTCGAGTTGGCGCCCGACCCATGGCTGGTTGAAGAAGCACAGGACGATCTCCCCGGTCTCGTCGCTCACCAGCGCCTCGACGATGACCCGGCCGCGGCCGATACCGCGGGAGCGGACGATCTCGAGCTTCCCGATCACCGTGCTCGAACGGCCGGGCCGGAGGAGCATGATCTGGGGTGCGTCTCGCCGGTCCTCGTACCGTCGGGGCAAGTGCCAGAGCACGTCCTCCACTGTTCGAAGGCCGATCTTTTCAAGCAAGGCTGCACCCTTGGGCCCGACCCCCTTCAAGAATCGCACCTCGGTGGCTAGGCCGGACGTCCGCTCCCTAGTCATGTCGCCAATACCCCTATAATGACGCTTATGGAAGGTGGGCAGGAGCCGACCGACGTTGAATCCCAGTTGGAGGAGATGGAGGGGGAGGTGGCGTCGGTGGGCAAGGCGGCCCGCGAGGCTGCCCAAGCAGAGGAGCGAAGGCTCCAAGACCGGCTCGCGAGCATAGAGAGGCGAGGCAATGCCGCGATCCAAAAGAAGATGGCAGAGGAAAGGAAGATCGAGGCGGGTTCCTTTTCCAGCGGTGGCCTGGGCAAGAGCACGGGTATCGGGCTCTCCGTCGCCTACGCGCTGCTTGGCTTGCCGTTGGTCGGCTTCGGCCTGGGTTGGCTGGTGGACAGGGGCACCCAGAGCAACGTGTTTCAACTCGTCGGGTTCTGCGCGGGCGGTGCGGCGGGCATCTGGTTCTCGGTTCACCAGATGAAGCGGATGTGAGCCGACCCAAGGAGCTTGGTTTCGCCCTCGGCTCGTCGGTAGGGTTGTGCGCCCTGGGATACTTTTTGGGGGGGCCTCCCGCCGCGTCGGGCGCCGCCTTGGGCCTTGTGGCCATAGGGCTTGGGATGTTTGGCACGTGGGGCCTCACGGAGCTTTTTGCCCGCGCTGCACGCTCCGGAGGTAGCGATCAAGGTTGGATCGGGCCTATCTTTCTGTTGGCGCTGAAGCTCCCGGTGCTCTATTTCGCGTGGATGCTCACGTCGCGAATGGGACCGCCAGCCCCAACCTGGTTCCTGCTCGGATTGGCGTTGGTATACTTGCTCACCGCCGCGAAGGCCCTTTTCGAGGGCTCGAGACAGGCACCTGCCTCTGATGGGTGAACTACTTCGACTGACTCCGAGCCTCGTGGCCTCTTCGGAAGCCCACAACTCGTTTGAGGGCCTGATGTTGTACACGGGCTTGGTCGTCGCGATCGTGTTCGCCACGTTGAGCGTTGCGATGGGCAACGTGCGCTCGGCGCAGAAGTCGGGGACCCCCGTCTTTCGAAAGCTCTTCGGAGGTCTGTTCGAGCAGGTCTACCTCTTTGTGCACCAGATGTGTACGGGGACGATCGGCCCGCACGGCAGAAAGTACGTCCCGATGATTCTGACCGTATGGTTGATCATCTTCGTGTCGAACGCGGTTGCGCTCTTCATGCCGACTTCGCCCACGGCGGACCTCAGCTTCACTCTCGCGATGGCGCTGATGTGCGTCGGGTACGTGCAATGGGAAGGGATCCGCGCCCACGGGCTGATCGGTCACTTGAAGCACTTCGCGGGGCCCAAGCTGCCGCCGGCGATGTTCATCGTCACCATGATGATCTTCGTCATCGAGATGATCTCGGAAGTGATGAAGAACGTGTCCCTCTCGCTCCGGCTCTTTGGCAACATCGAAGGGGGGCACCTTGCGGTGACCTCGATGAACCAGCTCGGCGAGGCCTTCTATGTGCCAGCCGGGGCCCTGATCCTCATGCCCATCAAGCTCATGACGGTCATCGTGCAAGCGATGATCTTCACGATGCTCACCTGCGTCTACCTCGCACTCGTCACCGGGAACGAGGACGAGCACTGATCGAAAAGGGAATTTCAATCAAAACCCACAACCCACAAGGAGAACACAACAACAAATGACTGGTCAAGGACTTGGTATCGGAATCGGACTCGCCGCGCTTGGCGTCGGCATCGGCCTCGGGCTGATCGGCTTCTCCGCGTTGCAGGGCATGGCCCGGCAACCGGAAGCGATCAGCAAGCTGCAGGTCGTGATGCTGATCGCGCTCGCGTTCGTCGAGCTGGTCTTCCTCCTCACCGTCTTCATCGTGCCGGGCACGATGGGCGCGTTCCGGTAAGGAGCCGACACGTCCGCGGGCGGCCACGCCCGCGGACCTTTCCCTACATTCCAAAGCAATGGCAGAAGCAGAACTGAAAGCACCGAGCAAGGGGGCCCTGATCGTGAGCGCGCTCGTTGGGGTCGCCTTGATGGTCGGCGGGATGTACGTCTCGAAGAACGTGAAGCTCTCGTTCGTCGAGACCTTGGAGCATCAAGGAATCCTCCTCGATCCTGGCAAGACGCTGGCGATCATCGGTGTGTTCCTGATCCTCTTCAAGGTGCTCGACAACTTCTATTACGCACCGTTGCGCGATGCGATCAACGAGCGGAACAACTCTCTGGAAGCGACCTTCACCGAGGCGGCAGCGCTACGCTCGGAGATGGACGGCCTCAAGTCCGAGTACGAGGGCCGGATCAGCGCTACGGAGGCGAGCGCACGCGCCGAGATCCAGGCTGAAATCAACAAGGCCCAGGAGCTGCGCCGCACGCTGGAGTCGGAGGCGAGGGCGAAAGCGGACGAGATGACCCGTCGGGCTACGGACGAGATCGCGGCCGAGAAGGCTCGGGCGTTGGGCGATATCCGCCTGCACGTCGCCAACCTCACCCTACAAGCCACCGAGAAGCTCCTGAGTGAGAACATGGACAACGAGCGCAACCGGCGCCTCATTGACGAGTTCTTGGACAAGGTCGAGGTGCCCACGGCTTGACCGAGGCCCGCGTCGCCCGTCGCTATGCCAAGGCGCTGTTCCAAGCAGCGACCAAGGAAGGGATCGTCAGCAGTGTCGAATCCGACCTGAACCTGATCATGGCGGTCGCGCGGGGCAGCGGTGCCTTCACTTCGTTCCTCGGTAGCCCGGACATCACGCGCGAGCGCAAGTTCCAGGTGGTCGAGAAAGCCTTCTCCGATCGGGTGACCGCGCTCACGATGGCGTTTGTGCGACTTCTCTTGGACAAGCGGCGAGAAACCACGATCCCGCTCGTCCGGGAGAACTTCATCGAGCTCCGTCGCGAGAGCGAGCACGTCGTTAGAGCCGTTGTGACGTCTCGCGAGCCGATGGGCGAGGAGGACAAGCTGCGGATTCTGAAGCGGCTCGAGGAAAAGAGCGGCAAGAGGGTCGAGGCCGAGTTCGGCATAGACCCAGACCTCATCGGTGGGCTCACCGTACGGTGGGGCGACTACGTATTGGACGGAAGCCTCCGGGGGTCGCTCTCGCGGCTCGAGGACTCCTTGTTGTTCGACGCGCTCAAACAAACTTAGAAGAACCATGGCAATCAAACCTGAAGAGATCACTTCCATCCTGGAGCAGGAGCTCCAGTCGTTCGAGCGCAAGGTAGACGTCGAGCACGTCGGAACGGTGCTCCAGGTCGGCGACGGAATCGCTCGTGTCTACGGGCTCCCCGACTGCCAGGTCGGCGAGATGCTCGAGTTCCCAGGCGGCGTCACGGGCCTTGCACTGAACTTGGAGGAGGACACCATCGGCGCCGTGCTCATCAACGACAGTGGCGAGATCAAGGAGGGCGACCAAGTGCGCGAGACCGGTCGCATCATCGAAGTCCCGGTCGGGAAGGCTCTGCTGGGAAGGGTCGTGAACGCGCTCGGTCAGCCCAGCGACGGACTGGGCCCGATCGTCGCAGAGGAGAAACGGCTCATCGAGACCGGGGCTCCCGGCGTCGTGGACCGCCAGCCGGTGAAGGAACCGCTCCAGACTGGCGTGAAGTCTATTGACTCCATGATCCCCATCGGGAGGGGCCAGCGAGAGCTCGTGATCGGGGACCGCCAGACTGGAAAAACCAGCGTTTGCATTGACACAATCCTCAACCAAAAGTACACGCACGAGTCCGGCGAGAGCCCGGTCTACTGCATCTATGTCGCGATCGGGCAAAAGATGGCGAACGTGGCCCGCGTCGTGGAAACGCTGCGCGAGCACGGAGCGCTCGACTATACGATCATCGTGGTCGCCAGCGCGAGCGACTCCAACGCCATGCAGTACCTTGCGCCCTTCGCCGGGGCTGCGATGGGCGAGTACTTCCGTGACAACGGGATGCACGCGCTGATCATCTATGACGATCTTTCCAAACACGCTGTCGCCTACCGCGCCATGTCGCTGCTCCTTCGACGCCCACCTGGGCGCGAGGCCTACCCCGGTGACGTCTTCTATCTGCACAGCCGCCTCTTGGAGCGCTCGGCGAAGCTGAGCGAGGCCCATGGGGGCGGATCGCTCACCGCGCTCCCGGTGATCGAGACGCAGTCGGGCGACGTGTCTGCCTACATCCCCACCAACGTGATCTCGATCACTGACGGGCAGATCTATCTTGAGCCCGACCTCTTCTTCGCAGGCGTCCGGCCCGCGATCAACGTCGGCATCTCGGTCAGCCGGGTCGGTGGGAACGCTCAGATCAAGGCGATGAAGCAAGTCGCGGGCAAGCTCAAGCTCGAGATGGCCCAGTATCGGGACGTGGCCGCGTTCGCCCAGTTCGCCAGCGACCTCGACCGAGCGACCCAGATGCAGCTGCTCCGCGGTCAGAGGCTCACGGAGCTGCTCAAGCAGGGCCTCGCGACCCCGTACGGGGTCGTGGACCAGGTGGTTGCCGTCTTCGCTGGAACCTCGGGCGTGCTCGACGAAATCGAGAACAGCGACGTGGCTGCCTTCGAGAAGCACTTGTTGGCCCATGTCCACGCGAAGTACCCGGACGTGATCGAGGAGATCCGGACGAGCAAGGCACTCTCGGAAGAGGCCGAAACGAAGCTGAAGAAAGCGGCGCAAGAGGCCCAAGAGAGCTTCCAGAAGAACTAGGCGATGGCGACCCTCAAGCAGATCCGGCAACGGATTCGTTCCGCCAAGAACATCCAGCAGATCACGCGCGCGATGAAGCTGGTGGCGGCGGCTCGCCTTACCCGAGCGAAGATGAGGGTCGAGGAGGCCAGGCCCTACGCCGAGAAGATGCGGGAGTTCATGGAGAACGTCGGCCAGGCCGGCGAGCTGCCCGCCCACCCCTTGCTCGACCGACGCGAGATCAAGAAGATCGGTCTCCTGCTCCTGACCGCGGACCGGGGGCTCGCGGGCTCGTACAACACGCTCGTGATCCGCAAGGCGGCGGACTTCCTAAAAGAGTCCGGCAAGGAGCACGCGATCGTAGGCGTCGGGAAGAAAGGCTGGCAGTTCTTTTCGAAGCGAGGGCACGAGGTGGCCAAGTCGTTCACGCTTCCCACGGCAGGCGGGGACATCTCCCATGCGGTCGAGATCGCGGACGAGGTGAAACGGATGTTCGTGGAAGGCGAGGTGGACGCAATCTACCTCTGCTACTCGAAGTTCTATTCGCCGATCCGCCAGGTGCCGCAGGTGGTGCAGCTTCTACCGATCGAGCCCCCAGTAGGCTCCCACGAGGAAGAAAGCGGCTCGAAGGTGGCGGAGTACATGTACGAGCCGGAGCCCGCCGCGCTACTCGGGCTCTTGCTGCCGAAGTATCTCGTGACCGTCGTCTACCAGGCTCTCCTCGAGGCGGCGGCCAGCGAGCACGGGGCGCGGATGACCGCCATGACGAGCGCGACCGACAACGCGGGCAAGATGATCGGTGGCCTGACCCTCACCGCCAACCGGGTTCGCCAAGCCGGGATCACGAAGGAGATCCTCGAGATCGTCGGCGGGGCGGAAGCGCTGAAGGCGTAGCCATCCGGTCGAACTGGGCCTAAAGTCCTGAGTTCGAGCCAAGCCATTGATTTCATGCTTGGCCATATGGCCACATGGCCATCCCTCTGTTGCCTCAGAAGTTCGGATTCTTCAAAGGTGCCTCGGCCCTTGCTCTTGGGCTAGGATCGGTGCTTGTCTCTCGAGAAGCTCGAGCTGCAGCCCTTGTCTCAGACCGCATTGCGTCCAAGGGCTCGCCCGGCTGTGAAAATCGGGATCCCATTCGGGAAAAGGAACTCGTACAGTCGAGCATTCGAGCCTCGCTCAAGAACAGCATGCAGTCGAGTAGCGAGCGCCCTGCAAGTTCGCCTTCGTCCAATCCGTACGTCGAAGCGGGTTGCTCTTACTTAGGCGACCAGGTCCAGGATTGGTGTGTGATCGACAACTCTTGTCCTGGCGTGTTCGGCCAGGACGATCGGGTGTGGACTCGAACTTACATGCGCGACTCCTGCCCCAAGCCCGGAGGGGTGAGCGTCTTTCGCGTCTGGTGCCCTCAAAGCTTCCATCCGTTGCAAGTTTGCTGCCGCGATGGGGATCCATTAC
>WBZR01000338.1_pt1 | contig 78005 bp, 57 predicted proteins | sample 5204231 | NCBI WGS metagenome assembly WBZR01 (sample SAMN12412403, study PRJNA552823) | activated sludge metagenome | isolation source: activated sludge from anammox sidestream of wastewater treatment plant... | place: USA: Virginia | collected 2017-08 | reverse complement strand
GCTACACGGGGCTTTTGGGCAAATGTTAATATTGAAAATTCTTGTAAATAGTGGTTATTTAATTGCAATTGCTCGATAAAGGTTTTAGACACTGGTTTTATGGCTATTATTTTTCTACCTACTTCAGAGTTCCGCCCCACTATGCCCTCCCAAAATTCCAAGTAGGCAGCAAAATAATAATCTGAAATCCTGAAACCACAAGCATTTCGAGGTAATGGAAAATTCAAAATCTCCGAAATTTAGTTAGATTTTTCCAAGGTATTTACAGAAGCCAATACCAGCTTACTTCGAAACTATTATTTTTCTACCTACTTCCGTTTCAACCTCCCAACCCCATACTTTCACCTCCGACAACATCCCCTACTCTGCCGGATTCTCACAACATCCTGATGATAATCATTCAACGGGTGAGACCGAAACTCCTGCGCCAATAACTTCCATTCAGCCCGGCTAACCCGCCTATCAAACCTCCAACCAATAAAGTCACCAGACACAAAGCTGTACGCGAACCGTGCAACGGCAATAGCAAGGCTATTTTTTCAGTAATTTGCCCGCCGGAAACTTCCGGCCTCATGACCATCAGGCTTGTCCAGAAAAGCATTATTGATATAGCTCCGGCTAAAAAAGACTTTCCATATGGAATCTTTAAAAAAAACGCAAAAAGCATAGGCCCGACAATAATCAACCACCAGGGACCAATATAGGTTAGCAAAGTGGAGACAATCAACGTCCCAACAAAGAAAATCAAATATTTCACAAAATTCATTTCTGTCTTATTGTAATTGAATTAGTTAATATCAATGGCTTACCCTTCCTATGGTTTGAACAAAGTTGTTTGTACGATTTTATCACTATCTCTCTCATCTAGCCCCATAAACCACAGCTTAAAGTATTTCCCTTCAGACCATGGCCCCACTCCGGTATCGTAATAAGGATTGCCCGGATGACCGGATTGACCACCCGGATATACACCCCAAGCCTCAACAGGCGTAGTAAGTGAGACAATCATCTTCCAGCTTGGGCCGTGACTTTGCCTTATTGCATTGACAATCCCGTCTCCGCCCCCAACATTCAGATCAAGCCGACTCAATGAAGGCATGTTCTGCTTAATATCCATCAGGTGCGGAATACAGGTTTGCTTGTATTTTCCCCAAGTCAGCCGACCGACTTTTTTCAATTCATCCAGAACAGGAACAATGGATTTGAATGCCAATGTCAATTGCTCATCAAATGTTTCAACCTGAGGGGTAAAAACATTATCCACACATACAAAATTCTTGTTCTTCAGCAGATCTTGGATTAAGGTATTATGCTCAGGCATGCTACCTATCTGCGACTTCTTCATTTCATCACCCCATATCCGTTGTTCCAAACTGTCCATCAGAAGAGAATAGACAGTTGCTCCTTCGCTAGCGGCATTATTGTAAAGATTCCATCGTTCCAGGATGTGGAAATAACTGTCAGCCTCATTGATCAGGTTCTGCTTTTTCAAGGTTTCAATCAAAAGACTCCTGATTTGGTGCGCTCTGGTGTTGAAGTTGTCATTCTGAAGGTCCATCATATCCTGGACGGTTGCCTTATTGAGCTTCCTCAATACCTGATTAATCCTGTACCCACGTTCATATACATAATCCCCTCCCAGGAAGTATGGATATGCTTTAGGATCTGCAGGTAATTGATTGGCTGAACTAACGAAGCCCCGTTCCGGATTTTTCATGGTCAATACTTGGTCCGGAGGTATCATTCCTTGCCACTCATACAGGGAATCCTTGCCTTCCATGATAAATTCTCCCTGATATTTCCACTTTGCCGGAAAAACACCTTGCTGTGTAATGGCAATATCTCCGGAAGCCGAAGCAAAGATCAGGTTTTGTCCGGGGCAGGAAAATCGGGCAATGGCTCTCCGGTAATCATCATAATCCTTCGCCCTATCGAGCCAAAGAAATGACACGATATCATTGCTCGGATCATGAGCCTTCCAACGCACTGCATAAAACTTGTTGATATTCGCACGCGGATGATTATTTTTCAGCCCACGAAAATTTTCATCATAAATAACAGGGCCGAAATGCGTATAAATAACCGTATCGACCTGAGTTGATGCCCCCCGGACGAGAAATGTCTCAACCCTGCTCGAAGTAGGCTCCCATCGACCATTATATAGATATTGGCTCTTTGACTTATCCTTAAATGTGATCTCATAATAATCCATCACATCACGCATCGCATTGGTTGAGCCGAACGCTACATGTTCATTGAAACCTATCAATATCCCCGGCGCACCGGGTAAAGACACTCCATAGCAGGAATATTCTGGCGTCGTCATTTGAATTTCATACCAGATAGATGGCAGCCGAAGCTTCAAGTGCGGGTCATTGCAAAGAATCGGCTTACCTGTCGCTGTCCTGCTTCCTGCAAGCGCCCAGTTATTACTCCCATTAGCTTTATCCGGCTTATCCCTTTCAAAAACATCCGGCATCGAGGGATGAAAATATGATGAGTCATCTACTGCCTTAGGTAAATGATCGCCAAATGGCGAAATGAATTCCTTGGGTATGATAGGATCCAGTGAGTCTTCCCGATTGGGATACATCAGGTCAAAAATTTCCTTACCCATAGTCGCAATCACTGCAGTCCTTTCAAAATCATCATCATACCCGGCAAGGTCTTTCGCCATATATTTGCTCAACAAAGCAGACTTCAGATTGGACCATGGTTCCGGATGATAATCCAGAATTTTATATTCCAATGGTAAATCCTTTTCCTCCAAGGTATTGATATAACTGTTTATTCCCGCCGTATAAGCATTCATAGCCAGAAAGGTCAAAGTATCCTTCTCCATCTCTTCAAGGCTTGTTTCAGCGGAATAAACCATACCAAGCCTCCTGTTCGCACGGTCAACATTCAGCGCTTTTTCTCCAACAATTTCACTCAAACGACCTGCAGCAAAATGTGTCTGGAATTCCATCTGCCAAAGACGATTTTTGGCATGCAGATAACCCTGAATGAAATAAGCATCCTCATCATTCCTGGCGAAAATGTGAGGTACCATCCGATCATCAAAGAAAACCTGTACTGAATCCTTCAGACCACCGAGCTCCATTGTAGAAAATCCCGGCTGAGCGCCCTGAAGTTCAGGATCGACCAAGTATCCGTGTGTAGGGCTCAATAGCCTGCCGAGCGGAGGAATAGAACCCCATTTGGAATTGAGCAAAAAAACAAGGATTGCCAACGTAATCCCGGAAAGGATGGTGCCAAAATGCTTCATTTTCTTTCTAAAAATTTAAAAATCTTCCCTACTCCGGGATTATTGATTTGACAAATTTAAAATTTTCCTTTTTAAAAACTCAATTAGTTATTACTAATGGTAATTTATTTTATGTTTGTGGCGTTTCAAAGAGTAAGAGAAAACCATGAAATACATTTTTATTTGTATAGCATTTCTAACCGGATTCAATGTCGGTTCCACACAGGTAATTACCGATATTCCGCCGGATTCCGCCACATTGAAGGAATTCGATCAAAGAATAAAGCTCACACGCATCGAAGGAAAATATATTCCCAAGGATCTGAATGATGCCATGATGGAGCTCAATAAAATCATGGAAGACGGCGCAAAGAAGAAATTTGCAGACATGTCAGAAAATGATGCCAGACAAAAAACACATTTTTCATTCGGGAAATACATCAATGCCCGTTGGTATATCCAGGAAGGAAGCAGGCTGACAGTTTGGTTCCAAAAGAATAAAATATATGACTTCGACGATATGATCGATTGTATCATTGTCGCTTATCATCGCACTCTCAACAACAAACCTATTGAATTCGAACAGCTTGCTGATTATTATTACAAAAAGCAAATGGAAAAAGTCAAGAAACTGGTTGAAGATAAAAAGAAAAAAGAAGTCAGGGTAAAGCTCAATAAAAAGCAATAATTCTCCGATAATGATGTTTCAGAATAAATATCACAAATATTGGAAATCATTCACTATGCAGCACAACTCTGTATTCCATGGATTAATGACATCCAATAAAATATTATAATCAACGGTTCACTTTAAATCGGTCCATATCCCGCCGATTGTCTTTTTCCTTGATGGTTGCCCGCTTGTCGTACATTTTTTTACCTTGAGCCAATGCCACTTCAAGTTTGGCAAATCCACGCTCATTGATGTAGAGCCTCGTCGGCACCAATGTAAATCCCTTTTCAGAAAGACGGCGCTCAATCTTTCGGATTTCGGTCTTGTTGAGCAGTAGTTTTCTTTCTCGGCGGGCATCGTGGTTGTAGTATGAGCCCTGACTATACTCCGAAATAAATAAATTCTTGACGAATACTTCATTCTTCCGAACATAACAATAGGCATCGTTGAGATTGGCAGAGCCCAAGCGTATAGCCTTGATCTCAGTGCCTTTCAGCATAAGACCGGCTTCAAACTTCTGGAGCAGGAAATACTCGAAAGATGCCCGCTTGTTTTTGATTTCGATATTCTTGAATTTTTCTGCCATCAGAATACAAAGTTATACGAATTGTGATAGTGAAGTGTTTAACCTGAAATGAATACTTTTGTTCGATTCGTCAGAAATAAATTTTCATGGCAACCAATTGACCGACGATGCCCATAAAATATCCGCCCAACAATTCCTGCCAGGTATGAGCCTCCAGCTTTAACCTCGCGCTTCCGGTCAATCCGGTTATCAGCATCACAAGAGCCGGTAGGTTGTTGGGCCGCGACGTCAACCACCCCAGCCCTTCATTCGGACCGAACCTGTATGCCAATGCAATAGTCAGTACCAGTAAGCCCGCCAGACCTGCCATGTGCGCACTTGCCTTGGAAAAATTATTGATAAAAAATATCAAAAACAAAGTAACGACTGTTCCAAGTACAAAGGCTTTGAAAAGTGAGGGTATCTCAGGATTGCTACGTGTAGTGATATACAACCATAAATAAAAAATGGAAGTAGCAATATATGGTATAATGCGTTCCTTGGCAGTATGCAATTCTATACTCTTGATAAAATCCAACTTCCTAAGCAAAAAAATGACCAATGCCGGGAAAAAAAAGGTCAGCATAAATACTGTCAGTACAAGAGGAACTCGAAGCGTCCAATCATATACACCAAATCCATATGGATCGACCTTAAGAAAAATCAACAACCCCAAAGTTATCATCCACAATGGATGAGTGAAAAAGGACAATATTCGGGCCAATGTCTTTGCCAATCCCTTAATATTATGATATTTACAAATAATCGGGGAAGTCGGTTATATTCCGTGCCTTCCCCGAAATTTTATTTAGAATTTATAATTAAGACCCAATCTTAGTCCGGCAAAGACGTTACGGCTTGCTGCATATTTCTGCCTTTGTCCATCTTTGTATCCATCCAGCCTCCAAGCTTCAGCATTGATATCAGTCAAGGAACCACCTCCACGCAATTCAAGTGTTATAAAGAATGACTGTGACAGAAAACTCTGGATTCCCAAGCCTACAAAACCTTGAATATCCATGGAGGCAAACAAATCCTTGTCATTTGCCGGCTCACCGTTAGTGGTAAGCTTATTGATTTCAGCTGAATTAAAATTATATGGCGCTCCCCCACCGGCAACGTGATTTGCAAATGCCTCGAGTGTAACATCTTTACCATTTACATTGTGAGTCACTTCTGCTTTTTGAAGCAATGAAAACTGTGGGCCTAAAGCTATAAAGAATTTCGTTCCGTGATTGGGATCCTTGGCTCCCCCAACGACAAATCTATATGTAATAGGAATGGAAAGATAATTAAGTTTGATTTCTTTCTTGAGCTTATCGCCATTTCCAAAACCATCTTTGTATTTCTGACCGGTTTGCTGTAGGTTGGCACCTAAGGATAACATACTGCCTCCATTCAGATCATATCCCAATTCCAAGCCGAAAAAAGGGTGAAAAGTCACTGCATCATAGTCCATTTCCTTTTGACCATAATTCATCTGGTTTGCGACGATGGTGGCGTTTCCGCTCCCGTTAAGTCCCAGGTATAAGCCTCCCTGAGCAAAGGATTGCATGGAAAAAAAAGTCACCAGCAACATGCAAAATGTAATTCCAATTGATTTCATTTTTTGTTTTTTTGTAAGTTAATCAAATAAGCTTTTTTGAATATATATCGGTGAATCATCCGGCTCAATCAGTGAAGCGTCATTGTTCCTGATGGAATTGACCCGGGATGACACCTTATAATGCAGCAAGGTAATCATTCTTTCATTATCTGAAAAAGTCTCCTTCATTTTTTCGGTAAAATTGCCTTCCAACCATTCATGCCATTCCTCTTCATTAAGAATCAAAGGCATCCTGTCATGGATATGGAGAATGTCTCTCTGAGCTGCACGGGTAATGATGACGACATACTTCGAAACACTGCCATCATTTGCCACTTCCTCTCGCCACAGGCCTGCCACTGCAAACAATCCACCGTCCGGCATCATGATTCTGTAAGGGATCTTCTGACTACCTGATTTTTGCCACTCATAATATCCATCAAGAGGTATGATACAGCGTCTATGGTCGATATGCGGCGTAAATGTCTTTTTTTTATCTATTTCTTCCAGCCTGGCATTGATCACCAACTGGGTGCTGCCTCCAATCGGAACATTCCAGCCCCACAAGCCGGTTTGAAAATGCCTGTGATCATCCTGAGAGATGAATGGCAGTTTCTGTACTGGACCTATATTAAAAACAGGCAATAAAGGTATATACCGTTCTATGTCTTCCGTGTAGAAGGTTGCTCCAAAGCTCTCTTCGAGTTCACTTTCATTTTTGGTCAGAGAGGCTCTCCCACACATGATTATACTGTGACTTCAGTGGATACGATATGGCCCACAAGATTCCCGGCAACATCGAAAGCGCCCAATTCAACAGGAATAACCTGGTTGACCAGTGTCTCATTATAAGGCAGTGATACCTTGATATAATTATCAGTATAACCTGTAAGTTCCGTTTTGGAGTGGCCGTGCTCAACCAACATAGGCCTGATCTCTCCCTGATGCTTTTCGTAGAATAATTTGCGCTTCACTTCAGACAATTGCCCAAGCACTTCATTTCGTTGTCTTCTGACATGCATCGGCACTTGTCCCATTTCGGCTGCCGGCGTATTGGCTCTTTCAGAATAAGTGAAGACGTGCAGATAGCTGACGTCCATATCCTGAATGAATCGTACTGTCTCCCAAAAATCTTCATCGGACTCTCCCGGGAAACCGACTATGACATCCACACCAATGCAGCAATGAGGCATCAATTCCTTGATATGTCTTACACGGTCAGCATATAATTCACGTTTATACCTACGGCGCATGGCAGCAAGGATCTTATTGTTACCTGACTGCAGAGGAATATGGAAATGAGGAACAAAGCGTCTGCTCTGTGCCACGAATTCGATAATTTCATTGGTAAGCAGGTTAGGCTCTATGGAAGATATCCGGAATCTGTCAATTCCCTCCACTTCATCCAGTTTCTTGATCAGATCGATGAAAAGTTCATTTTTCTTATGGGAATTGCCTTCTATAACCTCAGTTCCATTACCAAAATCGCCGAGATTGACACCTGTCAGGACAATTTCCTTAATGCCCTGAGAAGCTATATAACTTGCATTTTCGATGACTTGTTCCGTAGTATCGCTTCTGCTGCCCCCTCTCGCCATCGGAATCGTACAGAAGCTGCATTTATAGTCACAACCATCCTGAACTTTCAGGAAAGAGCGCGTACGGTCGCCCATGGAAAAAGAAGACACGAACTGATTAGCCTCCCGTACATCACCCGCCACCATCATTCCCTTGGAAGTGGCATTGCCGATGCCCTCAACAAACTCAATGATCCGGAATTTTTCAGCTGCACCCAAAACCAGATCCACCCCTTCAATCTGGGTAATTTCCTCCGGTTTCAACTGTGCATAACAGCCTATAACAACCACCTTGGCCTGTGGGGAGATGCGCAGCGCCTGACGAACGATATTTCTACACTTTTTATCCGCAGAATCGGTCACACTGCATGTATTGATCACAAAAATATCCGCTCCCTCATGAAATTCATTGACCGAATAACCATTGTTTTCAAACATCCTGGAGATCGAGGATGATTCGGAATAGTTGAGCTTGCAGCCCAAAGTATAGAAAGCAACACTTCTCGGAGTAGCCATAACATTCAATTTAAAGATGCAAAGGTAGTGATTTCTGGCAAAAAATGTGATAACGTGCTAACTGAGGGACTCATCGCTGATAACAACAAACTTTTGAACCATTGCATTTTTCAGATGATAAGCAAGGTGTATTTGACTTCGGTCTAATGATGGAAAGTGCGCATTTGAGCGAATAATTGATTGGAGATTTGAAAAAATATTATCAGGTGCGGGCGAAGTAGAAGGAAAAATTAGGGGTTGGTTGTTTTTAGGGGTGAAAATCGAAGTAGGTAGAAGATTAATAATCCTGACACCAACAATGATGGGAAATTTGACAGTATATTCAATGAAACTCCCGCCTTTTATGTCGATTTTTCAGAATGAAATCTCACAAATGCCGACTACAACAAGGTTAGTGACTATTAAACATCTACCTAGTTCAATTTTTCGGATAACCAGCATTACTCAAAGCAAAATTGAAAGCGAAATTTTACTTAGAATTTTCAAAACCTGGCAAACATGCATTCACAGGCTACCTCGAAGTGGGTAGAAGAATAATAGTCACACAAGTAATATCAACATGGCAATTCACTGTCAAAGCCTAAATTTTTACTCTGTAGGAACTCAAAAATTAGAATGACAAATTGTAGCGCCGCTTCTAGTCTAATTTCTGAATATTATTTTTCTACCTACTTAAAAAATTCCCTTACTTTCAAATATTGCCATCCAACAACTTTGAAAAAATATTCCTTCTCCTCCAACCATTAAAAACCGTAATCAATTTTTCCGTAACAAATCAAACCGAAATATCGGCATAAGCAACAGCCAAATGTGCCTTCACCAAGTATTTTTGTCATATTCTGAATTTTTCGTCAAACAATGACGAAAAAATAAGCATCTAAAAGATCATAATTTATAATTATTTCAATATATTTGCAGATTCTTGGGGATTAAAGGGCATTTCATGCGTATTTGTCATCCAGGAATTCAAATCATTCTTTAATTTTTTTAAATCAAAACTTATGTCAACAGAAAAAGAAGCGAAACTTAAAGCCCTTCAGTTAACCCTCGACAAGCTCGAAAAGACTTATGGTAAAGGCACAATCATGAAACTCGGGGACAAGCCGGAGGTCGATGTGGATGCCATCTCCACCGGTTCACTCGGTCTCGATATCGCTTTGGGTACGGGCGGATTTCCAAAAGGTCGTGTCATAGAGATTTATGGACCGGAATCTTCAGGTAAGACGACGTTGGCCATCCATGCCATTGCCGAAAGCCAGAAAAAAGGAGGCACGGCAGCCTTTATCGACGCCGAACATGCTTTCGACAAGTCCTATGCCGAACGTCTTGGCGTAGATACGACCAACCTGTACATATCCCAGCCTGACAATGGCGAACAAGCACTTGAAATTGCCGAAAACCTGATCAGATCCGGCGCAATTGACATTATCGTCATCGACTCCGTAGCTGCATTGGTGCCTAAGAGTGAGATCGAGGGCGAAATGGGAGATTCCAAGATGGGACTTCAGGCGCGCTTGATGTCACAAGCACTCAGGAAGTTGACCGCAACCATCGGTCGCACCGGCTGTTGCTGCATTTTTATCAACCAGCTTCGTGAAAAAATCGGTGTCATGTTTGGCAATCCGGAGACGACTACCGGTGGAAACGCCCTGAAATTCTATGCTTCACAGCGTATTGACATTCGGCGAAGCGGCTCTCCAATCAAAGATAAAGATGGTAACCTCCTCGGTAACCAGGTAAAGGTCAAGGTTGTCAAAAACAAACTCGCTCCACCTTTCCGAGTAGCTATCTTCGACATCATGTATGGTGAAGGTATCTCCAAATCCGGTGAAATTGTCGATCTCGGAGTTGATCTTGACATCATCCAGAAATCCGGTAGCTGGTATGCTTATGAAAATACCAAGATAGCTCAAGGGCGTGATGCCGCGAAGCAATTCATCGAGGATAACCCTGAAGTCGCAGCGGAAATAGAGGCTAAAATCAAAGAAAAAATCGCAGCGAAAGGCGGTACAGCACCGATTGAGATGGATTAATAATCTTTGAGACAGAATAATCTACAGGCGGTTAGGAGATAATATCCATCCGCCTGTAATTTTTATAAGAAAGGAGAAATGGGCGATTACCCACCTTGAAATCGAGGATTATGCTGTAAACACTTATTGATTCATTGAAAAACGCGATTTCGCCATATATTGGTGAGTAGAATTTATTGATGGTCAATATGCTAAGACACCCGTTTGTAAACCCACATTTCAAGAAATGTAATTTGCCGGTCGTCAATTGACTTCTCCGGATCGATTTTAAAGGTCAATTTCTATTAGGATTTTCAAAGTCTTTATCCTTTAATATTAATTAAATATATATTTGTATAAATCAAGGGTACAACACATTGCATATCATATCAAGATAAAAAAAATTTTTCAGTCGCTTCGTGTTAAAATTTTCATAAAATTATTTGCTCATTATATTCAAAAAATCCTTATCTTGGTTTTGATAATCCTGTATAAACAGAGGTGAATACTAAAAGTCTTACCGGTATTGGATTTGGGAGTAAAATGATAAATTTTTGCTTCTTTTTTTGTTTTTAAATCCAACGCGATTGGCTTAACAATTACCGCGGAGTTTATTTAAAAAATAGCATATCCGTATTGAATTATGGAAGTTAAAGAAGATTACTTAACCGCAGCATTACAAAAATACTTCGGTTTCAATAAATTCAAGGCACAACAGAAGGAAATCATTGAAAGCCTGCTGGCCGGCAATGATACTTTTGTGCTCATGCCTACAGGTGGTGGTAAGTCTCTTTGCTATCAGCTTCCGGCTCTGATAATGGAAGGCACTGCCATCATTATATCTCCATTGATTGCACTTATGAAAAATCAGGTGGATAGTATCCGGGGCTATAGCAGCCAGGATAATGTTGCCCATTTTCTCAACAGTTCACTCAATAAAGGACAAATCAAACAAGTCAAGCAAGATATTGACGATGGAAAGACTAAACTCCTGTACATCGCTCCTGAAACCCTGACCAAAGAGGAGAACCTGGATTATTTCCATAATTCCAAGATTTCCTTCGTTGCTGTTGATGAGGCGCATTGTATATCGGAGTGGGGCCATGATTTCCGGCCGGAATACCGCCGTATCAGGACTATGATAGAAGCCATAGGTCATCATATCCCGGTAATAGCGCTTACTGCCACCGCTACTCCCAAGGTACGTTCGGATATCATCAAGATCCTCGATATGGATCATGAAAATACTTTCGTATCCTCCTTCAACAGGGACAATCTGTATTATGAAATAAGACCAAAGGTATCCAAAGACCAGACGATGAAGAGCATGTTGCAATTCATAAAGTCTCAAAAAAAGATTTCAGGCATCATTTATGTGCAAAATCGCAAGACTACGGAAGATCTGGCTGAAGTACTCAACGTCAATGGCATCAAAGCCGCACCTTATCATGCCGGACTTGACGCGAAGTCTCGTGCCCGTACACAGGATGACTTCCTGATGGAAAATGTGGAGGTAATCTGTGCGACTATCGCATTCGGAATGGGAATCGATAAGCCTGACGTCCGCTTCGTAATTCATTACGATATCCCCAAAAGTATAGAGAACTACTATCAGGAAACCGGGCGTGCCGGTAGAGATGGCCTCGAAGGAAATTGCATCGCTTACTTCTCTGTAAAAGATCTGACAAAACTAGAAAAATTCCTCAGGGATAAACCGGTTGCTGAAAGAGAAATGGGTGCACTCTTGCTTCAGGAGGTCGAAGCCTATGCCGAAAGTTCCGCATGCAGGCGTAAATTTTTACTCCACTATTTTGGCGAGGAATTTGAGGCTGAGAACTGCCACAAAATGTGCGATAACTGCCGCAATCCAAAGGAACTCAAGGATGTGACCGAAGAAATGCAGCTGGCACTTGAGATTACCAAAGAATTGAACGAAGAATACAATATCAAGGTATTGGTGGATTTCCTCACCGGTAACGCGACACAGCAACTCAAATTATACAAATTCACCGAATACGATTCTTTCGGTTGCGGAAAGGACTATGACGAGAATTTCTGGAATTCGATCTTCAGGCAAGCCATGTTGCGCAACCTGATGTACAAAGATATCGAGAATTACGGCCTGATTAAGATTTCGGATACCGGACACGAATTCATGAAGGATCCCACGCCGATAGAGATACCACTCAATCAGGTATTCCCGGAAGACACAACTCCGGATGAGGAAGGCAGCGGTGGCACGGCAGCTCTTGATGAAACTCTTGTCAAACTACTGATGGATGTCCGAAAGAGTGAATCCAAACGACACAATGTGCCTCCATTCGTGATATTTACCGATCCCTCCATAGAAGATATGGCGACACAGTATCCGGTATCCATGGGTGATATGGCGGGGATAACCGGTGTAAGCCGCGGAAAGGCTGAGCGATACGGTAAGCCTTTCATTGATGTGATAGCCAAATATGTCGAGGAAAACGATATCGAAAGACCAATGGACTTCCTTGTCAAACAGGTGGCCAACAAATCCAAGGTCAAAGTGAATATCATCCAAAGCATCGATAAGAAAATACCGCTTGAAGACATCGCGCGCGCCAACAACCTTGACCGCGATGAGTTCTATCAAGAATTGTACGGTATCGTCGCTTCCGGAACCAAGCTCGACCTGAATTATTACACCGAAGACCTCATCGACGAATATGTCAAGGATGACATCTTCGAATATTTCATGAACAGTGAGACCGACAACCTGGAAGAAGCTTCCAAAAAACTGAAGGAGCTGGATATAACGTGGGAAGAAATAGAGCTGATGCGCATTGTCTTCCTTTCAGAAATGGCCAATTGATATGCGTATAGCTATCATCAACGGACCGAATCTCAACCTGATTGGCATCCGGGAGAAAGATATATATGGAAGTCGAACCTTCGATGATTTTCTGACGGAGTTGCAAAAACGCTATCCAGATGTAGAATTTCGGTATTACCAGTCCAATGTCGAAGGTGAGCTCATCAATGACATCCAGGAGACAGGCTTTCTTATGGATGGCATCATCCTCAATGCAGGCGCTTATACACATACATCACTCGCCATTGCCGACGCTGTGGCCGCAGTAAAGGCTCCGGTTATCGAAGTGCATATATCCAATATTGCGGCACGTGAACCTGTGCGCCATGATTCCCACCTCACAGCCAAGTGTGCCGGCATCATCAGTGGATTGGGATTGGATGGATACAGGTTGGCGGTGGAATGGTTGCTTGAGAGAGGCAAAGGAATCTAAATGTCTTTTAATTATGTGGGTTGAATAGTTACAATCGCCATGAAACCTTTTACCTGTCATAAGGCCCATAGGCAGACCAACGATTAAGAATAGAATGGATATTTTCCAAACCTCCTTTATCATAACGGCTCATATAATCAAGTACATTCACACCAACCGGCCTACTGTATAAGGCCAAATTATCGAATTAAGATAATCCTGTAAATAAAAATACCGGAAAAAGCGACAAAAGCAAAATGACCGGAATCATTTATCTTTATTATGCATGAATTTCAGGATGGCCTCTCGACTATTCTGAACGTGCAGCTTGACATAAATATTCTTCAAGTGATTTTTTACGGTATTGATGCTCAAAGACATTGTTTCAGCAATCTCCTTATACAATAAACCATTCGAAAGTAGTTGCAAGACCTGGATTTCCTTATTTGTCAGATTATTGATTTCCGACTCATTCCGATGGAAAGAATCAAATACCTTTTTAGCAATACTCCGGCTCATGGGCGCCCCACCATTCATGATTTCCAAAATACTCTCAACAAGTTGATCATGAAGAATTCCCTTTAGCAAATATCCGTTTGCTCCAAATTTCAAGGCTTCAAAAAGGTGTTGGCTATCCTCATAAATTGTATAAATCAAAATCTTCGCTTCTTGATATCTGTATCTCAAAGCCAGCAAAACTTGCAGACCATCCATATCCGGCAAGCCCAAATCAAGGATGATGACATCAGGAGGCACACCCCGCTGTTCAATCACATCGGATCCGGACCGGAATAACAACACTGTCGCATCCCCGAATGCGTCTTTGAACACTTGCCCAACTTCCAACCGGATTAATTCAAGATCTTCGACGATCCAAATAACACTGACCATAAGCCGACTCTTTATTGCATTGTCAAAGAATGACGGTTGATTTACAAAAGTAAAATAGCATTTAAGCGAAATTCATATTATTTTGAATAATAAAACTACAATAAAAATAATTAATTTATAATAATATTTTATGATTTGGATTTTCCACAAAAGATAAAAGATACATTTGTATTAAATACTTTATTTTAGATTTTAATAAAACACCGAATAGTTTGGGTTGGGTGGGGGTATCATGACGGCTTGTCAAAAATCCGATGCTCGGCGAAACCTCAATACCATATCAATCAAGAAGAGATTAGCAAAATACACGGATATCCAATTCCAAGTAGGTAGATAAATAATAACCCAACATCCATAAGCAACAAGCATTCCCAAAGGTACAATTTGAAAAGTACCCCAAATTCAATGCAAATATCTTTTAACCTCTCAAGGAAACTCAAGCTGGACAAGGGTTTTAGGCTATTATTTTCGTACATACTTCGATTTTCTCCTCACGTTTTGAAGACATTCCCGAAGTAGGTAGATAATTAATAACCCGACATCCATAAGCAACAAGTATTCCCAAAGATACAATTTGAAAAGTAACCCAAATTCAATGCAAATATCTTTTAACCTCTCAAGGAAACTCAAGCTACACAGGGAATTCAGACTATTATTTTCGTACATACTTCGATTTTTTCCTCACGTTTTGAAGACATTCCCGAAGTAGGTAGATAATTAATAACCGACCGGCCCGCACACATGAACCTTTTTCAATGTCCGTATTAATAATTTGCCCAAATAATACTTTATTTTTTTGGGCTAACTATTCGACTGACAACAGTACCTGCATTTGCGGTTATTAATTTCCTACCTACTTAGGATTCCGCCACTTCATCCCTATCCAAAATCCTTTTCCATCATAATTTGTCCATCCTTTTCACCTCTCCATTTTTTCACTATATTTGCACCTCAAAATTGAAAGACAGACATGTTTGAAAGTTTAAATGAAAAACTCGAAGGTGCCTTCAAATCACTGAAGGGCGAAGGCAAATTGACAGAACTCAATATCGCTACCTCCATTAAGGAGATCCGCCGTGCATTGGTTGCCGCCGACGTCAACTATAAGATTGCCAAGGAATTTACCGATAAGGTCAAAGATCAGGCAATGGGCGAAAAGAACGTCCTGAAAGCCGTTAAGCCGGGTGAACTCATGGTCAAAATTGTCATGGACGAGTTGATCGAGTTGATGGGCGGTGCATCCGAGGGCATTTCACTAGCCGGCAACCCGGCCGTTATCCTTATATCAGGATTGCAAGGTTCCGGTAAGACGACTTTTACAGGTAAGCTGGCTCTTCACCTCAAAACCAAAAGAAACAAAAAAGTACTGGTGACCGCCGGCGACGTTTACAGACCTGCAGCGATTGACCAGTTGACCGTACTAAGCCAACAGGTGGGCGTAGAGATATATAAGGAAGTCGAGAATAAAAATCCGGTTCTTATCGCCACTAATGCCATCCAATACGCAAAAGACAATGACCTTGATGTTGTCATCATCGATACTGCTGGACGACTTGCAGTAGATGAGGCCATGATGGATGAAATCGAAGCCGTCAAAAAAGCCACTAATCCATCAGAAACATTATTTGTGGTGGACTCCATGACCGGTCAGGACGCCGTCAACACTGCCAAGGCATTCAACGACAGACTTAATTTCGATGGCGTCGTTCTTACCAAACTCGACGGTGACACACGCGGTGGTGCCGCCCTCTCTGTTAAATATACTGTCGGAAAACCAATAAAATTTATCTCCACCGGCGAGAAAATGGAAGATCTCGACATCTTCTATCCGGACAGAATGGCTCAGCGGATTCTGGGCATGGGAGACATCGTTTCATTCGTTGAACGTGCTCAGCAACAATTTGACGAAGAAGAAGCCGCCCGCATCGAAAAGAAAATCAAGAAAAATAAGTTTGACTTCAACGACTTCCTCTCTCAGATCAACCAAATAAAAAAGATGGGCGACATCAAGAGCCTGATGAATATGATCCCCGGCATGAGCAAACTGACCGCCAATCTGGATATCGACGAAAAAGCCTTCAGTAAGGTTGAATGCATCATTCAGAGTATGACACCTCAGGAGCGTGCCAATCCCGAACTGCTCAACCCTAGCCGTAAGCGACGTATAGCCAAGGGCGCCGGCAAGGACATCAATGAAATCAACATGTTTATCAAGCAGTTTGATCAGATGAAAAACATGATGCACAATATGTCCACGGGCAAAATGGGCAACATGGGCATGCCGAGCATGGGAAGATTCAGAAGATAATCATCCGGAAGGTTACAACTCTTTCAGTTCGGCTACCAATTTAGTTATGGTCTGTTTGGCATCACCAAAGAGCATCAGGCAGTTATCCGCACCGAATAATTCATTCTCAATGCCGGCGTACCCCGGATTCATGCTCCGCTTGGACACAATCACCGTCCTGGCTAATTCAGCATTCAGTACCGGCATCCCATAGATTGGACTGCCCGGAGTTTTCTTCGCCGCGGGATTGACCACATCATTCGCACCGACAACAAATACAAGGTCCGTATTGACAAAATCATCATTGATACCCTCCATCTCCACCAACTTGTCATACGGAATGTTGGCTTCGGCCAGCAACACGTTCATGTGGCCAGGCATACGACCAGCAACCGGGTGTATGGCAAAACGCACATTGACACCTTTCTTTTCACACAATTCATACAGCTCCCTGATAGCATGCTGAGCCTGAGCTACTGCCATTCCATAACCGGGAATGATGATCAGCGAACTGACTGAATCAAAGATCTGCGCCGCCTCTTCCACACCTACTTCCTTGATTACGATATCCTGGCTGCTTCCTGCCTGCACGGATGATGATGTCTGGCCAAATCCGCCTAAAAGAACACTGACCAATGATCGATTCATAGCTTTGCACATAATATCTGTCAAAACAATACCTGAAGCTCCCACAAGGGCACCGGCGATGATGAGGACATTGTTATTGAGAACAAATCCTGTCGCACAAGCCGCCATACCGGAATATGAGTTAAGCAGCGATATCACTACCGGCATATCCGCTCCTCCAATGGGAATAACAACCAACACTCCCAGAACAAGTGAAAGTATGGCCAGAAGTATCATATAAGATGGCTCTGAAGTGTACATCACGATAAGCACGGAAAGAATTACGCCAATAATGAGGAGCATCAGATTGAGCGGATGCTGACCCTTAAAGACTATCGCCCGACCACTGATGCTTCCGTTGAGCTTTAGAAATGCTATCATGGAACCTGTAAATGTAATCCCTCCGATGAAAATACTAAGAATGATGGAAATCGCAGTGATGTTGCTCAATTCGAGGCTTTGCTGCTGTGTGTGCAACCAATAATCGGAGAGTGCAACTGCCACAGAAGCCAGACCGCCAAAACCATTGAAGATGGCAACCATTTCCGGCATCTGGGTCATCTTTACCTTATAGGCAAATACCAGACCAATCACCGACCCAATCAAAAAGGCAACAAAAATATCGATATACGTTATAGCCTGTACCTGCGATACCGTCGCAAGAATGGCTATCAACATACCCACAGCAGAAATGAGATTACCGTTTCTCGCTGATTTCGTCTTATTCAACATCTTGATACCGATGATAAACAGTATCGAGGCGGTCAGATAGGCTAAATGCAGATAAATATTCATATCAGGAAGGTAATGGTGTGGTTATTTCTTTTTGAACATTTTAAGCATACGGTCAGACACAGCGTAGCCACCAACGACATTGACCGTAGCGAGAACCATCGCAGCCAGGCCCAGCCATTTGCTCAGACTGGTATATCCCAACTCATTACAAGCGAGGATGGCGCCGACGACAGTTATACCGGATATAGCATTGGAGGCTGACATCAGGGGCGTATGCAGTGTTGGTGGCACCTTGGAAATCAATTCGAACCCCAAAAAAGTCCCTAACGCCAAAATGTACAATAATGGTAAAAAAACATCGATACCCATAGCGTTCTATTTATTGCTTGAAGCGTTTAAGATTTTATTCGTAAATTCATGTACGGTACTGCCGCCGGTAGTAATCAGACAGCCTTTGGTAATCTCTTCCTCGCGGTCAAAATTCAATCCTTCCGATGTAGCGAGGTGCATCAGTAGAGTACTGATATTGGTCGCATACAGTTGACTAGCATTGATCGGTAACATGGAAGGCAGATTCGCCTCGCCAATTATGGTAACGCCTTTGTGCACCTTTGTTTTATTCATTTCAGACAGTTCACAGTTACCACCCCACTCTACCGCCATATCGATGATGACGGAACCTTTCTTCATCGAATCAACCATCTTTTCGGTCACCAAAACCGGGGATTTCTTCCCGATGACCAAGGCTGTCGTAATGACCAGATCCGCCTCCTTGATTCTTTCTTCAATCAGTTGTTGTTGTTTTTGCAGGAATTCCGCCGATACTTCTCTGGCATAGCCGCCTTCCGTCTTGACCTCCGCTTCACTCTCAACACTCAGGAATCTTCCACCCAATGACTCCACCTGCTCTTTGGTTTCCGGCCGTACATCGGTCACTTCGACTATGGCGCCAAGCCTGCGTGCGGTCGCTATTGCCTGAAGCCCCGCCACCCCGGCTCCAAAAATCAGAACCTTAGCCGGTGTAATGGTACCGGCGGCTGTCATCAACAAAGGAAATATTTTGCTCAAGGCATCACATCCTAAAATGACAGACTTATAGCCTGCCAAATTTGCCTGAGAGCTAAGTGCATCCATTTTTTGAGCCCTTGAGATACGCGGGATGGCATCCATACCAAAGGAATTGATTGATTTGGCATTGAATGCGTCAAGCAGTGCCGGTTGTGTATATCCGTAGAGCAGTGAAATGCAGCAGGCACCTGATCTCATCATGGATACTTCTTCAATTGTGGGTGCATTGACCTTCAGGATGATGTCATGACTGCATGCTTCCTGCTTACTGGAGGCAATCGATGCACCGACATTGATATATTCATCATCGGAGAAGAACGAATTTTCACCGGCTCCGGATTCAACCGCTACTGTAAAACCCTTCTTGACCAATGTCTTGGTCACATCAGGCGTCAATGCCACCCTTCGTTCCCCATCTTTAGTTTCCTTGAGTACAGATACAATCATACAATTCACGATTATTTTTTCTTGTAAGCAATAAATATATAAATATCTTTTAAAATAATAAAAAATCAAAAGATATTTTTGGTATCTATCTCGAAAAAGATATAATGTAATGTATTTTCCGGCAATCCCTTGATTGAATATTGGTAACAATTCAAATCAACCTGATACTATTCTTTGAAAATAATGTGCGGGTTGTACAGCTTCACCACCAAAGAATGGTAATCTGGTAAATAAGCCTAGCAATTCATACCACCGACCATAAAAGACACTGTGTTGATTAATGGGAGTTCATCGGTCATCCAAAATAGACCGTGAATAAATTTCTAACCGCTATACGGTACAGTAAAACACTGGGCTTCCTCCGCACCCATTGATGAATCATTGAGAAAAAAAGGTTGCTTCATCCTGATTTTATAAAAATGAAATTCACCTTCAAACGGAAAGATTTCTATTCCGCTTTCATACAAAAACGACCATCTGCTTATTCCCTCTACCTTAGCCGCCATCACCGTTCGGGTTTTGCAGTCAGCCTGAAGATGGCAAGATTTAAGACTTGATGAATGGAATCGTCTCTACGCCTGTATTCATATTGACCTGTACCAGATACATTCCGGGAATCAAAGTGGATACATCGATGTCCTTTATTTCTCCTGAATTGAGTCGCATAGGCAATGATTTTACCTCACGACCGGATATGTCGAGAATACGTACTGAATTAATCTCACCATCACTTCCAATCCTTTTTATGGATAGAATACCGTTGGTCGGATTAGGGAATATCGTCACGCTCGATCTTCCCTCAAATCTTACACTCTCAATTCCGGAATAGCTTACTTTTCCATTTTTCCCTACCATCTTCAATCGGTAATAATTCACTCCTGCCTCCGGGTTTTCATCTACGAGGCCGTAATTGGAGATAGCATCGAGGTTTTTGGCCGGTATATGACCGATGGTGAGATAACTTCCATCATGTGACATACGTTCTACCGAAAATACTTCCACATCCTTCTCATTGGAGGTAGTCCATCTGACATATACTCCGCTCTTCACGGCTTCCGCAGCAAATGACAGCAAATGAAGCGGCAGAGGTGTCTTTTTTTCAACGCATATCTGGAGCGACCAACTGTTGAGGGTTCCTCCATTATTCGCAAACCAGTCATCTATCTCCAGATTCCACAGCCCATTGGCCGGCATCCCGTCATGAGCATTCAGGAATTCCTGAGGCTTATAGGCATTTCCATTGGTTGGAGGACAAGGCAGTGTGCCGGAACTTGCTTCATCGTCAAATCCGATATTGACATTGGCTGAGCCTGAGCATTTGCTATCCATCAAAATATTGGAAGCGCCATTGGACGATTTAAGTTTGATGCGAAGGTCCCGAAGATTGGAGTGGGTGACATTCAGATTAGTGATATTGACATCCTTCACCACTTCATCCGCAGCTCGGTCACTTATATTGATAGACGATGTGATTGTGCCGGGTTGCGCTGCAGGTATGGTTATAGTTGTATTATTGGTATAGGCATAGCATGTAATGGCAGGAGTTCCAATGGTGATAGGCACTGTATTGACAGAGTAAAAGATATTATCCGAACATTTTACCCGGAAGCGGACATCGCTTGAATTGATTCCTGACGGAATATTCCAGGTAAAGCTGCCATTATTAGGCACGCTTACACCGATGGATGTCCATGAGTTACCATTGTCAAAGGATACCTGCACATCGACATTGCTACAATTTATCTGTGAGGAAGCTGTACCCGCTACATTCCATGTGATGGTACCGGTGCCGGGGCTGTTCCAGGTTGTAGCCACATTGGGAGCAGTTACCTTAAATCCCGCACTTGCTACCACAGATATGGTCGAGCTTTGGCGACAGATTCCCCCACCTGTAGCGTGATTGTCCCTCGCCGTAACCGTGAATTTAAGTGTTCTTTCAACTGAAGGTAAAACCTCTCCATACGTCGTAGTATTGTTCAACACATCGTGCAATCGTGGAAAATATCTTCTTCCTGAGCTGACCGGGCTAAATGACCGGAAAATAGGAGCAGTAGTGGATGATGCATTGATATCACCTGCAGATCCCAGATCATTTTCCTCCCAACAATAGGTTATTGCGTCCCCTTCGGCATCAGTAGCAGTGGCGTCAAGATAAAAAGGAGTATTGGCCGGGATTGTCTTGTTCGTCGTATAACTTGTAATCTGAGGTGTAGTATTACTAGTTCCGGATACAGTGGTTCTACAGTTGCCAGAGTTACTATTTATATAACTTAAAGCCTGACTTACGCTGTAATAATGATAATATGGATCGGAATGAGGCTGAATATTTTGAGGCGAACAGATACCTGCATAACCCAGTATCGTGGAACCACTCCCTGGTTCATAAGCAGCAGTGGCTGATCGATTACCTGAACATGATCCTTTGTTGCCGTTAAATGTATGATCGCAGTCGAATTGGTGTCCCATCTCATGTGCGACATAATCAATATCAAAATAATCACCAATAGGTGAAAAAGTTCCCGTTACACCACCTGCTTTAAAATCGTACCATACTCCTTGATAGCGAGACCTCTCACAGACAACTCCAAGATAGGCAACACCTCCGCCTCCAGTACTTACCACATGCCCAATATCATAATTGGATGTGCCGATGATATTCTCAAGATTATTCATGTTTTCATCAAGCATCACAACACCATCATCATTAGTATAAGGGTCTGCTTCCGGGCCTGAAGTATTTTCAGGACAATATATTATCGATGAGTTGTTGGGTACCAAAATCAATCGGACACCGAAATCTCGCTCATATACCGTATTAACTCGATTCACTGTGGTTGTAATGGCTGATAGAGCCAGCGCAACCGTTCCTCCATGAAAATTACCATATTCATAAGTGCAGGCGACTGCCGCCCGATATGAGACCAGGTTCATGCTACTATTACAACTGAGTGGTGTCCGGGTTTCCAATTGTCCATCATCAAATCCGGAGCCTTCAGTCATGCATACAAAGTCGGGCCGAATCTTATTGTCTTTCTTATAGTAGGCTATACAAGATTGCCGATTGGCCAATGAAGCCGGCTCAATGAAATACACATCACCATCCGTAAATATCATGGCATGAAAACCCTGCTCGGTAATATCTATCCTGCCATGCTCTATTTTATTAGCCTGATTAACAGCGATGTAGGTTCGAATATTGGGATATTGTGAATATTCCGGTTCGCTGAGGATCGGCGATTCGTAGATATCGAATTCCGTGAGGCCTCCTTCCGGATTGGGCAGATTGAGTTTCAAGCCCGGCAATCCCCTGTCAAAATAGCTTTCCTGAGGAGCCGCCCGCAGGATGGAACGAAGTGAGTTGTAATCGTAGTTGTAGATTACTTTCCGTTCCGGCTTTATATATTGCTTGCTTTTATCAATAAAGTCAGCCTTGCTTTCAGTCGTAATATTGAAAAAGCTTTGTGCGGATAAAAAAGCACCTGTGTAAAGGAAAAAAAATACCGCAAATAAAAATTTACTCATTGATTTCATTGGAAACCAGCTTTATGATTAAACAAAAAGAGGCGATGATTAATTAAAAATCATAAATTAAAAAATTTTCATTTTTACGAGTAAATGAAGAATATTTAAATGATTATCTGTTTTTTAAATATAAATATCAATAAGTATGTGTATAATCTGGTTACCTTACCTTCTAAGAAAGCAGTGCATTATTCCACTACCAGTAATTTAGGATTGATGCCCATACTGGAGAATCCGCCATCGTGGAAGAGGTTTTGCATGGTCACATATCTGGTCAAATCACTGAATAGTGTGATGCAATAATCGGCAAATGCATTACCCCCTGCATTTCCAAGTGGAGACATGGCATCGGCATAGGAAAAGAAATCAGTAAATCCTTTCACTCCACCTCCAGCTGTCGTCATGGTAGGTGACTGCGAAATGGTATTGACCCGAACCTTGTTTCTTGTGCCGAAATGATAACCAAAGTTGCGGGAAATAGACTCCAGAAGAGCCTTAGCATCGGCCATCTCGTTGTAGTCCGGGAAGATTCGCTGAGCAGCGATGTATGTCAGAGCCACGATAGATCCCCAATCGGCTACCGCATCTTTGGTATAAAGTTCGTGGAGGATCCGGTGAAAAGATATAGCGGAAATGTCCAGCGTCTTATGCATGAAGTCGTAATTGAGATCGGTATAATGCTTTTCCTTACGCATATTGAGGGACATACCGATGGAATGCAACACAAAATCAACCTTGCCTCCGAAATGGTTCATACTGTCGTCGATCAACTTGGCCAGTTCTTCACTGGATGTAGCATCGGCTGGGATGACGGGCGCTCCTGTTTTTTCAGCCAAGGCATTGATCTGCCCGAATCTCAACGCGACCGGCGCATTGGTCAAAACAAGGGATGCTCCCTCTTCGTGTGCCTTTTCCGCAACTTTCCAGGCGAGTGATTTTTCGTCCAGCGCTCCAAAGATGATGCCTTTTTTTCCTTTCAACAGTCCATTTGCCATAATTATTTCTCTTTTAATATTTTTTGGTTATTCACTTTCTTTCCAGAAGCTCTCTTGCATTCTCGACAGCAGCCTTCGTGGGAGGTTTGGTCGATAGCATGATGGCTATATTTTCAATTCTCTCATCCAAAGATAATTCCTTAATGCGAGTAAATGTATTATTGCCTTCGATTTCTTTATAAACAAATAAATGTTTGTCTGCCTTCGAAGCCAGCTGCGGTGAATGCGTGATGGCTATCAGCTGATGCTCACGCGCCATATCGCGCATGATTTCCGCCATCTTCAATGCGATTTCTCCGCCGAGTCCGGTATCGATCTCGTCAAAAATCAGGGAAGGTAAAGGTATAGCGGCTGCCACCATGGACTTGATTGAAAGAGTAAGCCTGGATATTTCACCTCCGGAGGCGACATCCTTAATGGGTGCAGGCTGCCCACCTTTATTGGCAGCAAAGAGAAACCGAATAGCATCTTTTCCTGAAGGCGTGAGAGCCTCGGACGGCTCCATTTCTATTACAAATGTTGCATGCGGCATGCCCAAGCCCGACAACAGCCCTTGAAGCGTATCGATGAAACGGGAAATATGGCTCTTCCTCGTTTCCGAAAGCCTTTCCGCAAGTTTGTTCAATTCTTCCTCATGACGACTCATGTCCTGTTCTATCCTCACAATATCATCATCCACCTTCGAGTAATTATTCAGCCTGCCCTCCATTTCTTCCTTCAAGACAATAAGTCCTGCAATGTCCGCCACCTGATGCTTGCTCTGTAACTTATACAATTGATCCAATGACTCCCTGATCTCTGCTGCCCTCTCCTCATCGATTTCCGTACTTTCAGCCAGTCTGTTGACATCCTCTGCCAGCTCTCTCAATTCTATCTTGGAGGATTGAAGCCTTTCGACCACTTCTTTGATCCGGGGAGATACGGTCGAGATCGGGCCAAAACTATTGAGTATATCCTCTATTGCTGCGACGATATTGCGGTCGTCGTCGTAAAGCGCGACATAGGCCGCACCGGCAGTCGATTTGATGGTACCTGCATGGTCGATCATGTTAAGCTCGGATTCGAGCGCTTCCTGATCCATATTGGCAAAATCCACGCTGGTCAACTCCTCCAGTTGAAACGCAAGATAATCCGCTTCCCGCAGCGATTTTTGCCGTTCCTCTTGCAATTCCTTCAATGTACGTCCGAGTGCCAGATATTTTCGGTACAATTCCGAGTATTGGCCCATTAATACCTTGTTACCGCTGTATGCATCAAAGAGCATCAGCTGGTAAGCCGGTTTCTGTATGTCGTACAGGCTGAATTGCTGGTGGATGTCAATCAATTGTTGGGTAAATTCCTGTAATTGCTGCAGGGTCACAGGCGTATCGTTGATAAATGTGCGGTTTTTTCCAGCAGGCTGAATCTCCCTGCGGATCAGTGTCAGATCTTCATAATCCAGATCATTGTCTTCAAACCATGTACGGAGGTTGTAGCTTCCAATGCTGAATTCAGCCTCGACGACGCACTTCTCATTGGTATTGAAGAATGTCTTGCTATCAGCGCGATTGCCCAAAATCAATCCCAACGCACCCAGCAGGATGGACTTTCCAGCACCTGTCTCGCCGGTAATGATATTAAAATGCGGGTCGAATTCAATACTGACCTCATCGATGATGGCATAATTTCTGACCCGGATCCTTTGCAACATAAATTATTACAGACTGATTGACGGGCGAAGTTAAGGAAAAGAGATGTTTTAGTATATCGATTTGGGCAATTTTCAATTCTGATTTAAAATCTGTATAGATGTTGGATGCATTCCCACCAAGTGGCGTTCAATAAAAAAAGGTGCCGTTGTATTCATACAAAGCGACACCTTTTCTACTATTGTGAATCCTGATTGGATCCAGACAATTACCTTTAGCAAGGCATCATCAATGTTTCGTATTGGCCGGCTTGACTGTACTTTCCGATTTGCGAACAGCTTTACCCTGGCTTTTATTGAGATTATATCTTGCATTCTGGACTTCAGTTCTTGACAAAAAGCCATCCTTGTTAGTGTCCAGATTGTCAAATCTATCCTTAATGATTGCCAGATTGCTGCTTTCAGCTTCTTCTCTACTTATCTTACCATCCTTATTGGTGTCCAGATTATCAAACAAGGATGAATGAGCAGGCTGCGATTTTTGTGGTGCTTTTTTGGCTCTGCTATCGGCATTCTTGATTTTTGAGGCCCTCATAGCGGCCTGACCGTCATTACCTCCTTTATTCTGTGCATTGACAGTACCGACAACAAAGAATATCATCAGAAAGAAGGCAGCTTTGATTACTTGATTCATTTTAATTGTATTTTTATTCGTTATGAAAAGAATTATCTCACTTTAGCTTGCAATAACGGCAAAATAATGAATTGAATTATCCCAAATATTCTTAATGAATAGTTATTCAACTACCGTAATGACTATATGTTCAATGCAAAATAAACAATAAAGCCTCCCGGAGAATACATCAACGAGAGGCTTATGCTTGTATGTATCCTGAATTACTCTACAACCAGAATGCCTGATGCCATTAGGTTGATTTCTTTTTTCGGCGTTGTAATTGCATCAATCTCTTCCTGGGATTTCTTGGCATCTTCTGCAAAATGCTTCTGCTCCTTGACTGACAGCACGGACATTTCGGCTTCTCCCTCAGCTACTACGGTCTTGCCAATGATAGCAGTAGGAACAAAAAAGGAATAATCCTGCATCCTTACCCTGACTGTATTATTATCATCGATCTGCATCACCATCCAGCAGCCCTTTTCTGCGCAAGCATCCAGTACTTTGCCTTTTACTTTGACATTGATCGGGGCATCAGGTTTAAGCTTGGCAGGCAACATGGCAATGTCCATCGCTCCTTTAGCTTTTATCTTCTTGCCATAATAATCGCCGACATTGGCATCTCCTGCTGGTGGCTGAGCAAACGCCACTACCGAAATACATGCAATAAAAAAGAATAGAAATGTACGTAACATGATTTTGAATTTTTAGGGTCAAATATATACAAGAAGTTGTGTAAACAGGCAGTGCCTTGGATAAATTTTCCCGAAAAATACTTTTTCTTAATTTTTCCCTCTGACTCCTCCGTCGTCCAGGACTTCCGCTTCACCATTCCTTAATTCCTTAATTTTTCATTCCTTCATTCCTTAATTCCTTCATTCCTTCATTCCTTCATTCCTTCATTCCTTCATTCCTTCATTCCTTAATTTTTAATTCCTTAATTCCTTAATTTATTTCCTGTATTCATAAAACCCGTGATGCATACGGGAAACATGAGATAAAGGACAGGTATAATTAATAATTTGAATGAGCAGATTACACTTTTGTCTAAGTTTGGAATTAGTCCCACCATGGATACCCAAATCGACATTTATCACAAATTGAGTTTTCATAAAATTCTCCTAACTTTGCGGCTCAAAATAATTTCCGGAACAACATGTCGCAACTGAGCAAAACGTATAACCCACAGGATATAGAAGGTAAATGGTACACCTACTGGAATGAGAAAGGATATTTTCACTCCGAGCCCGACGACCGGGAAGCATATTCCATTGTCATCCCTCCGCCCAACGTAACCGGCATCCTGCACATGGGTCACATGCTCAACAACACCATCCAGGACATCCTGATCCGTCGTGCCCGCCTAATGGGTAAAAATGCGTGTTGGGTTCCTGGTACCGACCATGCATCCATAGCTACGGAAGCCAAGGTTGTTAAGTGGCTACGTGAAGAGAAAGGTCTGAAAAAATCTGATCTCAACCGGGAGGAATTTATGAAATATGCCTGGGAATGGACGGAGAAATACGGTGGCATCATTCTTAATCAGCTCCAACGCCTGGGTGCCTCCTGCGACTGGCAGCGCACAGCTTTTACTATGGATGAGGTTCGTAGCAAGGGCGTCATGAAGGCCTTTATCGATCTGTACAACCGCGGCAAGATATATCGCGGCCTGCGCATGATCAACTGGGATCCACAGGCACAAACCGTCCTTTCCAATGAAGAAGTAATATACGGTGAAGAAAATGCGCGACTATACAAACTGCGGTATATTCGGACGGACGACCCGGGCAAAGCCCTCGTTATCTCCACACAACGACCTGAAACCATAATGGCTGACACCGCCATCGCTGTACACCCTGACGACGAACGATACAAGGGCTGGATTGGAAAGACTGTCCTCATTCCCCTCATCAACAAGGAAATACCTGTCATCGCCGACGATTATGTGGATATTGAATTCGGTACAGGAGCGCTGAAAGTCACTCCTGCCCACGATATCAATGATTATGAGCTCGGTAAGAAACACAACCTTGAGATTATTGACATCCTCCAAGATGACGGAACCCTCAATGAAAAGGCAATCATTCTGATCGGCCAAGACCGCTTCGAGGCGAGAAAGAACATCATTAAACTGTTGGAGGATGCCGGTTTGCTGGAGGGCACCATTGACTACAGAACCAATATAGGGCGATCCGAACGAACCAATGCCGTGGTAGAGCCCAAGCTCAGCCTGCAATGGTTTGTCGATATGAAGGCTCTGGCAGGACCGGCCCTGAAAGCAGTACATGACGGCGACATCAGTTTTTATCCCAAAAATCAGGTCAACACCTACAATCATTGGCTGGAAAACATTAGGGACTGGTGCATCAGCCGTCAGTTGTGGTGGGGACATCGTATTCCGGCCTATTATTATGACGAAGAGGTTTTCGTTGCCGGGACCCGGGAGGAAGCAGAAGCTCAGGCAAAGTCGAAGATTGGCGCCGGTTTTGATGCCACAAAGTTGCGGCAGGATGAAGATGCACTGGATACCTGGTTCTCAAGTTGGTTGTGGCCGATCACGGTATTCGACGGATTTTCCAACGGTAAAGATTACAGCTACTATGTACCCACAAGTGTATTGGTCACCGGTTGGGACATCATTTTCCTCTGGGTGGCGCGAATGATTATGGCAGGTTACGAATGGAAAGATGAAAGACCATTTAAGGATGTGTATTTTACTGGAATGGTACGGGACAAGCAACGTCGGAAGATGAGCAAGTCACTCGGCAATTCACCCGATGCACTGGGCCTCATCGACACGTATGGCGCCGATGGTGTACGTTTCGGCATGATGTCGTCCTCTCCGGCCGGTGGCGACTTGTTGTTCGACGAGAAATTATGTGAACAAGGCCGCAATTTCTGCAATAAGATATGGAACGCCCTGCGGCTCATCACCTCCTGGGAAGTCGCCGACAGGACAGAGCCCACCATCAGAAATAAAAACAAGCTAGCCTGTGCATTCATGCGCCAGCGCATCAGTGAGGTACAGGCACAGACTGAAGCCAACTTTGATGCTTACAGGCTTTCGGAGAATCTTATACTGATCTATTCCCTGATCTGGGACGATTTTTGTGCCTATTATCTGGAGATGATTAAGCCAGCCTATGGGCATCCGGTGGATAGTGAAACCCTTGCCGAAGCCAATGACTTGTTTGCCGGTCTGATGATCATCCTGCATCCGTTTATGCCGTTCATTTCCGAAGAGGTGTATCAGCAGGTCAAGGCTGATAATATGCCGGATTGTATTGTAGCCCGTTACCCTGCGCCGGTAGTCAAAAATGACGTGTTGACGGAAGGATTTGCATTTTTTAAAGATTTTGTTTCCTTGATCCGAGATATCCGAAACCGAAACGGCCTGAAACAAAGGGATATCCTGCCTGTATATCCGGAAGGCGACATCAGCAGTTACCAGGCATTGGATGGTTACCGTGAACTGATGGAGTCCATTGCGTATGTGGAATTACGTTCCGACAACAATCTGGATGCCGAGCGTTCGGTAACGTCGCTTTTACGGACGGTCAAAATATTCGTTGAACTGCCACATGTTGCAGGCAATAAGGCGGAAGCTCAAGCCGAGATCTTGGAAAAAATCAAATATTTTGAAGGTTTTGTCACTTCCATCAACAAGAAGTTGGAAAATCAACGGTTTGTTGAAAATGCCCCTGCAGAGGTCATTGAAAAGGAAAGGAAGAAGCTCGCAGACAGTTTGGCAAGTATCGAAGCCTTGAAGAAGGAGCTGAAGTAACCATCCATCGAAATTTATAGTGGTCCAACAAATTTATTTACCTATAAAGGCATGAACGCCAATGAATTGATTGTAAAATCGGATTCTGGCGACTAAATATTTACTAAAATTTTGGAATCTTATTATACAGGCATCACTGTTATGCGATGACAATTAGATTTCATCACAATAAATTTTTTTTCAAAATATTATTAGCAACTTGTTTGCAATTTAAAAAAAGGTTTGTAACTTTATCCTACCTAACACCAATCAAAATCTCTATGCTGATTTATGCCCGGATATGAAATATCGGTTATTTCCTTCCGGAATGTAGTATATCGCCACAAATTATTTATTTAAACACTAAAACCAAGTATTATGAGGCACGTAATTTTTACACTTTTAGCCGGAATTCTTACTCAACTTTCATTTGCCCAATCAGTTGATCTCGATAAGGAGCAAATCAAGGTATCCTATGTAAAGTTGCCGGAAAAACCGGTGCTTGACCCGGCACTCAGAACATACTATATCAAGGCTACAGGCTCTGCACTGGGTGTCAATCAATTAAAAAAGGGTATTTCCATCAAAGGCTGGACTAAGAACACAGCCAACGGATTCTACATTGTAGATCTTGGCGAACCCAAAGTCAGGATTAACACCGCCAACACCATCGAACAGACAGAAGACAAGAATGGAAAGAAGGAAGTAACCGGATATTATCCTAAGATTGAATACACCTTGGATTTTGAGGCAGTGGTCGCTGATAGTACAGGAAAACAGATCTTCAAAATACCTTATTCCTCCGGATTGACCACCTATACCGGATCGACTGTCAAATCCAAAAAGGAATCCGATTCCAAACTGGCACTTAAAGATCCTGATTTTCAAAAAGAAACAGTCGGAATCATTCTCAGCATAGTCAACAATCGGCTTAATAACAACTTCGGTTACGAAATCATTGAAAAACCGGATATTCTTTGGATACTTAACAGCAAGAAACATCCTGAATATGAAGGTGGAAAAAAAGCTTATGAAACAATAAAATCAGCATTTGCCAAGATGGCCTATGATAAGCCGACAGACGAGCTTCGATCTGAACTCGAGCCCGCAATCAAGTATTTTACGGAGATGCCGGATAGATTTCCCGGTACTGATAAAAAAGAAAGGAAGATGAAGTATTCGGCCTACTTCAACCTGGCCACCATTTATTACTATCTCGATGATCCGGAACAGGCTATAAAATGGGCCGACAAACTTATAGCCAATGATTATGATAAAAAAGACGGGACAAAAATCAAGGAAGAGGCGCAAAAGATAGAGCCAGTCCTGAAAGCCAACAAGACCAATTCAAGACACATGGCTGTCAGAACCATTGACAACTTCAAGGAAGAAAAGGAAGCAGTTTCTGTGACGATTAAAAATATGGAGCGCTACAATCCTGCCGTCATTAAATTCTTAAAAGACAGCCAGAACGTTCAATGCTTTCTTCCCAAAGACTTCGACGAAGTTAGGGCTAGTGCAAATGTGTATGTACGGCCGATAGTAATAAAAGATGGAAAGGAGGTGGAAGAAATGTTTATCCTTCCTGAGATCGATTATGTCAAGGTGACCGGAGGCGATACTTATCGGGCTATTTATATTACAGAAAAGGGCAAGAAACGGGTTCTCTTGGTACGGGAACTGTACAATCAGGGTAAGTATAAATGCTTCCTTCTGGGTGAAAGCGCCATACTCTTTCAGTATATGAATGATATTGCCAGTTCGTTTGCCTTAGCCGAATGGTTATTGAGCTACAAGAAATTCTATAATTCCTGGGCAAAAGATTGTCCGGTTGTACAAAAAATGATTGAGAACAAGGAATTCGGGATGGCTGAAGAAAAGGCAATTAAGTTCTGTAAGGCCATGGACGAAAATTGTAAGTAATACACGATAATTAAGACTGTGGGAGCGTGATTTAAAATGATTGATGCAAATTTATTTCATGCTCCCGCAGTTATTCAGGCTATGACCGGGACAATGAGCATGGCCATAACAATATAAAAGCGTAAAATGCCCATCTTAAAATGCCCTAAAAGTCAATAAGTAAACAAAAGTTAATCCAGCAAAAAAGCCGGTATCGACATGTTCCGGACTGATGCTTTACTGCCTAACTATAATATCCAAACAGGTTTTGATTAATTATTGTAAAAAGTACACTAATTTTGCCCCTTAAATCATTTTTTATTGTCTTATGGCAGATCGAAGTTTTCAAAACACCAAAATAGTAGCCACCCTCGGGCCGGCAAGCGATTCATACGAAACAATGGTAGAGCTGGTAAAAGCAGGCGTGGATGTATTCCGAATCAATATGTCGCACGGCTCACATGAAGTAGCGGCCAAGCAGATAGAAACCATTTCCAAACTGAATAAGGACTATAAAATCAACGTCGGCATACTCGCCGATCTTCAGGGTCCCAAATTGCGGGTCGGGCAAATCGAGAACAATGCAATGGAGATCCGGCCAGGCGATATCTTGACTTTTGTCAACGAAAAGTGTGTCGGGAACGCTGAAAGAATTTATATGTCATATAAAAGTTTCGCTTCCGATGTAGAGGTGGGTGAGAAAGTCCTTGTCGATGACGGAAAGGTGGGCTTGGAAGTGATTGAGACAAACAACGTCGATACAGTTCGCCTCAAGGTCCTTTACGGCAAGGAATTATCGTCCAATAAAGGAGTCAACCTGCCAGACACGCATGTTTCACTGCCGGCGATGACAGAAAAGGATCTGCAGGATTTTGAGTTTCTGATGACTCAACCGGTCAATTGGATAGCATTATCATTTGTTCGCGGACCCAAGGAAGTAAAGGAGTTGAAGGAAAAGATCAAGCAGCGAAAGCATCAGGCGTTAGTCATTGCCAAGATTGAAAAACCACAGGCTGTCGAAAAAATAGACAAGATCATCAAGGTAACAGATGGCATCATGGTTGCCCGGGGAGATCTTGGCGTCGAGATGCCGATAGAAAAACTGCCCGGCATACAGAAAAGAATCATCGCACTATGCGTCCAGTTCGGCAAGCCTGTCATTGTCGCGACGCAGATGATGGACAGCATGATCACCAATCCGTCACCGACAAGAGCGGAAGTCACCGACGTCGCCAATGCAGTGCTGGAAGGCACCGATGCGGTCATGCTGAGTGGAGAGACCAGCGTAGGCGCCTATCCGATAGAGACCGTCCTGGCCATGAATAGAATCATCGCCGAAGCAGAGAAGAACTATCCTAAAAATCACATCCGGCCTTATCCTTCGCCTAAATCAGAAACCTTTATGTCAGATGTAGTGTGTTTCAATGCTGCCAAAACAGCCGAGGAATTAGGCGCTTCAGCTATCATAGGCATGACAGCACTGGGATATACTGGATTCAAAATATCGTCTTATAGGTCCCCGGCCGAGATATTCATCTTTTCAGATCGAAAGGAGATTGCAGGCATGCTTAACCTCGTGTGGGGCGTCCGATGCTTCCATTACGATGGATTCAACAGTACCGACGATACCATCCTGGAAGTATTGCAAATCCTGAAATCAAAAGGCAGGATACAGATTGGATCAACCGTTGTATTTGTTGGCTCGATGCCATTGAAATCGCGTGGCATGACTAATATGATGAAGGTGGCTGTTGTGGAATAACTGTTGCGCTTTTCATACAAAGCCGATAAAACAATTCTGCATTCTAACTTACCATTTTCTTTGCATATTTGGTTACCAGTAACAAAGGTATGTTGCCAAATGAATATGGTTTATTGCTCAATTACTTTCCAGTGTCCACCTTTGTCGCCACCAATGCGTACAATTCGATTTTCGTTTTTTAGTTTTGAAATATGCTTTTGGACAGCAGAGGGATTTATACCTAATTTTTCTACAAGTTCGCTACGGGTTATTTTGGGATTTAGTTTTATCAATTCTAAAATTTCTGACCACCTTTTCTGACCACCTTTTCTGACCACCCTTTTCTGACCACCCTTTATAATTTTCTCATAACGATACTCCGAACTTTCATTTAAAAGACCATTATCGCCCTTTACAGGGTCATTCGCAGGATCAACATATAGAACGTGCATTTCACGGTTTTTGAGCGAATGATTTTCATTGAGTAACAAGTTTGTAAGGAAGCGAAGAAGAAATTTATCTGTCTTGTGAATTCCTTTTGACAAATCTTCGTAATTGGCTCGGACAAGTGCATTGCGGAAATACCAGGAGTTTTCGGCAAACAAATCATTGTTTACATCTTTAAAGCCCACTTTCCGCAAATACTTGATTAAGAAAATTGCTGTGGTTCGTGTATTGCCTTCACCAAAAACGTGAATCTGCCACAGGTACGAAATAAACTGAGCAATGTGAACTATGGTTTCTTGTTGACTTAATCCTTTGTAACTAAATTGTTTTTCCTGTTGAAAATCGTATTCCAAAGTAGCTTTCAAACTTTCGGCACTTCCGTACAAAACCGTTTCGCCATTCAATACCCACTCTCCTTTAGTAATGTTGTAATCACGAATTTTCCCTGCAAATTTGTAAATACCTTGAAATAATCTACGGTGGATGGACAAGTATTCGGCAGGTGAAAAAGTAAAAGTTTGTTCGCCTAGCATTTCAGCGATTCGTGCTGAAACTTTGTCAGCTTCTTCGGTGCGGTCTTCGTCTGTCTTAGTTGGATATTGTTGGTAGTAACTATCTATATGCTTTTTTACTTCGTCAATGGTGATGTCACCCTCAATGTTTTGTCTGGCAATGGCAATAAGATAGTCTGACGGCTTTAATCCGTCCACTTGCTGCAAGCCGATAGCGGTCTTCCAAACTTTGGCTTTCTCTGCTTTGTTGGGTTCGCCTTGCCTTAAATATTCATCAAAATTGTCCATTGGCTATTTCTGCTCGAATTAGAAGTTTTGAGTTTTTGATGCAGATGGTAAAGTTAATAAATTGTAGCGTGATTAAGTTACGCTGACGCATTATTCTTTATCATTCTGCCATATGAAAGACTTGCGTACTAAAACCTATCTTTCTATGTGGTGAAATATTTTATGTCATGTACTAAGAAAAGTAAGTAAAACTAGAGGTAAAATTGAATATTTCTTCAGGCTGAAAACATTGAACATAAATTCTGCAGCTGTTAAGAACATTATTTCGATGCATTACAGAATAATATTTTATGATTTGATGCATTAGGGATAGAAACTTCCAAATTTATTTGTAGCTCAATACCTGCCATCTTTGACCCACGGCAACTTCTCCATACTATCGGCTTCGAGGCTTGGGAATCCGAAGTCGGACACTACCTTCCCTCGGATGATATAACAGCCTGAGCCCTTGAAAGGAGAGCGACTGACAGCCGGCGGGAAGTGCACAGTATCAAAAAAATCGCCTGCCTCGTCCACCCAGGTGTAGAAATACATCAGCGTCTTGCTGACCGTACGCACCGGCTTGCGGGTGACGTAATAGCCAACCATGTTGACCTTACGACCAGCATGATGCATCATGTCCTTGGCAGGAATATGCGTGGGAAGCTCCTCTTCGACCAGCTCAAAAGGTGATGCCAACGGAAATCCGAGCAACTCGATCTCGTCAAAGGCTTGTTCATAATCCACTTCCGGCATCACCGGCAAGGAAAACTGCTCATGTTCCGGCTCGAACAACACAGGCATACCCACGGTCTCCCTATGCCTGACATTGTACACAGCGTTTTTCTCCCACATTAGCTCATATTTATTCAGGCCGGTAAAGCGGAAGGCGCCGATGCGAATGAGCAGGTTGAGCTGTGCAGCATCAATGGCCACCCGACTGACGAAGTCTTCCAAGCCCCGAAACCGACCATCCTCCGCCCGCGCTTTCAGAATATGCCGGATGGTTGTGTATTCCAGGTCGCGTATCAGGCCCAGGCCGATATGGATGTCCTTCCCATGGATATTAGTCAGCCGGTCACTGTGATTGACACAGGGCGGATGGATAGTGGCACCGCTCATCCTGGCCTCGTGTACATACAACTCAGTGCTGTAGAACCCACCGAAATTGTTGATGACGGCAACCATAAACTCCAGCGGATAGTAAGTCTTGAGATAAAGGCTTTGGAAGGATTCAACGGCAAAGCTCGCAGAATGGGCCTTGCAGAATGAATAACCGCTGAAACTCTCTATCTGACGCCACACTTCATTGGTCAATTCGTCTGAGTAACCGCGTGCCTTACAGTTGTCAAAATATTTAGCCTGTAGGTCACGGAATGTATCCGAATTCTTTTTCTTACCCGTCATAATGCGCCTCAGGACATCGGATTCGTCCAGACCAAGACCGGCAAAGTGGTGAACGATCTTCATCACATCCTCCTGATACACCATCACACCGAATGTCTCGGCCAGATATTTTTCGAAGACAGTATGAAGATATTGCACCTTATCGGGATGGTGCGCCCGCTGGATATATTCCCGCATCATGCCCGACTTGGCCACGCCGGGGCGTATGATGGAGCTGGCAGCCACCAGATGCACATAATCATCGCATTTCAGCTTGCTGATCAGACCTCGCATGGCAGGCGATTCGATATAAAAACAGCCGGTGCAGTGACCGCTCCGGAGCTGCGCCCTGACAGCCTCATCGTGCTTTATGCGGTATATGTCATGGATATCCACAACGCGGCCCTGATTGCGGGCGATTAGGTCGATGGCGTCCTTGATGTGGCCCAGACCGCGCTGGCTGAGGATATCGTACTTATGGAAGTGCAGATCTTCCGCTCCGTACATATCGAAGTGTGTGACAGGAAAGCCTTTGGGCATGAGCTTCAGCGCTGTATGTTCGTAAAGCGGTCGTTCGCTGATGAGGATACCGCCGGCATGAATCGACAGATAGTTGGGCATACCTTCCATCATCTTGCCATAACGGAAGAGGTGTTTGCCAAAAGGATGATGGCGATCGGTATCGAGTGGATGATCGACGATGGTATCGATGTCACTCTTCGGCAGGCCGACTACCTTGCCCAGCTCACGGATGATGGACTTGCCTTTGAATGTATTGTAAGTGGCAAGCAAGGCTGTATGCTCTCGACCATACCGCTTAAAAATATAATCCGTCACATCATCGCGCTCGTCCCAAGAGAAGTCGATGTCAAAGTCCGGCGGAGATGTTCTGTGAGGATTGATAAATCGTTCGAAGTATAGATCCAGCTCCAAAGGATCCACATCGGTAATGCCAAGGCAATAGGCCACAATGGAGTTGGCGCCACTACCCCTGCCCACGTGGAAGTATCCGGCACTCTGACCGTAGCGCACGATGTCCCAGGTGATGAGGAAATAGGCGCTATAGTCAAGCTCGCGGATGACCCTAAGCTCAGAGCTAATCCGTTTGTTGGCTTGCTCGTTGTGACGTCCGTAGCGACGGATGCAGCCATTGGTTGCAAGCTTGGCCAGCAGGGTGTAATCATCATCTTTACTTTCGGTAAAGCATTGCCGGTTATTGACTTTTGAGGCCGTCATGTCGATGTCGCAAGAGTCGATCAGCGTTTCAGTGTTGCGTATGATGTCCGGGAACAGGGCAAAGGCATCACGCAATGCCGCCTCTGTCATAAATACTTCATCGGGGGCTGCACAATCCTGCTGCCGCAAGTGTCCGAGCAAAATATTGCGATCGATACAGCGGAGCAGCTTGTGTATCTTGTAGCCATCCTCATCGGCAAAGGTAATGGGCGCGAATGCCACCAGTCTGTCCATATGCTTGCGCAGAGGTGAAGAGTACAACGCCCGTGCCTCATCGGGACGGATGCCGTAAAACTCGTCATTCCGAAAGGTGCGTATATCCTTTGGTTGATTGCGGTAAATGAAATACACGGAATCCAGCTCCGGTGCACACGCTGGCAGGCTCTTCCCATCGAGCGACACCTCCGAAAGCAGACGACAGAGATTGGCCCAGCCGACGTTGTTGCGGGCTATGCCGACATAAAGCATACGACCGTCTTCCCGGCGAAATTCAATACCAAGAACGGGACGAATACCGGAGCGACGACATGCCGTAATGTACTGCCAGGCACAGGAAGTATTGTTAATGTCCGTCAATGCCATAGCCCGAATGCCCAGTGAACTCGCTATGTCAGCCAGTCGCTCCGGCGAAAGCGTGCCATATCTGAGGCTGAACCAAGAATGGGTATTAAGAAACACTATTAATACATTTATGACGTAAATATCGTATTTATTGTCGATATATTCGTCATAAATATTTAAATTGGGATAATTCTCCACACTGATCATGACAGGTTGAAGGCCCGGAATCCGATCCAATCGGTATCAGGCAGGGAAATGGACATTGATTTTTTGTAACTATTCACATCCAAATTTGCCTTCATTCAATAACTGAGACATGGAATTTAGTTTTAACCATAAAACCACATAACATAACACGAAAAGTTTTTCGTGCTGTATATTCCCCCGGACAGCCGGGACAGGCGTGGGAGGAAAGAAGACTTGCACCCGTTCCTGATCAAAGGCAAAGAAGTCCTTTACGACGAAGAAGTCACAGGGGAAATTGCCTCATTACCTTTATTGTCAGATGAATAGTTACAATTTTTCAACAGGAAGTCAGTTGCCGGAACAGGATAAAAATGCCATCCGGGTAAATCTTAATTCTTTGGGATCAGGAAGGCGTAATAATATGGATTGGACTGGTCAGTGACCATCAGGGTGCCTATCTGTTTGGTGAGTAAGTGAATGATTTCAGAGCCAAATCCGGCTTGTGGTGATTTGGTGATGTCCACGATACCATTATCCCAATATTCTACCTTGATATTATCACCTTCATCAAAAAAATTGATATAGATAGCGAGAGGATTACCTCCGGTATCAGCGTGTTTGATGCTGTTGGTAATCCATTCATTGATAATGAGGGCCAGAGGAAAACTTTGCTTTTCGGGAATTTCCACATCATTAAATTTCAGATTGGCCTTTATTTCATTCTTGTAACTGAAGCAATCCTTGACAATGTCAATCATTCTTTTGATAAAATCCCGAAAGTCAACCATATAAGTTTGTCGCATCATCTCTTCATGCATAACTGCAATACTTTCGATTCTCAACCTCGCCCCACGTAAAGTTTCAGCTGCTTTCTTAACAGTAGCCCGCCGCTCCTGCATTTGCAGCAAGCTAAATATCATATGCAGGTTGTTCTTGACCCTATGATGCAATTCCTTATATAACAGGGATATCTTGGCATTGGACTCTTCCAGCTCTTTCGACACCTTGATATGTTTGAGTCGGCTGCGGCCTATGATGATATTGAGATATATCGACGCTAAAGCCAGCAACGCCAAAGCCGTGATGGAAACAAAAAGAATGATGAAGGACTTGGTCTCAATCTGATTCTCCTGCTTCAATGCATTCAACTCCATTTCTGCCAGCCGTTGACCAAGGTTCAAGTATTCATGCTTATTGATGAATCTGAACGCCATATCATAATTCAACTTACTGTAAGCAAGTCCCTTCTTGTAGTCACCCAGAATTTCATAAAATTCGCTCAATCTGGATGCATAAAACATGCTGTCACCGGCAGTTCTGACTTCTTTAAAAACGAGTTCCAAAGAATCAAGATAATTGTATGGTGGCCTTTTCCTGTGAACCTGAATAATTGCCCTTGTAAAGTAATAATGATCTCTGTGATTAAGGGTAAGTGTATCGTTTTTCAAATTGGATTTATTGACATACTTATCCAATATTATTTCCGCAAGATCATAGTCGCCGGCATTAGCTGCCTCCATGGCGACTTCAGGCATAAACCTAATCTCATTGGCCACTGAGCGAGGCAAGGTATCAACAATACTCAGAATTTCCTTGATTTGTTGAATACAATGAATCGTGTCTTTCATGCCATTATATGCATGAGCGACATGAAACTTCATATATAGATGAGCCTGTATGGAGTCAGCTCTTTCAAAGAATTGTTCCGCTTTTTTATAATAGGCAAGGGTCAGCTTTGGATTGGTATTCCAGGCATCAAAAACCTTTCCATAGGTGTAGTTTGCTTCAGCCAACAACATAGTGTCCTTAAGGTTTTCCGCTATCATCATGGCTGTATCGAAGTAAACCTTGGCTTGACCGAAAACTTTCAGATCGGATTTCTTGCTATAAACCTCATTTCCCTTATCAATATATTTCCAAAAATTCTCTTTCGTATCAATTACCTTTGGTATAGATTCTTTATCCTTACAACCCGTACCCCATAAGCACAAAGTCAAGATAAAGAAGAATAGAGACTGTCTGAAATAAAATATCATAGGTAGTAAAAAAACTGCAAATCGCCGAAATACAAATATAAATGTAAATTTAGACAAATCAACATATATATTGAAAATCTTTAACTTCCTGATACTTTGGAGAATAATTTGTCACATCATTAATTTTTGGGGAAAGCATAACAAACCAAAAGAAATTCATTAACTTTAAAACTTCATAAATTCGGAAAGTCATGGATAGTGGGAATAAATCTGAAACTGTCAAACAAAGGAAGCCTGCAATGGACTATACCCTGGTCGGCATACAATTTCTATTATTCATCATATATTTATTTGAGATAAAAAAACTTTCCTTTCATGGCGGAATGATTTCCGAATGGGCGGGTGCGATGTTATTCCTGCTGGGAGCAATCATCCTGCTCTCGGCACTTTTCAAGCTCGGGCACAGCCTCTCCCCTTATCCAAGCCCTCTCCCGGAAGGTCAATTGGTATCATCGGGCATGTACAAATGGATGAGACATCCAATCTATTCCGGGATACTCATTGCAGGTTTTGGGTTTGCATTATATGCCGGGTCCGGGTTTAAATTATTGATTATATTATTTTTATATATATTATTTTATTATAAATCAAATTACGAAGAATCATTGTTGATGGAAAAGTATCCCGACTATCCGGCATACAGAAAACGGACGGGGAGATTTTTTCCGGGATTGTAATTCGGCCTTAATATTCCACCAGCTTATCCTTTACTCATCCACGCCAACAATGCAGTTACGGCGGTTCGAAAGCCAAGTGCATAAAAAGTCTTTTGATCGTGATCACCTCCTTGATACACATAAATCGAAAAGGCGATAAAGGTCACGATCAGGATACCAATAGCCAAAAAGAGGAGTTTACCCGCACCGGATTGCTTGCGAATCAATTTATAAGCCGACAAAACATACAACAGGCCGCAAAACATGTTGGCATAAACTACAAAAGGCACAAAATGCTCGTGGCCAGCCCGCATGCCGAATAAGTCGTATGTAACGGATGTGGACATGAATAATGTAAGCAGTCCAAAGACCGTTAGGATGATGATGGCTACGAATCGTAATGTACTTTTCATGATGTATGAATATTTTGGTTGAAGAAATGATTATTTCGTCAAAATGAATTCCGTATTCGACTTCATCTTTGCCGCAATTTAATAATTTCTACGGGTTTCTACATATTCATTCCATCATTTCAATCCGAGCAGGAATTGGATGAATTTCTCGGTATTGTAATCGGCCATGCCCTGATGCTGATAGGCCAACCTGCCACCAGCGTCGATTACAAAGGTAGTCGGAATGCTTTGGGTACTGTACATGCCTGGCAAACCGGAAACGAGTGAATATATTTCAAACGAATATTCTTTTTTATCCCTGAATCTTTTAGAAGTCTCAAAGTCGTTATCCACTGACAACATGACGAACTGGACTTCAGTACCGACTTTTTTGTACAATTCGTGGATGGATGGCATTTCGGCGATGCATGGCGGACACCAGGTCGCCCAAATATTGATGAGGATCACCTTGCCCCGGAACGATTCAAGATTGATTTCCTTGCCTTTCGAATCCACCAGCATCATATCAAGATCAGCCATCGGCAGCGAGGATCCGGCATCTTCTGCATGCTTATCGACAGAAGCGTTCATAATGCCGGTGGCCAACAATCCCCTTTGCATGAAACCGATTACTTCCGTATGCTTACCGGTAAGATACAGCACAACGGCTATCACGATGAATATTCCGTATTCTATCAGCGTCCTGCGAGTGGTCTTTTTCATGGATATTCAATTAACCAATAACGTCATCACTTCTCCTAACCTTCATACTTCTCCATCAGTTCGAGCCACGCCATCTCCTTATCCGCCAGTAAATCTTCAATTTTCTTCAGTCGCTCGGAGTGTTTTTGTATTTCTTCAACAGTGAGAGACATGTCATTAAACTTTTCTGTAACGGCATCCCGTTCATCCTCCAGCTTGCGGATGTCTCGCTCCAACCGCTGTATTTCTTTTTGATCCTCATAACTGACAGCTGCTGCCGACTTGGCCTGAGCAACCGGCGCAGAAGCCTTCCTGTCTCTTTCCTGTTGTTCCTGGAGCTCAAGATAAGCCCGATATTGCGAGTAATTTCCGGGATAATCGATGATGGTATCGCCCTTGCCGAAGACAAAAAGATGATCAACCAATTTATCCATAAAATAACGATCGTGAGAAACCAGAACTACACAGCCTTCATACGTCGTGAGGAAATCCTCCAATACGTTGAGGGTGACCAGATCCAGGTCGTTGGTAGGCTCATCGAGTATCAGGAAATTCGGATTTGCCATCAGGATGGTGAGGAGGTACAACCTGCGCTTTTCACCTCCACTCAGTTGGGACACGTACACCTGCTGCTGATCGCGGGGAAACATAAATCGCTCCAACAAGGATGCAGCCGTAATGTTGTGGCCTTTTTCGGTCGGTATGTATTCCGCTACATCCGTGACGACATCGATCACCCGCTTATCTTCCTTCAGGTTGATGCCGGACTGTGTGTAATAACCAAAAACAACAGTATCGCCAATCACAATCTTTCCCTCCCCCGGCTTTAGATGTCCGGTCAGGATATTCAGGAATGTGGATTTTCCAGAGCCATTCGGGCCAACGATGCCCACCCGGTCAAATCGCTTGAATTTGTAATTGAAGTGCGAAAAAAGATGCCTGCCTTCGTAGGATTTGCCCACATTATGCGCTTCGATGATCTTGGAACCGAGGCGATTGGACTTGATATTGATCTGAAGAGAAGCGGCTTCATGTTGTTGCGAGAGCTCATTTTTCAACTCGTCAAACTTGTCTATCCTTGCCTTCGCCTTGGTCGTCCGTGCTTGTGGCATCCGGCGCACCCATTCGAGCTCCTTCAGGAACAATTTTTTGTTCTTGTCGAGGGCGATGGCTTCATTTTCTGACTTTGCATGTTTTTTTTCCAGATAATCGGAATAATTACCGGAGTATTTGTAAAGGATACCGTTTTCCAGTTCGAGAATTTGATTGCAGACATTTTCGAGAAAGTAACGATCATGTGTGACCAGCAGGAGCGTCAACCCCGGATGCTGCAGATATTCTTCCAGCCATTCGATCATCTCCATGTCGAGGTGGTTGGTCGGCTCGTCGAGAATGAGCAGTTCCGGCTCGGAAATCAACACCTTTGCCAGAGCAAGTCTTTTCCGCTGTCCGCCGGACAACTGATTGACTTTCTGGTCAAAATTGCCGATCTTCAGCTTGGTGAGGATTTCCTTGACTCTGGCCTCTACATCCCACGCCTTTTTATCTTCCATGTCGTTAATGGCGGCCTGAAGCCGTGTTTCGTTGCCGGGAGTGAGCAGTGCTCTTTCGTATTCCTTTACCGCGACGAGTGTCGGATTGTCGCTTTCAAATACTGCATCGATCACTGTATGTTCAGGATTGAAAGACGGATCTTGTGTCAGATACTCGATACGAAGACCTTTCTTGAAGAGAATCTTTGCGTTTTCGCCTTCACTACCCTCCAAACCGGCGATGACCTGGAGCAGTGTTGTCTTACCTGTCCCATTTCGGGCGACAAGGGCGATCTTCTGTCCTTCGTTGATCGACATGGACAGACCGTCGAACAGGACTTTGTCACCGTATGATTTTTTGATATTCTCGAGCGTCAGATAATTCATAGAGACAAAGAACGGTATTTATTGAGAAAAGAGCAGTGGATTTTTTAAGCGGAAATTTCGGGAAATATGCGTAAGTTTGACATATTCCTATCTTTGACTTCGTTATTGAGGGATGAGGCAACAATTTCCTGACGAATCAGGTTCAATAATTCCGGCATAAACTATGAAAAAAAGCACGATCTGGATTCTGGTGACCTTGATGTCAATAGCCTTGTTTGGCCTGACCGGGATACAATACTATTGGATCTCCAGCGCCGTAAAGACCGCTGAGGAAAAGTTCCAGACAGATGTTTTCGATGTGCTCAACAAGGTAGCTGACCAGCTTCGGAACGACGAGCGTTACCGCATGTATCAGGAGACCTTTGGCAGCCGCTCGGCCAGCAGAACCATGGCAAATGAATTTGAATATGAAAGCCTGCGCCGCATGTTCAACGAGACCAGCCTGGCAGAACGGATCAAGGTCAAGCAGCTCAACTATTATATCAAGACATTCCTGTCCGACAAGAATATCCGGGATGAATACGATTACGGCGTGTATAGCCAGACTGCAAAGAGTTTTGTCATCCTCAACGGATATTATGCCGTCACCAACAACAACAAAAATGTCTATCATGACAATATGGATCAGGGCCTGTTCAATACACCCTATAAGGTATCCATCTTCAACGACAGTGGAAGCCTGGAGCATGGTAAACTGATGATTTACTTCCCAAACAGGTCATCATTTCGAAACATGTGGGGCATCGTGCTTAGCTCGGCGTTGTTTACAGCCATCATCTTATTTACCTTTATATTTACCATCTATGAAATCGTAACCCAGAAGAAGTTATCGATCATGAAAAACGACTTCCTCAACAACATGACGCACGAATTCAAAACACCGATAGCCACGATCAGTCTTGCCACAGACAGCATTTCCAACCAGAATATCATCGGCAGCCCGGACAAGGTGCGGCGCTTTCTCGACATCATAAAGCAGGAAAACAATCGGATGCTCAGCCAGGTGGAGAAAGTGCTGCAGATGGCGCTCATCGATCGCAAGAAAATGAAGCTAAACCTGTCGGAAATTCATTTACACGAAGTGATCAAGTCCGCAGTGACCCACATCAATCTACAGGTGGAACAGAAAAACGGTTACATAGAGACCTTCGATGAGGCCGACCCCGATGTGATCCAGGGCGACATCACGCACGTATCCAACATGATCCACAACCTTCTCGACAACGCCAATAAATACTCGCCCGAATATCCAGAGATAACGGTTCGCACACAAAACGTAACCGAAGGCATCCAGGTCATCATCTCCGACAAGGGCATCGGTATGACCAAGGAACAGCGAAAACATATATTCGACAAATTCTATCGGGCCACCTCCGGCAATCTTCATGATGTCAAGGGATTTGGACTTGGATTGAGTTATGTAAAGGCAATGATCACAGCACATAAAGGCACAATTGATGTAAAATCAGAGCCGGGTAAAGGCAGTACATTCACACTTTATTTCCCATACAAACAACAAATTGAGGAGTGATATACGTTATAAAGAAAAAACCATAGAAAATCAATGAGCACAAACGGACAAAAAATATTATTGGTGGAGGATGATCAAAACTTTGGAGATGTCCTGAAAAGCTACCTTGAAATGAATGATTATGAAGTCAGCCTGGGGAAAGATGGAGTGACGGGAATGGAGTTGTACCGATCTTCCAAGTATGATCTCGCCATATTCGACATCATGATGCCGCGAAAGGATGGACTCACGCTGGCTCAAGAAATTCGGGAGAAAGACAAAGACCTGCCTATCATTTTCCTGACTGCCAAAAACATGAAGGAAGACATCCTGCAGGGATTCCGTGCAGGAGCAGACGACTACATCACCAAGCCTTTCTCCTCCGAAGAATTATTGCTTCGTATCCAGGCATTGCTCAAAAGAAGCGCTCCTAAGGCCGATGCAGGTGATGAGGTCACAGACTTTGTTATCGGAAAATACAAATTTAATTTCCCATTGCGTATCCTGACCTACACGCCTGATCCCACGGATGAAGAAAAATTGTCACCAAAGGAAGCCATGCTGCTGAAAATGTTCTGCAAGCGTCAGAACAATGTTTTGGAGCGCTCTGAAGCTCTTACCAAGATCTGGGGAGAAGACAATTACTTCACGGCTCGTAGTATGGACGTATTTATCACCAAGCTGCGCAAATACCTTAAAAAGGATGAAAACATCGAGATTGTCAACATCCACGGTAATGGTTTTCAGTTGCTCGTAAAAGAGTAACCGGCAAATTTTCCCGATCAATAATCCCAGCGAACGAATGCCTCGATGGCAGCGTATCGCGTCAGGCCTAAAGCACCGTAGAGATTGGCCGTATTGGCATTTCTTTCTTCGGCTCTCTGCCAGAACTCCCGGGCGTCACTGCCCTGAAACGGCACCATATCCTTTTGCGACTGATGGATGAAGATGCCATGGCGTTTCTTGAGTACCTGATCAGGACTCATCGGCACAGCCATCATGATCTCGGCGATGTCCCATTCCTGCCAGGCTCCCTTATACAGCCATAACCAGCAATCCTTTATCCATTCATCACCGGCTTCCTTTATCCGTTTGAGGCTCTCCAGTACGATGTCCAGGCAAACCTTATGCGTGCCATGCGGGTCAGCAAGATCGCCTGCCGCAAATATTTGATGCGGCCTGATCTCACGCAGGAGTTCCATAGTGAGCTCGATATCTTTTTCGCCCATCGGATTCTTGACAATGGTACCGGTCTCGTAAAACGGAAGATTCTGGAAGTGCCACCTTCCTTCCGGCAATCCTACATATCGGCAGGTTGCCGTAGCCTCACCTCGCCTGATCAGACCTTTGATGGCCCTTACCGCCTCCGTATCGGACTGACTTGGCTTCTTGTGCTGCAGGAATGATCGGGCATCGTTGAGTATCTGCTCCGACCGCGCATTGTCAATACCGAACATCTCTTCAAAACCAACCGCAAAATCGAGGAATCGGGTCACAAACTCATCGGTCACCGCAATATTACCACTGGTCTGATAAGCGACATGCACTTCATGTCCATGGTCATTCAATCGCATGAATGTACCTCCCATGCTGATGATATCATCGTCCGGATGTGGTGAGAAGATGAGGCAACGCTTGGGGATGATATTGCTTCTTTCGGGATGATTGGGAAGCTGATTGCCCGGCTTGCCCCCAGGCCAGCCGGTAATGGAGTCCCTTAGAGAATAGAATACTTCCAGATTGATATCGTAGGAATCGCCTTTTTCCACCAACAGATCACCCAGACCGTTTTCATTATAATCGTTGTTGGTCAGGCTCAAGATGGGCTTACCTGTCTTAATGGCCATATTGACCACTGCTTTTTTGGTCATGTCCGGTGTCCAGGTAATTTCCCCTGCCAGCCACGGACTTTTTATTCTTGTTAGCTCAGTAGAAGCCAACGTATCGATGACAAAACGGCAATCGGGATGATCCTGAAGCAGAGACGCCGGCACATGCTCTGTCATTGATTCCTCCACAGCCTTGGCGACAATTGGTGCTTTCATGCCCCAGGCCATCAGGATGATTCGTTTAGCCTTCATGATGGTATGGATTCCCATCGTGATGGCAAGTCTCGGCACCTTGCTTATATTCTGAAACTCTCTCGAATTGGCCATTCGGGTACTGTAATCCAGGGTGATAAGTCTTGTCCTGGAATGCAGTGACGAACCCGGCTCATTGAAGCCTATGTGGCCGTTGTTACCAATACCGAGAATCTGAAGGTCGATACCGCCAACCGCATCCATCATAGACTCGTATTCCATGCATCGCCGCTTCATCTCGTCCGTAGTCCATTCACCATTGGGCAAGTGGATATTGGAAGCCGGAATGTCCACATGATCGAAAAGATTGTTGTGCATAAAGCTCCAATAGCTTTGAATGGCATCTCTTTCCAATGGATAATATTCATCGAGATTGAAAGTGATGACATTGCGAAAGCTCAGACCTTCTTCCCTGTGCATCCTCACCAATTCCTTGTACATGGAAATCGGCGTGGAACCCGTAGCCAGGCCAAGTACACAATTTCTGCCTTCCATTTGTCGGGCACGGATCAGGTTGGCTATCTGCTGGGCCGCATATATTGAGCCTTCCATTGGGGATCTGAAAATACTTACCGGGATTTTTTCCAACGAATTGATCATGACTATATGATTAATTTACTTTAAATTCATCTGCAAATATCCATACCGGATTACCCTCACCGGGATGTCCTTTCGGTGCCCCGGGCAGGATGTGGGCCTTGACCCGGACGTATCGGGCCATTATCGGTTTTAACTTCAACGAAAATTCCTTTATGGTCTGCTGGGTTTCATTTACCGGAATATTATTTGTCACGCTCCCTACACCAACAAAATGTATGCCATCTTGGGAAACTTCATAATCCACCTTTGTAGGCAGGAATATCCAATCCCGATAATGCTGCATACAACTCAGTGACAAATTCCTTACTTCCAACGGCTTCGGAAGTGTAATGGTCGCAATAAGATCCTTGCCCAGAAAACCATGCCAGTACTTATGTATGTTGCCCGTGCCACGGATTCCGTCTGTGAGGATATTGGGACCTTCCGCCTTGTAGGAGTTGCTGTAGGGAAATTCATACTTGACGCTACCGCCGATGGCACTATGGAATTCAAAAGTTTGTGTGGCGGGAATCAGATTCATCACCTTGCCGCCCTGTACAGTGACGGCATGGAGGATGCAAGAACCTGAGACCGGAATCGGCATTGTGTATTCCGGACTTTCCGGGCCGGGCATGGTACCATCCGTCGTATAATGGATGCTGCACCCGGGTACCTCCGTGGTCAGTTCTACTGAGAGCCGACCTTTATCCGAAATCGGCCTTATATCGACCGTATAATTTCCTTTGCAGTAATTAAATCCCCGACCCTCATAATATCTGAAATGGGAATCCAGTCGCTTTGAAAAATCTGCATAATCCTTTTGTGTTGCCGGACTCCATACCACTTCCGCCAGTGCAGCCATCCTCGGCAATACCATATATTCCACATGAGAACGGGTTTGGATAAATTCACCCCACAGATTACCCTGAGCACCCAGAATATGCCGGGCTGCTTCCGGTTTTAATGCTGAGGGCACGGGATTGTAGTCATACACCATCTTCAGTGTGTTGAATCCGCCATTGGCAAGAGGTTCACCCGCGGGGCCTGCCTGATAATGGTTGAGATAGAGCGGAGTGCCCGGTGTCATGATAGCATCATGGCCCATCTCGGCAGCCGCTATTCCGCCACTTTCGCCACGCCAGCTCATCACAGTGGCATCGGGAGCAAGCCCGCCTTCCAGAATCTCATCCCAACCGATGATCCTGCGTCCCTTGGATTGTATAAACTGCTCGATACGACGGATGAAGTAGCTTTGCAACTCATCAACATTATGCAATCCTTCATCTTTCATCCTCTTGTTGCATGCAGGGCATTCCTTCCAAAAACTCTTATCCAGTTCATCACCGCCTATGTGTATATAATTCGACGGAAAAAGTTGCATTACCTCCATCAATACATCCTGAAGGAAGGCAAATACATGCTCGTCGCCTGCACAGTAACTGGTCTGAAAGTCCGGTGGGTAGATACCTCCGGTCAGGACGGTTTGTGGCTTTTTGATGCATGAGAGCTCTGGATATGCGGCGATGGCTGATTCCACATGAGCCGGCATCTCGATTTCTGGGATGATGGTTACACCACGGGCTGTTGCATATTCCACAATTTCCCTGATTTGATTCTGGGTATAATAACCTCCGTAAGTCGCCTTTTCGCCGGGTTGTTGAGGCTGGCGGCTGTCCCAGGGCAGATTGCTCCGATCCACTCTCCATGCACCCACATCCGTCAGCTTAGGATATTTTTTTATCTCGATACGCCATCCCTGATCATCGATGAGATGCCAGTGAAAAGTATTCATTTTATAATATGAGATAAGGTCGATATAGTCCTTAATCAATTCAGGCGGATAAAAATGGCGGCTCACATCAAGATGCATGCCCCGATACGGAAAACGCGGAAAATCGTAGATCTCCACACAGGGCAGCTGTACAGCCTCATTAGTCCTGAAAGCAGGCAAGAGCTGCAGTATGGTCTGGACACCGTGAATAAGGCCGACTTCATCAGCAGCTTTCAAAGTAATCCCTGCAGAAGTGATGGACAGAGCATAGCCCTCGCGCTCAGGAACAGCATTGGGAGCAATCGAAAAAGAAATGAATTTTGAGGGCTTCACTGAATTTAGCAATTCAATGCCGGAACGCCGTGCACACTCCAGTGACAGTAAATTCACGGCAAGATTAATTCCCGAGTCTGTCGAATTCCTATATCCGGTAGATTCATCGAGGATAAAGGTTCCAGCCTTGCGCTCCAGATTCACAGGTCTTGGTATGATGGAAATATTTTCCTGAGAAAAACCAAACACCGGAAATAGAAGCCAAAATGCGAAAACTAAAAGTACGGCATTCCAAGCGCCCTGAACGTCGATGTTGATGACAAATTTGCCGTTTTTATTTTCCCTATTCCTTTCAAGTTTATTTTTGATTATTTTCATACTTCAAGAGTCGATTTTATCCATTCCGATTCAAATTACCTTCAAATATTCGATATTTTCAGCCTATTTTTCCACAATCTACAAAACAAATCATTATTTGCAAATTATTCTTATACCATATAATAAACTACATTTCTTCAACTATTTAAAACATATTCACGCCTGAATACTCAGTAACAAAAGAATAATTTACAATCATAACAAATTTTTTTAACAACACAAACAACTGAATATCTTATTGTTATGCAAAGTTATGAAAATTATTTAATAAGTTTTATAAATTTTTACAAAAGTAAAGCAACTAATTTATATTTTTGTTAATCTTTTGGTAAATAATATGGCAGAGATAACAAACCTTAAAAACAAAATTGCACGGAAGAAGATATTCCGTCATTTGTTTTTTACACCTGGTTTGACAAGTGCAGAAATCAGCATTGCCATCGACAAAAGCCTACCGGTCACAACCCAATTACTTACAGAACTCATTCAGGAAGGGAAGATTGAGGAGACGGGTCTTGCAGAGTCCACCGGCGGCAGGCGTCCACAGACTTATTCGCTTACGGAAGGAAGTTTCCAGATACTCAGCATAGCAATGGACCAACTGGTCACCAGAGTGGCATTGGTGGACGAAAAAGCCCGTATCGTAGGGACAAGACAACTTTTTGAGTTAAATCTCTACGACAACCGGAATGCACTTAACGAATTGATTGACTGCATACGGCTTTTCGTCAATTCTGAAAATATCGATACGGAGCGCGTACTCGGGATCGGAATCGGTATGCCCGGATTTGTGGATGTAAAGAAGGGGATAAATAATTCCTTCATGGCTTCAGCAGAGGGTTCTGTCATAGAGGCCATTGAAAAGGCAATCGGCCTACCGGTATGGATCGACAACGATTCAAGCCTCATTGCCCTCGCAGAGTCCAAATGGGGGGCAGCCAAGGACAAGAAACATGTAATGGTAATCAATATAGGCTGGGGCATCGGCCTTGGGATGCTGCTCAACGGCAAGTTGTACAGAGGGCAGGAAGGATTCGCCGGAGAATTCAGCCACATGTCTCTTTATGATAACAATAAATTATGCAACTGCGGAAAATACGGATGCCTGGAGACTGAGGCTTCTTTGCTTGTGACACTTGAAAAAGTAAATCAAGGTATTGCTAATGGAGCAGTGACTTCCATCACGATGCCGGATCTTACTCATAAAGAGGCGGCAGCAAAATCATTGATAAAAGCAGTTCTTGAAGGAGATCGCTTTGCCATTGCGGTTCTGTCGGAGTCGGCTTATGAGATAGGAAGGGGTGTGGCAATACTTATTCACTTGCTCAACCCTGAAGTAATCGTGATCAGCGGGTTTGGATCCCTGGCAGGCAAAGCATGGATTGCACCCATCCAACAAGCCATCAATGAATTTTGTATTCCGGCACTGGCTCAAAATGTTGAAATTAGGATATCGGAACTGGCCTCAAAGGCTGAGCTTTTGGGTGCAGCAGCCCTTGTTGCCGAAAATATTGGCGACAAGAAGCCGATCTCAAATGATAACAAAGTTAACCTCACTCACTCGTGGTAATTTAATTTTCATCAAAAAACTTATTTTATGAAGAGAAGAACAGACATATTCCTAATGACAGTACTTATGTGCTGCATGTCCATCTTCGGTTACAGCCAGTCGCGGACTGTTACAGGTGTTGTGACCGATGATTTGGGACAGCCACTGGATGGAGCATCCTACGTAGTCAAAAATACGAGCACCAGTGGCATCACAGGAGCAGATGGAAGCTTCAGCGTGATGGTTAGTGGCAATAATGCTGTAATTGAATTTACTTATGTAGGTTTTAAATCTACAGAAGTTACGGTCGGCGAAAATGCAACGCTTACTGTTGTAATGCAAAGATCGGACGGACAATTGGAGACAGTTGTCGTGACAGCCCTCGGTATCAAGCGCGAGAGCAAATCCCTTGGCTACACTGTTCAGGAAGTAAAGGGCGAAGCCGTGGTCGCTACCCGCGAAACGAACATAGCCAATACCTTGAGTGGTAAAGTAGCCGGATTGCAGGTGATCAAATCAAGCAACGGACCGGCCGGCTCATCAAAAATCGTGCTTCGCGGTTTTAATTCACTGACAGGAGACAACCAGCCTCTCATCGTAGTGGATGGTGTGCCTATCAGCAATTTTACCGGCCAAAGAAACAATGACTATTGGTATCCTTCCGCCGACCTTGGTAATGGCCTTACCGACCTTAATGCAGACGATATCGCCAGTATCTCTGTACTGAAAGGTCCGGCAGCAGCGGCCCTTTATGGTTCACGCGCAGGTAATGGCGTTATCCTGATTACTTCCAAGACCGGAAAAGTACAAAAAGGCGCAGGCATATCTTTCTCGGCAACTTTTGGTTTTGAAAAGCCATTTATGACGCCTGAAAGACAAGATGTGTTCGGTGTCGGATCTGATGGAATTTATGACATCAAATCCAATCTAAGTTGGGGACCTAAGATCGAAGGTCAGACCATCAAGAATTGGGATAGCACCAGCAGTCCAATGACTAATTATGACAATCTGGGCAATTTCCTGAAGACCGGATTCTCTTCCAATTACAATGTGGCTTTCCAACAGATGTATCACGGAACATCCGTATATGCTTCTTACAACCATGTTGGCAACGAGAGTATGATCCCCGGTGCAACGCTTACTAGAAACAACCTCATGGCACGTACTGTGACAAAGATGGCTTCCGACAGATTGACTCTGGATGCCAAAATCCAATACAGCAACACCAATGCGGAGAACAGACCATTGGGCGGACCGGATATCAATGCCAATACTTTTGCTCTAATGTATCTTATGCCTTCTACCATCGATATTACAAAATTCAGCGATCCGGTCAAGGCGGACGGAAAAATGCTTTGGTACGGCACAGGTAACGGTATCAACCCTTACTGGTCTGCTTTGTACAAGCTGAACAGCGATGTGAGGAATAGATTTATCATGTCAGGTGGATTGAAATATCAATTTACCAGCTGGCTTACAGGTGAGATCCGTGCCGGTGGTGACCTTTATTCTACTACCGGGGATAATAAAACGTATGCTGGAAGCCCTTTGACTTCAACAGGACGATATGGACTTTATAAAGAAGATTTCAGAGAAGCTAACTATAGTTCATTATTTATTGCAAGAAAAGATAACCTGTTTGGAAAGATCGGCGGTACGTTGACTTTAGGAGGCAACATCATGCAGCAAAAATCAAGTGGACTCAGTAGCAATGCCGGAGAATTGGAAGTACCTAACCTGTTTTCTTTGAATAATTCCAAATCCAATCCTACGGTAGGTCAATCTTTTAGCCAAAGACAAACCAATTCCCTTTTCGGAAGCGCTCAGGTCAATTATGAAGAAATGCTCTTTCTGGAAGCTACTTTGAGAAATGATTGGACATCAACACTGGCCAAACAAAACAGATCTTTCTTGTATCCTTCCGTAAGTGCATCTTTTGTGTTTACCGAATTGATGAATAATACGGATATATTAAGCTATGGTAAGCTACGGGCCTCCTACGCATCAGTGGGTAATGACCTTTCTCCATACCAATTGTACAATACTTTCTGGATTGGAAAAGACCCGAACGGTGTGACGAATGCAGGCCGAAACACGACTCTCTACAATGACAATGTAGTCAATGAGTTGATCAAATCAATTGAAGTTGGAACTGAACTCCGTTTCCTGAATAATAGATTTGGATTAGACTTTACATTCTACAAAACCAATGCGATCAATCAGCTGATGGCTATTCCTTTAGATCCTTTGAGTGGTTACGAACGCAAGATAATCAACGCAGGTAACATTCAAAATACCGGAGTAGAATTGGTATTGAGTGGCAGCATACTTAGAAGTACATCAGGGCTTAATTGGGACATGTTGTTCAATATCTCCAACAACAAAAACAAAATCGTCGAACTGGCTCCGGATGAGAAAGTGACTCAGTATGGCCTGGGAGGATTTGACAATGTACAGGTATTGGCTGTAGAAGGCGAAAGTTATGGCGACATCTATGGAAGTACTTACAAAAGAGTAGAGGACAAATCAAGTCCGTATTATAACCAACTTATCCTCACCGGTGATGGGCTTCCACAACTAGGCGAACAAAAAGCGTATCTGGGTAATCAACAAGCCAATGTATTGTTGGGATGGACAAATACGGTCAGTTATAAAAACCTGGCACTTTCCTTCCTGATTGACGGTCGTTTTGGTGGACAGATATTCTCTGGTACAAGATTCGCAATGCAATTTGCCGGTACAGGTGCTGAAACAGTCACAAACGGAGAAAGAGCAAAATATGTATTGGGCGGTGTCATTGAAAAAGAAGATGGAACTTATGAGGTCAATACAAAAGAAATTACTCCGCAACAATACTGGAGGACAGTACCGGGCAACCTTGGATTTACAGAGCGTAATATCTATGATGCCACTAACGTAAGACTTAGAAATGTGCAACTGAACTATACGCTTCCTTCCTCTTTGACTAGAAAAGTTGGAATTCAGAATGCGAAGGTTGGATTCTCCGTCAATAACGTGTGGATGCTCAAGAGTTACATCCTTGGGGTCGATCCTGAGTCTGTATTTGCTACTGGAACAAATGCTGTTGGTTTTGAAAACCTTACTGCGCCAACTTCCAGAACGTACTTCATTAACCTGGCATTCAATTTCTAATTTAAAAATCAGAAAAGATGAATAAAATAAAAATATTAATATCGATGGCCGGATTGCTATTTATCATGGCCTTCAACTCATGCTCTAAGTTTGAAGAACTGAATGTTGATCCCCTTGCTGCAAGTGAGGATCAGGTACAGGTAGAATACTTTATCAACAACTCGATTGTTGGAGCGCAGATGGATCCGCACATAGCAGAGCGTGTATTTATTCTATACTGGAAGGCAGCATCACGCTTTGAATTGGGCGGTACCATCCAAAATGGATCCACTGATGACGGGTGGTCATCCGACTATTGGCGATATATATCCGGCTGGCTCAATTCGATCAATACAGCAGTAGAAGTGGGTAACAAACAAATCGCCAATGGTACCAACAAGCTTTATACCAACAATCTGGTGCAAATAGCCAGAATCTGGAGAGTTTACCTACTTTCTGAAATGTCTGATTCCTTTGGTCCGATTGCAATTGACGCATTTAAAGGTGAAAATCCTCAATACAACAACGTGAAGGATATTTATTACTACATGTTGGCTGAACTAAAAGACGCAACTGCCAAGTTGGACTTGAACGTAGCGGAGGCGGATATCGCCAATGCCGGCAGTATAGCTTTTGGCTATAAGTACAATTACAGTAAGTGGCAAAAATATGGCAATTCTATGAGAATGCGCCTTGCTATGCGACTTTCAGAAGTAGATCCGGGCAAAGCACAGTCAGAATTTGAAGATGCTGTCAAAGACGGAAATTATATCAAGACAACTGACGAAACATTCGATGTCAAAGAACAACCAGGCTGGGATGCTCTCACCGGAGTTATGACAAGAGAATGGAATCTGCAATATTTGTCCACTACCTTGAATAATCTATACACCAATCTGGGTGGCATTAAGTCAGTAGATCAGTTGCCCGCTGATATCCAATCTGCAGTAAAACCGGAAGGATACATCGGTCAGAAATTTTCTGAATACTATCCGACTAAAACCAATGATCCTACCGTAGGATATTGGCTGGATGGTCTGCCTAACGTGATGGATCCAAGAGCTTATAAGACATTTATCATTCCGGGCTGGTTTGACAATTCTGATTTCTGTGCATATCCTTCTTGGGATAATTCAGCAAAGACAACGGTTTCAGAATTTACGGACGACAATGGAGATCCTGTTAAGTCTATCGATGCCGCATTTACTTGGAATACGGCGCCGGGCGGAAATTGGGCATCGAAAGGTGCAAAAAATCATTTCTGGGGCAACAATGGTACCACTCCTTGTCTTGCGTTGAAATATAGAAACAGCACAAATCGCAGAGTTTTCTTCGGCCCATGGGAATCTTATTTCCTGGTTGCTGAAGCAGCAGAACGCGGTTGGAATGCAGGTATGAGTGGTCAGGCTGCCTATGAAAATGGTATTGCTGCCAGCTTTGCCTATCATGGCGTGTCTTCTTATCTCAATGATTACCTCGCTTCTGACTCATACAACTATGCCGGAACATCTGTCAACTGGAATCACACAGCCGAGCCGGGCAGTTCTCATACCATGAATTATGTGGATGGATTTACCGGCACTCCGGGCACTGTTGATATCTTGTATCCAGTCAATAATGTATATAAGGGTGGAGCAGTGCGCAATGACCATTTGACAAAGATTATAACTCAAAAGTATTTGTCACAAGTGCCTTGGTTACCATTGGAAGCATGGAATGACAAACGAAGACTTGGGTTGCCATTCTTCGAAAATCAAGCTGTAGAAGAGCCTCTGGCCAATATGCCGGACCTTAACAGCTCGAATTTCATGACAAGCAATATCAAGTTCTATGCGCAGAGGCTCAAATATCCATCTTCACTGGCCAACAGTAGTAAAGACGGATACAATCAGGCAGTCGGTCTCTTAGGAGGCCCCGACAACGTATTTACACCTCTTTGGTGGGCTAAGCAAAATTAAGTCAAGAACATAAGTTCTCTTGAATAATTAAAGTGTACTGAATATTTGTGGCGGGCAGCGATGTCCGCCTTTTTTTTTGCAATATTGTCTATTGAGCGACTTTTTTTTGATTAATGGCTTAGGATAAAAATGCAGCTTGGTTATGCTATATTGCGCTTATTAGCATCGAGATTGAGGCATGACAAGGTTTTGGGGGGAAGTTGTGAGATGATTTGTGTACTACAGATTTATTTTTATAAAAAAACTCAATACTTCTACAATATGAATACCAATATAGGTGTTTTGATGATGGAGAAATAGTAGAAATTAGTATTGATAGGAAGAAATAATATCGTATGGAGGCGAATCATCAGTATTTTACTTAAAGTGGCAACAAATTGCTACTTTAACTCTTTGGATGAAGTAAATTGAGATGAATATGGAAACTCTGAATGTCAAAATGGTTGTATTGATGCCACATACAACTGTGAAGATAGGCGAACCAATTTTTAAACTACTGTTTCTTTTATTCTTTAGCTCTGTGGTGATTAAAGAAGTATCGTCACAGAACTATATTGAGTATTATAAATATCGCAATGAAGCTGTTCATTTGTATTATCTTGATAGTATCCAAAAAGCGGATAGCCTGCTTACGATAGGATTTACCAAAGCAATGCCGTCGGGCAAAGATGTTTATTTCTCGGCAGTGATGAATGCCATATTGCTGAATAAGCAAAAAGCGGAGAAGATGCTTAAGTTATCCAGCGCCATGGATGGTTTTTCATATTATTGGCCTCGTGAAGATTCCAGTATATTTAGAAGAATATTCTATGCTGAAGAATACAATAGTATATTGGATACGGTAACTATTTTAGATAAAATAAATAATGGCGTTATCGTATCCCGATTATTTAATACTTCGAGTTACAGTTTTCTAGATTCCTTGATACACCTCGATCAAAAGTATAGAAGTGAGTACGATCAAACACTTGGGTTGAAAGAAGAGGAAAAGTTACTTTTAATGTATATGAATGATAAAATTGTTCAGGATTTATTGATGGCTTATGTGGAGGATTACGGTTGGCCTAATTATTCAGAATTATTGACAACGATATTATTACATTTTTCTAAAGAAAATTATATCAAATACAAAGATCAATTACTAAAGGAAGTAAAGCTTGGTCATTTAGATCCATTTTGGTATGCTATGATGTTTGATAGATTGGAAAAAATTTATTTTAATAATCCCTGTACTTATGGAATATGGACAAAAGAAGGATGTGATGAGAACCTAATCCGAGCTAATCGAATTAGTATTGGTTTAAGTCCATACTATGAAGGTCCGTATAGAACCTTCCGAAAAGTTAAGCCAAGATGATATTAATATTTGCCAACTAAATACGTAACAATACATAAAAGGAATTTTCAAAATGCACCTTGCAATCCGTTGATATAATTCGATATATGCATTCCAGTCTCACCCTAAATATTAATTTTTCAGGTCTCTCTTATTTTTAATTCTAACTGTATGCTTACTCCTTTTTCGATCAGCCAAGCGTCGGTCAAATATACCCGGAAGAATGCTATTGTAATTAATTTTAATATAGCCTCCAAGCGACTCTTATCCGTCATATTTGTTGATTCCATATTAAAACCGTGGCTTTTAGGGCAATGTCCAAAATAATGGTATCGCCATATTTTTGTAACAAACTGCGAAAATAAGATAGTTGATATTTGATTTGCCAAATTTAATCACCAATCTATTACCAAAACGTGTAAATTCTGCAAGTTTTGATGATAGGATGTATCCGCTTGATACTTTGAATCAATAGGAATATTGAATGTGTAACGAGAAAGAATTCAACACTCAATATTTTAACAAAATTAATTACTACTTTGTGGCATATTTCTAACCCGATGACCCGGCTTAAATATGCGCTTTGAAGTGGAAAGAATATCCATTGCATTTCTTATCATGATTGTGTCCTGTGGCGTTCTTTTCAGTCAAAAAAAGGACTGTAGCCTTGTTTTCGACACGCCGGCCAGTCATTTTACACAATCTCTCCCCTTGGGCAATGGTCGGCTTGGTGTCATGATTTTCGGCAATACTCACCATGATCGCATGATCCTCAATGAAATCTCGATGTGGTCAGGTGGCATTCAGGATGCAGATCGCGACAGCGCACGATACTTCCTTCCGGCGATCCGTGACTTTTTGCTCAATGGCGATAATGCAAGTGCTCAGGAATTGCTAAGACGTCAATTTGTTGCCAAAGGTGCGGGCTCCGGATTCGGTAATGGCGCAAATGTGCCCTTCGGTTGCTATCAGACAGCTGGTGCATTGGAGGTGGATTACGACTACAAAGACAGCATTGCGGATTATAGGCGCATCCTCAACCTTGAGGAAGCAAAAAGCACAGTCTCATATCTTGCCGGTGACAATAAGATTACTCAGGAGGCATTTTGTGATTTTTCCGATGACGTTATACGCATCCATTGGACATCTTCTGTTCCGGCAGGCCTGCATTTTGCCCTTTCCTTGTCCCGCAATGAACATGTCAATACCATTCAATATAGACATTCAACCTTATCGTTAATGGGGACATTGCCCAATGGAAATAAGCAGGGGATGACTTACGGTATGGCACTGCAAGTGGTGGATTGTGATGGCACGATTAATTATACTGATGGAAAAATCCATATCTCTCATGCGAGTCATTGCAGCATCACCATTGCCATTCGAACTAATTATAATTACAATAGTGGAGGATTGTTAGATGGGCGAACTGTTAGTAAAAACTTACGCAAAGACTTGAAAATTGCTTCCCAAAAGGAATTCGGTCGTGCTTTTCAGTATTCGGCAGATATTTATAGAAAATATTTTGACGCATGTCGGCTTCATTTGTATTCGGAAGTAGATAATTACCACAATGACTTGACTACACCGAAGCGCCTTGAAAGGTATGCAGCCGGAGCTTCGGATTCGGACCTGCCGGTGCTTTATTTCAATTTTGGACGGTATCTGATGATTTGTTCGTCGCGGTCGGGATTATTGCCCACCAACCTTCAGGGGTTGTGGGCGGAAGAATATCAAACTCCCTGGAATGGTGATTATCATCTCAATATCAATCTTCAGATGAATTATTGGTTGGCAGAGACTACCCAATTGCCACATCAATTACAGCCATTATTCCAATGGACGAGCCGTCTTGTCCCAAATGGCGCAAAGACGGCCCGGGCTTATTACGGTGCAGATGGATGGGTGGCGCACGTCATCAGTAATCCCTGGCACTTCACTTCGCCGGGAGAAGGTGCTGACTGGGGATCGACGATGACAGGAGGTGCATGGCTGGCTTGTCAGATATGGGAGCATTATTTGTTTAGCAAAGACAGGATGTTTCTGCGTCAATATTATCCGGTTTTGCGAGATGCTGCGGTGTTTTTGGCAGATGTCATGATTACTGAGAAGAAGCATGGATGGCTGGTAACGGCACCCTCCAATTCACCGGAGAATACTTATATCATGCCCAATGGATTCCATGGCAATACCTGCATGGGACCCACGATGGACAATCAGATAGCAAGGCAGTTGTTTCATGCTGTCATTGAGGCATCTGAAATATTGGGCAAAGACACGGAACTACGAGCTATCTTAAAGAATAAAGCAGAAAGGCTGCCTCCCACCCGGATTAGCCCAACGGATGGTGGCATCATGGAGTGGCTGGATGACTGGCCTTCCTCAGAGCCTCATCATCGCCATGTATCCCAATTATATGGACTTTTCCCGGGAGATGAAATCACGCCTTTTGATACTCCCGAACTCGCTACAGCCGCTCGAAAGACGCTACAACTTCGCGGTGATGGCGGTACAGGTTGGAGCAAGGCATGGAAAGTGTGCTTTTATGCTAGACTTGGAGATGGAGACCATGCCTTCAAGATGTTGAAAGAATTATTGAAGCCGGAGATATCCGGTGGAGGAACTTATGACAATCTTTTTGATGCGCATCCGCCATTTCAGATTGACGGCAATTTTGGAGCTACAGCTGCCATTGCTGAGATGCTTGTACAAAGTCATGGTCAAGATGAAATCATTAGACTATTGCCCGCATTGCCTCATGATGAAGATTGGGCTACCGGGAAAGTAAGCGGATTGATGGCAAGGGGTAATTTTGAAATCGATATGGAGTGGAATGCTCACATGCTGCACAGTGCCGATATATTAGCTCATAAGGATGGACAATGCCGCATCGTGTTGCCCGAAAACATGCTAATCTATGATGAGGCAGGAAGAGAAGTCCCGCTTTCAATGAAAAAAGGGTATTTCTCATTTTCTGCAAAATCCGGAAAAAAATATTTAGTTAAAAATAGTAAGAGATAGGCCATTAGGCAATATTTATCAAAGGCAACAGAGTAATAACCTATCTTTGTATGTTCAATCTCCTGAATGGAACATTTGACAAAATATTTTGTTGTTATCTATGGGAATTAACGTTTTTCCAAAATAATATTTTTAACTAATCAAACTTTATCAAATGATGAAATTGCTGAATATTCTTATCCTCAACTTTATTGCTCTGACGACAATTGTAGCCCAGACTCCCGTACAAATCAAGGTGGACGGTATGTCCTGCGATTTTTGTGTGAATAGTGTAACCAAAAAACTTTCCAAAGCGAAAGAAATCGAGAACATTACAGTAAACCTTGAAAAAGGATTGGTCAATTTCGATGTCAAGAAAGGGGCTAAGGTGGACAAGAAAAAATATATGGAGCTTGTCGAAAAAGCCGGTTACGACGCCCGTGAAATCAAGGTAGGCGACGAAATCAAGGCTGCTCAGGTTGCCAAGGCCAAGCAAGTCAATTACGTACCGGCTTCCCATGAAACAACTACCTTCAAAGTGGGCGGAGATTGTGGTATGTGCAAGCAAAGGATCGAATCCAATGTGCGTGCCATGAAGGGTGTAAAGTCTGCGTCCTGGAATAAAGAAACTAAAGTGCTGACCGTATCTTACAATCCAAAGAAGGTCGATATCATGGATATTCACAAGAAAATTGCCGCAGTCGGTCACGACACTGAGTTGGTCAAGGCAGATGACGCAGTATATAACAAGCTGCCTAATTGCTGCCACTACGACAGATTGAAATAATTTTTGTAACGAGACCTTAGTGCTGGAGCGGAGCGGAAGTCCTGAGCGACGGAGGAGTCAGAGGGAAGGAATGAAGAAATGAAGGAATTAAGGAATTAAGAAATTAAGGAATTAAGAAATTAAGGAATTAAGGAATTAAGAATGCTGGAGCGGAGCGGAAGTCCTGGGCGACGGAAGAGTCACAGGGAAGGAATGAAGGAATTAAGGAATTAAACTACTTTCACCGAAAGGGCGAAAGGTTTGGTTTAGGCTAAAGCCGACTTAAGTTACCAACCTAACTTTGTATGAAAATAATTTGTGCCCTGCATGCCATTATTTCGCCAGGTAAACCGTTAAGAAAGGACTTTGCGTAACACTGCGTAAATCTTTGCAACTCTCTGTGGTTAAGTATTTTTACTGCAAAGAACACAAAGAACTCACTCACAAAGATTAAACTAAAGCCTTCGCTTGAAGGCGAGGGATTCCCCCCCAGATTGATACATTAAAAGGCGGATCGATTAGCTTCGGTCCTCCTTTTTTATTCCGGCACATTCAATCCATGACCGGAGAATTTTACACAATTTATTTTCAAAACGATGGAGAGAATCGGCATTCCATTTCTTCAGACCCTCAGCTATCCGGTTGCCTATCTTCTCTTTTCCATCAAATCAAGCTGATTGACAGCCATCAGGTTTTTGATCGATTTTTCCATACCCTCTACGCTGCCGTCCAAAAAGATGACATTTCCCTTGCCATTCTCGGCGATCTGCTTGATGGATTCTGTCCACATGGTAAAGAGGATGACCGATGTATCCAGATTGGCTTCGTGCATTTCCCGGCTGGCTTGACCCATACCGCGTGCCACTTCCTCCCGGAATGAAGCTACTGCCTGACCACGCATCCTCGAAGCTTCCCTTTCGGCTTCAGCTGCAATCTTGATAGCATTACCTTCAGCCTCTGCTGCCTTCGTTTTGGTAATCAGTAAGGCCTGACCTTCATTTTCCGCAGCAGCCTTGAGGTTGTTGGATGCAACGACCTTTGCCATAGAACGCATCACCTCCTCGTCGAAGGAAATGTCATTGATCTGGAGGTCGATCAGATGGTAACCCCATTCTTCCAGCATGGCATCGACATTGCCCTTTACAACTTCGACAATCTCCCGGCGCAGAGAAAGTACTTCACTTTGTTTTTTTGTCGCCACAAAAGCACGTATATTTCCCTCTACAACTCTTGACAAAGTCTGCATAAAACTTCTCTCATCGATAAATTTAAACGCAACCGCCTTTACTGTCTCTTCATTATTGTTGAGTACAGCATACAATAACATGGAAGTAAAGTGCACATTGGCCTGATCCGAAGTTGTTGCGTGAAATTCCAATTCAATGGATCTGTTCTGGATGGAAATAGTCTTGTACACTTGCTCCAGAAAAGGCACCTTGAAATTCAAGCCGGGAGTCAGGATTCGCTGGTATTTACCAAACATGGTGATAACGGCAACCGTGCCCTGCCGTACGGATACAAGACCCGAGAATACGAAAAGTACTGCAAAAACAAGTAGAATAATCATTGGAACATTCATGTCAAAAAATTTTTTATTTGTTAATTTTTATATAATAGTCAACACGACAAAGGTGTCGGTAAGTTCATTCAGTCCGTGTATTTCGATAAACCATGCATTATTCCCGACCGGCGGCAAGTTGCATGGCCATAAAACCTTCCTTTTTTTGATCTTCGGCTAAAACACGATGTGCATACTGCTGCAACAAAGCCGATGCATCCTGTTGCGACAAAAGGACGCGTATTTCCTCCCTGTCGCTGAATGCTGCCAAGTCCTCTTCATTCGGCATTTCTTCCATGCTGGCGATGGTGGCAAGATCATTGGCGGAAAGGATATGGCTGGCTTTGAAAAATTCAGGCAATCCTTCAAATCCAATGGGAGAAGCCACATAAGGTTGGACAATGGTATGGACAGCATCGCCGGATGCCCTGGAGTAATATGCACGGCCCATCCTTGCCATCAGGTCAATCTTGTTGGGATCAATCCGGTTGTTATCGTCCATGATCGATGGATCGGCGTGAATCCTGACCACTTCACAGATCACAAGATTGCCGGCACCGCCTCCCTCGCCCAATGGAAGGATTTCTTTGACCTTACATTCCAGATGCGCCAGGCATTCCTTTACCCGCGGGGGCTTGACCAGGTCTGATGGGAGAGGTGTCAATCCGGCCTTTTCAAATTCATTGACCGACGAAGGATAATCAACACTGCAGAGCGTTACCTGCCTCACCATATGATAGGAAACAGCATTGATCACACATTCCCCACTCGCCTTTACATTGGCCAGCGTATCCTTGGTCGTGTTGTCGGAAACCCTGCGATTGGCACTGAAAATGACAATGGGAGGATTGCTGCTGAAACAGTTGAAAAAGCTGAACGGAGCCAGATTGGGGATTCCATTTTCGTCCAGCGTGGACACAAAGGCTATCGGTCTCGGTGCCACAATGCCCAGTAAAAGCTGGTGCAGATCTTTGGTTGCCATTTCTGAAGGCTCAAAATGCATATCTATATCTTTTTATTTTGCAAAATAACCGGTTTTTAGCTCAACAAAGGTGTTGCCCACCCGTGGGAGAGTCAAGGGATGCAACTTCCTTACCTTGATCCTGACGCCCAATATTCCTTTGAATTCAGACCGAATGGCATGTATGACCAACTGAGCACCGGTCTCCATCAAGTCGCCGCCTTTCACAAAATTCTCCCTGGCTATCCTTTCCAATTGGCTGTAATCGACTGTACTTTCAAGATTTTCGATCAATATTCCATCCGGGACTTCCATCGCCACCTCTACATCCATCAAAAATTCATTGCCCAGCACCTTCTCTTCCTGGTATAACCCAACCGGAGCGTGCAAAGACAATTTTTCAAAGCCGGAAATAAGGATCATCGGTTGATTTTTGCGGAAAATTATTAATTTATCGGATAAATGATTCATTCATTGATAAAATAAATTATAATTGCAAGCTAAAATCTATAGCATTTGCCCATTCTCCAATCCATAAAGAACCTAATCCTCTCCTTGCTGGCTTACATCCGGATTTTTCTGTGCGTATTGACTTTAGTCATTGCAGTGCCTTTTCTCCATGTTGAGGTACTTATCTTCCCCAATAAGGAAAAAATAGGATTCAGGTACAGAAAATGGTTTACTTCTCTGTACGTCTTCATCCTGAATATCAGAATTAAAAAGTCCGGCGAAGTAACTGCACACAACGCTCTGATCGTCTGCAATCACAGGATGATGATCGACCCGATAATCGTACTGGGTTATTGCACCGGGTACATTGTCAGTAAGGCGGAGGTAGCCTCTTATCCCGTCTTGGGCCATGGCGCCAAAAATGCAGGTGTCATCTTCGTTCAGCGTGACCAAAAGGAATCCAGAAATGCCGTCAAGGAGAAGATCGGCGAATTGCTTTCCCAAGGCAAGGATGTCGTCTTGTTTCCTGAAGGCACTGTCAATACGGAGAGATTGACAGCCAGATTTTCAGTTGGATCGTTTGAAGAAGCAGCTAAGTATGGACGGCCCGTGATTCCGGTTGCCTTGGATTATCAGGACACTTCTGTATATTGGGGTCCCAACACCTCACTGATCCAACATTTTCTTCAAGTCTTCAGAAAACCACGCCTCGAAACCCGCCTTGTCATCGGCTCCCCGATAACGGGCAATGACGGCTTTGAACTGATGGAGAAAGCAAAGGAATTTATCGACGGTCAGCTTGAAATCATGCGCCGGGAATGGGAGAAAAATTAATTTTACAGCACGATGAATGGGAAAAAATATACAGCACTCCTGGTAGCAGTTTTGATAGGAATTCTGCTTTTCCTGCACAGAGGTCATTTCAACCTTGAATTAAGGGGGACACATGTCTGGCGACAATCCATTACTGCCCTTCATATCCGTAATTTCCTCAGATATGACAACAATATTCTGAATCCCAGAGTCGCCTCTTTCAATGGTGGCCGGGACAACATCAGCCGTTATGAATTCCCTCTGATGCAATGGGTCATCGCTCAGGTAGAAAGAGTGACAGGCGAATCAGTCGCTGTGGTCAAATTCTACCAGTTCCTGATAGCAATATCTTTCCTGATTGGATTTATGTTTTTGCTGAAAAGAGCCGGATTTGACCGCAAATATTATTGGATGGGCATCTGGGCAGTGGCTTTCTCCCCCGTTATTTATTACTATTCCGTCTCACCTATACCGGATATGCTGGCCTTATCCTTTGCTACATGGGCCTTATATCATGCAGTCGGTTTTTATCGGTCAACACAAAACAAGCTCTCGTCCATCTTCTATATTGGCCTCCTGATTTCTCTGGCTACACTGGTCAAACTGCCGTACATCCTCTTTATGATACCCGCCGTATATCTGATTTTTGCAAAGTACCGGATGCAATGGAAAAATTATCTTCTTCCCTTCGCAATATTGGCATCATGCATGATTCCGGCGTTTTCCTGGTATGCCTGGGTCATCCCTCAATGGACAGTGGGCATTACCAAAGGAGTATTTGACAACCAAATCTCGATGGACCACGCCCTGCAAATCATCTTTTATCATCTGAAAGTGATGTTTCCATATAGGTTGCTCAATATCGTCTTCGTTCCCTTTTTCTTGCTTTCGGTAATCCCCGTATTCCGATCCATAAGGAAGGACGCGTTGCTCCAAAGCATGATACTGGGCTTTCTGGCATATCTGGCTTATTTTTTGTTTGAGCTCAACATGATAGATGTCGTCCATGATTATTATATGATGCCATTCGTACCATTTCTGTTTTATGGCGTATTGACGGGCATCAGATATTGCTGGCAACTAAGCTATCCGGCAGCCAGGGTTCTTGTCGGGGCAGTGCTTATTGCCGCTCCCTTTACCTGCCGGGTGAATACTCAAGACGATTGGGACATCACCGATTTTAAGGATATTTATGAGAAACAGGCTGAATTTATAGGTGTTGCCCCACAAGACGAGAAAGTCATCATGCTAAAGGATTTTTCGGGCTTTATACTTCCTTATCTGATAGATCATCGTGGGTACATTTTCAATTTTGACACACTGCCCCGAAGCTGGGTCAAAAATATGATCAGCGAATACAATGTGCATTATATGTACTCCAATTCCCGAATGTCCGATTCAATCAACAGGGATTTTATCAGGGATACAGTATTTAAGCACGGAGAGTTCAAGGTATTCAGACTGAAAGACAAGGAAGCAGCGGATACAATTCCGGTTGAGTAAATGATTATGCCTCATCTATTTATCGCCGTCATTCATCACCTGCTACACCATCCGTCAGATATCTGTCCGGCAATGCCTTTTTAGTGTTCAATCCAAGGCGCTTGATTTTTTCAACCTGGGTAATCAGATTACCATTGCCGGTACTCAGCTTTTTGAAGGCAGCATCATAACTTTCTTGGGTTTTGGACAAATTTGCTCCTATTCTTTCCATTTCGTTGACAAAGCCGACGAATTTATCATAAAGCGCACTTCCCTGAGCAGCGATATTGAGTGCATTGCGATTCTGCTGATCCTTGCGCCAAATCTCCAAAATCATCTTGAGAGCGGCAATCAGGTTGGTCGGGCTGATCAGAATGATTCTCTTTCGATAGGCATAATTCCAAAGTTCGCGGTCGTAGTGCATCAGCGTCATAAAGGCAGGCTCTATCGGAACGAAAAGAAAGACAAATGCAGGAGAATTTTCTCTGTTATCGTAATTCTTGCTACTCAGCCCGTCAATATGCGTCTTGATGGATGTAAAATGGTCTGCCAAATGTAGTTCTCTGGCCTTTTCATCCTCTTCGTTGACAAATCGCTCATAGGCTACCAATGATACTTTTGAGTCGATGATGATCTCCCGTTCATCCGGATACTTGATGATGACATCCGGTTGTTTCTTGTTGCCGTCCTCATCGTAAAAAACCTGCTGAACAAAGTATTCACGGTCTCTGACGAGGCCTGAATTTTCCAGGATATTTTCGAGAATCATCTCGCCCCATGTGCCTTGTGTTTTAGCCTGGCCTTTCAATGCATTAGTGAGGTTGTTGGCATCGCGGGATATCTGATTGTTGAGTTCCACCAACTCTTTGATCTTGGCTTCCAGCGTATGTCTTTCCTTCGATTCCTTATCGTAGGTATCTTCGACCTTCTTCTTGAATTCCTGAATATTCTCCTTGAGCGGCGTGAGTATTTGCTCCATTTTTTCATGACTATTTTGGGAAAATTTCTGCGAATTTTCTTCCAGGAGCTTATGGGCAATCGATTCGAAGGTCAGGTGAGCCTGTTTCTGCATCTCTTCGATTTCCTGCTTCTGATTGTCTAATTTTTCCTGCAATACTTCGAGCTTATTTTCAAGGCCGGAAATTGAGATGGTCTTCAGCTGAATGGTTCGCTCGTGGTCCTTGATTTCATCCTGAAGATTGAAGTTGAGCTTCTTTTCGTTTTCGAGATCCACAACTAAATCATCCAATCGGGTGGTGATTTTGGCATATTCCACACCTGCCTCATGCAACCTGACCGCAGCATCCGAATATTTTTGCTGTAATTGGGTAAGCCCACTCTTCAGTTCCGCCTCTCTGATCGATGCAAATTCTATATTTTTCCTGCCTGACAACCACATCATCACGGCAACAGCAGCGAGGCAACAGGATAAGATGACCAACAAAATATCAAGATTCATTTATGTTCGGCAATTATTTATCACAAATGTAATTATAAATAATCATTATATATAATTTGTTGTATGTAAATAGAATTAAAGTCCAATTGAACAAGTGTAGCATGAATGGCCATGCTGAACGATTTACCAAATTACAACATCATGTTGTCACGTATATCAAAATCGCAGTAACTATTCACATCAAAATTTGCTCTCAATTGTTTTTAATATTGAAAAGACATGATTATTAAGTGGAGCGGCTTTTATTTGTTTTGAGAATCGCTTTTTGATTCCGAAATGATCAGTAGGTAGCTCAAAGAGCAAATGGACAATTTGATGCGAATAGCTACAAGTAACCAAATTTTGCTTAACTTTATGCACTTTTAACCATCGCAATTTATTTGATAATTAACACGTAAATGATATAGCTGCCATGCCGAAAGTAAAATGGGTTCTGGATCCGATACATAGTGAGATTGAATTTAAGGTTAAATACCTGATGATTACCAATGTCACCGGGCGATTTCAACGGTTTGATATGACAGTCGAGACGGAAGGAGAGAGCTTTGATACGGGAAAAGTCAGGTTTTCAGCCGATGTGGACAGTTTAGAGACTTATGACCACGAGCGAAATGGCCATCTGAAGAGTCCGGATTTTCTGGATGTGGAGGCATACCCGCACATTGTTTTCAAAGCAGGCGGTATGAAGGTGGAAGGCAATACAGGCGAGATATCCGGCAACCTGACCATCAAGGATGTCACAAAACCGGTGACCTTCAAGGTTAATTTTGGTGGTGTCAATGTAGATATGTACGGAGTGACCAGAGCCGGGTTTTCTATTTCGACTGAAATTGACCGAAAAGAATTCGGGCTTCAATGGAATACTATCCTGGAAGGAGGTGGGCTGATGGTCGGCGATAAGGTTAAGATCTCGGGAGAAATTCAATTGATCAAGAAATAACTGAAGTTTCGGATTTATCCAAAACGAATAAAGATAAAGGGTTCTATTAAATTTTCGCCAGGATATCTTTGGTACTTTCCTTGAAACATCACTTGAACCAAGGCTTTCGAAGCAAATTCAGACATTTAGTATAAAAATTCTTTACCATTGCTATAAGTGATTTACCAACCGGCTACAGGGTCGTATTGTTCCGATTTGCAACTATTTAAATAAATAATCACATTCTATTCATTTATTCAAGAAAAATTTTAATTTTGACCAAATCAGCTTGCAGAGCAGCGACATATCAATAGTTTCATTTTCCAGATACGATCAAGCTACTTAGGAGTGACACCATCTCAATCCATGATATCAAATTCAATTTCTCGGTTTCTTGATTAGATTTCAAATGTGATTTCCCCGGATTAAATTTTTGATGATTGTTGGGTCACTCCTACGGAGCTAGATATCGACAATAATCATTGATGCTATTGATCGGTCGCGCCTATGGAGCTAAATAGCCGAATTGAAAATCATTGTGAATATGTCGCTGCATTTCGTGGAAAAACAAACAACGGTAATTGTCAAAGTGTAAATTATTTGCAGGAAAAACAGTAGAGGAATTCCTCGACAACTTACACCTCCAAGTATGTGTGTGTATCACAACGATTAAGTAGCTTCCTATTCCTTGTAACTATTCACCTAATAAGAAAGAGTTCGAGTTTTCTTTATTCTACCACGCCTGTCCCGACCGTCCGGGGAAATAAACGAAATGACACGAAAGCATTTCGTGCTGTTTAGTGCCATTTCGTGGTAGAAAATTGCATTAGCGGGTATTTTTTGGTGGCTATGTGATAATATTCAACAGGTTATTTCTTGATCTAACGAAAGATTTCAGGATTCTCCTTCCACCACGCCTGTCCCAGCCGTCCGGGGAAATATGCAGTGCGATTGGCCTTTCGTGGTTTGCACTGCAAATTAGTGGTTAAATAAATATTTGGAACTTTAGACATTGATAAGCCGTAGAGTATAGACAATTTGAGGTGAAAAGTTACTATTCCTTTAAATATACTTTTGGAAATGCAAAAAAGTCATTTAAGGCCTACTCCGAAACTATAGGAAATAATTATCAACGAAAAAGCTCAAAATCACACTGATTCCGCCAAAGTACCTTTTACCTCTTCTTTTTTGGTTCCGGCCATTTTGTCATTGAATAAGGCAATTGCACCTCTTTGAATACCTTGGTTTTATCCGGTATATTCGTCATATTGAAGTCAAACTTACCGCCCTTCAATAATTCGAAATGATCTAAGTACAGCTTGTCATACGGCCGACCATTGAGTGAAATATCCTGGATATAGACATTCTCACTATTCACAGCCGGAGCATTGATCTGCACTTTTTTGCCATTACTGAGACTCAAAGTAATCCTTTTGAATAGCGGTGATCCGATGACATATTGGGTCGTACCAGGACACACCGGATAGAAGCCCATGGCAGTGAACACATACCATGCACTGGTCTGACCATTGTCCTCATCACCGCAATAACCGTCAGGATGTGGATTGTACAGCCTGTTCATGACCTGATGCAGCCAATACTGGGCCTTCCAGGGCTGTCCGAGATAATTATAAAGGTATATCATGTGCTGTATCGGCTGATTGCCGTGGGCATACTGGCCCATATTCATGATCTGCATCTCGCGGATTTCGTGGATGACCTGACCGTAGTAACCATCATCGAATATCGGTGGCAGGCTGAATACACTGTCCAGCATCATCGCCATGGTGTCCCTGCCACCCATAGCCAAAGCGAGGCCATTGGCATCATGAAACACACTCCAGGTATAATGCCAACTGTTACCTTCTGTAAAGGCATCGCCCCACTTAAACGGATTGAATGGTGACTGGAAGCTACCGTCCTTATTGCGGCCGCGCATCAGCTTGGTTGACGGATCGAAGACATTGTGGTAATTTTGGGCACGCAACGCAAACCGGGATATTTCTTCCGCCGGTTTTTTCATGACATGGGCCAGTTGAGAAACCGCAAAGTCGTCATAAGCGTATTCCAGCGTACGTGCTGCATTTTCATTGATGCCTACATCGTATGGCACATAGCCCAATTCATTATATTCTTCAGCACCCGCGCGACCTACTGATTGGAGCGGCCCCTGGCTGTTGGTGTTCTTCAGGATTGCCTCATACAGGGTCTCTACATCAAATCCCCTTACACCTTTGATGTATGCATCGGCGATGATAGAGGCCGAGTTGCTCCCGATCATGCAATTTCGGTGGCCCGGACTCTGCCACTCTGGCAACCAACCGCTTTCCTTATACACATTGACAAGAGCTTGCATGATCTCACTGTTCAACTCCGGATACATCAGGTTGAAGAATGGGAAAACAGCCCGGAAGGTATCCCAGAAACCGTTGTCGGTGTACATGACACCCGGCAACACCTGACCATTGTAGGGACTGTAGTGCACCACCTTTTTGTCGATATCGTATTCATACAATTTGCGCGGGAACAACATGGTCCGATACAGGCAGGAATAAAAGGTTCTGGTCTCATCATCACTACCGCCTTCGATCAGGATGCGGCTCAATTCACGATTCCAGGTATCCCGGCCTTGTTGCTTAATCACCTCGAAATCCTTATCACCCACTTCCCTTGACAGATTGAGTTCAGCCTGTTCAAAGCTGATGAATGAAGATGCCACCCGCGCGATGACTTTCTCACCACGATGCGTCTTGAAACCGATGACTGCACCCGCTTGATTGGCTATCATTTCCAGTTTGTCTTTTACAAGCAATGAATCCTGGAAGGTATAGGCAACATCAAACGGCCGGTCAAATTGGATCACAAAATAATTTTTGAAATTGTCCGGTACGCCACCACTATTACGGGTTGTATAGCCGATGATCTTCCTCTCCTTCTTGTTGATCCGGATGTACGATCCTTTATCAAAAGCGTCTATGACTACAAAGGATTGATCACTTTCCGGAAAAGTAAATCGGAATATACAGGCTCGCTCGGTAGGTGCAAACTCCGCAGTCACGTCATGGTCGGCCAAATACACGCTATAATAGTATGGAGTGGCAGTTTCAGCCTTGTGGGAAAACCAGGACATCCGGTCTTTTTCCCGAAATTTTGGTCCACCTGTTACCGGCATAATGGAAAATTGCCCGTAATCGTTGATCCATGGAGACGGTTGGTGTGTCTGCTTGAAGCCTCTGATCTTATTGGCATTGTAATAATATTGCCAGCCGTCTCCCATCCTGGCAGTTTGGGGCGTCCAGCTATTCATACCCCACGGCATTGAGATATCCGGATAAGTATTGCCTGAAGATAGCTCATAAGTGGACAGTGTGCCCATGAGAGGATTGACAAAATCAACCGGTTCTCTGTTTAATTGAGCATAAATAAAATTTGCAGTAAGAAGCAAAGACGTGAGGAAAAACAATCTTTTCATGAATACAATCTAAAACAATGAAATTAAAAATACGAAAAGCCAATACTAATACGAATGTATGAAAAGAAAAGCAACTATTCACACCAAATTGCCCTGACCCTTCTAAACACTATCAAAAGCTGATGCCCGAAATTTATTTTTAACTACAAAACTGCACAACACAACACTGCACAACACAACACAACACAACACAACACAACACAACACGCGCTCTTTCCTATCAGTTGAATAGTTACGAAATATCCCAAACTTATCCCTACGCCGGAAAAATTCGCTCCCTTGTGCACCATGGATATGACAGGGAAACTACTTCTCGCAAAAGCTCAGGATATTTATTTATATTGGAGTAAAAAGATTATCTTTATAGCCAAAATTTCTACAATATGAGAATATTTTATTTTTCTTTACTCATGACATTACCATACCTTATGCAGGCACAATATGACTATCCACCCACACGGATGAGCGACCAGACGGACGACTATCATGGAGAAATCATCAAGGATCCTTACCGGTGGCTTGAAGATGACAACGCTGAGGAAACTAAAAACTGGGTAATCCGGGAAAATGAAGTTACTGCCAGATATTTTGAAAACATTCCATATATCGGCAAATTGTCACGCCGGCTAAACGCCCTGTACAACTATCCAAAATATTCCTCTCCCTTCCGAAAGGGCGATTATTATTACTATTACTACAATTCCGGATTGCAAAATCAATCTGTATTATACAGGACAAAAGGCCTGAATGGCACGCCGGAAATTGTGCTGGACCCAAATACCTTTTCCGCTGATGGTACCACCAAGCTGGCAGGATTTTCCTTGTCAAAAAATGGTAATTATGCAGCAGTATATTTCTCCAAAGGAGGCTCAGACTGGAACGAAGCAAAAATCCTGGACATGAAGTCCCTGAAATACCTCAACGACACACTCAGCTGGATAAAGGTTTCCGGTGCAGCCTGGCAGGATGACGGATTCTATTACAGTCGATATCCTGCACCGGAGGGTAGCGCATTGGCCTCAAAAAACGAAAACCACAAGGTCTATTATCATAAGATCGGACAATCACAGGACAAAGATCGTCTGATATTTGAAGACCCCGCAAGTCCGCAGAGCTTCAACATCGCCTCCACAACGGACGATGAGCAATACACCATCCTTTCACGGTCCGACAGAGGAAAGGGATTGGACGGAAATGCCCTGTCTTTCATGAGAAAGGGAGAAAAGACTTTCACGCCCATTGTTAAAGAAATTACGGATTTTGATTATTCCATCATCGATAATTATGGCGCCGACTTTGTAATCGCAACCAATGAAAAGGCCCCGAATAAAAAGGTCATGATATTCAACGCCAACACCGGCAAATGGAGAACAATCATACCGGAACAAAAGCAGCCGCTTCAAGCTGTAAGTTCAGCCGGAGGTAAACTTTTCGTCAGTTATATGAAGGATGTATCCACCCATGTATATGTGTATGACATCAACGGTAAGCAGGAGAATGAAATCAACATGCCGGGACCGGGCAATGCAGGTGGATTTGGCGGCGAGCGGGACGACAAGACCGTCTTCTACACGTTCACTTCATTTACCTATCCATCGGTAATCTACACCTATGATATTGCTAATCGAAAATCGACTGTGTACCGAAAATCCGAAGTTGACTTCAATCCGGGCGACTACGAGACTAAGCAGGTATTCTATCCCAGCAAGGATGGAACCCGAATACCGATGTTTATCGTGTATAAAAAAGGCCTCACGCTCAACAGCAGCAACCCTACCATATTATATGGCTATGGAGGGTTCAACATCAGCCTCAATCCGGGCTTCAATCCACTTTTGATTCCATTCCTCGAGCAAGGCGGTGTCTATGCACAGGCCAATCTTCGAGGCGGTGGAGAATACGGCGAGGCGTGGCATGAACAAGGTATGAAACTAAAGAAACAAAATGTATTCGACGACTTCATCGCCGCCGGTGAATACCTGATCAGGGAAAAATACTGTGACTCAGGACATCTCGCGCTGCGTGGAGGCTCCAATGGAGGATTGCTCGTCGGCGCCGTGATCAACCAACGGCCGGAACTCGCCAAGGTAGCCATTCCCCAGGTCGGTGTGATGGATATGCTGCGTTTCCAGAAATTTACCATCGGATGGAACTGGATCGCGGATTACGGTTCATCAGACAATGAAGCGGAATATAAGGTATTGCGTACATACTCTCCGATACATAATATCCGCCCCGGAGTCAATTATCCTGCCACTCTGGTCACCACAGCCGATCATGATGACCGTGTCGTACCTGCACATTCATTCAAGTATGCAGCAACCCTGCAGGCTGTTGCCGGGCCTTCAACCACCAATCCGCTGCTGATCCGGATTGATGTCAACAGTGGTCACGGAGCCAGCAATACCACAAAGAATATCGAGACTATGGCATACATCTATGCCTTTATATGGTCGAATATGGGATTCACGCCCAAGTTTTAACAGGAAGGGGCAGGCATTGATAGAAACATAATTGTGTCATACAGAATAGATGAGTCATGATTTTTTCGATTTCGACCTTTGTATTCATCATCTTAAAAACGATTAAATACATGAGACGCGTATTGGCACTTGTTTTCCTTCTGTCGGGCATCTCCTTGTCAGGTCAGAAATTTCCGGTGGACACCATCCATCAATACGGACCACTCAACAACAGGATCAATCTCGTATTCATACCCGACGGATACAAACAGGATGAACTGGATAAATTTCATACCGATGTCAATGCATTTATCAATACTTTTATCGATACACCACCCTTCCTGCAATATCGGCATTACTTCAACTTTTATGCCATCGATGTGCCGTCGAATGAAAGCGGGGCCAATCATCCCGGCAATGCCACGGATGTTACCGAGCCTGAACATCCAATACTAAAAACCGACAACTACTTCACGTCCACCTTTGATTACTTCAAGATCCACAGGCTTCTTTTTGCCACAGATGTATCGCGGGTGTTTCAAGTCGCAGCCGACAACCTGCCTCAGTACGATCATGTCATAATTCTCGTCAACTCTCCATATTATGGCGGGAGTGGCGGAATCTACGCTACTGCGTCCACACATACCCTTTCCGCTGAAGTGACACTGCATGAATTCGGTCACAGCTTCGCGAATCTTGCTGATGAATATTATGCAGGAGATTCCTACGCAGGCGAGCAAGTAAACATGACCCAGGAAACCGATCCGGTAAAGGTCAAATGGAAAAACTGGATTGGCACAAATGGAGTGGGAATATATCAGCATTGTTGTAGTGGAAATTCGGCATTATGGTACCGACCGCATCAAAACTGCAAAATGAGGACATTGAATGCACCTTTTTGTCCTATTTGCACCCAGGCAATCATCGAAAAGATGCATCAACTTGTTTCATCGATTGATTCGTACGAGCCCAAAGAAACCACATTGACCGCCGATAACAATGCAATCACTTTTAAGGTGGACAATGTACCGATCCTGCCCAATACGCTTAAGGTCACATGGGAGGTCAATGGCATGGCAGCGGGCGACGGGAGCGATGATTTAGAGGTAAATACCTCCGACTTATTGCCCGGAACCAATGATGTAATAGTGTATGTTGAAGACACGACTGCCATGATCAGAGTGGATAATCACAGCGCCATACATCTGCGTTCAGTACATTGGGAGATCAATAAGAAGACATCCGGGACTTTCGATATCAAAAGCCGCCTCAATGAATATGAAGTCCTGATATATCCCAATCCGGCACATGACAAGATACAGGTACGACTCAATCAGCATATTGACAATCCATTGAAATTACTGCTTACCGACGCCGATGGTAAAATCATCCAACGGGCGGAAGCCAGGCCGGGAGAAGTGACGACTATCGAGATCGGCCATGCACCCCCCGGATTATATTTCATCCGATTTTATGAAAAAAACAACTGCATTGGCCTTCGGAAGATAATCGTTGATTAAAGCTCTGGCAACTATCCAACTGACAGGAATGGGCGCCTGTCTTCTTTTTTCTATCATGCCTGTTCCGGCTGTCCGGGGAAATATATAGCCTGAACCGCCTTTCGTGTTAGGTAAAGTAATTAAAGTTTCGGAGATAATTTAATGTTCTGATTTATAGCACTATACGAAAAATACTTTTATGCAACATGCAGATATTCAGCATGTTAAAAAATATATTTTATTTTACCCAGAAACTCTCTGTTTTCGTTGGTGGGAATTACGATGTTACGATTGGTTTTGATTTAATCATTGATATTCAAACAATAGCAAACTCTGAAACTTTAGTAAGTTATTGCTTAGTACCACTCATTGTCATCCAACCTTCAACTTCCTATTCATCGGCTCATGCCTGACCATCCGGGTGATGATGTCATCCAGAATCTCGCCTTTCATGCGATGGCGGTTGTAGCGATAACAATATTCATTGAGATAGTCCTGGATGTAAGTCACATAGCCATGTCTGGCATACAGCCAATTGAGCATCGTGGTGACCACCCTGTGATCCAGAGCCTTATCCAGCCCTTCAC
>WBZR01000337.1_pt1 | contig 78054 bp, 72 predicted proteins | sample 5204231 | NCBI WGS metagenome assembly WBZR01 (sample SAMN12412403, study PRJNA552823) | activated sludge metagenome | isolation source: activated sludge from anammox sidestream of wastewater treatment plant... | place: USA: Virginia | collected 2017-08 | reverse complement strand
AGCGCTTTTTTTAAACTTTTTCATATACAAAAAAAGTTTAGTGAAACCGGTTTCACTAAACTTCCTTCAATCCCTTGCCAGCACTCAATTACAAAGGATTTTACCAACTATTTTTGAGTATTATACCGTTTACTCCAAACAATGATGGGCTTAATGATTCATTTAAGCCGTTAACCGGAGAAGTCTTGGCAAAATAGGAACTTCAGATATATAATCGCTGGGGGCAAATTGTTTTCAGGACAACCAACAAAACTATTGGCTGAGATGGGAAATTCAACGGTATATTACAAGGCAATGAAACTTTTATTTATCTGTGCAAATTTCAATTTTATGGTAAACCGGAAAAAACAATCAAAGGAACTTTACTGGTAATTCGGTAGCCCGGTCTTGCATAAAATAGTTCAAGGCTGCATTTATAATTCAGGTTATTCTTTTCAAATTACTTTTCCTTTCCATTTCCCACTCCTGATGTAAAAGAATGAAAGTATAAACATCCCGATCCAGTACAGCCATTCAGCCATCCACCCGTATGTAATAGGGAGAAAAAATTTTTGCAGGACAATGTACACATAAAAGCAGTAAAGTATAATGGAGAATAATTCTATCATGAAAGTCATGCGGCTGTTGCCGGTACCGGTAACGGCGCTCAGCCAGATAACGGAAAATGACATGAAGATCAAACCGCTTGATACTACTCTTAAAACCGGAATGCCTGCAATGATGAATGCTTCATCCTGCCCGAATACGGAAAGCAATTGTTTCGGAAAAATATTCATGAGTACAGCTACTACGGACGCCGCACTTGTGCTGATACGCACTATTTTCCGGATCAGGTATTGCACTTGTTCTTTTTTGCCCTGACCGATAATATTACTGACCATTGCTGTGCTGGCAGCAGCAAATGCCCAGGTGATACAACCAACTATTCCATATACGTTTCGCATAACACTGGATACTGCCAGGGCCAGCTGCCCGTGATGCTCAACAAGAATGAAAAAGAATTCCCAGCTGATTATGCTGATAGCAAGTTGAAACATCAGGGGAAGTGAAAGGGATAAAATAGGTTTAGCCCTTTCTTTATCCCATTTGAAATGGCTGAAAAGAAAAAATTTCTTTGTGATACCTTTGAAATGGATCACCAGGAAGATCACGGACATGCCTGCAAATTCAGAAATGATCGAAGAAATTGCAGCTCCGTTTAATCCCATCTCAGGGAAACCATGATGCCCGAAAATAAACAGGTAGTCAAATAAAACATTACAGGCTGTCTCAGCTATTGAACCGCTTACAAGAAACTTACTGTTATTAGTGCCTACTAACAGCGCATTCCGCATTTGATAAATATATAAAAAGGGTAGCCCCCAGATCCTAATTTTTAAAAAAGTGATTGCATCTCCAGCGATTTCCGGGGAGAGGATTGCCTTTCTTAAAATGAACGGGGCGATAAACCATGTGATAAAAACGCCGATGGCAGCAATCACTAAAGAAATAAAAACTCCCTGGCCGAATACTTTGCCGATCTCATCAGGCCTGTTTTCACCGGCACGCCGGGCAATGATAGTTTGCAGGCCATTATTAAGGCCAAACCCAATCATGGCGAAGATCAGGTAATATACACCGGCAATACTGACAGTGGCAAGGGCATGCTGAGTATAGTGACCCAGGAAAATATTATTTGTAATAAAATTTATTTGCGGCACCAGGATAGCCAGGCTGATAGGAAGCGTTATTTTCAGGATCTGCCTGTTTGTGATATCCACCTGTAAGCTATTATATGCAGTAGATGATGCCATAAGTAAAATTCACAGATACCTGGTTTTTTTTTGGGTGAAATCTTGTAATGTTTCCCTGTTTGGGCGGGCAAACCTACAATAATTAAATTTTGTCTATTATTGCAGGCAATCAAAAAGAAGTTTTGGAAAGACTATTTCACATTTTGACTCACACTCCGCCATGGACAGGAAAAGAAATACTGGCATTCAGGATAGGGGAAAAGCATTGTTGTTTTGCCGTTACAGATGCGGGTGGTAAGGAACTATATGAGCTGGCATACCACACTGCCGCTGAAGTAAACGGTAATTTTATGAATCGTTTCTTTGCAGTTTACCCGGAACTGAATGGCACTTTCAGCAAAGTGATTTTGTGTTATGATTATTCTCAATTTGTTCTGGTACCCGGCAGCTATTTTATCAGCGAAAATGCCGCTGCAGTGTTACATGCTTTACAGGGAACCGGCAGGGATGCGCCTGTACACACAGAACCTGTAACAGGAAGTAACTTGTATATTGTTTACCCGGTGAAAGAAGAGGTCAACCAGGGGATGCTGTCAAAATTTCCCACAGCTATCTACACTCACCGGAATAAAAATTATTTGAAAAACCTGCCTGTTGTTAATTATTCAGGCAGTTTGCGGATTGATTTTGACCCCGAATATTTCTTTGTAGTACTGTCAAAACAGGGGCAGTTGCTATTGGTACAGTCATTCCCTTATTCCGTCCCGGATGATGTCATCTATTATCTGCTGAATATTTGCAGGCAGTTTTCATTGCCGCCTTCAGAAGTACAATTGATCATATCAGGCCTTGTTGACAAACAATCAGCATTGTTTCATGAGCTATACCAGTATTTCATGAATATAACTTTTAAAGATGCTGACTGGGCATTAAATGAGGATAATGATTATCCGTTGCATTTCTTTTCTTCTTTAAATGAAATTATTCAATGCGGATCATAAGCGGAGAGTTGGGAGGTAGAAGGTTCGATCCTCCGGCTAAAATGCCTTTTACCAGGCCGACGACCGATGTAGCAAAAGAAGGTCTATTTAACATCATTGAAAATAACCTGGATATTTCGTCTTTAAAGACTTTGGATCTTTTTGGAGGTACCGGCAGTATCAGTTATGAATTAGCTTCAAGAGGCGCAAAAGATCTGACCATAGTGGAAAAGGACAACACAATGTATGATTTTATCAGAAAGACTGCAGCAAAACTGAATCTTCCACATCTCAAAGTGATCCGTTCTGATGTATTCAGGTATATGAAGCAGTGCACAGAAAAGTTCGACTTCATTTTTGCCGGCCCGCCTTATGCCCTGGCAAATATTGATGAACTGCCTGCACTCATCTTTGAAAAACATCTATTAAATTTAAAAGGATGGTTTGTGCTGGAACATACACCGCGAAATGATTATAAAACATTTCCCTATTTTAAAGCCGAAAGAAATTACGGCACCACTGTCTTCTCCATATTCATTCTGCCTCCTGCTATTCCCTGAGTAAAAGACTTTTAGCCTTATCAGTAATGTGTAGTACTTTTGCCTATGCTTTCCGGCTTTTTCCTGAGATCATTCAGGATCTTATTATTACCTTTTGCTTTAATTTATTGGCTGATCATCTTTATCCGGAATTGGATGTATGACAAAAAAATAATCAGCAGTGCATCCTTCGGGCTCCCGGTAATATGCGTGGGTAATCTTTCTGTGGGCGGCACTGGCAAATCTCCTATGACTGAATACCTGTTATCACATCTGCAGAACCGTTACCGGGTGGCCGCATTAAGCAGGGGTTATAAAAGAAGAACGAAAGGATATGCTTTGGCGGATGAAAATACCACAGCATTGGAGATTGGTGATGAACCTATGCAGTTTCATCTGAAATTTCCCGGGATCCCTATTGCGGTCGGGGAGAAAAGAGTGGAGGCAATTCCTGAAATATTACACGACAGGCCCGATATTCAGGTGATCATTCTTGATGATGCATTTCAGCACCGGGCAATTAAAGCAGGTTTAAATATTTTGCTAACTGATTACAATAATTTGTTCACCCGTGATTTCTACCTGCCTACAGGAGATCTGCGGGATCTGAGATCAGGATATAAAAGAGCTGATATTATAGTAGTGACCAAATGCAGGCCGGATCTTACCATTGAAGAGAAAAGTAAAATAATTGAAGAAATCGGTCTGTATCCGCATCAGTCAGTATTTTTTACTGCTATTCAATATGGCGTGCCTTATCACGTTATTTCCCGGAATACCGGGGAGTTAAAGGGAAAAGATGTATTGCTGGTTTCGGGCATAGCCAACCCGTCGCCTTTAAAAAAATTTGTTGAAACTCAAAGCGCCTGGTATGAAGCATTGATATATCCGGATCATCATATCTTCACAATTGATGACTGGGACGAAATCAATAAACGGTTTAATAAGATGGATTCAAAAAACAAACTGGTGCTATCCACTGAAAAAGACGCCGTACGATTGATGAAGTTCAAAGAAGAGATGGTGTCGTTGCCATTTTATATTTTACCGGTACAACATAATTTTTTATTCAGGGAAGGTGACATCTTTGATAAAAGGATCACTAATTTCATTGATAATTTTAAGTAAATGAAAAACTAAAGATGGGTAGAAAAAATTCAAAGAAACAAAAGAAAAGGAAAAGCTCATTCGGGGAAAAAATCGTTAAAGGCGTTATGGAGATCACAAGGTCAGGAATGGGGTTTGTTACAGCAGACAATATTGAGTCAGATATACTGATCCACCAGTCTGATCTGAATTCGGCATTGCATGGAGACATTGTACGGGTACAATTGAAAGAAGGAAAAGGGCGCCGCCTGCAGGGTATTGTGACCGGTGTGATAGAGAGAAAAAGAAGTGAATTTATCGGTCATCTTGAAATGAATACGGGCTTTGCTTTTTTTATACCTGAATCAGACAAGCCGATGCCGGATATTTTTATTCCTTTATCAAATAGCAGCAAGGCAAAAGATAACGACCGGGTGGTAGTCCGCATCACTGATTGGGGAAAAAAAGGAAAAAGACCGGTGGGTGAAGTAGTCAGCATTCTTGATCCGGGTAATGCCAATGATGCCGCAATGAAAGAGATCTTGCTGGAAAACGGATTTCCGATCGAGCTAACGCCTGATGTTCTTGAAGTAGCAGCACGGTTGCCGGACATCATTTCAAAGGATGATCTGAAAAACAGGAAAGATCTACGGAAAATTCTTACGTTTACAATTGACCCTGCCGATGCAAAAGATTTTGATGATGCTATTTCTTTTACTAAGTTAAAAAACGGAAATTTTGAGGTCGGCGTTCACATTGCCGATGTAAGTCATTATGTTGTTCCTGATACAGCATTGGACAAAGCAGCCTATCAAAAAGCAACATCTGTCTATTTACCGGACAGGGTTAATCCAATGCTGCCGGAACATATTTCCAACGAGCTGTGTTCCCTGAGACCTGATGAAGATAAACTGACCTTTACGGCAAATTTTGAAATTGCTCCCGATTCGGAAGTAAAACAATTCTGGCTGGGAAAAACAATTATTCATTCCGATACCCGCTTTAATTATGAAGAAGTTCAGAAAATTATTGAGTCCGGTACCGGGCTACACCAGGAGGAGATTTTAATACTGAACGGGCTTGCACAGAAAATGCGCCGTAAACGATTTGAAAACGGTGCTATTAATTTTTCCTCGCAGGAGGTGAGATTCAGGCTGGATGAGAAAGGCGATCCCATCGGTATTGAAATAAAAGAAAGCAAAGAAGCCCACCAGCTGATCGAGGAATTCATGCTGCTGGCAAACCGCACCGTAGCAGAATTTATTTCAAAAATAATAGTCAACAATAAACCGGTTCCTTTTCCTTACCGTATTCATGATGATCCTGATAAAGAAAAGTTGATCCCCTTTGTTTCGTTTGCAAAAAAATTCGGGTACCAGTTTGATACTTCAACACCCGAATCCATTGCTGCTTCTTTTAACCAGATGCTGAAAAAAGTTGATGGCATGCCTGAGCAGCATGTGCTGGAGCAACTGGGCATTCGCACTATGGCAAAAGCTAAATATTCAACTGACAATGTCGGGCATTACGGGTTGGGATTTGAATATTACTGCCATTTCACTTCGCCGATACGCCGTTACCCGGATATACAGGTACACAGGATTTTGGAACAGGCGTTATACGGGAAAATCACTCCCGATAACAAGATGGAAGAAAAATGTGTACATACCAGCGAAAGGGAACGTGCCGCTATGGAAGCAGAGCGTTCTGCCAATAAATACAAGCAGGTTCAGTACATGTCAAAATTTTTGGGTGATGAATTTGAAGGAGTGATCAGTGGTGTGGCCTCATTTGGATTTTGGGTGGAAACAGTAGAACAGAAATGTGAGGGCCTGGTAAGCATTAACAGTTTATTGGAATATGATGAGTTCAGGCATGTAGAAGATGATTACAGCTTGGTTGGCCTAAGGTCAGGCCGTAAATTCAGGATGGGTGATAAAGTCAGGATACGGGTGCTTTCAGCCAATTTATCAAGGAGGCAATTAGATTATGAATGGGTTATTGACAGCGGAAAGATAGAAGGAAAATCCGCTAAGCAGGTACACCGGGCAGGTAAAGAAAAATTCAGGAATAAAAAATGATTCTGCTTATATTGTAATATGCAAAGCTTTGAACTACTGTCGCAGAAATTTACACTGCATTTTGATAAGACCCATTTACCGGCAACGCCGGCAAGTTTATATGAGCCGGGGGAATATTTTCTAAAGATGGGCGGTAAGAGGATCCGTCCTGTATTGTGCCTGATGGGAAATGAGCTGGTAGATGATATAAGGCCTGATGCCTGGCATGTGGCAACCGCCATTGAGTTGTTTCATAATTTTACTCTTATTCATGATGATATTATGGATAAGGCTCCCTTGCGCCGGGGATTTGAAACCTTACATGCGAAATATGGGGAGAATACGGCAATGCTTGCCGGCGATGTCATGTTAGTGACGGCTTATGAGCACCTGAATAAGATTGATTCAACCTACCTGCATAAGATCCTTCATTTATTCAACCGGACCGCAAAAGAAGTTTGTGAAGGGCAGCAGACAGATATGGATTTTGAAAAAGCGCAGGTAGTGGGTTTTGAAGATTATTTGCAAATGATCGGACAAAAAACTTCGGTGCTGCTGGCGGCGAGCCTTAAAATGGGCACAATTTTAGGTGGCGCCGGAGAGCGAAACCAGAATCTCTTATTTGAATTTGGAAAGAAATTGGGATTAGCATTCCAGGTGCAGGATGATTACCTCGATGCTTTTGGTGATCCGGGAAAGTTCGGAAAGCAGGTAGGCGGTGATATTTTGGCAAATAAAAAAACATTCTTGCTGATTCGTGCACAGGAATCGGCTTCTGCGGCAGGGAAAAAAGAATTACAATCCCTGCTGAAATCTGATGCGCCGGGTAAAGTGGAAAAGGTGCTTCAGATATTCCGTGAGGCTAAAGTGGATGCATGGGCATTACAACTCAAAAATAAGTTTTTAAATGAGGCATTGGCACATCTCGAGGATATAGCAGTGATCTCAAAAAGAAAAGAGCCACTCAAAGAGTTGGCTCATTTCCTGGTGGTAAGAGAATTTTAATAAATCTTATGTAAATACCGGGTACAAACTAAACCCATTGATAAAGCAGATGATTATGATCACCACATCTATTAATACACTGATAAAAAATACCGGAATGGTGATCCTGGTTGGTAAGGATGCCAGGTAGCTGACCACAGACATTCCCATGGCACCGATTGCAAATGGCCATAAAATAAAATGATTTCCTGAAAAAATTATTGCCGTTACTGTCAGGATGGTAATGACACATCCATGCCCCAGAATGGCAAGTGATATCCACATAATGCGGTTTTCTTCCTGGGCAGCTGACCAGTTTATAAAGCGTTTCCATTTAGAAAGGTGCTGGCCGGCTGTATCTGAGGAGGTTGCAGTGTCATGGTTCATTGTTTTCATACCAGTAGTTTTAAAGCGTAAATTATTTTTTAATAGTTACAAACTTAAGCGATTTTTGAATTTTGCCGGATGTCTTTTATCAACAGGCAGGCAAAAATAAAAAAATATAATATTCCACCGCTTAATAAGGCTTTTTTCTCTATTTTGAATGATCAAAATTAATTGCAATGTCAAATTCACTATTCCGGACAAAGAAGATTGGAGCAATATTATCTGATGCAGGTGATGAAGGACACAGCAGCGGGTTAAAAAGAGTGCTTACGGTAAAAGATCTTACATTTTTTGGTATTGCAGCCATCATAGGCGCCGGCAGTTTTAGCAGCCTGGGATCGGCTGTTTTCAGCGCCGGGCCCGGAGTGGTAATTTTATTTATCATCACCGGTATTGCCTGTGCTTTTACTGCCCTTTGTTATTCAGAATTTGCAAGCCGTATTCCTGTTGCGGGCAGTGCGTATACTTATGCTTATGCAAGTTTCGGGGAGTTGTTTGCCTGGATCATCGGCTGGGCATTGATCATGGAATATTCTATCGGGAACATTTATGTGGCTTTCAGCTGGAGTGATTATTTCACATCCTTTATGGATAAACTGGGGGATATAATGCATCTGAATCTTCATGTGCCTGATTATTTTTCTAATAGTTATGCAGAAGTAAAACACGCATTGGACGCAGGTACACAGGATCCGAAAATTCTTTATGCCTGGAATCATGCTCCTGTGATCGGCGGGCTGAGGATTATTTTCGACATACCTGCTATCGTCATCAATATGCTGATCACCTGGCTTGTTTTCAGGGGTATTAAGGAAAGCAGAAATTTCAGTAATGTAATGGTGATATTAAAACTGGCGGTAATCATTATTGTGATCCTTGTGGGCGGTTCATTGATCTTTACAGGAGGGCTTACCCACAATTGGACTCCGGTAAATGATGAAGGTGTCAGAAGCTTTATGCCCAATGGTTTTGGAGGGGTAATGGCTGCAGTCAGCGGGGTGTTTTTTGCTTATATTGGTTTTGATGCCGTAAGTGTATTGGCTGAGGAAAGTAAAAATCCACAACGGGACCTGCCCAGGGGAATGCTTCTTTCACTGGTCATTTGCACCATTGTTTATATTTTACTTTCCTTAGTGCTTGCAGGCGCTGTTAATTACAGGAATTTTAGCGGAGTGGGAGATCCGCTTGCATTTATTTTTGAAAAACAAAATCTGAATGTGGGGTGGATGCAATTCCTTGTATCTATCAGTGCCGTGATTGCCATGACAAGTGTGTTATTGGTATTCCAGATGGGACAACCAAGGATCTGGATGAGCATGAGCCGGGATGGATTACTCCCGCCGATGTTTCAAAAGATACATTCAAAATTCAAGACACCATCATTTGCTACTATTGTGACAGGTTTGGTAGTAGGAGTTCCCATTTTATTTACCGATAAAACCTTTGTACTGGACTTCACCAGCATTGCCACCTTGTTTGCTTTCGTCCTGGTCTGTGGTGGCATATTACTGCTGCCACGGAAAGAAAAAATTGCCGGAAAATTCAACCTGCCTTATGTGAATGGGAAATTCCTGTATCCGCTGATCATAGCTGTTTCTTTTATTCTCTTTAATGTTACAATCAGGAACTACATTCCTGATATGTTATCTTTTAATTTTTCTGCTGATCCGGATTATATATCAGGCAAAACAAGTTTTATGGAGCTGGCCACTCCCAAAATATCTCTGATCATATTTTGGATTATCTGTATTGTTCTTGTGATTACTTCTTTCCTTAAGAACCTTTCTTTGATACCATTGATGGGATTGACTACCTGCCTGTATTTACTTACCGGAATGACCAAGAGTAACTGGGCATGGTTTTTAAGCTGGTTGCTGATCGGTTTAATTATATATTTTCTCTATGGATTTAAAAAGAGTAAACTGGCAACAGAAACTAAATAAAACATTGTGTTTTCAAAGCGGTTATGATAATGTCGCTCCGGAGGTTGGAGGAATATAAAATCTGCTTTTAAGAGGAATTATAAGATATGATTGGACAATCTTATTAATTATATTGTTCAAGAGCATGGTGATTTGGCATTTTGGGACTTCTTTCTTTACAGATATCATATAATATTTTTGAACTTTCTTGAAAATAGTATGGACGCAGGGCATTCAAGGAATGTAGTCTTCCCTCTTTGAGAAAGATAGAGGCTTTTAGAAATAAAAATATATATAATCGTTCAGTAATTTTGTTTTACTTGTTTCGGATAATGAAATTTCAGATTGGCGATAAAGTATTGCTGCTTCATTCCAATGAAGAGGGCGAAGTGGTGGATATCATCAATGATGAGATGGTGCTTGTGAACGTTGATGGTGTCAGTTTCCCTGCCTATGCGGATCAGCTTGATTTTCCTTATTACAAAAGGTTCACGGATAAAAGCTGTTCGCCTGGAAAAGATGAAAAAAAATACATTGATGATGTTAAAAAAGAAAAGCCCGGCCTGGTTACAAAAGCGGAAGATGGCGTATGGCTCTCATTCCTGCCGTTGATGGAAATGGATGAAGCCGGGGAGGAAGTCGTTAAGGAAATGAAACTATACCTGTTGAATGAAACGTCAACTTCTTTTAATTTTATATTTGAACTGCACTTTTATGGAAAACCGGATTTTGAATTAAAAAATGAGATTCTCCCTTTTGAAAAATTTTATCTGTATGATCTCCCTTTTGAATCCATGAATGATAGCCCGGTTTTTGCATTCAAGTTCTCATTGAAGGAGCCTGTAAAAAATAAAGCGGAGTATTTTGAGACTTCACTTCGACTAAAGCCCAGGCAGCTTTTTAGCAAGATCGAAGATCTGAATGCGAAGCGGGAGGCTTCATTCTCTCATGTTTTATTTAAGAGCTATCCTGACAAAAAGGAAGAGCCGGCAATTTATATTCCGCAAGTTAGGAAAGAGAGAACTTATGATATCTCAAAAATAAGACAGCAGTTAGAGAAACCTCTTTCCGTGATAGACCTGCACATTGAAAAACTTACTGATAACTGGCAAAGGATGAGCAATTTTGAAATAATGGCATTTCAGCTCAGGACTTTTGAAAAATATTATAGTCTCGCAGTGTTGCACCTGCAACCTTCTCTTATAGTCATTCATGGAGTAGGCAGTGGAAAATTAAGGGATGAAATCCATGATATTCTCCGCACAAAAAAAGAAGTCAGGTCATTTGTAAATCAGTATCACCCTTTTTATGGATTTGGGGCTACGGAAATAACCTTTCAGTATTGAAGTATGGCAATGTGAATTTTCTATTATTCGTGTACTCAGGAAATATTATTTGTATTTCTTAAACAATATTATGTTTGCCTTTACTTCTGGAAATTTTATCTTTGCAGTCCGTTCCCGGCAGAACGGGATCAGACTCTTTGAAATATTTGGCTACAAGCCGGGCTATCGCCCTATCGTTTACGATCGGGGAGGAAAGTCCGGACAGCTCAGAGCAATGCACTCCGTGTTAAGCGAAGCCCCCGGTGTTAAAAACAGGGGAGAGACAGTGCCACAGAAAATTACTGCCTCAGTTCACAAATGCTTTTGCACAGGTGAACTAATCTGGCCTCTGCAAAATTTATTTTTTGTAAGAATTCAGAGGGTAAAGTTGAAAATGTGAGGTAAGAGCTCACGGGTCATATGAGTGATCATGTGATCGGGTAAACCTTGCATGCTGAAATGCCATGTAAGTTAGCGGTTGAAGGCTGCTCGCCTGATGCTAACGGGTAGGCAGAAAAGATAAATGATAGCATCATCTATCGAAGCTGGATCAGCAATGAGACACTCACCTTCTTTAAAAACTGAGGGGGGCCACATTGCTATAGTTTCGGTAGATGAAACAGAATCCGGCTTACAGGCTTGTAGCTTTTTTAATTTTCTCCCCGAAAATTTCCAAGATAACCACCTATCTCCATCAGCCATGCTACTCCTACATGAAGTACCAGGCCACCCAGGATGGATCGGGTGTTATAAATAATAATTCCCAATAATATTCCCCCGAAATAAGAGCTGATGCATTCGGTTATTGGTTTGCCGAAATGAATGGTACAATAAAAACAGGCCATGGGCAGAATAGTATCTTTTCCAAACCATTTCAGGAATGCGAGTACAAGGAAACCCCGGAAGAATAATTCAATAGTGATGAAGTCACTGCCATAAGAAAGTTCGAATAACAATTTATACCACCCGTTGAGTTTTAATTCATGGTTCAGTCCTGTAACTGACCTGAGTTTTGGGTATATTTCAAGAAAATCAGGCTGAGTGGATACTATTGCTATCAAAGGAATCATCATCAGCAGCACTACCAGGTATGATATCCACAAAAAATTATCCGTGCTTAAACCAAAGTAAGAACTGTTCCTGTACCATATTCGCCGGATTAAATAGAGTGTGGCTGATACAACGACTAATAGAAAGGGCCAGTATAGAATGTGATCCCAGTAATTATTCCAAAGCGGGTCATCAGAAATTTGAACCCTGAAATCTGCTACTGCTTTAAATGAGAATATAGCAGGAGCAATGAAAAAAAGGAACACGAGACCCCGGCTTTTTTGAACGTTGCTTATTACTGCAGATGGGTTAAAAAGGTAGGGGATAAGGAAAGCAATGAAGAAAAGCCAGTAATGATAAAGAAGTGAAAGATAAAAAGAAGTACCCTCCACTCTTGCATCCAAATTGTAATAGTAGTTCAGGAATATTAAAAGTGCAGTAAAAAGCGATGTCAGCAGCAACACTTTCCTGTTTACTTCACGGAAATAAGCAATGGAATATTTTATCAGAGCCGTCAATCAGGAGTGGAAAATAAGACTATACTTCCTTTTTTCAAGCTACAGGCAAAACTTTTTAAAATCATCTTCTACCTGGTCCATGCAGTTGATTTTTTATTCAGGGTCGCTATTTCGGTTGAAAATTGCTCCAGCGATTATTATTCAATATGAAATTTTACAAGGGTAGATATCTTTTGGAGTTTGATCACCGGGCTTCCGGGAGGAGCTTTTTCCTGTGAATATTTTATAACACCGACTCCGGGTTTGAAAAAGATCTCGTCTTTCCGGAAAGTTCTTGCATTTTTTTCAAACTGGATGCAATCGGGGAATTGGCCTGCAGGAGTATTTAATGCATCTTCGAGCTTGACCGATTTTCCAAGAGCAGCATTGTCATCGAAGTGGGTCAGGTACGAAACTGTTTCTCCTGAGAATAAAGAAAACTCTTTTCTTGCATCCCAAACGGGAGTAGGCGAGAAATATCTTTCCTGTATACTGAATATGCCCGAGTCGCTGGAATATAAAAACTCCGGTAGCCCTACTTCCATATTTGCCTGCCACCAGATCAGCCCGTCCGGTATTGATTGAAAAGTCTTTTCAAAGCGTAAAGTGTCGTATTGCGCTTTTTGAAAAACGCCATCTGTAAAAAATGAGTCAAGGTAAATCCAGTAGTTCTTTGTATTCAGCGGTAATAGTCCACAGTTTTTTCCTGTATAATAAACCGTTTTTAAGGAATCTGCCGGATAACTCCTCAATCCAGGGTTGTCCGTCTGGATGGAGCATGATTCTTCCTTAACAGTCCGGTTGATTGATTCTTTTTTGCAGGAATAAAACAGGATGAATCCTGAGAGAATGAGTAGAATTTTGTGTTTCAAGGGTTTCGATTTTGTCTTGTATGGGGCAACAAAATAGAAACTTGTAGTGAAATTTCATAGCTTAAGGGAGTATTTTTTCTTAGTAAATGTTATCTGAAAAAATCCAGAGTTCCGTAAAAATACGAGCGTCTGTACAATAATAAATTTCACTAACTAACTGGCATTCAGATTATTTAAATATTTTACTAAAAAAGTCTTTCATATCATTCCAGGAGGCGCTATCTGCCGCAGCATTATAAGCTATCGGCATTTTAAATTTTTTTCCTAAAGCGGTTGCATCGGGGTTGGTGAAAGCATGTGTTGCGCCCGGGTATTCTTTGATAGTATAATCGGCGCCAATAGAATCCATCTGGTGTTTGAACTCTTCCACATCTTTTTTAGTTACAAACTGATCATCCGTTCCCTGGCAAACCAAAATTTTTGCTTTTAATAAGCTTTTATCCGGGGCAACACCGATAAGATCTCCATGAAAACTTACCACTCCTTTCAGATTCACCCCGAGTCTTGCTGAATTAAGCACCACTCCTCCGCCGAAACAATAACCGATAGCTGCGATTTTGCCGGTATCCGTTTGAGGATAGTTCTTTAAAGTTGCAATGGAAGCATCAAGACAATCCTTTGGTGCGTTTGGGTTTTGATAAAACTCAGAAACAAATTTTCCGGCTGAATCCGGGTTATCTGCAATTTTTCCATTGCCGTAAACATCAACAGCCATGGCGATGTAACCAAGAGTTGCGAGCTTGCGTGCACGCATTTTTGCATAATCATTCAATCCCCACCACTCCGGCACCACCAGTATTGCAGGCCTTTTTTTCCCCGTGTTCTTGTCAAATGCAACGAAACAGTGCATGGTGAGTCCATCTTGTTTTATACTTACGTTTTCTTCTTTGATCAAAGGATCTTTTGTTTCATTTGTATTTGAAGAGTTATTGCTGCAGGAAGAAAACAATAAAACTCCTGCCAGGTAATAGATTATGGGTTGGCTCATGATTTTTTTAATTTTTGTGATCAATGATTCAAATGTCTGTTTGCCTGCCGGGATATTGTCAGTTATAATGAGCCGGCTTCATTTTATCTTTGGCTGTACTGAAATTTTCTTTCTGACCCTGCTTAGTGTTTCTAAGGTAATACCCAGGAATGAAGCAATATATTTAAGCGGTACCCTGTTGGTAAGATGGCTATACCTCTTTAAAAAATACAGGTACTTGGTCTCTGCATTGGTGAGCCGCACGATAAAAGCCCGGTCCTCTGCGTCCTTGTAATATCGTTGCAATATTTTCCTGACTACGATATTGAATTCGGGAAATTTCAAATATAGATTCTCTAAACCGGAGTACGATATAGCATAGGCATCACAATCTTCAACGGCTTGCATATTTTCTTCATTCAATTCCCTGTGGTCCAGGCAGGAGATGGATGTCACCATTTCATTTTCTGCGGTAATCCATGTAGTAATATCTTTTATTCCTTCTTTTATAAATCCCCGTATAACTCCCTTTTTTATAAAATATACGTGGTTACAAAGGTCACCTGCTTTCAATAAGAGTTCTCCTTTTTTAAAAGAAACAGGAAATAAAATTTCCTTAAGGTATTTAACCGCAGGATCACTCAGTGAATGAAACTGATTCAAGGTAATGACTAAAGAAGAAATTTCTTTTTTGTGATTACCGGAAGACAGGGATGCAGGGCTTGTTAAGAGAATGTTCATTTATTTCTGTTACTACAAACTTATCGAAATCCCCTGTATTAACCGGGTTCAGGCTGTAAAACTTTTATGTTAGTAAAGGGGCGAAGTGGATTTTATTGCATCATCAGGTGAATTACCTGTGTTGTGGCCAGGTTGGAAGTTATCCATCCGGCGAGTAATATGATGATACTTTTCAGAATTACCAGCCATTTGGAAGAGGTATTGAAAAAATTCAAATTTGTCCAGATGAAATAGGCGGTCATCAGGGGAATCTCGATATAATATGTTTCAAACCGGTGCGGAATCAGGTCAATGGCATTGGTCAGAATGGTGAGCAACAACAGAAATGCAAGCGAATAAACGAACAATATCAATGCTTCAGCATAATTGAAATTCTTTTTTCGGAATGCGATCCAGGTGATCAGTGCATAAAATGGAGTCATGACAGATTGAAAGATCACGAAATAATGCCGGTAAAAATGCTCCCTCATTTCCTCAAAAGGCGTAACATTTAAATGAGCAGGACGGCTGATCCAGTAAATGGCAAGACCGGCTAATGTGGCGCATATAAAAAGCATTGAAAACGGTTTCTGATAATTTTTCCGTTGACCCGCCAGGTAATTTTTTTGCATAGTGCCCGGATGAAATATCAGTTCTTTCAATGTATAGCCGAAACCTTTATCAAAATGTGTAAATGTGTGGATGACTTCATTAAGGATAGACAAAAGGGTGACACGCTTTACAATAAACGCCTGTCCGCATTCAGCACAAAATTTCCCTGTCCCTTTATGTCCGCAGTTACTGCATACCGGCATAGAACAAATCTAAATAGAACTCTTTAACTTTTTTTAAATGAAGTATTTAGTCAATTTATTTCCAGTTCGTCTTTTGATGGAAATTTTGGAAATGAATGATGTGGTTCGGCCTGGTACCAATATACTACCGAGCTGATGTCGGATTGCTGTACAAGGTAACGACCGCCGCTTTTCCAACCAAGGTCCTGGATGGTAACACTTAGATTTTTTTCAAAACGTATCGGGTCCATTATATGCCAGCGATACATACCGAACCGTTGCATCACATTGTAATGGCCGTCTCCGCGAATGACCTGGGGAAGGCCGGCATAAGCAGTTGAGAATTCAGTGTAATGAATTTCCTCCAACCCTGATTTATTTTTTGACTTCGTATCAAAGTCATAAGATCCGCAAAAATAATCTTCGGTTCCCGTACCATTGATCGTCGGGAATTTAGTATCCCCGTCCATATAAAATTTTATTTCACCTTCTCCCCACCAGCCATTGTTATGCACTCCCCATGCCAGGTAAGTACCGACATACTGGCCTTTACCTGTAATATTATTTACCAAAGTGTCTATTCCGCCATTCACCGGTTTTTGTCTTTTAAATTGCGCATGAAAATATGCGGCATCATCCGGCACGTCAGTAAGTGTATAATCCACCTGGTAGTATAAAACCATACTTTCGGTGTTTATATTGGTCATTGTGATCTTACATTTTTTGCGGAAAGGCATTGCCCAGTAACAATTAAATGCTGATCCCGGGTTGACAGTTACTGCCAGTGAATTCAAATGAGCATAAGAACCCCAGCCTGCACCAAAGAAATCACCGACAGGCACTTCTACCGAAGGTTCTTTTTCATCGTCCCAGTAAAAACGAATGATAGAAAAACGCCAGTTTCCGGTAGGTGTCATCCAGATATGCTGTATCGCACCGGGACCTGTAATCTCTGCTACAGAGAAAGTTTCCCCGGGTTTGATGACTACAAAAGGATTTACTTTCCATCCTTGCCCTAAATCTATTGCACTGCTGCGGGCAGACCCGTTTTCTAATGTTGCCATTCCGCCTTTTCCCGGCTCGCCGGTTGGATTTTCAGGGCTGATGGATCTTGTCTTTGCATTGCTTAACCGGAAAAGATTTCCAAGGTTCATATTGAGACCATCAAATTTTTCGGGCTTTTGAGCTGAAACTACGTTGGAAGCGATTAAAAGAAGGCAGAATATTTTTTTCATGACAGATAATTTTGGTGCACGGGTAAGTTAGTAATTTATTGGCTACATATAATTTTTGAACCAGACTTTTTGTAAAATCCGCCTGAAGCTGCAAGGTAGTAATGGTGATCTGGTATGATATAAAATAAGTGCAAAAACTACTGCGGCTAAAGATTTCAGGATCTCAATTTTTGCAAAGGAAAAGGCTTGTTCATTTCGTGTATCTTTGCACCCATTATGACACAGGAACAAATAAAAGAACTGCGGTCCCGCCTTGATGGGATAAGGAGGTTTCTTTGACGTCGATAACAGGCGTTACAAGATATCTGAAGAAAAACAATTATCACTGAGCCCCGGTTTTTGGGATGATAGCAAAAGAGCTGCTGACATCCTGAAAAATATCAAGCAAAATGAATATTGGGTAAAACTTTATGAACAGTCAGAAACTGCTGTAGAAGATTTTGCTGTTTTATATGAATTTTGGAAGTCGGGTGATGCTACGGAAGAAGAAACGAAGGTGGCGTTTGAAACTGCAGTCCGGGTCGTGGATGATGCAGAATTTAAATGTACTTTAAATCAACCGGAAGACGAATTGCCTGCAGTGTTACAAATAAATTCAGGAGCCGGGGGAACCGAAAGCCAGGATTGGGCGGAAATGCTGGCCCGCATGTACCGCATGTATGGTGAAAAACAGGATTGGAAAGTAACGGAACTGGATTGGCAATGGGGAGATGGGGCCGGGATAAAAACCTGCACACTTCAGTTCGACGGCTCTTTTGCTTATGGTTTTCTGAAAGCAGAAAGCGGTGTACATCGTCTTGTCCGCATTTCACCTTTTGACAGTAATGCAAGAAGGCATACTTCATTTGCATCAGTATTTGTTTATCCGTTGGTGGATGACTCCATCGAAGTGGAAGTGAATCCTTCCGAACTGGAATGGGAATTTTATCGCAGCGGCGGCAAAGGAGGGCAAAATGTAAACAAAGTAGAAACTGCAGTAAGGCTAAAACATATTCCCTCGGGTATTATTGTAGAATGCCAGCAGGCAAGAACGCAGGGAGAAAACAGGGAAAAAGCATTGAAGATGCTGAAAAGTAAATTGTATGAAGAAGAATTGAGAAAAAGGGAAGAATTGAAAAATGCAGCAAATGCAAATAAAAGAAAAATAGAGTGGGGCAGCCAGATCAGGAGTTATGTTTTGCATCCGTACAAAATGATAAAAGACCATCGTACCGGTTATGAAACAGGAAATGTGCAACCTGTACTGGATGGAGAGCTTGATGGATTCATCAAAGCATTTTTATTACTATCGAAAGAAGTGGAAAGCTGATCCGGTGAAAAGTCCTGGGGGCTTCATTAAATTTGTATTTTAATTTTCTTAAAAAATAATCAAATGAGTATAGGAACATTTTCTTACCCGATGCCATCCAATGAACCGGTACTTAATTATGTACCCGGATCACCGGAACGTAAAAGATTGAAAGAAGTTTTAGCTGAATTAAAAAAACAACAAATTGAGATACCGATGTATATCGGCAGCAAAGAAGTGCGAACCAATAAAAAAGTAGCGATTCATCCACCACATGAGTTGAATCATACGCTTGGATATTTTAATGCAGGCGAAGAGAAACATGTTCGCCAGGCCATAGAAGCTGCATTGTCCGCAAAGGAAGAATGGGCTGGTATGAGCTGGGAAAACAGGGCAAATATCTTTTTGAAAGCTGCAGACCTGATGGCTGCCAAATACCGCCCTTACATGAATGCCACAACAATGCTGGGCCAGAGTAAAAATATTTTTCAGTCTGAGATTGATGCGGTATGTGAACTGATTGATTTTCTCCGGTTCAATGTTCATTTCCTGAGTGAGATTTACAAACAACAACCGATCAGCAGCCCCGGGATGCACAACCGTTTGGAATATCGTCCGCTGGAAGGTTTTGTACTGGCAATCACTCCGTTCAATTTTACATCCATCGGAGGTAATCTTCCTACCTCTGCTGCTATGTGCGGCAATGTAGTGGTATGGAAATGTGCCAACACACAAATTTATTCGGCTCAAATGTTTATGAGAATATTAAAAGAAGCAGGTTTGCCGGATGGGGTTATCAACCTGATCTATGTGGATGGTCCTACGGTGGGCAGAGTTTGTTTCAACCATCGTGATTTTGTTGGGGTGCATTTTACAGGTTCTACAGGTGTGTTCAATAATATGTGGGAGACAATCGGTAAGAACATGGCAATGTACCGGTCTTACCCGAGGATCGTGGGTGAGACAGGCGGAAAAGATTTTGTCATTGCACATAAGAGCGCAGATGTGGACGTACTGGCAACGGCTTTACTTCGTGGCGCATTTGAGTTCCAGGGGCAAAAGTGTTCGGCAGCATCCCGTGCCTATATTCCTTCAAATCTTGCCGATGAAGTAAAGAAAAAACTAATTGCAGGTGTGAAGAGTTTTAAAATGGGGATTCCTGAAGATTTTACCAATTTTATCAATGCCGTGATTGACGAAAAAAGTTTTGAAAATATCAAACGCTATATTGATAATGCAAAGAAAGACCCAAAAGCCCAGGTATGGGCAGGTGGTAAATGTGATAAGAAAGCAGGATACTTTATTGAGCCTACTGTGATTGAAGCAAAAGATCCAAAATATGCAAGTATGTGCGAAGAGATCTTCGGACCAGTACTGACCATATATGTTTACCCGGCAAACAGGTTTGAACAGACACTGGAACTGGTAAATAATACATCGCCCTATGCGTTGACGGGATCTGTAATAGCTCAGGACAGGTCTGCAGTAGAATTAGCTACAAACAAACTAAGAAATGCAGCCGGTAATTTTTATGTAAATGATAAGCCGACAGGTGCAGTAGTAGGGCAGCAGCCTTTTGGCGGCGCCAGGGCCAGCGGTACCAATGATAAAGCAGGAAGTATTCTGAATTTGTATCGCTGGCTGAGTGCAAGAACCATTAAGGAAACATTCAACCCGCCGGTTGATTACAGGTATGCATTTATGGCAGAAAAGTAATCAATTGATTGTAAATCAATTAACTGTCTTACCTTCTAAAAACTATTTTTTCTCAATTTTTCCATCCTTTTTATTGGAGAAAGCTATGATTTATTAAATATGTTTTCTATGTTTGCGCCAATATTCTTAATCCTAAAAAAATAAAACATGAAAAAAATCTTTTTCTCTTTGTTGCTTTCTACTGTCTTTGTAATTGCAGCACAGGCTCAATTCGGAGTCAATGCAGGTCTTAATATTTCCAATCTTCACGGGAACGATCTTAGTGATGCCAAGAGTAAAATCGGGCCTCATTTTGGTGTATTTTACAACATTCCTGTATCAAATGGTATTTCTGTTCAAACTGAAGCTTCCTATTCCGGTGAAGGTGCAAAGGCAAATTCCGGTGATGGGAAATTTCTTATTGATTATCTGAATCTGGCCGCTTTATTCCGTTACAATTTTGAAGGTGGTTTCAATTTGGCTACCGGACCGCAATATGGCTTCCTGTTAAGCGCAAAATCAAAATATGGTGGACAAACTTATGATATGAAAGATAATATCAAGGGTGGTAATTTCTGTTGGGCATTTGGAGCAGGTTATGATCTGCCTATGGGTTTTGGCTTTTACGGCAGGTATAATTTAGGGCTGTCGAATATTGAAAAAAATGGTGAAGGCGGCAGTGTAAAAACAAATTGTTTCCAATTTGGAGTTCGTTACACTATTAATACAGGTGGTGAAAAGAAATAAATAAAATATTTTAATATTATTAAAGCTGCCCGCCCGGGCAGCTTTTTTTTTCCGGTTAACCTTTCTTACCTCCTTTTTGGTTGCATGATATACGTATCAAAAAGCTTCCAGGGGGGATCCGGAAAATTTAAGTGATACTTTCTATAACTGAATTCATCAAGGACTTCTGAACTCCATTCCTGGATTCAATTTTTTTTATGTCATTTAAATTATTTATTATATTTACGTTATAACAAAAAAGGAATATATGAAAAAGATTCTCTTCTCCCTGTCACTCTTCACTGCTTTTTTCATTACAGCGCAGGCTCAATTCGGAGTCAATGCAGGTCTTAATATTGCCAACCTTCATGGGAGTGATATAAATAATGTCAAGAGTAAAATCGGACCTCATTTTGGTGTATTTTACAATATTCCTGTATCAAAAAATGGTATTTCTGTTCAAACTGACGCATCCTATTCAAGTGAAGGTGCAAAAGTAAGTTCCGGTGATGGTAAACATCTTCTTAGTTATCTGAATCTTTCTACATTATTTTGTTATAATTTTATAGGTGGGTTTAATTTAGCTACAGGTCCGCAGTATGGCATCTTACTTAGCGCAAAATCAAAATATAGCGGACAAACTATAGACATGAAAGACCAAACCAAGGGCGGAAATTTCTGTTGGGCATTTGCTGCAGGCTATGACTTACCCATGGGTGTTGGCTTTTATGGCAGGTATAATTTAGGTATTTCGAATATTGAAAAATATAATGAAGGCGGTTCTGTGAAAACAGGTAGTTTTCAAATTGGAGCTCGTTTAACAATAAAAACAAAAGGTTGTCCTACAGGCCGAGTTCGAAATCCGACCCAGCCCGATAAGATTAATTGATTATACCTACAACTGATTTCATCAATGATTTTTAGCGGCATTTTCCCGCTGTTCCGCTTTTTCTATTGTTTTTGTTTTATTTTAAAAAAATCCGGAAAGCCCGGTGCAGTTTAGTATTCTTTTTATAATTACCTTTCCTGTTACCAAAAATTACTGATATGAGGAAAATTATATTCTATATACAGTTCTCCCTATTTTTTTTAGGGGCAGCCCATGCCCAGTTTGGTGTAAACGGGGGCCTCAATATTTCAAACATGCGGGGTAGTGAAATTCAAAATAATAAAAGTAAAGCCGGTTTACATATTGGTATGTTTTACCAGGTTCCTTTATCGGGCAATTTTTCCCTGCAACCGGAAGTTGCTTATTCCGGAGAAGGCACAAAGATCAGTTATAACGGAGGTGTACAGAAGTATAATTTGAATTTCATGAATCTATCTCTTTTGTTCCGGTATAATTTTGAAGGTGATTTTAATCTGGCTACCGGGCTGCAGTATGGAGCGTTGCTAAGTGCAAAGCTCAAAACTGGGTCTAATTCCACCGACCTTAAAAATCTGATCAGAAATGCCAATTACAGCTGGGTTATTACCGCAGGTTATGAACTACCCTCCGGATTTGGATTTTATGGCAGGTATAATCTGGGTATCTCTGATATAGAAAAAGATAGCCAGAGAGGCAGTTTAAAAGCCAGTACTTTTCAGTTAGGCGTTCGCTATACAATCAATCCGGTAAGAGAAGAATAGGTGCCGAAGTTTTTTCGTTATAAAAAACCGGCCTTAGCAGTATCTTTTTGAAATCAGTAATATCAATTCTCATTATAGCTTCTTATTTTTATAAAAAAATCTTGAAATCCATTCTCAGTTCCCGTCAGCTTACCCTTACCGTCAAACGCCTGGCACACCAGGTGCTGGAAAATCACATCAACATGGAGAATACCGTGTTGATCGGCATTCAGCCGAGAGGTATTTTTTTGTCTGATAAAATTGTTTCAGAAATAAAGAAAGAGATTCCCCGTAAAAAAATTCAATATGGAAAGCTGGACATTACTTTTTACCGGGATGACATCAGAAAAGAATTACACAAAGCCAACCACACAGAAATTCCTTTTACCATAGAGAATAAAAATGTGATCCTGGTTGATGATGTCTTATATACGGGGAGGACCATTCGTGCAGCCATGGACGCTTTGCTGGATTTTGGCAGGCCGGCAAAAGTGGAACTCTGTGTTTTGATTGACCGCAGGCTCAGCCGCCAGTTCCCGATCCAGCCTGATTTTGTAGGAAAGTCAATTGATTCTATTGTTTCTCAAAAGGTGAAGGTGGAATGGGAAAAAGCGGAAGTTATTTTGTATTAGTTTTCCTTTATCTTTGACCTTTAATGCAACTATCCACAAGACATCTGCTCGGCATTAAAGACCTTACACCCGGCGATATTTCTATCATTCTCAATACTGCTTCGCAATTCAAAGAGGTTTTACAAAGACCCATAAAAAAGGTTCCTTCATTAAGAGATATCACTATTATCAACCTATTTTTTGAAAACTCAACCAGGACCCGCATTTCATTTGAACTGGCAGAAAAAAGATTAAGCGCCGATGTGATTAATTTCACGGCATCGGCTTCATCCGTATCAAAAGGGGAAACCTTGCTGGATACGGTGAATAATATTCTATCCATGAAAGTGGATATGGTGGTAATGCGGCACAGCGCCAGCGGTGCGCCGCATTTCCTGGCGCAGCATATCCCGGCTTCCATTATCAATGCAGGCGATGGGATCAATGAACACCCGACGCAGGCTTTGCTTGATGCATTATCTATCAGTGAAAAGATCGGCAAGCTCAAAGGAACGAAAGTGGCTATCATTGGTGATATCATGCACAGCAGGGTAGCACAAAGCAATATTTATTTATTGAAAAAAATGGGCGCAGAAGTTACCGTATGCGGCCCTCCCACTTTGATCCCGAAGTACATCAGCAAAGCTTTGAAAGTAGAAGTCAGCTATGATCTTAAAGAAACTTTAGAATGGTGCGATGTGGCTAATGTATTACGCATTCAGCTAGAAAGACAAAACCAGGTTTTATTTTCTTCTCTCCGGGAATACAGCCTTGCGTATGGCATCAGCAGGCGGCTACTCGATGACCTGAAAAAAGATATTGTGGTCATGCATCCGGGACCTATTAACAGGGGAGTGGAACTGGACAGCGATGTGGCAGACAGCAAGCATTCCATTATTTTGCAGCAGGTGGAAAATGGAGTTGCTGTTCGAATGGCCGTATTGTTTTTACTTTCCGGTGGAAGAAATCCATCTGATAATTAATGATTATTGGCTTTTAATTATTAGCTTTCACAGACAATAAACAATTCATGCTAAGAATCTGCCTTTTCCCGGGAACATTTGATCCTGTTACATTAGGTCATGTTGATATTATTGACAGGGCTTTACCCTTATTTGATAAAATTATTGTAGGCATCGGCTTGAATGCTGCCAAAGAGCCAATGTTTTCGGCAGAACAAAGAAAGGAATGGATATCCGAAATTTATAAAGACAAACCGGAAGTGGAAGGTGCCATTTATGAGGGCCTTACTATTGATTTTTGTAAAAAAATAAATGCCCGGTTTATTCTACGCGGAATACGCTATGTCAGCGATTTTGAATATGAAAAGACCATAGCTGATGCCAACAGGACCATGGACCGGTCTATTGAAACTATCTTTTTAACCGGAGAGCCCAAATATACGTCTGTGGCTTCCACTATTGTACGTGATATTATCAGAAATGGGGGAGACGCAAGCCCTTTTCTGCCTGAAGCGGTATTTAAAACATTAAAAAAATAAATACCAATGTCAATTTGGTTTGAAAAAAAACTGTCTGTAGAACAACTGAAATCGTTTACTCCTGATACCATGGTACATCATCTTGGTATTGAATTGATGGATTTGGGAGAAGATTTTCTGAAGGCGAAAATGCCGGTGGATCATCGTACCAGACAAGTGTACGGTATTTTGCACGGAGGCGCTTCCTGCGTATTAGCAGAAACCCTGGGGAGCATTGCTTCGGCTCTGGTGGTGGATCATACAAAATTCTATTGTGTAGGACTTGAAATAAATGCCAATCATATTCATGCTGCAAGAGAAGGATATGTCGTCGGAATAGCAAAACCTTTACATCTCGGATCCACAACACATGTATGGGATATTAAAATTTATAATGAAAAGGAAAAACTTACCTGTGTGAGCCGGCTGACCGTAGCTATTCTGGCCAGGAAAAATTAAATGATCTTAAATGCAATTTTGAGAACATCAGCTACTGAAGGATAGCTGTTCATCAGGTAAACAGGCAGTTCATCTTTCTTTGCCCAGCGTATTTCAATGATTTCTTCTTCAGTTTGAGGAATGAGGGTTTGCCCGCTTTTTGTTTTCATCAGGAACCAGTGTGTTTCTTTTAAAATGAAACGGGTTCCTTCATGATAAGTGTGGTAAGTTAAAGTAAGGAATTTATTGAGTTTAACCTTTTGCAACCCGGTTTCTTCCTGCACCTCACGGATTGCACAATCTTCCAGTTTCTCTTCTTTGTCCAGTTTTCCTTTTGGGAGGTCCCACTTCCCTTTTCGAAAGATCAGCAATACTTCGCTTTTTTCATTCTGTATCAGTCCCCCGGCTGCCATGATCAAGGAAAATTTTTTAAAAAATGCCTTTTTAAGATCAGATAGGTTCTTATTGAAGAATACGCCTGCATGAACGGGAGCCTTTTGCATTTCATGGATGATTGTTTTTATTGTATGGGCATTGAGTTCATCCATAAAGATCACATCGTCATGATGGATCAATGGCTGCATCACTTCATCAATAGCATCGCAGAGAAAGAGGGGTTTGTCGTTGAAAAATATTTTAATATGCATAAATAATTTCCTGTTTTAAAATTTAAGTTTCAATTTCGCTGCATGACAGACTCCCGGATCGTAGCCGAAAAATTACTTCAAGTTAATGCAGTTCAATTAAATCCCGAACATCCTTTTACATGGGCCAGCGGATGGAAAAGCCCTATCTATTGTGACAACCGCAGGGTATTATCATTCCCTTTTGTCAGGGATTTTATCAAATCTGAATTGTGTAACCTGGTATTTGAAAGATTCCCTGATGCAGAATTGCTGGCAGGAGTTGCCACTGCAGGCATCGCCTGGGGAGCCATGGTCGCTGACCAGTTGAAACTCCCTTATATCTATGTACGCTCAAACCCTAAAGATCACGGACTGGGAAACCAGATTGAAGGATTTTATCAAAAAGGCCAAAAGACAGTTGTGATAGAAGACCTGGTATCAACAGGTAAAAGCAGCCTGCAGGTAGCGGAGGTCTTGAAAAATGAAGGACTGGAGGTGCAGGGCATGGTGTCAATTTTTAATTATGGATTTCCCGTAGCTGCTGAAGCAGTCAGGAATTCAGGATTGAAATATTATTCGCTCACAGCCTACCCTGAATTAATTGATTTGGCTGTTGAAAAAGGAATTGTGACGCCGGGCCGTCATGAGATTTTGTTAAAGTGGCGTGATGACCCTGCTAAATGGGAAGGAGTTCAGTAATTTTCTTTTTTAAACCGGCGATATGAAAATATTGGTTTCTTTTTTTACAGTTTTCTCCTTTTCACTGAGTGCTTTTGCGCAGGTAAAACCCGTACTTACAGCAAAGATCAATACACCCAATGCACGGTGTGAAGAATGCAAATCTAAAATTGAATCCTATCTGAAGCGTTACGACGGCATTGTGACCATAAATGTGAATTTTCATAAAGGCGAAACAACGGTGAAGTATGTAACAGACCGGATTAACATTGAAGAAATAAAGACAGCAATTGCAAATACAGGTTTTGATGCAGACGATGTTCCGGCTAATCCTGAATTTTATAAACTGTTGCCTAAATGTTGTAAGAAGCCTGAGGATGGCGGTATCCCTGTAAAAAGGACTTCTGATTCCACACAAAAGGCAACAAGGTCATTTCATTAGTTTTGTGATATCTTGTTTTCCTTCATAAAGAATCGGGTAGTTTATAAATACGCCCCCTTTCCCGATCTTAGCTTTGCCATTAATTTTTAAATTAATTTCCTTGCTGAATAAAAGCGCAGTTGCATTTTTCAAAGCATTTTTCATATCTATTTCCAGTTTTACCGGTAAAGTAAAATCTGAACGGCCGGGTATATTTACTGTTGTATCCATTTTAAAATGGCCTAATAGTGCCTGGTTCACCCAGGCATCGCCATCTGCGTTTTTTAATTTTATCCCGGAGTGGTTCGGGTTAAAATAGTTTAAACGGAGTGAGAGCGTCGAAGCGTTTACACCCATCTCGTTCAGGCGAAGGTCATCGATGCCGTTAAAAACAGGTTCTTTAATGGTGGAGCATGAGAACAGGATAATAGTAATTACCGGGAAAGTTAAGCTGATCAACCTGTACGGCAGGATATTTTTCTTTTTATTCATGGAAGGAACAACGTTGTATTACAAAAATAAAGAATGCTGTCCCTGCTGAAAGCATTTTAGCAAATTTATAAGCAGCGAAAAGGAATCCGGATAAATCATAGTAGTATTGCCGGGCTGCAGATGTTAATCAAATGCTTTCCCGTAATCTTATTAAAAGAATAATTTTAATTTTAGCATCAACCATAAAAAATGACTCTATGGACACTGCAAAATACCTTTCAAGACTGATGATCTTATCTTTGACCGTATTGCTTTTCGGCAGTAAGCTCAGCGCTCAATGGGGACGTGGTTACCGGGTAAGAGGATACCATTCCTATTATAGCAGGCCTGTTGTTTCGGTCAATTTGGGAATAAGGGCCGGGTATGGATATTATCCTTACTATCCCAGGGTTTACCGCTATTATCCTCCCGGTATATCTGTAGGCCTCCGGATCGGCACTCTCCCATTCGGATTCAATACAATTTATGTCGGCCCCCGTTTATTTTATTATTATGATGGAATTTATTACAGGCCTTATGGCGATAACGAGTATGAAGTGGCGTCGCCGCCATTGGGAGCAAAAGTTCCGGCATTACCTGGTAATGCCAGAATAACTTTAATCAACGGGCAGAAGTATTATGTTTCGAACGGCACATATTACAAGGAAGAGATCACTGACAATAATGATATATTATACAAGGTGGTTGGTGTTAATGGTAAGTTGAATACTGATGATTCAATAGATAATGACGATGATGATTCCGGCGGGAATGTACAACCGGGTAATAACGGTGCAGTACAGAAAAATGAAAAGGGCGTCATTAAGGTCGGTGGCCAGGTGGATGAACTACCAACAGGAAGCAAAGCTGTAGTAATCAATATGCAAAAATATTTTTTAGACCCTTCGGGTACCTATTACCAGGAAGTAGTTGATGGCAATAGAATTCATTATAAAATCGTGGGCAGGTCTTCGGATATACAGTAGATATTGACAGGCACTATTTGAAAAACAGGCAATCAGGCAGTTGCCTGTTTTTTTATTGAAATATATAAAGCCGTGATGGCTAATTTGTATATGTTGTGCCAGTAAAAATATTTCGAAATTGGTAGATTTACTATTGACAGTGATAGTATTTCCGACATACTTTTGTCCTGTAATATTTCGATCCGTATCACTGAAAAATTCGAACCCATGAAAAAAAATCTACTATCCGTTATCACCGTATTGTTTCTTACTTTACTTAGTAAAACAACCGTTTTTTCCCAGGTCAGCGTTGTATCTTCAAACGGATATACAGTTAATATAACTGTAGTCCCTAAATCAATTATAACCTATTCTGCAAGTTGCCAATACGGTTATACCTACGCTGTGAAGCTTGATTATAATGTATCTTTTACAGGGACTAACATTCCAAAGAACTTATATACGCTGCAGGGAACAATTGGTTGTGGTTCTTCTTCAATATTTTTCGACCTTCCTAATAACGGGGGCATTGGATCCGTAAATTCATCAAATGAATGGACAGCACAAACTAATTGCGCAACTGCAACTGCTGCTTCCCTGGGTTGCGGAAAAATTTCAATTACAATAGAAGGCCCTGGCATTAGTAACCGTACCATATCGACAACCATTTCCAATTCCCCGCTGCCTGTCTCCCTGTTAGATTTTAATGCTACAGTTGAAAAAGCAAAAGTGAAGCTGACCTGGAAAACCGCAATTGAGCTCGACAATGATCATTTTACAGTGGAAAGGTCTTTTGACGGAAACAGCTGGGAAGTAGTGAAAAACATTCCGGGTGCAAAAAATTCAACAACACTGCAGAGCTATGAATGTTATGATGAAAATCCTTATGCAGGAACAGCCTATTATCGCCTGAAACAAACTGATATTGATGGCAAGTTTACCTATTCGGGAGTCAGGGAAGTGAAAATGACAGATGCTAACAGCAACACAATATTTGCATATCCTAACCCCAATACGGGAAGTACCTTAAATTTCAAAGGGATTACTGATCCATCCAAAGTTTTACTGACTGTACATGATGCATCAGGTTCTTCAGTATTCTCTGTCGCTCTTACTTCAAACTCTGTTGAAATACCTTCGCTTAAACCCGGATTATACCTGGTAAGCCTTAAAAATAAAGTGACCGGAGATGTTACGAATCTTAAGTATGTAAAAATGTAGTTTTCATAGAGGTTCGAAAAGTTCGAAGTATTACACAGCCTGCCTGTTTTCCGGCAGGCTTTTTAATGCAGGTTATATTTCAAGCCTTTCCAAAACCATCAGCACTTCCATCAGTTTGTCCCAGGCATTTTGCCACTCTTCTTTGGCGTTGTGCAGTTTTTCATGGTCTTCTTCTTTCAATGTATCTTTTTTCGACTGCACATAATCTTCCAGCTTTTGAAGTGATTCCTTATTGAGCTCTTCAAGTTTCTTTTTGGTATCCATAATGATGGTTAAATTAAAAAGTTTGTAATTCCAAAAGCAAAATTAATGGATCGGTGTTCATCATTGGTTTATCTTTCTCGTATTTTCATAAACCGAACTCAGGTTTGGCATAAAAAATCTTTTAAAGCTCCAGTCTTTATAAGCTTCAGGCATTTGAGATCTTATAAATACTGAATCCGGTACATTTTTCTGAATGGCAGAAAGCGACATCTGCTGAAGTGACTCAATGTAGTGCATCAATACCTGTAATTGATCTTTTTGGCAAACACGGCCATGGCCGGGTACAAAAAGCTTTAACGTTGTATCAGCATATAATTTATTTAGAGTACTTTTCCAGGTTTCGGGATTGCCATCGCCTAACCAGGGATGACGCTCTGTAAATAAGAGATCACCCATAAAAACTATACCCTCTTCGGGAAGGATCATCACAATATCACTTCCTGTGTGACAGTTTTTGTATTCTACTAATTGTACCGTACGCTTACTGCCATAGATCCGGAAGGAATTGCTGAAAGTTATGTCAGGTAAAGTCATTTTAAGATCCGGTAGCGACTGGGTGATAGCCTTGTAATAATTCACCCACACTGAGGCTTCGTTCTTTTCGTTTTCCGGCGCTGAAGCCAATTGTTCCATTGATTTTTTTAATTGTGTCGCAGTATTCTTTTTTGCCCATTCCTGTTCCCCGGGCTCTGTTTCTTGTATTTTATTCTTCGTCCACTCAGTACTAATAATAGAAGCTCCGGGAATAAAAGACTGGTTTCCCCGTATATGATCGTCATGAAAATGACTGTTGATCACAAAACTCACGGGACGCCCGGTCAGTTGTTCTGCTTTCTTTTTTAATTCTGCTGCAGCATTCTGGTTGATGAAAGCATCAAAGACAAGTGTCTTATTCCCCAGATCTACGATCCCTGCATTACAAATGGCGCGGCCACCCTGTTCATGATGAATTACTGCCCAGACACCCGGAGCCAGTTGCCGAATAACAAAATCTTTTTCAGGAATAATTTTCTCTTTTTGAAATGAATGCAATAAAAAAACCGGGAGAGAAAGGAAAATCGCCCATTTATTTTTCATGATTAATTTTTTACATGAACAAAATAAATTCCGCTAAAAGTGCAATTTGATATTCCTAAGTTAAGGTTTATTTCCCAGCAGTAAATGAAGAACTTTTAGACATTTTAAAAAGGTTTTTCTTTTTAAACTTCAATAAATCGCTTCCGGGGAAACAGCAGCAAACGGAAAGAAGTTATGAATCTTTAATAAAAATTGTATATAAAATGAATTATACAGGGGAATGACGTAAGTTAGTGCAAAGACGCAGCATTATGAAAAAGGTCCTTTTTATCTTTTTGTTATTCACGCCTTTATTATTACCAGCTCAGGCCCGTGAAAAACTTTTATACCATGAGGTCAGAACTGACAAGTCAGGTAAGATTTTGCCCTGGTACAATCCTGATCCCGGAACTTCTTATGATCATATAATCAATCTAGTCTTTGATTTCTGGAATCAAATGAGGAGAGATCCCAATGGTCTTCCGTATTATATGAATCACCAGGTCTGGAAATCTTCTTTCAATGATCCCCGCGGCATTGGTGGCGACCAGTTCGCAATGGCATTATCTTCCTGGAGATTGCTTTATGCCTATACCGGAAATGAACTTGTCAAGAACAATATGCTTTTTATTGCTGACTATTATATGAGCCATGGGTTTTCTTCAAAAGAGAATGCGTGGCCTGATCTTCCGTACCCATATAACACGTTGCTTTATTCCGGCATCTATGACGGTGATATGCGAAGTGGAAAAGATGTTCTGCAGCCTGATAAAGCCGGTTCTTTCGGATATGAACTTCTCAATTTGTATAAAATGAGTAATGGCTATAATATTGATGAAAACATTTATTACCTGTCGGCAGCTGTTAAAATTGCCAACACCCTGGCTGCGCACATAAAACCCGGTGATATCAATCATTCCCCATTGCCATTCAAAGTGAATGCACGTACAGGAGAGACAGTACTGCTGGTCAGTCATGATTTTACAGGAACATGGATCGACACGGCTTGCTATACAAGCAACTGGTCATCTACCATGCAACTTTTTTTGGATCTTCATTCATTAGGAAAAGGAGACACGGCAGCATATCGCAGAGGATTCAATATGTTATTGGATTGGATGAAGAATTACCCGTTGAAAGAAAATAAGTGGGGTCCTTTTTTCGAAGATGTTGATGTATGGAGCCAGACTCAGATCAATGCGATGACATTCGCCCGCTTCATCATGGAGCACCGGGAATATTTTCCCGGATGGGAAAAAGATGTGTTCGGCATTATAAATTGGGTACATGAAAATTTTGGAAATACGACATGGAAGAAATATGGTGTAATGGTGACGAATGAGCAATCAATTTATCCGATGCCGGCAAACAGCCATTCAGCAAGACAGGCTGCTGATGAATTGCTTTATGTAAGCCTTACCGGGGACAGCAGTATATATCATAATGCTGTCAGGGAACTAAACTGGGCAACATATTCGGTAGATGTTGACGGGAAAAATATTTTTCCCAATGACGAACCCTGGCTAACTGACGGTTACGGCGATTATGTAAGGCATTTTATCCGGGCCATGGATGCTATACCGGCTCTGAGCCCGGTGCAGGACCACATTCTTTCTTCCACATCTGTAATTCAGCAGGCAGATTATTCTGGTTTTCTCCGGAAATTTTATGGTTTGAACTTTGATCAGGTGGACAGTAATAAGGTTCAGCTTTTTTATCGTGCTTTTGATGATAGGGGTACTGAAAAAATCCGGCTGGTCAAAAGGCCGTCAGGTGTGTTATTTGACGGAAAGCCCGGAATGGAAAAATCAACCGGTGAAGGGTACAGTTGGGTTTCGTTGAAGAAAGGAGGTTTGCTGACAGTAAGGAGGGTGAAATCCCGAAAAATAATTTTATTAAAATAATAGTTTCCGGGGATAGTAGAGAGATGAGGTTAATAGCAAAAAAAGGCTGACCGTGATGGCCAACCTTTTTTTTGTGATACTTCCTGTTTATTGTTTTGTTTTTGTTTTTGCTTTCTCTTTGTTGGCTTTATAGCGCATATCAGGGGTTCCGTCTTTTTTCTTAGGCGCTTTGTTTTCTTTGAATCTCATGTCTGGAGTACCGTCAGCTTTCAAATGTTTTTCGGTGTTTGCCTTGACTACGGAAGCTGATTTTTTCTCTTTTGTTGCCGTTGTCTTTGCGGATTTAGCCGTTTTTTCCACCGTTGTTGTAGTTTTCGCCTTTTCAGCTTTTTCTTTTTTTACAACCTTAGCTGTTTTTTCCTTGGTCGTTTTGGGAGGATTGGTTGTTTGTGCAAACATTAAACCACTGCAAGCGAGCATAAGCCCGGAAAGGATAATTAGTCTTTTCATTTTTTAAATTTTTAATTAAGTTAAAGAATTAAGGGTCACAGAGCAAAACAAATGCAAAGAAATCAGATTATGTGTTATATGCTTTAAGATTACAAATGATTAACATCTGTAGAAATGGCTTTAACAGTTTAGGGCATTTTATAAATTACAGCAGAATATTTTCCTGATGGGAACTTTGTTTATGTATTTGTCAAAGTGCCGGTTAATTGATACGGCAAATTTGAGGAGAGCGAAATGTTTGATCTGGTGCTCTTAAAACGTGCCCAGAAAAACCAGCGAAGTATGAAGTCCCGGGCATTACCAGGCTACACGCTGTAACTGGTGATACCGGGAATTAGCTAAACTGTTAAGACGGTCAGGTAAGCGCCAGGTTTCTAACGGCTAACAATTGTTATCTTTGGCACTCGTTTTTATTCTTTACTTTTTAATTTTTAATTTGAATGAAAGAAGTTTATATAATCTCAGCGGTTCGTACTCCTATCGGGAGTTTTGGTGGATCCTTAAAGAGTATGTCTGCAACCCAATTAGGAGCTATTGCCATAAAAGCTTCTTTGGAAAAAGCTGGTATAAAACCGGGTCATGTGCAGGATGTATTGATGGGCTGTGTGTTGCAGGCCAATTTAGGACAGGCACCGGCAAGACAGGCAGCTAAGTTTGCCGGGTTGGCTGATGATGTGGTATGTACTACCGTTAATAAAGTCTGTGCCAGCGGAATGAAAGCAATTTCCCTGGCGGCACAGAGTATTCTGCTGGACGATGCAGATATTGTTGTGGCAGGCGGCATGGAGAGTATGAGTAATGTTCCTTATTATTCTGACAGTATGCGTTGGGGAAATAAATATGGAAACGTGTCATTGATTGATGGGCTTGCAAAAGATGGATTGACCGATGTGTATGATGGTAAGGCAATGGGGAATGCGGCTGAGTTGTGTGCAAAGGAATGCGGCATCAGCCGCGGGGACCAGGATGCATTTGCTGTGGAAAGCTATAAACGAAGCCAGGCAGCCTGGGAAAGCGGGAGTTTTTCTAATGAAGTGATCCCGGTGACAATTCCGCAGCGAAAAGGATATCCTGTTATTGTCAGCAAAGATGAAGAGCCTTACAATGTTAAGTTTGATAAAATACCTCAGCTCAATCCGGCTTTTCAGAAAGACGGCACCGTTACCGCAGCTAATGCCAGCACAATGAACGATGGTGCTGCTGCATTGGTGTTGATGAGTGCAGATAAGGCAAGAGAACTTGGGTTGAAACCGGTTGCAAAGATCCTTTCTTATGCCGATGCAGAGCAAGCGCCGGAATGGTTTACCACCACTCCTTCACTTGCTGTTCCGAAAGCTGTAGAAAAGGCGGGCCTCAAAATGACCGATATTGACTATTGGGAAGTGAATGAAGCATTTGCCGTTGTCGGAATTGAAAATACAAAACGGATGAAACTGGATCCGGCAAAAGTGAATGCCCATGGCGGTGCAGTATCTCTTGGCCATCCGTTGGGGTGCAGCGGTGCCAGGATCATCGTTACTCTGATAAATGTATTGAAAGCAAATAAAGCAAAATATGGCGCTGCGGGAATTTGTAATGGCGGAGGAGGTGCTTCAGCTATGGTGATTGAGAATTTGTAGCCTGGAGCCCGGGTATAGTGATTAATTACCGGTTCACTAATAAATCCGCAATTTTACTGATGGCGCTCTGCTAACACTTTCACCACATCATCCAGTTGATGTTTTTTTGCCTGCAGCAATACGAGGTAATGATACATCAGGTCTGCTGCTTCGTTTAAAAAGCGAACCTCATCATTTCCCGTGCTTTCAATCACCAGTTCAACCGCTTCTTCGCCAACTTTCTGGGCAATTTTGCTGATACCTTTTTCAAATAGTGATGTGGTGTACGATGATGCGGAAGGATTATTTTTCCTGTCACCGATTATTTCTTCTAACTTTTTTAATGAGAAGGATGAATTGGTTTCATTGAAACAGGTATCAGCGCCGGTATGACAGGCCGGGCCGGCAGGGACAGCTTTTATAAGCAAAGTATCATTATCACAATCGGGAATAATCTCTTTTATCAAAAGAAAATTTCCTGATGTTTCTCCTTTTGTCCAAAGCCGCCGCCTGCTCCGGCTATAGAATGTTATCCTTTTTTCAGCCTGGCTTTTTGCAAGCGCTTCTTCATTCATAAACCCAAGCATCAGCACTTTGTTACTTACGGCATCCTGGATAATGACCGGGATCAGCCCATCCATATATTTTGAAAAATCAACTTTCATATTCTTACAGCTATATTTTGTTGGGATAAATATTTCTTCAGATCAGGGATAGCGATTTCTTTAAAATGAAAGATACCGGCAGCCAAGGCAGCATCCGCGGATGCCTTTTTAAAAACTTCACTGAAATGATCCATATTGCCGGCGCCACCGGATGCGATGACCGGAACAGGAAGGTTTTCTGCAAGCAGTTTAGTGATCTCAATAGCAAATCCATTTTTTGTTCCGTCATGATTCATAGATGTCAGCAATATCTCTCCGGCTCCAAGATCCACTGCCTGCTTTGCCCAATCAAAACACTGCATTTTTGTTTTTGTTCTTCCGCCATCCAGATAGACATACCATTTCCCATCTTCTTCTTTTTTAGTATCAATCGCCAGAACAATACATTGACTTCCGAATTCTTTGGCCAACTCTGAAATCAGGATCGGATTTTTCAATGCAGCAGAATTAACTGAAATCTTATCTGCCCCGCTTTGTAAAAGTATATTGACATCTTCAACTGTCCCGATGCCGCCGCCGACAGTGAAAGGAATGTTGACATGATGGGCAATTGCATTTGCCAGCGCCGTAATGGTTTTTCTTTTTTCAATAGTAGCGGTTATGTCGAGAAAGACTAATTCATCTGCTCCCTGCGCTGCATAATAAGCACCTAATTCTACAGGATCGCCGGCATCCCGCAGGTTGATGAAATTTGTGCCTTTCACTGTTCTTCCGTTTTTTATATCAAGGCATGGTATGATCCGCTTTGCTAACACATCTAAGATTTTGATTGAAATAATTCCAATTCCCTTAATGAAATTTTGTTTTCATAAATAGCTTTGCCTACAATGACCCCGCTGCATCCTGTTTTTTCTAAATCCTCAAGATCATTTATAGAACTGATTCCACCGCTGGCAACAAGATGGAGTTTCGGAAATTTCCCCAAGATCTTACTATATAATTCCAGAGCAGGACCCTGAAGTTTTCCATCTTTGCTTACATCAGTACAAAATATATTGTTGACCTTTTGGGATATATACTTTTGGATGAAATCAAATAAATCAATGCCTGTAATTTTCTGCCATCCATAAATGGTAATTTTTTCATTTTTAGTATCCGCTCCCAAAAAGAATTTTTCCGGCTCATATTTTATTACCCAGCTTAGAAATGCTGTTTCGTTTTCCGCAGCAATGCTTCCAACCGTTGCCATCGCTGCGCCTGAATCAAAAACAATCTGTACATCCTTTTCTTTTTTAATCCCGCCACCGAAATCAATTACCAGGTTAGTTTTCCCGGCAATTGTTTCCAAAACTTTCCAGTTCCTGACTGATCCTGTTTTGGCGCCATCGAGGTCAACAAGATGCAGTCGTTTTAACCCGGCGTCTTCAAATTGTTTGGCAACCTCAAGAGGATATTTGTTGTACAAACTGATTTTCGAATAATCTCCCTGTTCCAGCCTCACGCAAGCTCCTTCAATAATATCAATGGCGGGTATGATCGTCATATCAGATGGATAAAAAGTTTTTTAATATCTGTTCTCCTGTGGCGGCGCTTTTTTCGGGGTGAAACTGTACTCCGTAAAAATTATTTAATTGAAGCCCGGCGCTATACGGCTGAATGTAATCAGTTGTTGCGATGGTATGATCACCAATTGAGACATAATAGCCATGAACAAAATAGCAGGAACTGTTTTCGCTCACGTTTTCGAATAGACAGGTTTTTAGATTATAAATATTATTCCAGCCTATCTGCGGAATTTTAGTCAACGATTTTTCTGCCTTAAATATTTTTACCTTTTCATTGAATACACCGAGGCAAACAGTATCATTTTCTTCCGAATAAGAACAAAGCAATTGCATGCCGAGACAAATGCCCAGTACCGGCTGTGTTAAAGATTTGATCAGATGATCCAGTTTTCTTTCCTTTAAATAGTGCATCGCCGTACTGGCTTCACCAACACCAGGAAAAATAACTTTATCGGATGTTTTAATTTCGCTCGCATCATCAGTTACCAGTGCGGAGTGGCCGATGCGCTCCAGGGCATACAGGACAGATTGTATATTGCCTGCATTGTATTTAATTATCGTAATTTTCATTATAAAATCCCTTTGGTACTGGGCAGTTGCATGTTAGTGATATCCTTTTTAATGGCCATTTTAATAGCTCTTGCCATTGCTTTGAAAATTGATTCGATCTTGTGATGCTCATTGTCTCCTTCCACTTTAATATTCAAATTGCATTTTGCAGCATCAGAAAATGATTTAAAGAAATGGTAAAACATTTCCGTTGGCATATCACCGATCTTTTCTCTTTTAAAATCAACATCCCATACTAACCAGCTTCTTCCTCCAAAATCTAATGCCACCTGTGCAAGCGAATCATCCATCGGCAACACAAATCCGTAGCGTTCTATACCAATTTTATTCCCCAATGCTTTTGCAAATGTTTCACCCAATGCAATGGCGGTGTCTTCAATGGTATGGTGTTCGTCCACCTGCAAATCTCCTGTTACACATATTTTTAGATCAATACCGCTATGTTTTCCCAATTGATCCAGCATGTGATCAAAAAATTTCAGGCCGGTTTTGATTTCTGTCTTGCCGGAGCCATCAAGATTAATATCAATAATTATTTGTGTCTCGAGTGTTTTTCTTTCAAGATGAGTTTTTCTATTAACTGCTTTCAGAAATTCATATATTTTTCCCCATTCTGTTGTTTCCATCGCAATGTATGACTGAAGTGAATCCATTTCATCAACAGGCTCGTTCTTTCCAAGCCCTGGGTCATTGTTAAGCCAAAATACTTTACAACCAAGGTTTTTCCCTAATTGAACATCCGTGATCCTGTCGCCAATGACAAATGAATTATCAATGTCAAACTCCGGATTGTTTAGGTATTCTGTAAGCATAGCTGTACCAGGTTTCCGGGTTAATTTTTTTTCATAAGGGAAACTTTTGTCAATATGAACCGTCTGAAAACGGATGCCTTCATTTTCAAAGCACCTGATGATATAATTTTGTATGGGCCAGAAGTTTTTTTCAGGAAATGATGAAGTTCCCAGGCCATCCTGGTTGGTGACCATTACTAATGTATAAGCCAGTTCACGAACGATTCTTCCCAAATACTGAAATACGTGAGGATAAAACTCTGTTTTTTCCCAACTGTCAATTTGATAGGTGGGTGGCGCTTCTTTAATCAAAGTACCGTCACGGTCAATAAACAATATTTTTTTACCCCCAGTACCCTCAAAGGAGGTATTTAAAATTGATGGGCTCATTTATTTTGGTTTATATTCTTTTAACACAGTTAATAATTTCTGGTTTTCTTCCAGGGTGCCAATAGTTATTCTCAGGCAATCTTCACACAGATTAATATTGCTACGGTTACGTACAATAATTCCTTTGGAGCAAAGGAAGTTGTAAATAGTATTAGCGTTTTGCATTTTAACCAATAAAAAATTTGCATCAGAAGGATAAACAGCAAGAGTAAAGTCAAGACGTGATAAATTTTCTTTTAGCAGCTCCCTTTCTTTTACTGTTGTTGCAATATGTTCGTTCATCCATTCCCTTTTATCCAATGCCTGAAGCACTAAATGCTGGGTAGCTGTATTGATATTGTAAGGGTATTTTATTTTATTCAGCAAATCAATAACCGGAGGTGATGCGAAAAGCATTCCCAGTCTTAGTCCGGCAAGCCCCCATGCCTTACTCAGCGTTTGCATGACAATAAGGTTGGGATATTCTGTAAGTTCCGGAATAAAAGAACGCTGGCTGGAATAATTGATATAGGCTTCATCTAATACTACGGGTCCATCAAAGTTGTTCAGGATAATTTCAATATCGTTTCGCTCAATACTATTGCCTGTTGGGTTATTAGGTGAGCAAATAAAAATAATTTTAGTACCGGTATCCACCGACTGTTCAATGGCTTCCATGTCTAATTGAAATGCCGGGGTCAGCGAAATTTCTTTTACCTGTACATTATTGACATGGGCACAAACTTCATACATACCATAAGTAGGAGGGAAGATCAATACATTATTCCGGCCGGGTTCACAAAAAATACGAATTAAAAGATCAATGGCTTCATCGCTTCCATTTCCCAAAAAAATATTTTGCGAAAGAACTCCTTTTATCTGGCTAAGTTTTTCTTTCACCTGCCGTTGCAAGGGATCGGGATAGCGGTTAAAATTATCCGGCAGGGCAGAACCATAAGGATTTTCATTTGCATCCATGAATACAGAAGCTGTTCCGGAGAATTCATGCCTTGCTGATGAGTAAGGCTTCATCGCTTTTATATTTTCCCTCACCAAATTTTCTAAATTAAATCTCATAGTTATTTTTTAATCGAATACGGACAGCATTTTTATGTGCAAGTAGTCCTTCAGCTTCTGCCATCAATTCAATGGTATTTCCAATACTTTTTAATCCTTCTTTTGTTAAATGCTGAAATGTAATTTTTTTTACAAAGCTATCAACTGATACACCGCTATACATTGCCGCATAACCGTTGGTCGGCAGAGTGTGATTAGTGCCGCTGGCATAATCTCCCGCACTTTCTGGTGAATAATTTCCGATAAATACTGATCCTGCTGAAATTACTTTCATGGATAACTCATCTGCATTTTTGCTGGCAATAATCAAATGCTCCGGCGCATAGAGGTTCGAAAACTCCATTGCTTCTTCAAGATTATTTACCAGGATGATCTTACTGCTTTCCAAAGATCTTTTCGCTATTTCTTTTCTTGATAAAAGCGTTAATTGACCTGCAATTTCTGTTTGTACATTTTTTACAAGATCAGCGCTTGTGGTTATTAAGAATACCTGTGAGTCGGGGCCATGCTCTGCCTGCGATAAAAGGTCAGCTGCTACAAATCCCGGCACTGCTGTATCATCAGCAATGATTAATAACTCAGACGGACCGGCAGGCATATCTATTGCAACATTTACTTGTTGCACTAATTGCTTGGCACAGGTCACGTATTGATTTCCCGGCCCGAAAATCTTAAACACTTTGGGAACAGACTCTGTTCCATAAGCCATGGCTGCAATGGCCTGTGCACCCCCCAGTTTAAATATTTTGCTGATGCCACAAAGATTTGCCGAATATAAAATGGCAGGATGAACCGTTCCATCTTTCAAAGGAGGTGTGCATAAAACAATTTCTTTACATCCTGCTATCTGTGCAGGTATGCCTGACATTAATACAGTGGAAAATAATGGCGCTGACCCGCCGGGTATGTAAATGCCGATTTTTTCTATTGGTACTGACCTTCTTTCGCAGGAAACCCCGGGCATCACTTCTACTTGATACGTATCGCCTTTTTGCTGCAAATGAAATATTTCTATATTGTATTTAGCCTGTTGAATAGCATTTTTCAAATTGTCATTCAGCTGATTTGACGCTGCATTTATTTCATTTTCAGAAACCGGTATCCTTTTCAGGTTTACTCCATCTAATTTTTTACTGAATATTTTTAATGCTTTGTCTCCCTTCAATTTTACTTTTGTAAGAATCTTTCTCACTGTCTTTTCTAATGATACATTGTCAATTGATGGACGTTTTGCCAATTCCTCCCATTTCGTTCTGCCCGGATTATTAAATACAGGAATCATATTTTTTAATTTTGACTTTTCATATTTAGCTTTTGACTTTTCACCTTTCACCTTTCACTTTTTCCCTCTTTCAAACAATCATTTTTTCAATCGGAACAATTAATATCCCCTGGGCTCCTGCATTTTTTAATTGCTCAATGATATTCCAGAAATCCGATTCACTGATCACAGAATGAACAGAACTCCAGCCCGGCTCAGCCAATGGCAAAACAGTAGGACTTCTCATGCCCGGAAGTAAATTGCAGATCACCGGCAACCGGTCATTAGGCGCATTCAACAATACATATTTATTGTTAGTAGCTTTTTTAACTGCCCTGATGCGAAACAAAAGTTTAGCTAACAATTCTTGTTTCTCCTCCGATAATCTTTTTGTGCTGATAAGCACAGCTTCAGATTGCAGAATGGTTTCAAGTTCTTCCAATTCATTACTGAATAAGGTGCTGCCGGAACTCACCAAATCACATATAGCGTCTGCTAATCCGATCTTCGGCGCTATTTCCGCTGAACCGCTGATCTCATGAATACTTGCATTAATATTTTGCTTTTGTAAATATTCCGATAGGATGTATGGATAACTGGTGGCAATACGTTTGTTGTTTAATTGCTGAACAGACAGGATGTTCCCATTTTTCGGTACTGCAATGGAAAGCCTGCATTTTCCAAAGCCGAGTGGCTCGGCAATCAGGACCGACTTATTTTTTTCAGCAACTACATTTTGCCCTGCAAAACCGATATCTGCCACAGCATCCTGCACATATTCAGGAATATCGTCGTCTCTCAGGAAAAAAACTTCCAATGGAAAGCCGGATGCTTTTACCCGCAACTGGTTATTGCCATTGCTGATGTTAATGCCGCATTCTTTAAGTAATTGCATGGAGCCTTTATGCAGACGACCCGATTTTTGAATGGCAATTTTCAGTTCCATAATTGTTTAAATTAAAAAAGGCTTACCAACCGGTAAGCCTTTTCAAATACATAATGCTTTTATTTATCGCATACGATCATCCCGGCTTACCTGTGTGGTAAGATGTCCATGATGATGTATGTGTAGATTAATTTTCATTCAGTGTTGCAAATATAGGATAGGTAGTTAATGTTCACAATAATTTTAAGTATTTTTTTGAAATTGATAAAACAGGTGTTTGCACGAACAAACGTTTGGAGTTTATAAATTTAATCAGTGTTTTTATACAAGATAATTAAAGAGTATCTCATCCTTATTCAACTCTGTAAAGTTGATCCGGTGGTGATTAAGGCTGGCAAGCAAATGACTGTAATTTTCCTTGCTGGTCAATTCAATTCCTACCAAAGCGGGCCCGGCTTCTTTGTTTGATTTTTGCATGTATTCAAATCTTGTAATATCATCGGTCGGGCCCAGTACATTATTGACAAATTCTTTTAAAGCCCCGGGACGTTGTGCAAAATTCACCAGGAAATAATGTTTGAGTCCTTCATATTGCAGGCTGCGTTCTTTTATTTCCTGCATGCGTTCAATATCATTGTTGCCACCACTTACAATGCACACAATATTTTTCCCTTTTATTTCATCCGCAAAATCATCGAGGACGGCAATGGATAAAGCACCGGCGGGTTCCACAACGATTGCATCTTCATTGTACAATTTCAGAATTGTGGAACATACTTTGCCTTCTGCCACCAGCCGCATATCATCCAGCACATCTTTGCAGATAGAGAAAGCTATTTCACCGACCCGTTTCACTGAGGCACCGTCAACAAACCTTTCGATGGACTCAAGCGTAACCGGATGCCCGGCTTTCAGAGCTTCAAACATCGAAGGGGCGCCTTCCGGTTCCACGCCGATGATTTTTGTTTTAGGGGCATAAGTTTTATAAAATGAACCGATACCTGCCGACAACCCACCCCCGCCTACAGGAATAAATAAATAGTCAATATCCGGCTGGTCTTCTAAAATTTCTACTGCCACTGTTCCCTGTCCTTCGATGATACGGTAATCATCAAAGGGAGGGATAAAAGTCATTCCATGTTCTTCAGTGAATTGTTTAGCGGCAATGGCACAATCATCAAATGTATCACCGGTTAGTTTTATAATAACCCTGTCTTCACCAAGCATTTTTGTCTGGTAAATTTTTTGCTGTGGTGTGATCACCGGCATAAATACAACACCATTCACGCCCAGTTTTCTGCAACTGAATGCAAACCCCTGTGCATGATTACCGGCGCTGGCGCAGACAACACCATTTGCTAATTGTTCTTTTGGCAATAAACTCATCATATTGAAAGCGCCCCTGATCTTGTACGACCTTACTACCTGCAAGTCTTCTCTCTTCAGAAACACATTACATTGATATTTCTTCGAAAGATTTTGGTTGTAGGTAAGTGGCGTCCTGTAAACAACTTTATTTAAACGCTCCATGGCGCTTTCAAATGAGAACTGAAATATTTCTGATGTTTTAGTATTCATCTCCAGATATTTATCCTGTGCTTTAAGATTTTTCCACCATCTTTTTAAATAATTCTGCGGTTGCTGATTTTTTTGAAATTTCAGGCGCCACATCTTTTTGATTTTCGGGCCTGAGACTTCTTACAGTTTGCCCGGCCTGCCATAGTTCACTATCATGTAATTCTTTTAATTCTGCTTCAAGTTTTTCCCGGTAATCGGGTTGTGAATTTGAATCTATGGAACGTTGCGATTCTTTCCCGGAAGCTACACTTTCATAGAGTTCGGTAAAAACGGGCTTTGTGACATCACGGAATTTCTTCCACCAGTCTAATGCACCACGCTGGGCAGTAGTGGAACAGTTGGCATACATCCAGTCCATACCGTTTTCTGCTACCAGGGGCATTAAAGATTGAGTCAATTCTTCAACCGTTTCATTGAATGCTTCCGATGGAGTATGACCTTTGGCACGCAGCACTTCATATTGAGCCGCAAAAATTCCCTGTATGGCTCCCATCAATGTTCCCCTTTCGCCTGTAAGGTCAGAATATACTTCTTTTTTAAAATCTGTTTCAAACAAATAACCGCTGCCAACTGCAATACCCAATGCAATCACCCTTTCAAATGCTTTGCCGGTAGCGTCCTGGTAAATAGCATAAGAACTGTTTAATCCCCGGCCCTGTAAAAACATCCTGCGAAGTGAAGTGCCTGATCCTTTGGGTGCCACCAAAAACACATCCACATCTTTCGGAGGAACGATGCCTGTTTGTTCATTGAATGTGATGCCGAATCCATGAGAGAAATACAATGCTTTTCCTTTGGTAAGATGTTTTTTTACTGTGGGCCACAATTTGATTTGAGCTGCATCGCTCAGCAAATAGCAAATGATGGTTCCGATCTGTAAGGCTTCTTCAATCTCAAATAATGTCTCTCCCGGTACAAAACCATCCCGGACGGCTTTGTCCCAGCTTTTTGAATTTTTTCTTTGCCCTACGATGACATGGATGCCATTATCCCTTTGATTCAATGCCTGGCCCGGGCCCTGTACACCATAGCCGATTACGGCTACAGTTTCATTTTTCAATACTTGCCGGGCTTTGCTAAGCGGGAATTCTTCACGGGTCACTACATTTTCAGTAACACCGCCGAAATTTAATTGTGCCATAATTGATTTGATTTTGTTTTAATTATTAAGTTTTATTTTTTGCTCCGGGTTTAGCAATATTTATCAGATTCTATTGCGCTCACCTGTTTTCCTCCTGCAGGTTATGCTCGTCATCTTTCCCATCTCACAGTGTAAACACTTCATCCTGTTTATTAAGATATTCGTTCTCGATCACATCTTCGCCCGGTTGTTTTTGTTCAAATTCTTTCAACCGTTCATGAAAATCATGGCTTCCTTTCAGGATGGCCACCCTCGCACTTCTTACGAATTCGATAAGACCATAAGGCTCCAGTTCTTTAACAAGCCTGTCTGTTTCTTCACGGTGACCGGTGGTTTCAAAGACGGTGTAATCTTTACGGATAGCAACGGCTCTTGCTCCAAATTCCCGGAGCAGTCTCTCAACTTTTACTTTCTCGGCAACAGTATCTGTACTTACTTTGTATAAAGCCAGTTCCTGCCACACGATCTCCTCATCTGTGTTGTAATAAGCTTTCAGTACTTCAACCTGTTTTTCAATCTGCCGGCAGAGTTTGCTTACCACTTCTTCTGTTTCGTAGATCACAATTGTGAAACGATGAACGCTTTCCACTTCTGTGGGTGAAGTGTTCAGGCTCTCAATATTGATTTTCCTTCTTGAAAAAAGAATAGCAATCCGGTTCAGGATCCCGATCTGGTTTTCTGTATAAACGGTGAGTGTGTATTCTCGTTTTTCCATGATGATTCAATTTTTGATTAATGATTTCTGGTTATTTTAATCTTATTTCACTGACGCTGCAACCCTGAGGCACCATGGGAAACACATTGTTCTCTTTTCCCACTGCTACTTCCAGTAAATAACTTCCTTTGTGTTCCAACATTTCTTTTATCGCTTCTTTTAAGTCTTTGCGCTGAGAAACGGATTTGCCTTCAATGCCATATCCTTTGGCTACCTGTACAAAATCCGGGCTCTCAATGTCAACAAAAGAATATCTTTTATCCAGGAATAGCTGTTGCCATTGGCGCACCATGCCAAGGAATTTATTGTTCAATATCAGAAGTTTTACATCAATCTTGTTTTGCATAATTGTTCCCAGTTCCTGGATGGTCATTTGAAATCCGCCATCGCCGGCTACAAGGATCACTTCACGGTGAGGCGCTCCGAATTTTGCCCCGATTGCAGCAGGCAATCCAAATCCCATTGTACCCAGGCCTCCTGATGTGATATTGCTTTTTGAATGATTGAATTTTGCATACCGGCAAGCCACCATCTGGTGCTGGCCAACATCTGAAACAATGATTGAATTGCCGTCGGTATGTTCATTCACTAACCTGATCACTTCTCCCATTGTTAAAATGTCACTTTCAGGATGTAATTCAGGAACGATGCATTCTTTTTCTTCTTCTTTCTGTAATTCCCTGAATTTCTGCAACCATTCTTTATGAGATTTTTTATCAACCAATCTGGTTAATAAGGGTAATGTTTCCCTGCAATCACCCCACACCGGGACAGTTGCTTTTACATTCTTATCAATTTCTGCCGGGTCAATATCCAGGTGAATCACCTTTGCCTGTTTGGCATACTTATCCAGGCGACCCGTAACACGGTCATCGAAACGCATTCCAACAGCGATCAGCACATCGCACTCATTGGTCAATACATTGGGGGCATAGTTCCCATGCATCCCCAGCATGCCTACGCCAAGAGGATGATCAGAAGGAAGAGCGCTGATGCCCATCACCGTCCATGCAGCAGGAATACCTGCTTTTTCAATGAAATTTTTAAATTCTTTTTCTGCTTTTCCCAATAGAACGCCCTGGCCAAAAACTACAAATGGCTTTTTGGCTTCATTAATCAAGAGGGCAGCTTGTTCGATATATTTTTCCCTGACGATTGGTTTTGGCCGGTAACTTCTGATATGATGACATTTTTCATATCCTGTAAATTCAAATTTCTGCGCCTGTGCATTTTTAGTAATGTCTATCAGGACAGGCCCCGGCCTTCCGCTTTTGGCAATATAAAATGCTTTGGCGATTACGGAAGGGATCTCTGATGCATCAGTTATTTGATAGTTCCATTTGGTAATCGGTGCGGTAATATTTACCACGTCTGTTTCCTGGAAAGCATCAGTTCCCAGCAGGTGGGCAAATACCTGCCCCGTAATGCAGACAACAGGTGTGGAATCAATCATTGCATCTGCAAGCCCGGTGACAAGGTTTGTGGCGCCCGGGCCGCTGGTTGCAAACACTACACCTGTTCTTCCCGATGCTCTTGCATAGCCCTGGGCCGCATGAATAGAACCCTGCTCATGGCGGACCAGTATGTGCCTGATTTTATCCTGGTAATCATAAATGGCATCATAAATAGGCATGATGGCACCACCGGGGTAACCAAATACCGTATCCACTTTTTCAATGAGCAGCGCCTGCAATACTGCTTCACTGCCCGATAATGTACCGGTCAATTCTTTTTGCCTGGTTTCTTTTTCTGCGATCAGTTCCATGATAGTTTCATTTATTGGTTAAAAAAAATCACTCTTCATCCGTTACGCATCCTTCTGATGCAGGTTTCACATATTTCGCATATTTAAAAAGGATGCCTCTTTTCGCTTTCAGCCCGGGTTGTTTCCAGGCTGCTTTTCGTTTTTCTAACTCTGCATCATTTACTTTTAATGTGATCGAATTTTTTACCGCATCTATTTCAATGATATCTTCATTTTTTACCAATGCGATCAACCCGCCGTCAAATGCTTCCGGTGTGATGTGGCCCACGACAAAACCATGTGTGCCCCCGCTGAATCTTCCATCGGTGATCAGTGCAACGGATTTTCCCAATCCTGCTCCGATCAGTGCTGCGGTAGGTTTGAGCATCTCCGGCATTCCGGGTGCTCCTTTCGGGCCTACATATCGGATCACCACCACATCGCCTTCTTTGACTTTTTTATTCCGGATGCCTGCAATCAATTCAAATTCTCCGTCAAACACTCTTGCTGTTCCCGAAAATTTTTCTCCCTCTTTTCCTGAAATCTTTGCTACGCTTCCTTTTTCAGCAAGGTTTCCATATAGGATCTGTAAATGACTTGTTGCTTTTATCGGCTTTTCCAATGGATAAATGATATCCTGTTTTTTAAAATCCAGTTCGGGAATGCCTTCCAGGTTTTCTGCAATTGTTTTACCGGTTACGGTCAGGCAATCGCCATGTAAGAAATTATTTTTTAAAAGATATTTCATAACAGCCGGCACGCCTCCGTGTTCATGAAGGTCCTGCATCAGGTACTTTCCACTGGGTTTGAAATCAGCCAATACCGGGACTCTATTACCGATTTGCTGAAAATCATCTTGAGTAATGGATACATTCACACTTTTTGCCATGGCGATCAGGTGAAGAACTGCATTGGTACTTCCCCCTAATGCGATAACAACGGTGATGGCATTTTCAAATGCTCTTCTTGTCATGATTTCGGAAGGCTTGATATCTTTTTCCAGCAGTGACCGTATAGCTTTTCCTGCAGCAGCACATTCCTCAAGTTTTTCTTTACTTAATGCAGGATTGGAAGAAGAGTAGGGCAAGCTCATTCCTAATGCTTCAATGGCGCTGGCCATGGTGTTGGCCGTGTACATACCACCGCAGGCACCGGCACCGGGACAACTGCATTTGACTATATTTTTAAAATCAATGTCATTAAGCTGGCCGGCAATCTTTTTTCCCAATGCTTCAAATGCCGAGACTATATTCAAGGCTTCACCGTGATAATGACCGGGGGCTATTGTGCCGCCATAAACCATAATTGCCGGGCGATTCAGTCTCCCGATTGCGATCATGGAACCCGGCATGTTTTTATCACAACCGGGAATGGCGATCAGCCCGTCATAATATTGTGCGCCGCAAACTGTTTCGATAGAATCCGCAATGACATCACGGCTCACCAGCGAATATCTCATCCCTTCTGTTCCCATACTCATGCCGTCACTGACACCAATGGTATTGAAGATCAATCCTACCATTTCATTTTCCCATACTCCTTTCTTTACCAGTTTGGCAAGGTCATTCAGGTGCATGTTGCAGGTATTGCCATCATATCCCATACTTACGATTCCTACCTGTGCTTTTTTCAGATCATCATCGGTAAGCCCGATACCGTACAACATTGCCTGGGCTGCAGGTTGTGTAGGATCCTGAGTTATTGTCTTGCTGTATTTGTTCAATTCGTTCATACTAATGCTAATGCAGGTTTAAATTCTTTTTCTGTTACGGAATGTTTATAAGCATCCTGAATTTTTTTCGACAGGGATTTATTCCACGACGCCGGAAATTTTGTATTATCCAGACTTTCCATGCCAACTATTTCTGCAGCTGTGCCGCAGAAAAAAGCGGCATCTGCCTTTTTCAGTTCCTCAACGGAGAAAAACTTCTCTGCTACCGGTATCCCCATTTTGCTGCATAGTTCCAGAACAGTTGCTCTCGTAATACCGGGCAAAATATTCCCCGGTGCTGGAGTAAAAAGTTTGCCCTCTTTTTCAAAGAAAATATTTGCACCCGGCGCTTCAGCAACATTGTCATTTATATCCAGCAGCAACGCTTCATCATAACCATTGGCTTTCGCTTCCTGGCTGGCAAGAATAGAATTTACATAATGGCCGGTTGCTTTTGCAGTGATTTTAAATCCTTTTGGATTGGGCCGTTGAAAGGAAGATGTCATCACTCTCAAAAGTTTTTCGCCTAAGAAAGGCTCCATCTTCCATGCTTCTACTACGAGAAATGATTCATCGTTTTGATCAAACTTCATATTGGCCGGAGCATAGACTACCGGGCGGATGTAAGCATCCTGCAATTTATTTTTTTGCAACAACTCATAAGTGATTGCGATCAGTTTCTCAGTGCTCCATGTATAGGGCATATTCAATGCAAGAGCTGATTGATGCAGGCGGTCATAATGTTCAGCCGCTTTGAAGATCTTTGTTTCCCCTGAATGAGTTTTATAAGAACGGATACCTTCAAATACGGCATAACCATAGTGAAATGACTGGCTGTAAAAATCCATTTTTGCCACTGTTGCTTTTGTAAAAGCTCCGTTTAACCAAAGAACCGTATGGTCGTTATAATAAGAACCCATTTTAATCTTCATTTTTTAAGATGAATAAAAAAACCCGCCTTTTTTGAGGCGGGTTACTATTTTTAGTTTTATCTTTTTATAGTCATGCACCACCTCCTGCTGAAGCAGATATAATAATCACAACCACAATAATAATTGCGGCAACAGAAGTGATGATACTATATGAAAGTTTCTTCAGCATGAAGGATGTATGTTTGACAAATATACACCCGCCGTTTCTAAAAAAAGAACTCAGCAAGCAATTTTCTTTAAAAAATATTTCCGAACAATTGTTCGTTCCCTTTCTTCCCGCTCAGATGATAGTTGATTTTCTCAACTCGATATACTCTTTTTTGACTGATCCGGGTATTTTTCCAATCACGTAATCACTGATCAGTTCTCCGATGGTGGAAGTAAAATAAAAATTCACCGGATCAAGATCTTTCGTTACAAAACCATTATGCAGCGTCCAGTTCACTCCTTCCCGTATCTGGGATGCTTCTTCATTCATGCCAAGATATTCAAGCATCATGGCTGCCGACAGAACAGAACCTAACGGGTTGGCAATATCTTTTCCCGCTGCCTGCGGGTAAGAACCATGTATGGGCTCAAACAATATACTTCCTTTACCTACCGAAGCGGAGGGCAGCAGTCCAAGAGATCCGCTTAATACACTGGCTTCATCACTCAGTATATCACCGAACATGTTTTCCGTGAGCAGCACATCAAACTGCTTTGGATTTAAAATGATCTGCATGGCTGCATTGTCCACAAACATGTAATCAACAGATACATCCGGATACCGTTGGGCTGTTTCTTTGATCGTTTTCCTCCAAAGTCTTGATGTTTCTAAGACATTTGCTTTATCAACAAGAGTTAACTTTTTTCTTCTACCCGGCTTTTGTGCATACTGAAAAGCAAGTTCCGCCACTCTTTCGATCTCTTCTTTGGAATACACACATTCATCGCTTGCCCTTGTTCCTTCTTCGTTCAGTTCTTTTTTACCAAAATATATACCGCCGGTCAACTCACGGAATATGATGAAATCAACTTCTTCTAGATTCTTACTTTTCAAAGGAGACAGGTGATGTTGGCTGGGATAGGTATTAATAGGCCTGATGTTAGCAAAGAGCTGTAATGATTTTCTCAATTTCAGCAATCCTTGTTCCGGCCTAATTTTGGCAGAAGGATCGTTATCATATTTTGGATGACCGATAGCTCCAAGTAAAACGGCATCGCAGTTAAGGCAGGCTTCAATGGTTTCATCAGGCAATGGATTCCCTGTTTTGTCAATTGCATCTGCACCCATCAGGCAATAGGTAAATTCAAATTCATGCCCGAATCTTTCTGCAATGGATCTTAATACACGTACCGATTGCCGTGTAACTTCGGGGCCGATGCCATCACCTTCAATGATTACAAAGTTCTTTTTCATACAAGCTGGTAAGATTTTGAATTTTCAGAATGTTTTTTTGATTCAAAAATTTCTATATCGTTTTTGATGCTGATCAGGAAATCTATATCGTTGTAGCCGTTCAGCAGGCAGGTTTTCTTGTAAGCGCTGATATCAAAGGATTCTTCCTTACCTGTGCCGTCAATCCTGATTTTTTGATTTCCGAGATCGATAGTCAATTCAGAATCGGGGCCCTGTTGAAATATTTTTTGCAAAAAGGGTTCACTTACCTGAACAGGCAGCACTCCATTGTTCAGGGCATTGTTTTTAAAAATATCGGCAAAGAAGCTGGATACCACTGCATGAAAGCCATAATCCTTCAGTGCCCAGGCAGCATGTTCTCTTGAAGATCCGCATCCGAAATTTTTCTCTGCTACAAGAATTTCGCCGCTGTATGTGGAATTGTTTAATACAAAATCCTTTCTGGGTTTTGTTTCATCATTGTTTTCATACCTCCAGTCACGAAAAAGATTTTTTCCGAATCCCTCTTTGGTGGTGGCTTTTAAAAAGCGGGCGGGGATAATCTGGTCCGTATCCACATTTTCAATTTTGAGAGGAATAAAACGGCTTTTTATGATTTCTAATTTTTGCATTTGCGTTTGTTAAAGTGAAAAGTCAAAATGTAATAACCGGGGTCATTTTTTACTTTTGAAATTTTTAATTGAATAACTCTCTTACATCAGTCACCATACCCGTTATTGCAGCAGCAGCAGCGGTCAACGGGCTTGCCAATAATGTTCTTGCTCCGGCACCCTGCCTTCCTTCAAAATTCCTGTTGGAAGTGGAGATGCAATATTTCCCTGCCGGTATTTTGTCTTCATTCATCCCGAGGCAGGCAGAGCATCCTGACTGGCGCAACATGAACCCGGCATCTTCAAAAATTTTATCTATTCCTTCTTCCCTGGCCTGCATTTCCACCTGGTGGCTTCCGGGAACCACCCATACTTCTACACCCGCTGCTTTCTTTTTCCCTTTTACAAATGATGCAACCATGCGCAGGTCTTCAATACGTGAATTGGTGCAACTGCCGATAAAAACGTAATCCACTTTCTTTCCTTTGATGTTGCCCCCTGCTTCCAGTCCCATATAGCGGAGTGCTTTTTCAAAAGAAGCTCTTTCTTTGTCATCTATTTCACTGAAAGAGGGAATATGACCGGTAACAGGGATACCCATACCCGGATTGGTTCCGTAAGTAATCATCGGTTCAATTTCCGCTGCATTGATTTTTATTTCCCTGTCGAAAGTTGCATCGGCATCGCTGTATAAAGTTTTCCAGTAAGCAAGTTTCTTTTCCCATTCTTCTCCCTGGGGGGCAAATCTTCTTCCTTTAATATAATTGAATGTTGTTTCATCAGGAGCAATCATTCCTCCTCTTGCACCCATTTCTATACTCATGTTGCAAATAGTCATTCTCGCTTCTATGCTTAATGAACGGATGGCGGAACCTGCATACTCAACAAAATAGCCGGTAGCGCCACTTGCTGATATTTTTGAGATGATGTAAAGAATGATGTCCTTAGATACAACAGCATTGTTTAATTCGCCATTGATATTGATGCGCATCAGTTTCGGCTTACTTTGCAACAGGCATTGGGTAGTCATTACCATTTCTACTTCACTGGTTCCTATGCCAAATGCTATTGTGCCGAAAGCTCCGTGTGTGGAGGTGTGGCTGTCACCGCAAACAATGGTCATCCCCGGTTGTGTGATTCCCAGTTCAGGCCCAATCACGTGGACGATGCCCTGGTATGGGTGTCCGAGCCCGTACAGCTCAACACCATGTTCCGCACAATTCTTTTTCAGTGCTTCAACCTGCAGGCGGCTCAATTCTTCTTTGATCGGTAATTCCTGGTGCAGTGTCGGTACGTTATGATCCGCTGTGGCAACAGTTTGCCTGGGCCGGAATAATTTTATGCCTCTGTTGTTAAGCCCGGTGAAAGCCTGCGGACTGGTCACTTCATGAATGAAATGTTTGTCAATGTATAAAACAGAAGGACCTTCTTCTATTTGTTTTACTATATGATCTTCCCAGATCTTTTCGAATAATGTTTTACCCATATTCTGTTATGCGGTTACGGTCTTTTTCCGGTACTGTTGTGCCATGTCAGCCAGGTCAGCATCTTCTACTTCTTTTTTCTTGTCGGCTACAGCAAGAAAATTAATGTATAATTCATCTATATCATTTCTGTCAAAGCGGAAACCAAGCTTTTGAAAACGGTATGCCAATGCGCTTCGTCCGCTCCTGGCAGTGAGAACTATTTTCGAACTGTCTGCACCAACTTCTTCCGGGTTGATGATCTCGTAGGTAAGCGCATTTTTCAAAAATCCATCCTGGTGAATTCCTGATGAATGTGAAAAAGCATTGCTTCCAACGATAGCTTTATTCGGTTGCACCGGCATTCTCATTGTGTCAGATACCAGCCGGCTGATGGGATTGAGTTGTTCCGTTTTTATATCGGTATGGAAACCGAGATGTTTATGCTGCCGGATAATCATCACTACTTCTTCCAGCGAGGTATTACCGGCCCTTTCGCCCAATCCATTGATGGTACATTCAATTTGTCTTGCGCCCGCTATCACTCCGGTTATTGAATTAGCCGTTGCCAAACCAAGATCATTGTGGCAATGGCAGGAGATCACTGCTTTGTCAATATTCGGAACATTATTGACCAGGTAAGCGATCTTTTCACCATATTGATATGGCAGGCAATACCCGGTTGTATCGGGGATATTTACTACAGTAGCGCCTGCTTTGATCACTGCTTCGATCACGGCGGCGAGATAATCATTATCAGTACGCCCGGCATCTTCGGCATAAAATTCCACATCACCTGTGAAATTTCTTGCCCACTTCACACATTGAACAGCTCTTTGCAAAATTTCTTCACGGGTAGAGTTGAACTTTGATTTGATGTGATAGTCCGAAGTGCCGATACCGGTATGTATTCTTGGTCTTGCTGCATGCTTTAAAGCCTGTGCTGCCGTTTCAATATCTTTTTGAACGGCACGGCTTAACCCGCAGACGGTTGCTTTTTTTATATGTTTTGCAATCTGGCTTACCGACTCAAAATCACCGGGAGAAGAGATTGGGAAGCCCGCCTCAATAATATCCACTCCAAGCCCTTCCAGTTTTAAGGCAAGGTCCAGTTTTTCTTCAGTATTCAACTTGCAGCCGGGAACCTGTTCGCCATCCCTTAGTGTCGTGTCAAAAATGTAAACTTTGTCTTTGGACATAATTAATGATAAATTAGGCGAGATGAAAATGCAGGCTGCTTAATTTTGCGTTGCTTGCTTATAACCCAAAAAGATAAACAACCTGCACAGCTAAGTTACCGGCATGCCGGCGGGTGCTCAAAACAAAATACGGTTGGTTTTACACTGTGTAAAGAACTGTATATCCGCTGAAATGCTGTGCTGTAAAGGGTTTTAGACAAAAAGAATTACGATGGCCAACCGTTCCGCCGATATGCTGTTTCAGCTCGTAAAATCTCTGGAGAAGTCTGAAAAGAGAAATTTCAAACTTTTCGTGAGAAGGAATTCTTCGTCAGACAACCTGAAGACCATCCAGCTTTTTGATGCATTGGATAAAATGAGTGAGTATGATGAGAAATTCCTTTTGCAAAAACACAAGGGAATTCAAAAGAAACAGCTCTCGAATATTAAGGCCAGTTTATACCGCCAGATCCTGTCAAGCCTGAGGCTGATCCGTGATGAGGATAATATTGACATCCGCCTTCATGAGCAAATGGACTATGCCCGGATATTGTATAATAAAGGCCTGTATATGCAAAGCCTGAAACAACTGGAGCGTTTGAAAGAACTGGCAAGATCCCATCGCCAGCTTACATACATGCAGCAGGCTTTATTTTTTGAAAAGAAGATCGAAGCATTATACATCACGCATAGTATGCAGGACAGGGCCGATCAGCTTTCAGCAGAATCAGACGAAGTGACCAGGGAGCTTACTTCGGTAAACCGGTTATCCAACTTGTCGCTTTTGCTTTACGGGTGGTATATTAAACATGGCCATGCAAGAAATCAAAACGACCTGGACGAGATACGTTCGTTTTTTGAAAAGCACTTGCCGGGGGGTGTTTATAAAGCAGAAAGTTTTTATGAAAAATTATACCTCTACCAGAGCTATTGCTGGTATGCTTCCATCCGGAGGGATTTTCTGCAATATTACCGTTATTCAAAAAAATGGGTTGATCTTTTCGGGGAATATCCTGAAGTATTGCCAATAGAAACGGCAGCATATATTAAAGGCATGCAAAACCTGATGAATGCTCTTTTTTATTTATTGAGCCGGCAGAAACTGCACGAAGCTATTAAAACTTTTGAGCAGTTTGCGCATACGAAACTGGTCGAGCAGAATGAAAACAACCGTATCCTGACCTATGTGTTTTTATATACAGCACGGATCAATTTATATTTTTTAAAAGGCACATTTACAAAAGGATTAAGACTGGTTCCTTTCCTGGAAGACATGCTGAAGAAATATGGAATTTATCTCGATGAACACCGGGTGCTGGTATTTTATTACAAGATCGCATGTCTTTACTTTGGCAGCGGCAATAATGAAAAAGCAATTGAATATCTCAATAAAATTATCAATTTAAAAAGTGATTTATGGATAGACCTTCAGTGTTATGCCCGCCTGCTGCACCTGATCGCTCATTACGAATTGGGAAATTTTGATCTGCTGGAATACCTGACCAAATCCGTTTACCGGTATATGGCAAAAATGCAAAATCTCAGTAAGGTGGAAGAAGAGATGTTTGCATTTTTACGAAAATCATTTCATGTCGGCGCACATGCACTGAAACCTGAATTTGAAAAGCTGTTGGCTACGCTGAAAAAATATGAAGGCAATCCGCTCGAAAGCCGGGCATTTGCCTACCTGGATGTGATCTCCTGGCTGGAAAGCAAGATCAATAATGTGAATGTGCAGGATGTGATCGCTCAGCGGCTGATGCAATTTCAAAAAGCAGGGAGCAGGAAAAATTATGTAACCAGTAAAGAGCCTGATAAAAAAAAGTAAACTTATGCAACGTGTTTTAAAAATTCACCCGGAAGACAATGTGCTGGTGGCACTGAGAAATCTTTCCAAAGGAGAAAAAATCCCCTATAACGGTGATGAGTATGTATTGCAGGACAACGTTCCTGCCAAACATAAATTTTTTACGCACGAATTGAACCCGGGTGATAAGGTTATCATGTACGGTGTATTGGTGGGTAAAGCCCAGCACGCAGTACCTGCCGGCGGACTCATGACCACTGAAAACGTGAAACATGCTGCAGAACCTTATAGATACCGTCCTTCTCATTATGAATGGCATGCCCCGGATGTTTCAAAATTTACCGGGAGAACCTTCAAAGGATACCATCGGCGTGATGGAAGGGTGGGCACTGCTAATTACTGGTTATTCATGCCTACGGTATTTTGTGAAAACAGGAATCTTGATGTCATTCGGGAAGCGTTGCACAATGAATTAGGTTATGCTGTTACCGATAAATATAAGCAGAAAGCTCATCATCTTGTAGCATTATACAAAAGCGGCGGAGATATTTCTGCAATGGACCTGGAGATAAAAGAATCTTTCGTTAATACCAATAGAGTTTTCAAAAATGTTGATGGAATAAAATTTTTAAATCATACCGGAGGTTGCGGCGGCACCCGTCAGGATGCGGCTACATTGGGCAAATTACTGGCAGCCTATGCGGATCATCCGAATGTGGCAGGAGTGACGGTTTTAAGCCTTGGCTGCCAGCACCTGCAGGTTCAGGACTTTTTGGATGATCTGAAGCAGCGAAACCCAAACTTTGATAAACCGCTTTATGTTTTCGAACAACAGAAAACCCAAAGTGAAGAACAACTGATCACTGAGGCGATCCGGAAAACTTTTCTCGGATTGATTGAAGTGAATCAGCAGGAACGTAAGCCCGCATCTTTGGACAAACTGGTGATTGGTGTGAAGTGCGGTGGCAGTGATGGATTCAGCGGCATTTCTGCCAATCCTGCCGTTGGCTATTGTTCTGATCTGCTGGTGGCGCTTGGAGGAAAGATCTTACTGGCAGAATTTCCTGAATTATGCGGTGCCGAACAGCAGTTGATCGACCGCACAAAAGATGAAACTGCCGCAAAAAAATTCATACGACTGATGACTGAGTATAATGAGCAGGCACATAAAGTAGGTTCAGGATTTGAAATGAATCCCTCTCCGGGAAATATCAGGGATGGGTTGATCACTGATGCAATCAAAAGCAATGGAGCTGCCAAAAAAGGCGGCACATCACCGGTGGCCGATGTTTTGGATTATACGGAACCGGCTACAAAGCCCGGGTTGAGCCTGGTATGCACACCGGGAAATGATGTGGAAGCCACAACCGGCAAAGCAGCTTCGGGGGCAACGTTGATTTTGTTTACAACCGGGTTGGGAACGCCCACCGGAAATCCGGTTTGCCCGGTGATAAAAATTGCAACAAACACAGGATTGATGAAAAGAATGTCTGACATCATTGACATCAATGCAGGACCGGTTATTGACGGAGAAAAAACAATTGAACAGATGGGAGAAGAAATATTGGAATATTGTATCAAAGCGGCAAGTGGTGAAGTGATTCCCAAAGCAGTTCAACTAAACCAGGATGACTTTATTCCATGGAAAAGGGGAGTAAGCCTGTAGTCGGCAATAACAGCATTTTAGTATCTGATCTTCCGGAAATATTTTGATGGACGCTTCCATAAAATAACACAAGAATTTTTGCGTTTAGAATCAAGAAGGTTTATTGCTTAAATTTTTTCATGAAAATGATGGAAGAGTTGTCTGTGGTAAGCAAAGAATTTGTAGCCGAAGAACTACATGCATAATAGATATTTCCCATCAGTATAAAACGGACCGGCGATGTAATTTTACATCATAAAAAAACTACTATGAGCAAGATCACCATCCTGTTAGTTGACGACCATAAACTGGTCAGAGATTCATGGGCATTCATCCTTAACAGCGATCCACATTTTAAAGTGATTGCAGAAACCAGCGACGGCGAAGAAGCTGTTGATCTGGCCAGGGAGAAAAATCCGGATATTGTTTTGATGGACATCAATATGGCGCCCATCAACGGGTTTGAGGCAACCAAACTTATCCGAAAGCAGTCGCCTTCGTCACAAGTCATTGGAGTATCCATGCACAGCATGCCGGTTTATGCAAAAAAAATGATACAGTGCGGGGCGCTGGGTTATGTGACGAAAAATTCGTCAAAAGAAGAATTGATGGAAGCGATAATCGAAGTGAATAAGGGACATAAATATATCTGCAGCGAAGTAAAAGATATTATAGCCCAGCATGAACTGGAGGACAGCGGCCAGCCGGATATTAATACTTTATCCCGCAGGGAACTTGATATTGCCGAATTGATAAGAGATGGACTTTCATCACGTGAGATTGGATTAAAGCTGGACATTTCTTTAAAGACAGTGGAAGTACACAGGTATAATATTCTGAAAAAACTGCAATTGAAAAACACTGCTTCCCTGGTTAATTTTGTCAACGCACATGGGTTGTAAATGATAAATGCAGATTGTTAATAAGATTGATCCGGCCGTTGTTGACCCGCTTCTCACATTGTATAGGTTAAGATTTAAAAAAACAGATTTTTTTACTGCTTGCCGGTTAGGTTAAGAGAAATAATTTTGCATTGTAAAAAGAGATTATGCATCCAAGCCATCCTTTATGAAAAAAAGACAGTTGAGGCTCCTGCCTGCCATGCTTTTATTGCTGGGAACGTTTACCGTCATAAGCGTTTATATTGTCGCCAGGATCAGTAGTAAGGAAAAAAAGGCGACTTCAATTGCCAATGAAGGTATGCGCTATGTAAATCAAATGAGCCATTTGGAAAACGCAGTTCAGTACCATCTGGAATCATTGGGAGGTTATGTTCATGGAGGGGATAAAAATAATGTAAAGAAAGCATACGCTTCACTAGAGCTTAGCCTGCAGGTTTTTGATTCTGTAAAAAACAACTTAAAAAATGAACCCGGCCTGAAACAGGATCTGGATTCTTTGGAGTATTATTTAAATAAGAGGGATTCCCTTTCTGCTCAGATCATTTCTACGGGTAAAGAAAAAGGCCTTCAGGAAGCTATTGCAGCATTCAGCGGTGTACCCGTATATAAATATTTCAACGAAATATTTACTTCTGTTCGCCAGATGCAGTATAAAGTGATGCAGCAGGTCCAGCTGGATATCAATGCGAATGCAAAATCTATTGATCAGTTCAGGGCAGTTCTCAGCATACCGGTTTTTCTTGCATTTCTGATTGTTTTTTTGATCTTCCGCAGTTTCTTACTGAATTTCTCAGTAAGCAAACGGGTGGAAAGGCAGTTGAAAAATTACAATGACGAACTGCAGGAAAATGTTGCAAATAAAACTGCTGAGATCAGGCAAAGTGAAGAAAGATACCGGACACTGGTGGAACAGGCTTCAGATGCAATAGTCATCACTGATTTAGACGGGAACCTGCTTGACGTAAATGACAGCACCTGCAAAATGTCTGGGTATTCCAGGGAAGAATTGCTCAGATTAAATATAAGAGACCTGGTAATACAAGAAAGTGAGAACCAGGTACAGGATGCAATGGACCGGCTGGTTCAGGGAGAACAACTTTTAAATGAAAGAAAAGCCAGAAAGAAAGACGGAACGTATGTTTTTATTGAAAGCAATACCCGTTTGATCACTGATGGACGTGTATTGACTATCAACAGGGACATTACTGAAAGAAAAAAAACGGAAGAAGCTTTAAAGGCCAGCGAATTTAATAACAGGCTGGTGGTCGAAAATAAGATTCTGGGAGTGGGATGGTGTTCTCCCGAAGGAGTAGTGACAAATGCCAACAAGGCTTTGTGTGAAATGCTGGAGAGCTCTCCTGATGAAATAAAGGGAAAACATTTTATTGATTTTTCCCATCCGGATGATATACGGGAAGAATATGACATGCTGGATAAAATGGCCAGGGGTGAAATAAATAATTATGTGATTGAAAAGCGAGTCATGAAAAAATCGGGGATTTATTTCTGGGCAGAAGTGAATGTTACATGTTATCGTAAACCCGGAACAGGGGCTATTGATTTCTTTATTGCTCTTTTGCATGATATCCACCAGCAGAAAAAATTTGAAGAAGAATTGAAGGCCTCTGAAAAAAAATTAAGACAGGTATTGACCAGCTACGGAGACATGTTTTATGTGGTGGATAAACAAGGTAAGATCATTTTGATCAATGAACTTGCTAAGAACAGCCTTTCAGTTTTTTGGGGTAAGCCGGTGGACCTCGGCGGCTATTTGCCTGACCTGACACCAGAAACGAATAAAGAATTATTAAAAGAAAGGCTTCAGAAAGTTTTGAATGGCGAAACAATGGAATATGAATCACTGGTCAATCTGCCCGGGCATTCGGCATGGTACCTGGTGAATATGTTCCCGGTGAAAGATGATGAAGGGATCATTTATGGAGTTTATATTTATACAAGAGATATATCAGCCAGGAAAACAGCTGAAGAAAAGCTGCGCCAGTCTGTCAATCGTTTTGCAATGATCAGTCTTGCCGTTAATGATGCATTGTGGGAATGGGATCTTGAAACAGGAGAACTGTGGGCCAATGAGACGCATCAGAGATTATACGGATTGACCATGGAGGACCCGGTTCCGACTGAAGAAGTATGGCTGGAACATGTTCACCCCGATGAAAGGGCCGAAATGAAAAAGAAGCAGGTCGAATCATTGCAATCCGATAAAACTATTTTCACTTCCGAGTACAGGTTTAAACCAAAGGGCAGCAGTGAATATAAATATGTATATGACCGTACTTTCATCCTCAGGAATGATAAAGGAGAGCCTTTGAAAAAAATGGGAAGCATGGTGGATATTACAGAGAGGATAAGAATGGAAGAAGAGTTAAAAGAAGCTGAAACTAAATTCAGAACGCTGGTAGAGCAATCCCTGGTGGGTGTATATATTGTTCAGGACGGGGTTTATGCTTATGCAAATCCCTGCCTGGCAGAGATGATGGGCTATACTCAGTCAGAAATGATACGGACTTTTCCAGTGGATCATGTGGTTCATCCGGATCACCGGCAAATTGTAGCTGATAACATTCGCATTCGGATGGAGGGTAAAGTTGAAAGTGTCCATTACGAGATTAATGCAATGAAAAAGAATGGTGAAGTTTTCCCGATAGAGCTTTTCGGAACCCGGACCCTTTACCAGGGCAGGCCTGCAATCATTGGCACTTTACTGGATGTTTCGGTCAGGAAGAGAGCGGAAAATGAATTAAAGCGAAGTGAAGAACGCTACCGGACATTGGTGGAGCAGGCATCTGATTATATTATGATCACAGACCTGGATGGTAATTTTATTGATGTGAATCCCAGCTTGTGTAAGGCTTTGGGTTATGAAAGGGAAAAACTTTTGAAAATGGAGGCAAATGAAATTTTTGATCCATTGCAGGTAAAAGAAGAGCCGCTCCAGTTTGACCTGCTCGTAACCGGGATATCCATTATCCGGGAAAGGAAGATCCTCAGTAAAGAAGGAGAACTAATTGATGTGGAAATAAATAAAAAGATGCTCCCGGATGGGAGAGTGCTTTCTATTTCAAGGGATATTCGTGCAAGGAAAAAAGCAGAAGCTGAAATCAGGAAAGCCAAGGAATTATCGGATCATATTATTGACAGCTTACCGGGAGTCTTTTATCTTTTTGATGAAAACGGAATTTTTTTGAGATGGAATAAACGGTTTGAAATGATTACAGGATATACCGGAACTGAAGTTCTTAACATGCGTCCCTGGCAGTTTTTTGAAGGAGAGGAAGTGGAATATATTTCTGAGAGAATTAAAGGCGTGTTACAGAAAGGATACAATGAGGCGGAAGCGCATTTTGTTACCAAAGAAGGAAAAAAGATCCCGTTTTTTTTCAGTGCTGAAAGAATTCTTTATGAAGACAGGGTTTGCATCGTAGGGCATGGCCTTGATATATCCGAAAGGAAAAAAGCAGCAGAACAATTGGAAGAATCTTATGAAGCCATCAGGCGTTTGTCGGAGCATCTCCAGAATGTGCGGGAAGAAGAACGGGCACATATTGCACGGGAGATTCATGATGAACTGGGACAACAACTTACCGTTTTGAAAATGGATGTTTCCTGGCTCAATAAAAAACTGCAGCATACGGGAGAGGATATTGATCAAAAATTAGAAGATCTGCTCGGGTTGATTGACAGCACTGTCAAAACAGTTAGAAGAATATCTTCAGAACTCCGCCCGAGTTTGCTGGACGATATGGGTTTAGTGCCTGCCATGGAATGGCATTTGAAAGAATTTGAGAAAAGAGTTTTGGTGAAAACAAAGTTCAAATCATTTTCAGATGATATAAATTTGCCGAATACGGTCAAGACCGGCCTCTTCCGTATTTTCCAGGAATCCCTTACCAATGTTGCCCGTCATGCTGATGCTAAAAAAGTGGATGTAAATATTGAAAATGAAAATGGGAATATAGTACTTTGTATTAAAGATGACGGTAAAGGGATTGATTTGGAAAAAGCAAAAGCAAAAAAGACATTGGGTATCCTGGGAATGCAGGAACGGATATATATGATGGGCGGGAATTATGAAATCAAAAGCAATCCCGGTAAAGGAACAAAGATCATTGTATCGGTTCCCTATGCCGGATCAAATTAATCAATGCAGAACCTCCTTCTATGATCAGAATATTAATTGCAGATGATCATGCAATAGTACGTAAGGGATTAAAACAGATTTTGCTGGAAGAATATCCGACTTCCAAGATCGGCGAGGCGGGTGATGCGGAAGCATTGATAGCAGATATCCTGCATGAAGAATGGGATGTGGTGATCTGTGATATGAACATGCCCGGGCGCAGTGGCCTGGATGCACTCAGCCAGATCCGGCATACCAATCCCAGGCTTCCCGTTTTAATCCTGAGCATGTATCCCGAAGATCAATATGCCTTACGGGTATTGAAAGCAGGAGCTTCAGGATACCTGGCAAAAGAAACTGTACACGAGGAACTGATCAAAGCAATCAGAACGGTATTATCCGGCAGAAAATATATCACTTCTTCCATTGCCGAAAAACTGGTGGAATCGTTCAATGATGATTCAGGAAAAATGCCACATGAACTATTGTCAGACCGGGAGTTTGATGTATTTAAATTACTGGCTATCGGGAAATCAGTTTCTGAGATAGCAGAACAACTCTCTCTCAGCGCCACCACTATCAGTACCTACCGGTCAAGAATCATGGAGAAGATGAATATGAAGTCAAACGCAGAGCTGGCACGATATGCGCTGGAGAATAAGATCGTGTAAATTCATTTGGTAAAACGGTTATCATTCCGTTCAGATAACTTCCGGGAGATGTGAGGTATGAAGTTTTAACTAAGGGTAATTAATACCTAAAAGATATGGCTTACCCAAAAGGACGCCCTGCTGCCAGGAAATAAGTCCGGAATATTTTTTTAAAGTTGTAATATTTTTTCATTTAAGACTTCAGTGCTGCCCTGAAGGGTAATGTTTTTCTTTTTATGAGCCTATACCTGCTGTAGCATTCAGTCACGAAGCCTTGTGGCGTTTCAGCTACAAAAAAATAGTCATATAATGTACGTCATCTAACACTCTTGTACTATTCCCCGTTACCTGATCAAATTTTATTTTGGCATGAGAATAATTCTGATGAAAAAGGAAAAGCTGCTGATACTTATAGTGGACGACAATATTAATTTTGTCAAACGGATCGTCAGCATGATTGAAGACCTCGATAATATCGGGTATATCAATGTGGCGGCCGATTATGAGGAAGCGGTAAAACTCCTGGAAGAAATGCCGGATCTTGTTTTGCTGGATATAAACCTGCCCGGGAAAAGCGGTATCGAATTACTGCGCCGTATCAAGGAATCGGGAAGTGAAACCGAAGTGATCATGATCACCAATCATGCGGATGGATATTACAGGAAAGTGTGCAAAGATTTAGGAGCGGAATATTTTTTGGATAAGACAAATGATTTTGCAAAAGTGCCGGAAATCATCAGTAAAGTCCATCCTTATTAATTTTGTATTGATATTACAGAGATTGCTGATAATTTTGAGAAAGGAAAAATGATAGACAGAGGAATAATTTGAATATATGAAGATCAAGTGGTCAACGTTGAGAAAAATTATAGGAACTGCGGGGCCTGAACAGGTTTTTCTTTCATTGATTGATAATAACGGGAACATTCTTGGCGCAAATGCGAAGATGAGGAAGCTACTTCATCTCAGGGAGCCGGGTCAGCAACAATCAAATTTTTTCAAAGCCGTTCATCCTTCACAGGCTGACGCATTCAAAAATATGATCCGCCTGGTGGCCAGTGAAGGTGTACGGCAAAGCATGGATCTGCAATTACGGAACGGGACTGATCAGCCCATGAAATGGGAAGTAAACCGAATAGTAAAAGATACCGGTGATGACGGAAGATTTCTCTGTATAGGGTATAAGCTGAACGAGAGGGAGAGTACAGATGATCCTGTATCTTTTAGAGCAGCGAATTACCAGAAGATCTTTCAAAGCCTGAATGCCGGCATACTTTTAAATAATGCAAACGGTGAAATTATTACTGCCAATAAGAAAGCGTCTGAAATTTTCCGGACAACACAGGAACGCTTATGCCGGTTAAATAATATTGAAGACCTATGGAATACCGCCTGGAACATAACAACAGAAGAGGGCGCAAAGGTTTCCTACAATGATAACCCGGTCAGGAAAGCGCTCTGCACCGGAAAGGCTCAGGAATCCACTTTGGTTATAGTCATGAAAAACGGGGAGAAACGCTGGATTCATTTCGATTCACAACCCTTATTTAAGCCGGATGAAACAGTACCCTTTTCTGTTGTTTCCAATATCATTGATGTTACTAAAGAAAATAATTTCTTTGTTGAATTAAAGGAACTGGATACAATCCTTAAAGTCTTTATTGACAGGTCCCCGAATCATGCCTGGATAGTGGATGCGGATGAGAACCTCGTTTATGCAAGCGGTTCTTTTTATGACTATTTTGGCATTGATAAAAAAGAGATAGCCGGGAAAAAGATAAGGGAAATAATACCGGATGCCGTTGCTAACGCTCTTTATGAAAAACATGTACAGGTATTAAAAACGGGAGTGCCGGTAGAAACGGAGGAAAAAGTAAAACTGGCCGACGGTACAAAGCTCATCTTTCATGTTACTATTTTTCCTATCGAAAGCCCTTCGGGGAAAAAACTTGTTGGCGGCCACGCTGTCAATCTCGCTGATAAATATAAAATCGAAAAGCAACTGAGAGAAACAAATGACCGGTTATTGAATTACGGCAGGGCTGTTACTGATGCCATCTGGGATTGGGACATGCAGAAAGGCACAACGTTCCGGAATGATAATTTGATGAATATGATCGGATACCCGAACGAGGAAGCGAAAGGGATTTCCTGGTGGATCCGGCGTATTCATCCAGATGACAGGAATAGAGTCAGCGATAAGATCAAAGAGATTACAGAGCGTAATGAAAGCACCTGGGAAGACGAATATCGTTTCAAATGCGCCGACGGCTCTTATAAAAGTATCCGGGACCGGGGATTTGTAATTTATGAAAATGGTCTGCCTGTAAGAATGATCGGATCTTTGCAGGACATCACCGGCATAAAGCAACTCGAAGACCAGCTGACACAGGAAAAGTTACAGCGGCAGAAGGAGATTTCCGAATCTGTAATCCGGGCTCAGGAAAGAGAACGCAGAAGGATAGGCCAGGAACTACATGATAATGTAAACCAGGTACTCACTTCAGCAAAACTTTTTATTGAAATGCTGCATCCTCCCGGAAAAGAAGAGCAGGAGATCAGGGAGAGAAGTATTGAATATATCCTAACTGCAATCAATGAAATCAGGAAGTTATCCCGTGAACTATCTGTGCCTGAACTTCAGGATAAAAGCCTTATTGATGTTATTGGTAAGCTGGCAGATGATATTAATGCCTCGGGAAAAATAAAAATAAAATTTGTTCATGATGCTGAATGTGATCTGCTCAGCCCCGGGAAAAAGACCATTCTATTCCGTATCCTGCAGGAGCAGATAAAGAATATCATTAATTACAGTAAAGCAGAAGAAACGATCATCACGCTCGAATGTAAGAAAGACAAGGCACAGCTAACGATAAAAGATAATGGTATTGGCTTTGATGCTGCACATACCAGGTCTGGTGCAGGACTAGCAAATATTTATGACCGTGCCAACTTTTATAATGGATCGGTAGATCTGGTTACAGCGCCGGGCAAGGGATGTACTTTGACAGTGAAGATACCTGTTTCGTAACCGGATGATTTAGATTGGAAAATAAAGGAACGGAACCAACGGAGCAATTAAAGGTCAGCTAATTCAGGGGCTTATAAAATTAACCTCTGAAATGGCCGCTGCTGTACTGCGGGTTAGAAGGGCATCCGTACCTGTTGCGTGAAGAAAAGCAGGAGCTGAAAATAACCGCCAGCACAAGGATCATCAGGAGTGCAAAAACTTTGTTTCTCATTTTGGAATATTTGTTAGGTTAACGAAAAAGTCAGGTAATTATTTTGCAAATATACTATCTCTATAGAACTTAGTATTGTCTCTTAAGTTCAGGGATAGTTTCAGGTAAAAACAAACTATTATATTTGCTGCTCTGAATAATGAGAGGAAGAGCATAATCACAAATTCCTATGTTACAATTAACAAAGCCTATTGCTTTTATTGACCTGGAAACAACAGGCACAAACCTTGGTACTGACCGGATCGTTGAAATAGCTATTGTCAAGATCCTGCCAGATGGTACAAGAAGTATAAAAAGAAAGTTAATCAATCCTGAGATGCCGATCCCTGCCGGTGCCAGTGAAGTGCACGGCATCAGTGATGAAATGGTAAAGGATGCCCCGACGTTCAAACAGGTGGCAAATGAACTGAAACAGATGCTGGATGGTTGTGATATTGCGGGATATAACTCCAACCGGTTTGACATTCCCCTTCTGGTAGAAGAGTTTTTAAGAGTGCAGGTGGAATTTGATATGAAAGGAAGAAAGTTGATAGATGTGCAAAAGATCTTTCATCAGATGGAACAACGGACCCTGGGTGCTGCGTATAAATTTTACTGCAACAAAAAACTTGAAGATGCCCACAGTGCAGAAGCTGATGCCTCTGCAACACATGAAATATTGCTGGCGCAGTTGGAGCGCTACCCGGTCTTAGGCAACTCTGTTGATTCGGTGCTGAAAGCGATCGGTGATGAAACAATCGTTGATTTTGCACGCAGATTTATCCTGGAAAACGGGATAGAAGTATTCAACTTCGGTAAGCACAAGGGTCGTCCCGTAGCAGATGTGTTGAAAGCAGAACCACAGTATTACGACTGGATGATGAAAGGAGACTTTCCGCAGCACACAAAACAAAAACTTACTGAGATATTTACCCGCACCATGTTGAAAAAGTGATGAAAGGCACAAGAACCTTAATAAGTTTAACGTCGAATCTGTATTGATTTTTGTAAATTAGCAAGCTCCCTGCGGAGCTCTTTAGTGGAAAAATTAGTTGTTATACCAACATACAACGAAAAAGAGAATATCAGTGATATTCTTCATGCGATCTTTCACTTAAATGAAGGATTTCATGTTCTGGTCATTGATGATGCTTCCCCGGATGGCACTTCTGAAATTGTAAAAGATTTGCAAGTGAAATTTCCCGGCCAATTATTTATCGAAGAGCGAACGGGCAAACAGGGATTGGGCACTGCATATATTCATGGGTTTAAATGGGCCATCGAAAAAGATTATCAGTTTATTTTTGAAATGGATGCGGATTTTTCTCATGATCCTAAAGATTTGCCCCGGCTTTATCATGCCTGTAAAAACGAAGGAGCAGACCTGGCTATCGGTTCCCGTTATATCAAGGGAGGTGGTTTTATTAACTGGCCCCGCAACCGGATCCTTTTATCTAAAGGCGCCTCTTTTTATACAAGAATGATAACCTGGATGCCGGTAAAAGACCCCACGGCAGGATTCATTTGCTATAAAAAAGAAGTACTGGAAACAATCAACCTGGATGAAATACATTTTGTAGGATATGCTTTCCAGATAGAGATGAAATTTGCTGCATGGAAACTTCATTTTAAGATCAAAGAAGTGCCTATCTTATTCCAGGACCGAACACTCGGGGCATCTAAAATGAATAAAAGCATTGTAAAGGAAGGAATACTCGGTGTATTAAAGCTGCGCTGGCACAGTCTCTTCACTAATTACCGAAAAAGAGTGAAAAATTCCGGGAATGGAGCAATGCTTGCAGGCGGATCAGCAACTGCATCAGAAAAAACGCTGGCAGAAACAAAGTCATAAGCAACAGGATGTGGTGATCAGAAACAGTACTTATCATTCTTCTAAATCCTTTTTTTATACTGCAGGTGAGAATAAATCCTTGCTTGCAGGCTAAACCCTCCAACTTCATTCTATAACTTGCGCCTTCTTTCTTTTTCCTTAGTTTGCACACTTAATGAAAAAATCATTTATCCAGTTACATGTTGCTGTTTTTCTTGCGGGTTTTACAGGTCCTTTCGGCCGTTTGATCAATCTGAATGAAGGGTTGCTGGTGTGGTACAGGTTACTCATTACAGTCAGTACCATGTGGCTCTTATATTATTTTACAAAAAGGCTGCAGCCTGTTGGCTGGCGGGATATATTAAAATTATCTGCTGTCGGCCTGCTCTCGGCATTACATTGGGTATCGTTTTATGGCTCAATTAAGAATTCAAATGTTTCCGTTGCGTTGGTATGTTTTTCATCTGTAGGTTTTTTTACTGCCCTGTTTGAACCCGTGTTAGGAAAGAAAAGGATAAACAGGACGGAACTATTTCTTGGCCTGCTGACCATTGCCGGTATTTATATCATTTTTCATTTTGATCCGAAATATAAAACGGGAATCATGCTTGGTGTGCTCTGTGCTTTATTATTGTCATTTTCCATAATCTTACTCAGGGGTTTTATTCAAAGGATCAATCCTGAAACAGCTCTTACCTACCAGCTGAGCGGAGCTTTTATGTACCTGACCTTGCTGATGCCAGTTTACCTGCATTATTTTCCCACCGATTATCTGGTACCGGATCTGAGCGACTGGATCTGGCTGCTGATACTGGGATGGTTTTGCTCGGTGCTTGCCTTCCAGCTGACAGGATATTCACTAAAGAAACTCAGCGCTTTTACGGTAAATCTTAATTTTAATCTTGAACCCGTATATGGGATCATCATTGCTTTTATTTTATTTGGAGAGAACAAGGAATTGGGATGGTCTTTTTTTACCGGGTTGGCTTTAATCGCCTCTTCGCTGATTTTCCATGCCATATTGTTGATAAGACAAGAAAGGAGATTGAAATAATATGAAAACAGCAAACTACCACCAGCGGATCATTGATTATTATGAGGAAAGTGAAAATGCTTATAAAGATGCATGGGATCTGGGAAAAAGTTTTGCTATACACTTTGGGTACTGGGATGAATCAGTGCATTCATTCCGGCAATCACTTACAAAAATGAATGAAGTGATGGCAATAGCCGCACGGGTGAAGCCGGGTGAAAGAGTTTTGGATGCAGGCTGTGGTGTCGGGGGCAGCAGTATTTTCTTAGCCGGATGGGCCGGGTGCCGGGTGACCGGCATTACATTAAGTGAAAGGCAGAAAGAACAGGCAATTCAAAATGCGAATCTAAAAAAGGTCAACTCCCTGGTTGATTTCCGGGTGATGGATTATTGTGCTACTGATTTTCCGGATAAAAGTTTCGATGTTGTGTGGGGTTGCGAAAGCATTTGCTATGCTGAAGACAAAGTAAAATTTATTAAGGAAGCATATCGTTTGCTCAGGCCCGGCGGAAGGCTTGTTGTAGCAGATGGATTTGTCACAAAATTTGAAAATAATGATCATCCTGTCCTCCGCCAATGGCTGGATGGATGGCAGGTGAATTACCTGGAAACAATAGAACGGTTCTGCGTTTTTATGAAACAGGAAGGATTCTCCGATATCTTATTTAAAGATATTTCTACTTATACAGCCAGTTCTTCTGTCCGCCTGTACCGTTATTATTTTCTTGCTTCATTCTATGTTTGGTGGAAAAAGATCACTTCATCACGCCGTTTTTCAGATATACAAAAGAAAAATATCAAAGCATGTAAATTTCAATACATTGGGTTGAGTAAAAAATTGTGGCAATATGGATTAGTGGTGGGAGAAAAATAAAAGAGGTTTTACTTTTCCTCTTATCTTTAAAGCAAGCAAATTTTAGGTCAATGAGAAAAGTTTTCATTTTTCATTTTTTATTTTTCACTTTTATTCTATCGTCTGCACAAAAGAAGCCTCTTGATCATACCGTTTATGACGGATGGCAAAGCATTGCTGAAAAAATGATCAGCAATGACGGTAAATGGGTGGTGTACACTGTTTGCCCGCAAGCAGGGGACACTTCATTGGTGATCCGCTCTTCTGATGGTAATTACACGAAAGAAATGGAACATAGCAAAAATGCCCTGATCACAGAAGACAGCCGTTATGTTATTTTCAGGATACGCCCTTTGTATAAAGATTTGCGGGAGGCATGGATCAAAAAGAGTAAGCTTGCCGGCGGGCAGCTAAAGCCGGATGAGATGCCGAAAGATTCCCTCGGAATAATTGAATTGGGAAAAGATAATGTATGGAAAATTGCCCGAGTAAAAAATTATAAAACACCGGATAAAGCAGCAGGTTGGGTGGCTTATCAGATGGATAAAGTGAAAAATGACCCAAAAGAAAATGATAACGGAGGTGGCTCCGATTTAGTGTTGCGGCAAACAGCAACCGGTAAAGAAAAAATTTTCCCAAACATCAGTGAATATTATTTTGATAAAGCAGGCAGGAAATTATTACTGCTGACTGCAAAAGTTCCGAAAGATTCCTTAAGCAGGATTCTTGTATTGTTTTACGACCTCAGGTTAGGGGTGACGGACACTTTGAGCCGCGGAGGAAATGAATTCAGGAATTTCACAATGACGGATGATGGATCACAGGTAGCATATATTGCCGAAAGAGATGCCGCACCGAAAGCCTTGCAAAAGTTTTTTAAGCTCTGGTATTATAAAGAAGGGATGGACAGCGCTGTCATGGTCGTTGATAAAAATTCGGTTGGCATGACCTTAGGTACGACCGTAAGTGAATTCAGCCACCCCAACTTCAGTAAAAGCGGGAAAAGATTATTTTTCGGAACGGCGCCGATAGAATCCCCGAAAGACACTTCCCTTATTGAAATAGATCTTGTAAAAGTGGATATCTGGAATTACAAAGATGATTATTTACAGACAGTACAGACCAATCCCAACCGCTTGCGGAACGACCTGCAAAAAAATTACCTGGCGGTTTATGATATCCGGTCCGGCACAATTCGCCAGTTAGGAAATGAAAAACTACCGCAGGTCATTCAGACCAACGAGGGGGATGGCGATATTTTCGTTGGTATTACTGATTATGGAAAACGTATAGAAAGCCAGTGGCTCGGTGATACGAAAAAAGATATATATGCTATAAATGTAAATTCCGGTGAGAAAAAGGCAGTTAAAGAAAATCTGAGAGGAACTATCTATCCTTCTTCTACCGGAAGATTTATTATGTGGTATGACCGTTCCGCAAAAAATTATTTTGTATGGGATGCCCGCACGGATGATGCTGCCGGACGGGGAGCAGCAATAAAAAATATTACTGCTAAAATAAAAGTGCCCTTATGGGATGAAAATTTTAATAATCCTGATTATCCGCCTCCTTACGGGGTGATGGGCTGGAGTGATGGGGACTCATCCGTTTATGTGTATGACAAGTATGATGTGTGGAAGGTTGACCCATCCGGAAAATCAAATCCTGAGAATTTTTTTAAAAGTTATACAGGGCGAAAAGACAAAATAATCACAAGATATATACCGGTGAATCCGGATCAGAAGACGATAAAGGATGAAACGGGAATTTTAGTAAGGCAGGTCAATGACAGGGACAAGAGATCTTCCCTGAATGTATTTATTCCCAGGAATAATTCGTTTTATTTCAAGCCTGGTTTTGAAGACCGTTCATTTGGCCAGGTAATAAAAGCAAAGCAGTCGGGTGTTATTGTTTTTACAAAGGAGAGTTTTAAAGAATCCCCGGATCTGTATATAGAATCTGACACAGCTGCTTTTTCGGGCTTGCCTAACACCGGCAAAGCATCAGTATTGTTTTCAGACAAAAAACTTTCTTCACTCAATCCTCAGCAAAAAAACTACAACTGGGGTAGTGCAGAATTATTTCGCTGGAAAACTTTTAAGGGGAAGCCGGCTGTCGGTATCATATACAGGCCGGATAATTTTGATGCGAAGAAAAAGTATCCCATGATCTGTTATTTTTATGAAGAGCTTGATAATACATTAAACAATTACTATGCGCCGGCACCGATCAGAAGTGCAGTGAATATTCCTTTTTTTGTAAGCAGGGGCTATGTGATCTTTGTTCCAAGTATTAAATATGAGATAGGACACCCTGGAAAGAGTGCATACGACTACGTGGTAAGCGGTGCAAAAGCTATGGTAGCGAAGGGTTATATTGATTCAAAAAATATCGCAATACAAGGTCATAGCTGGGGCGGTTATCAGGTTGCTTACCTGGTAACTGCCACAAATATGTTCAAAGCAGCCTGGGCAGGAGCTCCTGTTGCAAACATGACGAGTGCATACGGGGGAATACGGTGGGAGAGCGGAGTGAGCCGCCAGTTTCAGTATGAGAAGTCTCAAAGCAGGATTGGAGGAAATTTATGGGATAAGTTTGATCTCTTTCTTGAAAATTCACCATTGTTTCATTTGAAAAGTGTGAACACACCATTAGTGATCATGGCGAATGACAATGACGGGGCAGTTCCCTGGTACCAGGGAATTGAATTGTTTACTGCCATGCGGAGGCTGGGAAAAAAAGTATGGATGTTTAACTATAATGGTGAAGCACACGGATTGGTTGAACGAAAAAACAGGCTCGATTACCAGATTAGAATGCAGCAATTTTTTGATTGGATATTAAAAGGAGATCCTCCTGCACGGTGGATAACGGATGGCGTTCCTGCAGTGAAAAAAGGGAAAGAATGGGGACTGGGAATTGAATAGAATCCGTGTTGATCGGTTTGGGATTGTTAGCGGGGCAAATTATGCAGCTGACTTGTTCCTGAGAGCATTAATGCAGCTTCGCAAACGGATATACTACGCAGCCTGTGCTGAGATATATTTTACCAGGCTTCTTTTTGCAATAGGCAACAGAGTTTCATCAACAGGAAAACTCAATCCTGTTTCGATGGAGTACACGGCAGGATTGGGCAGTTCGGTGCGCTTGCGTATCAGTTCTGTTTTGATCTGCTCGTAAGTGGTGGTGATGCTCCGGTGCCAGATATCGATAAACAATGTCTTGATACTCCTGAATTTTTCATCATGCCGTTCAAAGAATGAGAGCCGGTACTGGTACACACGGGTGATCTTGTTTTTGCCTTCACTTAAAAGAAAGTATCCTTCCTGCACATCAAGTGGTATGATGCCTACCGGTGTAATGTTGATTTTTTCTTCCACAAACTCATAGATCTCCGTTCCGTTGTTAATAGTGCTTTTGATTTTGTCTTCGGAAAAGTTGATTATGTCTTCCAGTTCTTTCATCAATTCATCATCATCAATCATCTGTTCGTACAGCATTTGAAGTTTTTGTAATTGAATGCCGTTCAATTTTTTCGGGAAATGCTCCTTCAGAAATTTTTTATTTTCCCTGAAGGCTATGATATTGTTGTAGTGAAAGATCACATCTGCCAGTTGCGGGTACAGTTTGTTTTCATTAAAGTAATGGTTCACTTCCTGCAGGTAGGCAAGCAGCGTGTATTTTTTTAATTCAAAATCTATATAACCTTCGGCAAACCAGGTTTCGGACAGTGACTTCATAGTTTTTACGGGTTTAGTATATTCTAATTTACAAAAAAGACGTAAGAATTAAAAGCTTGGTTTAAATTTAAGCTGTTAAAAGATTCATCATGAAGCATATTTTAATTTTTCTGCTGATATTGCTGACTTCTTGCAGCCATACTTATTACATCGTACGGCATGCAGAAAAAGCGGAAGTTCCCCCCGGAACTGCAAATAAAGATATTCCGCTATCAGGCCGGGGATTGAGCAGGGCACTGGCTTTGAGAGATTTATTGAAGCATAAAAACATTCACTATGTGTTCTCCACCGATTATAACAGAACCAGGGCTACAGTACAGCCGGTAGCAGATTATTTTCATTTGCCGGTTGAGCTTTATGGCCCGGCACCTGATGAGGCTTTTATTTCAAAGCTGAAAGCGATCCGGAAAAATGTTGTAATAGCAGGACACAGCAATACGGTTGATGATATTGTGGATATGATATGTGGAAAAAAACGGGTAGGAGGCGATCTTGACGAATCGGAATTTGATAATTTATTTATTGTAAAGAAAAGAGGTAAACGGTATATTTTCAAAAAGGAGCATTACGGGCCATCCCCACACTGAATTTACTGATTTCTGAAAATAAAAAAATACCGGGAAGTTTTAGAAATCCCTTTCTGCATTAAAGTTTTCTAATTCATTGGCAATTGATGTAAGAAAAGTGGCTCCAAGGCTTCCATCTATGATGCGGTGATCGTAACTCAATGACAGGTACATCATGTGGCGGATAGCGATGCTGTCGCCATGCGGGGTTTCCACCACAACAGGGCGTTTCTTTATGGCGCCAACTGCTAAAATTGCAACCTGGGGCTGATTGATGATCGGGGTTCCCATCAGGCTTCCGAAAGTTCCGACGTTGGTAAGTGTGAATGTGCCGCCCTGGGTATCATCCGGTTTCAGCCGGTTACTGCGTGCATTATCCGCTAAATTGTTCACCTGTTTGGCTAATCCCACCAGGTTCAGCTGATCAGCATTTTTGATTACGGGTACAATGAGATTTCCCGAAGGCATTGCCGTCGCCATTCCTATATTGATGTCTTTCTTCACAATGATTTTGTCACCGTCCACCGAACTGTTGATCAATGGAAATTTTTTAATGCATTTAACGATTGCCTCAATGAATAAAGGAGTATAAGTGATCTTGGTATTTTCTCTTTTCTCAAATTCTTTTTTCACCCGGTCACGCCACATAACCAGGTTCGTTACGTCAGCTTCAGTAAAACTTGTTACATGCGGGCTGGTATGCTTACTGCGCACCATGTGTTCAGCGATCAGCTTACGCATTCGGTCCATTTCAATGATCTCTGCATTCCCGCTATAGGTAGTCAAAGCAGTGGATTGCTGCTCCACTTTGGACATAGGGATCATCATTGTTTCTTCACGGCTCCCCATGCTGACGCTCAGTCCGGTATCTTTGTCCCGGCTATCCAACCTTATCGCTCCGGACTCCTGGCTTCTTAGTCTTCCACTTTTCTTATCACTTACATATTGCAGGATATCTTTTTTTGTTACTCTTCCTTCATTGCCGGTACCGGGGATATTCTCAAGTTCAGACATACTCACCCCCTCGCTTGCCGCAATGTTTAATACCAATGGAGAATAAAAACGATTGGTATTTCCGTTAGCAGCAACAGGCCGGGAACTTTCAGTCCTGCTATTTTTTGTTTCCTCCATTACATAAGTTGTTTCCCTGGCCTTCTCAATTGATTCCTGATTATTAAAAACCGGTGTTTGTGCAGTCTGATTCAACGGTTGTTCTGCATTCGTTTTGATCCTTGCGATTGCAGAACCTACGGGTACTACATCATTTACTTTATACAATATTTCTTCGATCACTCCGGCAGCAGTGCTGGGCACTTCTGTATCCACCTTATCCGTGGCAATTTCCAGAACGGTTTCATCCATTTTTACAGAATCACCGGGTTGTTTATGCCATTTCAGGATGGTAGCTTCCATAATGCTTTCGCCCATTTTCGGCATGATCAGGTCAACAGTAGCCATAAAAGAAATTCAGATTTTCGTTTTCAGATGTATAATCTGATTAAACAGGTCTCAAAGGTAAAGGTTTCTCCTAAACCTCTGTAGCGCCTGGTTAAATCATTTATCATTCAGAATAAACTTTCTGAGCATATCTAATGCGGACATTGCAGTTTGTTCAATGTTTCTTTCCCTTTCGAAACGGAAATTAAATTGTTTTGCTTCAGCCTTATACTTATTTCCGGCAGCGATCCAAACTGTGCCTACCGGTTTTTCTGCACTTCCGCCTTCCGGGCCCATGATCCCGGATGTAGCAACGGCATAGTCAACGTTGAGCTTCTCTATTGCTCCTTTCACCATTTGCAGAACAGTTTCTTCACTTACGGCACCTACCGACTGTAATGTCTCATGTTTCACTCCCAGTATATTTTCTTTTGCTTCGTTGGCATAGCTTACAATGCTGCCTTTATAGTATTGAGAGGAGCCGGGCACTGTTGTGATCAAATGTGCAATATATCCCCCGGTGCAGCTCTCGGCAGTTGCCAGCGTCTTATTTTTTTCATTCAGAATCCTGCCGATCACCACTTGCATGGGGATATCTTCTTCCGCTACTAAAATATCGCTGATCCGATCCTCCAGCTCTTTGATGTAGGGAACCAATTGTTTTTCCAGGTCTTCCTTTTTATCGCCTCTTGCGGTCAGCCTTAGCTTCACCATTCCATAAGCAGGGAGGTATGCAAGCCTGATATTTTCCGGCAGTGATGCTTCCCAGTCTTTTATCTGGTCTGCTATGAAGGATTCGCCTTTGCCTGCGGTAAAAAATGTTTTATGGACAATGGCAGGCAAGTCAAAATTTTGTTTCAATCTCGGTATCACTTCTTCTGAAATCAGGCCCATCATTTCGTATGGAACGCCGGGTAGTGAAATGAAAATTGGCCCGGATTCTCCCGGTCTTCCGGGTGATTGGGGTAAGCTTTCCGAAGGAGAAATATCAGGATTTATTAAAGACTGTTTCGGATCTAATTCAAACAGGATTTTACTGATAACCTGCTCAGCCTCATGAAGAACTTGTTCATTGGTAAAACGAATTATCCTGAACCCATGTTTTTTCAATCGGGATGCACTTTCTTCTTCAGTTATTTTGCCTCCTGGTAATTGGTGATGTAATTCGTCAATTTCAATTATTATTTGAGCAGTCAGGCAAGCGAAATCTGCCTTATAGCCTGCAATAATATATTGCCGGCGGAATTTGTAACCGGACAATTTATTGTTATGAAGAATACGCCACAATGAATTTTCAGCTTCTGTTGCTTCTTTTAGCTGATAGGCAAAAGGATCTGCTCCCGGGTAGGAATTTTTTTTTTCGTTGATACCGGATTCCCAATTCTCCCTGAGGGAGGCCGGGAAATTAAACCACATTCCCGGGGCTGTTCCTCTTTTATTAAAAAGAACATCACAAACGTCCGGCACTTCAGCTTGTTTTATGTTCATTTCCAGTAATGCACCGGGGCGGCGAAACACTTTTTCAAAAAGATGGTTTATATGTTTCAGCACCTGTTCATTTAAAACCAGTTTCCCGCCAAAATATTTGCACAATAAAGGCTTGGTGATATCATCAGCAGTCGGGCCCAGCCCTCCTGTAATAATAATGATCTCCGATTCCCGGCTCTCTTCATCAAGAGCATTCCAGATTTCATCCCAATCATCGCCAACTGCAACACGGTGCCTCACCCAAATTCCTATTTTATTAAGTTCCTGTGCTATGAATGCACTGTTGGTGTCAATGGTCTGGCCGATCAAAAGTTCATCGCCGATGGTGATAATAGAAGCATTAACAATCTGCATAGGCTACAAAGTTATGAGTTAACTAAATTTGACGGTTAAGTCCATAACTTAGTTGATATTTTTAAGCAGGGGGCATGCCCCCTGCTTAAAAAAGCTGGTTTGTAATTTTGATTTTATTTCCGATAAAACAAATACAAACCAATATGAACAAAGCTAAATC
>WBZR01000336.1_pt1 | contig 78099 bp, 75 predicted proteins | sample 5204231 | NCBI WGS metagenome assembly WBZR01 (sample SAMN12412403, study PRJNA552823) | activated sludge metagenome | isolation source: activated sludge from anammox sidestream of wastewater treatment plant... | place: USA: Virginia | collected 2017-08 | reverse complement strand
GCGAGTTCTTGTCCCGGAACTTCCTCTATATCCTCGACTACATCGCGGTGAACGGCCGCGCCCTGCTGAACACCGTGATCTTCTGCGGTCTGGCGATCCTGGGCCAGCTCGTCGTGAACCCGCTCGCGGCTTATGCGCTGTCTCGGTTTCCCATGCGCTCGACGGGCAGGGTGCTCCTCTTCTTGCTGGCGACGATGGCCTTTCCTGCCGAGGTCGCGATGATCCCGTCCTTCCTGCTTCTCAAGGACCTCGGTCTGCTGAACACGTTCGCCGCCCTCGTCTTGCCGACCCTGGCCAGCGGCTATAGCATCTTCCTGCTCAAGGGGTTCTTCGACTCTCAGCCTCGCGAGGTCTTCGATTCCGGCCAGGTGGACGGGGCCCCGGAGTGGGTCATGATGCTGCGGCTCGCACTCCCCTTGGCCAAGCCGGTCCTGGGCTATATGGCGCTCCTCGCCTTCATCGGAGCCTATGGCGCGTTCCTCTATGCGTTCCTGGTCTGCCAAGACTCGCGCATGTGGACGCTCATGGTGTTCGTCTACCAGCTTCAGCAGTCGGCGCCCAAGGCCGTCACCATGGCGGCGGTGACCGTGGCGGCCCTGCCCTCGGTCGTCGTGTTCCTCTTGGCCCAGCGAGTGATCATGCGGGGCATCGTCCTGCCCGACGAGCGCTAGGCGAGCAGGCTAGCGACGAACGTCGGGCCCGCGTACACGAACCCAGTGTACACCTGTACCAAGCTTGCACCAAGCCTCACCTTTTGGTGGAAATCGTCCCGCCCCATGACCCCGCCCGAGCCGATGAGGACCAGGCCGGTGCCCAATCTCGCGAGGGTTTCGAGTGCGGAGTCCGCCAGGGGCCGGAGCGGTGCTCCCGAGAGCCCGCCCTCCGGAACGCCCGAGCCAAGGCCAGGGCGTCCGAGCGTGGTGTTCGTCGCCACGATCCCCGTGAGGCCCAATTCGACCGCAACGTCGGCGATCTCTTCGAGAGCTGCGGGCTCAAGGTCCGGGGCGACCTTCACGAACAGGGGGGTCTCCGGCTTGGCCTCGCGCAAGGGCGAAAGGACGGCCCGCAAGGCTTCGGTCTGTTGGAGGTCGCGCAAGCCAGGCGTGTTGGGCGAGGAGACGTTCACCACCACATAGGAGGCGAAAGGCGCGAGCAGCCGAAAGCTGTACAGATAGTCGGACGGTGCGTCCTCCAGCGCGGTGACCTTGCTCTTGCCAAGGTTGACTCCGACCGGGATGGGACACGCGCTCCCTTCGAGCCGACGCGCAAGGGCGTCCGCCCCCTCGTTGTTGAAGCCCATCCGGTTCACGAGGGCGCCATGCTCCCTCAGGCGGAAGAGCCGTGGCCGAGGGTTTCCCACTTGTGCGTGGCGAGTGACCGTGCCGACCTCGACGAAGCCAAACCCGAGCCGGTGCCAGTGCCCGATCGCGACCCCGTTCTTGTCAAAGCCCGCCGCCAGCCCGATCGGGTTCCGGAACCGAACACCGAAGGACTCCACGGGACGCTCCGGCACCGTGACTGTCCCGAGCCATCCCCGCGAGACGGCCGCAAGCCCGATTTCGTGGGCAGTCTCCGGCGGCAGGGAGAGGAGCAACCGATGACCGAGGCTCACGTCCCCTTGTCGGGCTCGGCAGAGAGGTATACGAAGTCAGCAAGGCCCTTGCTCACCTCTCGGGCGCCGCTTCCGCTGATGCAAGCGACGTTGAGCACCCTCTCCCCGGTCTTGGCGGTGATTCGGCCATTGATCCCGACCCCGTACATCATATGCCCGATTCCCGCAACGACCACCATCACGCGCCTCGGGTTCTTCGACTTGGCCACCGCGTCCATCGCGCTCTGGGCCATGCCTGTGTCCCAGGTCACTTGGCCCCGATACATTCCGTCGAGCGCGGCTCCTGGCGGGTGCCCTTCCATCAAGGAGTCGAATACTTTGCGATGGTCGTTCCATCCGAGGTCGAGTCCAGGAACCCAGGCTCTTCGCTCGGGGGTCAGAGACTCCACGCCGGAACGCGAAACCTCGCGGACCCAATCCCTGGGCACGTTCAGTGCGTACATCGGGAGGCCGTGCTTCCGAACCGCCTCAAAGATCGGCCGGTAGAGCGCGTAGTCGAACCCCCACTGCGTCTTCCAAGAAGCCTTCTGGATGAACTCCACCTCGGTCCACTGACCGAGGGTCCAAGGTGCGAGGCTGTCCTGATTGTCCCGAGTGAACATCTCGAAACCGACGCTCACAAGCCGCCCTTCAGCGACCAGGGCCTCGATCATGTCGGCTTGCGCCCGATGGTGATAGGGGTTGTCGTGCGACTCGCCGACGAAGACGAACCGAAGCCCTTCCGCCGCCTTGGCTGCTTCCTGGGCAGAGGCCGGCGACCCGGACGCCGTTCGAGTCCATCCGGGCGCGACGGTGACGGTACCGGGTCGTCCGATCGGAAGAAGCAACGGATCGGCGAGGGCGAGAGCGGCGAGGAAGGTCATTCCTCGATTGTCCCCTACTGGGATCGGGGCACGGGTAGATTGAACCGGTGCGAACTGGGTTTCTGCTGGTCGTCGTGCTCCTCGGTCTGGCTGGCTGCAACCGGAAGGAGAAGAGCTTGGTCTACACGCCACCGGCGAACGAGAAGTACGGAGCCGACCCTTCCGACCCCGACCTGGCCCTCTATGAGCAGTTGAGGTCGGGCTCTGTGCAGATGGCGGCGGTCGCCCAAACCCTCTCCGAGGTTCGAGATACCGCGACGGGACTTCGGGGGAACTTGGGTGGCGACGCCGAGGAGGCGCTGAGCGATATCCTTTCTGTTCTCGACAGCGTCGGTGCGACCGTCACCGACCTTGCTGTGGATCCGCCGACACAGGCCCAGGTCTCGCGCGACTTCGCCGCTGCCGACGACCAGCGCAAGAAGGCGATCCAAGAGGGGAGCGACGCCTACGTCGAACTCAGCGAGGCGTACGGGATGTCGAAGAGCTTGGAGGAAGCCTATCCAGACTTCATCAAGCTCTCCGACCTGCTTGCGATCGCCCAAGGCGACCTGACCGAGGCGGTGCAGGCCTTTGGTGGCCAGATCGTTTCCGTCGGTGACTAGCCGTTTTTCGCGGCGAAGTCCGCCATGAACTGAGCGAGGGCGTGGCAACCTTCCAAGGGGAAGGCGTTGTAGACGCTGGCCCGGCACCCTCCGACGCTTCGGTGGCCCTTGAGCTCGTGCATCCGCTCCGCCTTGGCACTGGAGAGGAACTTGTCCGTCAAATCGTCGCTCGGGAGCCGGAACGGTATGTTCATGAGGCTTCGGTTCTTCGTGACCGCGTGGGGGGTGTAGAAGCCGCCGCTTCCATCAATGGCGTCGTAAAGCACCTTCGCTTTCTCCCGGTTCATTTTCTCGACGGCTCCCAGGCCCCCGAAAGCGGTCCAGTGTTTGCAGACCAGGCCGATGACATAGACGCTATAGCAGGGCGGGGTGTTGTACATCCAGCCGTTCTCGACCTGGACCTTGTAATCGAGCATGGGGGGCAGTCCCTCTGCGGCGCGTTCGAGCATGTCCTCGTGCAGGAGCACCAAGCACGCGCCGCTCGGTCCAAGGTTCTTCTGAGCACCGGCATAGAGCATCTCGTAGCGCGTAACGTCGAAGGGCCGGGAAGCGATGCAACTGGACATATCGCAGATCACCGTCCCGCTAACCTTGGGGTCTTCGAGATAGTCCACGCCCTGGATGGTCTCGTTCGTCGTGACATGGAGGTAGCTCGCTCCCGCCGTGCGGCTCAGCCCGCCCAAGTCCGGCGCCTCCGTGTACCCGCCCGCCTTGCCACTCCAGAGGAGGTTGGCGGCACCTTCGTACTTGGCCGTGGCGATCGCCTTTTCCCCCCATGACCCCGTCACGACATAGTCCGCGGTCTTGCCTCGGAGGAAGTTCATGGCGAGCATCGTGAACTGGAGGCTTGCCCCGCCCTGGAGGAAGAGCACCTTGTACTCGGGAGGAACCCCCATGAGGGTTCTTACCGACTCTTCTGCCTCTTCGGCGATCTTCAGGTACGCCTTGCCGCGGTGGCTCATCTCCATGACGCTCATCCCGTCGCCCCCATGGTTGAGCATCTCGTCTCGGGCCTGTTCGAGCACGGGAACGGGGATGCACCCCGGTCCGGCGGAGAAATTGTATTGGCGATCGTAGGGAAGGGCCATGTCGAGATTCTATCTCGCGATGGCTTCCCAGACTGGACACTCGCCTGGGGACCGGTCCTGTTGGGCCGAGAAGCGTTCCTCCCCGGCCCACGCGACGTCAGAACCGGTAGCCAAGCATGAAGGCTGGCGACTTCGTTCCGATGAGATAGGCCCCGGCGATCACGGGCCCGAACGACTTGGTGACGAACGGGTGGACGTCGTGTCCGTCCGCTTGGACGCCGAGCGCCCAGTCGTTCGCCAGCGATACCTTCGCGCCTCCCAGCAAGTGGGAGTGCGACTCGTTGGATCGAAACCCAATCCCTGCATAGACGTTCCAACTCACCCCTTCGAGGGCAAAGTCCTTCTCGAGCGTTGCCGCATATCCAGGGTTCCCGGTGCCGATGCCTTGCACTCCTGCGCTAAGGTTGAGGGCGGGCAATCGGTCGGTCTGTGGGATCGCGTTCACCGAGGCGAGGTACCGGACCGCGTTCTGCTTCCAAAGGTGGGCGAGCCCCAAGCTCACTCGGGGGTGGGGTCGGTACCAGACAAAGGTCTCCGCCGTGGTCTCGGTGGTGGGTGCGTAGACGGTGTTGATCGTCCACTTCGTGTTTGTAGCCGAACTGGCTCCATAACCGCCCGCGACTCACAGTGGACAGTGGGCTTGACCCGAGCCCTCCTGAGCGGCCGCTGGCGCCGCGAGCGACGCCAGCATGCCGATGGCCAGGAGTGCTCGGGCCTGCCGAGACAGGCCCGAGAAGGTCAAGCGGCTAGCCCCCGGACTCGCAGCAGCCCTGGTCGCAGCTGCCACACCCATCCTTGCAGCACGTGCTGCAATCCTCGCAGGAGCAGGACTTGCAGCAGCAACAGCAAGCAGGGCTCTCGAAGGAGTTGGAACTAGAGCCCGCGGAGAACGCGGGGACGGCGAAGAGGCTCGCGACAACGGCGAGCACGATGGTCTTGATCATTGTGTTTTCCTAGTGGTTTCCATGCCTGCGGATCGCAGGCGGTCGTAACGACGAATCGGTTTATCGTCGTCCGCTAGGTGGGGCGCGGGGGGCCCCAGGGTTGGCCGCAGGTTCCGCAGGGGCACGGGCCGGGCCGTCCCAGATCTTGGGTGCCTGGATCGGCTCGAGCCGTAGGCACGGCACCCACGGGATTTCGCTCTGAAGGAACGGTACGTCGGAGAGCCAACTTCCCGCCTTCGAGAAGGAAGCAATAGCCTCGGGCTGCTCGTGCTGCTCGCCCGAGTCCACGGCGCAACCGCAACAGTCCTTGTGATCGGTGCCAGGGGAGCAGCAACAGCTCGGCGCCGGTCTTTCACACGGGGTTGGGAGCAACAGGCCCTGCGCGAGGGAAGGCACGACGAGGAGCCCTGCCAAGAAGACACAGACACACCGGGCTTGGATCGATCTACACACGTCGTTGCACCCAGGATAACGTCTCAACGCTCCCGAGGGTTCCCGACGATACCCGCAAGCTCAGCCGCCCTGGCCCGAAGCGGGTCCGGCAGGCCTTGGCCCGCATTGGCTGCGAAGATCGCGGCTTCCGGCGTCCGATAGGCCTCGAGCACCTTCAGGGCGTCTTCGGCGGCCTTGGCGTCGTTCGTCGTAAGCCAAGTGCCGAAACCGTTCAAGCCACCTTGGGCTGAGAAGCCCTGCCTGGCGGAAATGGGAACGGCTCGAAGGAGCAGGTCCACCGCGGCGGATCGAACTTCGGCGGAAGGCGAGGCACCCAGCACTCGTGCCGCCGTGAGGGGCAGGTCCTTCTCATAGCTGCGTCCTTCCGGGCCTAGCATCCTCGCGTAGGCCTCGATGCTTTCCTTCACGCTGGATGCGAGGCCCTGGGGATCCATCCTCTCCACGTTTCTGACATACCACGCGAACTCCTCGTCCCCTGCCGCCGCGCCTCCCGCGACATGCGGCACCCAAACGCGGCGATAGTCGGGATGGCGAAGGTCGAGCGCGGTGTTCTGGGCGATTTCATACATGGCCCGCACATAGCTTGCTGCGGAGGGCCCTGGGATGAGGACCTTCTCAATCTCGGCCTTGTTCGCCTTGTCGGTTACGATCCACATCCGCACTTGGTCCGTGGGCCCCTTGATCCGGAGCCCCGCCGTGAATGTGGCGAGTTGGCGGACAACGGGATCGCGGGCGGCACCGACCTTGAACTTGTCCCCGATCCTAGGCTCCCGCCTCTTCATGTTGAGGCATAGTGTTCTTCCCTTCGCCTCGAATCGGGGCGCCGCGAGTTCCGAGGGGTCTCGGACGACGGGCACGGAGATGCTTGCCTTCATCCCTGCCATGACGGGAAGCACAATGCGCTGCACCACGCCGATGTCCTGGACGCGGTCGTCCTGTGAGACGAAGACCGTTCCCGGATGGATCACGAGAGTAAAGTCCTCGTCCGTGGAGTTCACCGCCGAAACAGTTGCCGAGACCATGTCCTCGCACTCGATTTGAAACTGGTTCTGAGCGAGGAACCCGGTGCTCACAGTCGGTGCACCGTCCTGCTCACCGAGGCAGACGCCAGTCTCGGCGACCTCACCTCGAACCCGCGTCCCCGAGGGCGGGAGGAAGCCGACCTTTCGGGTCTCCTCCTGGACGATCGAGCACGAACAGCGGATCGTGTTCGTCCCAGGTAGAGCCTGCCGATCCGGCACCAAGAGCTTGAACATGACGTCCTCTCCTTGCGGGCCCTGTACCTTGACCTGACGCCCGTCGGGTGCCGTGTCGAATCGGTAGATGCTCCACTTTGCCTTCACCTCATAGGCGTAACGTCGAAAGACCCTTCCTGTGGAAGAGCACGGATCACGGTTCCAGTGCCTTAGCTTCCACGTGTAGTCCATAGGCGGATAAGGACCCTCCTCGCCGAAGAACCCGAGGTCCCTTCCCACCGACCAATAGGCTACGTCTGCGATGTGAACTACTTCGTTGGCATGCCCGAATTGCTCCAGGCCCCGCCCCAAGTTCCCAGAACCGTCCTGGTTGGCGAAAGGGGCCTGTTGATCTACGATCGTGGATTCGATGATCCCCTCATGGCGTGCGGAGCAAGCGAGGTCGCACGAGTCGTCGCACTGGCTGTGCAAGACGTGCTTCTCACCCTGACATTCGTTGTCGCAGTACACAGCGATGCTGTCGTAGAGCACCGGCACCCCGAGAGAGATGGAAATGTCCACCTTCGCACTGCCTCCTCGCTCCAGTGCCCAAGACTGGTTGAGGATTCGAGGAAGATCCGGAAGGATCGGCGCGGGATCCTCGAAGTGGCACACGAGCGAGGCAGCGAGCAAGGCGCAAACCACCATAGAAATATTCTAACTGAAGGCAGGGCTGCTAGGAACAGAAGCTGAGTTCGTGTCCGTTCCCTCGCGCAGGGTGGTGAAGCGGTGCCTTCCTTGCCGGGACCGCCGGGGCCAAGGGTAAGGTCGTGGGATGAGTACGGGCTTGGTGGAGCGGCACTGTGGCGAGCCGAACCTGCTGGAGAAGGTCCTCGCCACCCTTCGCGAGGCCGGGCTCGACCCCGACCAGCTCACGGCCGAGGAGCTGTTCTCCCACGACCACTTCCACAGTCGAGGCACACTGGCCACCCAAGAGCTTTTCGACCTCGCCGGGTTCCAGGTGGGCCAGTCCGTCCTCGATATCGGCTCGGGGATCGGCGGCCCCGCACGCTTCCTCGCCAGCAAGGGCCTCAGAGTTACGGGCATTGACCTGACCCCGGAGTTTGTAGAGGTCGCTCGCGAGCTCACCCGGCGAACCATGCCGAACGCTGGGTTGGAGTTTGCGCTGGGCAGTGCGTTGACTAGCCCCTTCCCTGCCGGTAGCTTTGATGGCGCGTGGATGCAACACGTGACCATGAACATCGAGGACAAGCCAGGGCTCTTCCGAGAGGTCGGCCGGGTCGTCAAGCTTGGCGGGCGCCTCGCATTCCATGAGGTCGTTGCGGGCGATGCGGGCGAGCCGAACCTGCCTTTGCCGTGGGCGACCGATGCCGCGGCAAGCCACCTCGTCCGGAGGGCTGACTTCCGGGCCGCGATAGAACGGAATGGTTGGACGGTCCCCGAACTGCGGGACGAGACCGACAATACGCTTTCCTTTCTCGACGCAATGCTCGCCAAGGCGGGTTCGAAGCCGCTCACGGGGACAAGAATCCTGGCAGGTCCAGGTCATGCGGAGCGCTTCGCGAACTTCCGGCAGGCCCTGGCCGAGGATCGGTGCCGGATCGTGATGGCGGTGGCCGAGCGGACGCGCTAGGAGTCCTGCCGCACCATGAAACCCGAGTCGAAACCAAGGCGACTCGCTCCCGCAGTTCCTCGACCTCTTGGGACATGGGATGTCGAGCCGCAACGGCTTTGGACGTATGAGCGTATTCTCACGCGGAGCCGATGTCACCGATCCCCATAGTCCGGTTTGTAAGGTGGGCGATGCGCCGGGGACTCGACGTGAACAGCCCTCACATCGAGGCCCTCATTGATCGTGAGAGCGCCAAGATGATGGACGGCTATCATTATGCCCGGTGGATCGTGCCCTTGGTCGGCGCGGCCTTGGGCTTCGGGTTGTTCCTGCCTCTTGCCTTGACTTTTCACCCCGCGTTCTTGATCGGCACTGCTGCATTTGCGATCTTGGGAGTGGGGCTCGGGCTCACGTTCCATGTGCTTGCCCGGCGCATCTCTCCTGCCCAGCTCGCTCTGCGTCAGCGGTGCCTCAAGCTTGGGTACCGCATGTTGTCGTTCCGGTGCTTGTTCGGACATCAACCGGCCCTCTCCGTCGGTGCCTTCGAATTGCTGGAGGATGCTGCTCGCACCTATCTCGCCGCGTGCCCAGAGCCTTCGGAGCGGGAACACGCCGGCCCTGCCGCCGAGGCGGCGCGACGTACGCGCCAAGAGATGGAGAACGCCATGTCGCAGATGCTTGCGCTGGCTGAACCAGAAAGTCTGGACGCCCAGGAGGCGGAGGTCGCGAACGGTTGGGCGGTGCCGCTCTTGGAGGAGATGCGTGCAGCCGCGAGGGCGCTCGCTTCCCAGGCCCGCCGAAGTTCCTTGGCCGATTCGATCGTGACGCCCCGGTCATCGCAGGCAGACTTGGCAAGCGCGCGCTCCGAACTGGAGCAGTGGGAGGCCGCTGAGCACGAGATCGAGGAAGCGCGCGTGAACGACGGTGCTCACAGCTGACGCTCGGGAACAACTGCATCTGCGTTCACCGGAGACCGATCGAGCAGGGAAGCACGTCTCACTTGGCAGGAGGTGGGAGCTCACCTGGTCTTCCGGATGGCGAGGGCTTCCTTGAGATAGTTCCCGGTCCAGCTCGTTTTCGCCTTCGCCACGTCCTCTGGAGTGCCCGACGCGATAATCCTGCCACCTCCCGTCCCTCCCTCGGGCCCGAGGTCGAGCACCCAGTCCGCCGTCTTGATCACGTCCAGGTTGTGCTCGATGACCAGCACGGTGTTCCCTTGGTCAACCAAACGGTGAAGAACATGTAAGAGTTGTCGGACGTCCTCGAAATGGAGGCCAGTGGTCGGCTCGTCGAGGATATAGAACGTTCGTCCGGTGGAGCGCTTTGACAGCTCCTCGGCGAGCTTGACCCGTTGGGCCTCGCCACCCGAGAGCGTGGTTGCGGGTTGGCCCATGCGCACATAGCCGAGGCCGACGTCCACAAGGGTGGCGAGCTTGCGGTGGATGCGCGGCACCGGCGCGAAGAACTCGGCTGCCTCCTCGATGGGCATGTCCAACACGTCCCCGATGGACTTGCCCTTGTACTTCACCTCGAGCGTCTCGCGATTGTATCGCCTGCCTTGGCAGATCTCGCAGGGCACATAGACGTCCGGTAGAAAGACCATCTCGATCTTGATGATCCCGTCGCCCCTGCAGGTCTCGCACCGTCCCCCCTTGACGTTGAAGCTGAAGCGCCCTGGCTTGTACCCGCGTTGGCGTGCGTCCGGCGTCTTGGCGAAGAGGTCGCGCACCATGTCGAAAGTGCCGGTGTAGGTAGCGGGGTTGCTCCGGGGGGTCCTGCCGATCGGCGACTGGTCAATGTCAATCACCTTGTCCACCTGCTCGTGCCCTTCCAAGCGATCGTGCTCCTCCCACGACCCTCGCGTCCCGTGGAGCTCGTACATCAGGCGAGGGAAGAGCGTGTCTTGGATGAGCGTGGACTTGCCGCTCCCGCTCACGCCGGTCACACAGACGAACAGGCCGAGCGGTACGTGGAGATCCACGCCTCGGAGGTTGTTCCCGCGTGCGCCGTAGAGGCTGAGCCAGCCCTCAGACATGTAGACGGGAGGATACCATGTCGAGCGTGTTGCGGCAGGAGTGCGCACTCACTCGATGGCGTAGGTCACGTTCACCGTCAGTTCTACGGAGACCGAACCTGCGCTGAGCACCGCCTCCGGGCTCAAGGCAGGGGATCGCGGGCCGTCGAGGGCGGATTGGATGACCGCGTTTCGGCTGAAGTCCCAGCCATAGGGCACGGATTCGCTTACTCGGGTCGGCTTGCCCAGCTTCGCACCCAGGCTCTTGGCGAATTGGGCGGCTTTCCCCTTGGCGATCCGGCACGCCTCGTCTCTCGCTTTCGCCCTGAGTTCTTCCAATTCCTCGATGGTGTACTCCACTTCGTGTACGGTGGTCGCCCCCGCGTTCAGCGCGCCTTCCAGGACTTTGCCCGCGCTTGCGACGTCCTTCACCCGCACTTCGAAGGTGTTCTTGCAGGTCCAACTCGTGAGTTGGGTCTCCGGATTAACGGACGAGTGGAGTGCGAACTGGGTCGTCTGGATCTCGCTCGCACCCACTCCGGCGGTTTGCAGCGCTTGGAGGATCTTTCGGCTTGTGGCCTCCACCTTCGCCTTGGCGTCCAACGGCCTTCGTTCCGTGTAGGAGCAGCCGAGCCGAAGGATCACCAGGGTCGGGCTCGCCCTCACGGTAGCCGTGCCTTGAACGTGCAGCCCATCCCCGTCTATACCGCTGGCGGTTTTGACGACGATCGTCGGGCTCGGCTGGCATCCGAGCAAGGCAAGGGGGAGCAGGGCCACGAAGGAGGCTCTCGCCATGGCGATTGCAACGATGGCGCCAACTCTCTAGTTCCCGCCTACACTCAAGGTTTCTGGGTGAGGGGCAGGACGGTCGCGTCGTCGGCGACGTCCCGATCCTAGTCTTCGTTGGTTGGATGTCGCAAGGTTTCGAGATCGAGAGGCAGCGTAGTCATCTGGATGCTCCCGTCCGCCGCACGTGGCCACTCGTCCTCCGGGCGGTCCCAGCACAGCTCGACCCCGTTTTGGTCGGGGTCGCGCAGGTATAGGGCAAGGCTCACTCCGTGGTCGGCGGCACCCTCCAGTGCGATCCCCGCTGCCTCGACCCTCCGGAGCGCGTCGCCGAGCGACGCGATGTCGGGGTAGCGGATCGCGAAGTGATAGAGGCCAGTCGTGCCTGCGGGCGGCGGCGAACCACCGCGGCTCTCCCAAGTGTTGAGGCCGATATGGTGATGGTAGCCCCCGGCTGAGACGAACGCGGCGCCCCGCCCCATGAGCTGGACGAGTTCGAAACCGAGCACGTCGCAATAGAACTTCAGCGACCTTTGTAGATCGGCGACCCGCAGATGGACGTGCCCGATGCCCACGCCCGCGGAGATCGGTTTTATGACGACGCCTTCCCGGAAGCCTTGACACGGGCTCGCGCCTTGGGTGCCGAGCCGTTCTTTTTGTGCGACGTCGCTGCTGGGTGAGGACCGCGTGGCTGCCTCCGCTGGCAGGGGACTTGGATCTGCTCCGTGCCGTTCAGGTAGTTCGAGGTCGGCGAGCTTTTGGCAAGGAACGTCTGCAGCGGCCCCTCGTTCACGACATACCCGCCGTGCTCGCCGCCGCCCGGCCCGAGGTCAATGAGCCAGTCCGCCGCCCGCATCGTCTCCTCGTCGTGCTCGACCACGATGACCGTGTTGCCGAGGTTTCGGAGGCGCAGAAGCGTCTGGATCAACCGGGCGTTGTCCCTCTGGTGCAGCCCGATCGAAGGTTCGTCGAGGATATAGAGGCAGCCCATGAGCCCGCTCCCGATTTGTGTGGCGAGCCGGATGCGTTGCGCCTCTCCCCCTGCCAGGGTGTTCGCGGCCCGGTCGAGGGTGAGATAGACAAGGCCGACGTCCACCAGGAACCGTAGCCTTTCCTGCACTTCCTTGACCGCCCTTTCACCGATTTTTCTCTGCCTGGCGTCGAGCCTCTCCGGCAGTTCCGCAAAGTAGTCGTTCGCATCACCGACCGTGAGCTCGGCCAAGTCCGAGATCGAGCACTGCTCGCCGCGGGCTCCGGGAAGCGTGACGCTCAAGCTCTCTGGTTTTAGGCGCTTCCCGTGACAGGTTCCGCAGGGCTTCGTGCTTCGATATTGGTTGAGGTCGGCGCGGACCCACTCGCTCTCCGTGCTCGCGTACTTCTTCTGGAGCACTTCGAGAACACCGTTCCACTGCGTCTTGAAGGTGCGGGACGTCTTCCCGTACTCGACTTTGACCTCGACGCGGTCGGGAAGCCCGTTCCAAACCGACGCCATTTGCTCCTCTGTGAGTTCGGCCACGGGCAGTGAGGCGTCGAATCCGCACGCGCTCCCAACACCGTCCAAGACATCGGGCCACCACTCCTTGGTCTCGCCGGACTTGTAGACGAAGGGCCGGATCGCGCCGTCGCGCAAGGGCAGGGTAGGGTCGGTGATGATCTTTGCGGGGTCGAACTCGGTCTTTGTGCCGAGGCCCGTGCAATCGGGGCATGCGCCATATGGCGAGTTGAAGCTGAAAAGTCGCGGCTCGGGCTCCGGCATCGAAAAGCCGCACTCGGCGCAAGCGTAGTGCTCACTGAAGCTCTGCTCGTGCTCCGTGCCCTCGGGCTCGGACCAAAAGAGGCTCACCATGCCCTTGCCCATCTTGAGAGCAGTCTCGACCGATTCCGCGACGCGGCGCTCGAGCCCAGGCTTGGTCACGATGCGGTCCACGACCACCTCGATGGTGTGCTGTTCATAGCGCGCCATCGGGATGTCGTCCGTGACCTCGTACATGGTCCCGTCCACGCGCACGCGCACGAAGCCCGCCTGTTGCACCTCCTTCAGCTCCTTTTGATAGGTGCCTTTGCGACCGCGAACGATCGGCGCAAGGATCTGAAGCCGAGAACCCTCGGGCAAAGCGGAGACCGCGTCCACGATGGTGTCGGTGGTCTGGCGCGCGATGGGCCCATGCCCGTTCGGGCAGTGGGGCACCCCCGCGCGAGCGAAGAGGACGCGCAAGTAGTCGTAGATCTCGGTGACGGTGCCGACCGTAGAGCGCGGGTTGCGGCTCGCGCTCTTCTGGTCAATGGAGATGGCGGGCGATAGGCCGTCAATGTGATCCACGTCCGGCTTGTTCATTTGGCCGAGGAACTGGCGGGCGTAGGCGCTCAGGCTCTCGACGTAGCGCCGTTGGCCTTCGGCGTAGATCGTGTCGAAGGCGAGGCTGCTCTTGCCGCTCCCGCTGACCCCGGTGACGACCACGAGCTTGTCGCGAGGGATCTCGACAGTGACGTTGCGCAGGTTGTTCTCCCGCGCGCCCACCACCACGATCTTGTCCTGAGACATCCGAGTGGATCGTACCTCCTTGCCCCACGAAAATGGTAGGCCTGCGTCTACCAGTGTTCGCCAGCGGCTTGCGACCGGGCGTTGCAAGAAACCGGATACACTCAGGGCATGCAGCGCATCGTCTTTTTGATCTTGGCTCTGGCCTTCGCTCTGGGTTGTAGCTCCGAGCCGACGGCCGTACCTATCGAAAAGGACCAACCTTCTACCGAGAAGGCCCAGACCTCGGTGGTCGAGCCCGGCGGGGGCTCCGGGATCGCCCCGATGACCAGCGGTGCAGCCGGTGCCGCATCCCCTGTGAGCGGGGCCGAGAGTGTCCAGGGCTCAGGGAGCGGTGTGGGCCAAGCTGCCAAGGACAGGGCTCGGGACGTGGCCTCGGGGGCCGGGTCTAGCTCACTCGGCGCGGAAACTGGGGACGAGTGAGGGGGAATGGGGCGGCTGATGGGTCTCGAACCCACGACCTCCTGAGCCACAGTCAGGCGCTCTAACCCCTGAGCTACAACCGCCGTACCAGCCGCATTATGACGCTTGGAGCGACGGGTCCGGGCCACAATACGAACGATGGTGGATCAGCCGGGCGTCGCCGGGTGCGACGAGGCGGGGCGCGGGCCCTTGGCTGGGCCCGTCGTTTGTGCCGCGGTCGTGTTGCCGGAGCGGCACGATATCCTTGGTTTGGCGGACAGCAAGGCCCTGTCCCCCCAAACCCGCGAGAATCTCTTTGAGATCGTCCTGGAACGTTCCGAGCACTGCGTCGTAACCGTCTCTGCGGCCGAGATAGACTCGTCCAACATCCTGCGTGCCTCGCTCCAAGGAATGGCTCAGGCCGTCGCCGGGCTCCCGGGCGTGCCCAGCATGGCGGTCGTGGACGGCAACCAAGTTCCCCCAGGGATGCCGTGCCCGTGCGAGGCTTGGGTCAAGGGGGACGCGAGGCACGCCGCGGTCGCGGCCGCCTCGATACTTGCGAAGGTTACCCGTGACCGCATCATGCGCGAGCTCGCTCGGGAGTACCCGGCCTACGGCTTCGAGCGCAACTTCGGGTACCCGACTCCTGACCATTTGGTGGCTTTGCGCCTCCACGGGCCGTGCCCTGTCCACCGAGCGAGCTTCGGCCCCGTGCGCGACTCCTTGAACCAACCGACTCTCTTCCACAGCTGATGTCGGGCACGGGCGACCAATTTGAGGATCGGGCGGCAGAAATGCTCCTCGCCAAGGGATACACGCTCCTTACGCGCCGGTTCCGTAGCAGCGGGGGCGAGATAGACATCATCGCCCTGGATGGGCAAACCCTCGTCTTCGTCGAGGTCAAGTATCGGAAATCGGGCCATCCGGAGAACGCGGTAGGCTCGACGAAGATCGCCCGATGCGCCGCCGCTGCCGAGGCCTACCTGCGGAAAACGGGGGAGCACCGTCGGCCCACTCGCTTCGACCTCGTCGCGATCACCGAGGACGAGGTCCGGCACTACCAGGGAGCGTTCCGGGCACCTTGAGATCGGGATCAAGCTCGGTTGCCTCGCCGATCGGGAGTGTGGCGACGGGGTTGCCGTAGAAGAGGATCGCGTGCGGGATGGGTCTGGAGCCGTGGCTCGCGTTCCGGTGGCCCCAAGCGAGGATCTCCGACTGATAGACGAGCGAGGTCGAGAACCCACTGTCTAAGAGGACGGCGAACCGTGCGCCCGCGGCGGCTGCGGCCTTGGCGAGTCGGGCCGAGTCGGCGCCGTTCTCGGAGGCTCCAGCGATGGGGCGACCGTCGTTCGTAATGCCGAAGAACACCCTCTTCCGAGGATCCATCGCGTCGCTGGAGGCGGCCCGCATGATCTCGTCCCGCTCCAAGGCACGGCCCTCGAAGACGAGCCACGCACCCGCGACGAAGACGTTCTTCGGGTCTGGCAGGAGCCTTCCGATGCTGTCGCTGTCGTTGGCCCCGACCGGTGAGAAGGGTGTGAAGACGATCTTCTTGTCGTTCCACGCCACGAGGGGCCGGTTCGCGATCCGGGCGGTGCGTTCCGTTTCCAAGTCCGGGATGAGATAGCTCGAGTTCTGGGTGAGGCACGGGCCGATCATCGTGTTGTCCGTGGAAGCGACCGCCGCCATGGAGAAGAACCCGCCGTTCACCCCGCCTGCGGCCCCTTCCTCGGCCACGAGTTCGGAGACTTGGCGGCGGCCGTTCACGAGCACGGTCCCGGCTTTCCCACCCACCAGGGTGACCAGGGTCGTTCGGCCGATCTTGAACCGTCGGCAGTCCACGTCAGACTCCGACCAGGCGGCCTCCGCGAACCGAACCGGGGGCAGGGCATCCATGTCCTCGAAGCCCTTACGGAGCGATCTGGGAGCATAGCGGTTCACCTGGAGGATGCCGGGCGAGGCACCGGCGAGGCCGGACGCCATGGTCACCGCCAACCGATAGCCTGCGTTCTGCGCTTGGAACCGGACGGCGGTGTCGTTGTTACCGGTGGGCCAACTCAACCACTCGACCTTGTGACCGAGCATGGACTCCAACTTGGACTTGGAATCCAAGAGCTCGTGCTGCTGCTCGTCATAACTGAGGGCACCGATGTCCTCCGGGTGAGTGACGGTATGGGAGCCGATCTCGACCAAGCCCGAGGAATCGAGCAGTTTGAGGGTCTCCTCGGTCATCTTCGGCTTGCTGCCTTGTGTGCCGATGAACCCGGTGTGTACGAAGACGGTGAAGGGTGCCTTGCGCTCGCTCAACAAGGGGAAGGCGTTGTCGTACACGCCTTGATAGGAGTCGTCGAAAGTCAGGACGACCGCTTTGTCGGGTAGGGGCTTACCCTGCGTCAGTGCTTCGTAGAGCTGCCGCAAGGAGACGATCGTGCCGCCCTGCTCCTCGATCTCGTCGAGGTCTTCCTCCAGCTGCTGGGTCGTGACGTCGAACCAGACGTCCTTGGAGCGCCGATCCGCGACCACGTCGTGGTACATGACAATCATCGCGCGCAAAGTCGAGGCTTGGGGAACGATTTCCTGGAAGCCCGCCTCGGTCGGAGTGGCGGCGGGGGTTGGCGGAGCAAAGGGGATCGTGATCCTACCGGTCGCGCCGCACCCCCCGCCCAAAGTGACAGCGAGGATCCCAAGAACGATGGCAGTCGAGACAGGCAGGTGCATGAAAGAGGTCTCCTGACACTATACGCGCCGAGGGAAGGGTGGGAACGCGTTCCCGACCGAGAGAGGGACCCTCGCAAACGGCGGACGGCCTGCCAGCTCTCGCCGGCAGGCCGTCGCAACCTGTCGAAAGGACGTTGGGCTAGTTGCCTTGGCCCTTGTTCGCGTCCTGGCCTTGGGAGTTCGAGGCTCCGGCTTGGCCGTTGCCGATGTTCTCGGGCATGAGTGAGCCGCCCTTGGGCCGCGCCGCATCGTCCCGCGTCCCTTCGCCGACCTCGACCGCCGTCAGGAAGAACACGATCTCGGTCCTGATCCTGAGGTTGTCCGTGCGTCGGAAGAGCTGGCCGATGATCGGCAGGTCCATCAGGAGCGGGATTCCGCTCACCTGCTTGCGGTCGTTGTCCTGGATCAGGCCACCGATCGCGATGGTCTCGCCGCTCTGCATGTTCACGAACATGTTGGTCGTGCGGTCGCTCGTCTGCGGAAGCTGTCCACCGCCCGGGACCGGGAGGAACCCGGTGAGGAGGCTGAAGTTCTGCATGACGTCCAGGGCGACGTTCCCACCGGCGCCGATGCGGGCCCGGATGTCGAACTTCGCACCGACCTGGATCTCGTCCGTGATGACGGTGGTCCCGTTCTGGCTCGTGTTGATGGACTTGATGTACCGGACGGTGTCACCGACGAACAGGTTGGCCTGGCGTCCGTCCGAGACGAGCGCGTTGGGCCGTGCGATGAGCTTCCGATCCCCCGCGACCTTGTCAATCTGAGCGAGGATGTTGGTCGCATCGCCGCCCTTGAGATTGAACTGGCCCGAGACCGTGCCAGGAGTGACGCTCGTGCCACCGGCTCCTTGGTTGCTCCGGAGCCGGACGATGCCGCCCGAACTCAGGATGGACCAATCAATACCCAGCTTCAGCGCGTCCTCCTTGCTCATCTCGACGACCCGAATCTCGAGCGCGACCTGGCGCGGAGCGATGTCCACCATCGCGAGGTACTGGCGTGCCTCGCTGATCTGCTGGCGCGTGCCATGCAGCATGAGCCTCATGGGCTCGCGGCCGATGTCGCGCTTGATCTTGGCGGTCTTGTTGGTCGGGGCCGAACGGTTCTCACCGTCGGTCGGAGTTTCTTCCTTCTCGCCTTCGTCCTCGCCCTTGATTCCGGGTGTGACCGGGTCGGGGAGCACGGTGACCCAAAGGCCCTTGACTCGGCTCTTCAGGTCAAACTCGGCCACGATGGGCTCGAGGAAGTGCAGGTCAACGACCTCGTAGACCTTCTCTTGGGTCGAGAAGTCCTCCGAGTAGGTGATGCCCGAGGCGAAGCACAGCTCGCGGTCAAGCTGGCGTGCGAACCGCTCCAAGGTGCCGAGCTCGGCCGAGGGGCCGATCATCAGCAAGACCTTGGTCGGCTGCTCGCCCTCCGAGAGTTCCTTGATGGCGCTCTCGGTGATGGAGTACTCGCCTGATCGCGGGTGCTCGGAAAGGAGCTTCTCCAGCATGGATTGGATCCTGGTCGTCTGTCCGCTGAGGATCGGCACGACGCTCGTACCGAGGTCCTGTGTGCGGCTCAAGGAGTAGGAGGCGGCGATGCGGTTGTCAATCGTTCGGACATAGCCCTCGATGTCATCGAGGCGGTCCGGGTCACCGACCAGCATCACGTAGTAGGCGCGAGATTTGCTCGTTGCCGGCTTGTCTGCCGCAGCGCCTGAGGCCTGAGGGGTCGCTTCGCCGGTCTGAGGGGCGTTGCCCTGTGGGGCGGGAGCCGTCTCAGGCTGGGTCGGCGCGTTCGCATCGGGCACGATGAGGTCGTAGTAGCCCTCGGGGCCGTCTTGCGGGTGTGCGGCGAAGGTCGCGGACTTGATCTCTTGCCCGGCACCACTGGAGATGTTCACGACGCGGGTCTGGAACCCGTTCGAGGAACGCTCCATGATGCTCCGCATCGAGGCGGAGAACGAGGCAGACGGCGTCACGACGAAGGTGTTCGCGATCCTGCCGTAGCGGGTGCCGGTCATCGCTGTGATGAAGGAGAGGGCGTCGTCCACCGAGACCTGGTTCAACGCCATCGAGAGTTTGACCGGCTTGTCGGCCGGGCTGACCTCAGGGGCGGCGATCACGTTCACCCCAGCCTGGAGCGAGAGCGCCCGGAGGATTTGAACGATGTCCGTATTGGAAAACTCGAGCGAGACGAGCCTGCCGTCGGTCTTGATGATCGGTGTGTTGGCGACGGCAAGCGGCGCCACGGGGGTCAGGACCTGGTTCGAGGACTCGAATCCAGGAGGCAGCGTGGGCACGCTCGGGATCGTGGTCTTGGTGCTGGTCGGTTGGACGGGCTTCGTGCTCTCTGCGATCTGGCGGATCGCGAGGTCCATCGCGGCCAGGTCGTCCCCGTTCTCCATCTTGGTGGGCTTGATCGGAGCTGCAGTCGCCTGCTCGAACTCGATCGCCCACGTGCCATTGATCTCCACGATTTTTGGCTTGCAAGACGGCACCTTGGTCATATGGACGTGGACCGTGGGCGGGTTCTTGGTCATGACGCCCCATTTGAGGTCCTTGACCCCGAAGCGGCCGATAGTGACCTTGCCGGGCTTGCCCGAGAAGGTTCCCGAGAACGCGACGTTCCACGCGGTTCCGTCCGAGTTGTGGTTGACCTTGGGCTCATGGAGCCCCCGGCCCTCGATGATGATTCGCAGGCTGTTTCCGGCCTGGATGTGCTTTACGGTCGTCAACTTGGCCTGTGCCCAGGCGGTAGCCGCCACGGCGGCCAGGAAGCCGACCATCAGTGTGCGTTTCATGATGTTACTGTCCCTCCGACACGGTGTATGTCTTCTGTTTTCCTTTGTGCTGAATCGTTACGCGGCCCTTCGAGACGCTGACGACCTTCGAGTCGCCGTCAATCGAGACGCCGGCAGGTACGAGGCGTTGGTTGCCGTTGTCGTCTTCGAGGACGACCACGGACTTCGCGCCCACTACGACGCCCTTGACCCGATAGCCGAACTCCGACGGCTGCCGGATCGGTGCGCCTGGCGAGACTCCGACCCCGCCGACGGGTCCGGCCAGGTTTCCAGGAACCGGATCCAGAGGCGGCATCTGTGGAGTGCGTCGCACGGTGGGGGACGGGATGTTCCCGGCTACCCCAGCGGGGTTCGTAGTGGGCGGGGTCGCGACTTCCACCGCCTGCATCGGGCCCGTCTGTTCGAACGGGTCCCTGGGTTGCAACGGGCCGGTCACGAGAGCCATGAGCTGCTCGGCCCGTTCATCGTTTCCCGGTTCCTTCTCCGAGCGTGGGCTTGTAGGCTTTCCTGCGGTCTCGCCCTTGGGATCCATGGTGTCCACCACCTTGGGGGCGATCTTGGGCTCGGGTTTGAGGAACCCGAACGCACCGACCGCGACGAGGACTACGCCCAGCGCGATGAGCACCGGAGTCTTCTTGTCTTTCATGAGGTTTGCAGTTCTCCCGAGCTCTTGCGCTCGTCGGCTTTCTTGTCCGCGAAGACAAACGCCTTCACCCGGACCACGGCCTCAAGATTGGGCTTGGCGGTGGGGTTGTTCGCTTCACGCTTGGGCGTGATGCTGATCGTCTTCACGGCGATGATCTTGGGAAACTTCTGAATCGCGCTCACGGTCTGGAGCACATGGCCGTAGCTCCCACGGCCAACGAAGTCAATGTTGATCTCTTCGTAGGCCTTGTTCGACTTCGTGAGCGACTTCTCGCCCTCGCGCTTGGTCTGCTTCTGTTCGGCGTCGAGGACCGGTCGAACCCCGATCACTTCGAGCTCGTTGGCCCGACCCAGCTGTTCGAGCTCGGTCAGCAGTGTCGGCACGTACGCGATGCTCGGAACACCCATCTCCAGGTGCTCGAGCTCGAACTGGTACTGTGCGACCTTCTGCTCGGACTCTGCCAGCATCTTCTTGACCTCGGTCTCCGAAGGGGTGGCGGACCGCAACTTGGTCACGCGCTCTCGCGCATCGTTGGCGACGGTGCTCATCCAATAGGTTGCCGCACCGCCACCCGCAACGACCAAGAGTGCGAGAATGATCAGCCCTTTGTTGTTCGCGGTTGGTTTCAAGACTTGTCTCCTTGGTCGTCCTTCTTCAGGCTGACCTTCTTCTCCTTAGTTCCCGTCATCGTTGCGTTGATCTCGAATTCGAGGGCCTTCTGCTTGTCCGATGTGACCTTCTCCTGGGCGAACTTCATGGCGACGTCCTCCAGGTCAGGGCTCAGCTCGAGCCGCATCACGTAACCCCCGATCTCATCGAGGGATCGGCTCGCCCCGGTGAACTGGACCACGGTGCCGAGAGTTGGATCGCTCGACGAGCACTTGATGCCGTTGAGATAGATCCCGCTCGGGGTGTTCACCTTGAGGTGCCCGAGGATCCGCTCCCACTTCTGGGAGTCGGTCACAGCGGACTGCAAGGACTTGAGGCGCGGATCGAGCTGACCGATGGTCACGGTGTTCGCATCCAGCTGGCTGAGGAGCGGTTCGAGCCGCTTCTTGCGCTGCTGGAGCGCGATTCCTTCGAGTCCGGCCCTGCCTGTCTCGAGCACGAATGCGGCCGAGGTCAGGAAACACAGGGCACCGATCGCGATGGTGGTGATGACGAGGATCCTCGCTTCCCGCTCTTTGCGAAGAACGAGGCTCCTCTGCTCCTGGATTAGGTTGATCAATGGCATGTTCTGGTCTCCTGCTAGGCGGCCTTGTCAAAAGGTCGCATGGCGAGGCCGGAGGCGACGGCCAGGTCCTGGCCCGAACCGAAGTCCTCGTGGCCGGTATAGGCGATCCTCGGATTGTCGAGAACGCCGATGGCGACGGTCTCGACCCCGAGCTTGCTGCCCATGTACTCGTTGAATCCCTTCAGCTTGCTGCTTCCGCCGGTGACGATCAGCTTGGTGACGGGCGGCGGTGGGTTGCCGTCCACTTGCTGAGACTGGTAGTAGTTCAGCGAGCGCCGAATCTCGCGCACCAACTCGTCCACGTGAGGCTGGAGCACGCGCAGGGGGGGGTTCTCGAGCGGCTTGTGCCCGCTCGCCAACTCTGTGAAGTCGAGTTGGGACTTGCCCTCTTCCGCGTCCTCCTCGCTCAGCTTGAAGTAGTTTCGGAGCGCTTCCGTCATCGTTTGGCCCGCAGTGGGGATCGAGCGCGTCATCGCGAAGGCGCCGTTGGAGACGACGCTCACGTTCGTCGCGGTCGCACCGATCTCGATGAGCGCAAAGGCGTCATGACCCGTGACCACGCCGTCGTTCGCTTCGATCACGCTTCGATACGAGGCGAAGGCGTCAATGTCCACGTACTCGACGACCAGGCCCGCACCCTCTACGGCCTCGATCCGGGAGTCCACGAGATCAATCGGGCTCGCGACGATAAGGACGTCCATCTGATCGTCGGGCGCATCGCCCACGATCTCAAACTCGATATAGCTGTCCCCGATGCTCGACGGCACGTACCGGCTCGCCTCGAAGCGGATGGACTTGCGCAGCGTCGCTTCCGCCATCTTGGGGATCCGCACGTTGCGCACGGTCACCTGAGGCCCGGACACGCCGATGATCGCGGAGCCCGCGTGGATTCCGGCTACGGTCATCGCATCCTTGATCGCGGCCGTGACCGTGGGTGGGTCCACCACGATGCCCTCTTTGATCGCGTCGCGCGGCGATGCGACCGAGGCGGCGTGTGCGATTTTCCATCCCACTTGGGTCCGGTCTATCTGCACGACCTTGATCGCCTTGGCGCCGAGGTCAATTCCGACGAATGATCTGTGCTTGAAGAGTCTAAGCGACATGGTTCTCCTGCTGGGCTCTTTCTGCCCCTGCATCCAGCCATGACTGGAGCTCGTGTCGCTGGAAGCGCCACTTGCCGTCAACCAGAGCGGCTGGGATCTGCCCCTCGTTCGCGAGCTTGGCGACCGTGGTCGCCCGGACACGCAGGAACGCAGAGGCTTCGGTCAGGGTCAGCAGCGACTGCTGGCCGTGGACGAGGGCTTTGAGCAGGTTGTTCGCCTGCTCTGGGCTCAGGAACATTTCGAGGCGGATCGCGTTGCCGCACTCCAGCGGTTTGTGGGCCGAGGCGAGCGCGGCGCCCGTGCCTTCCTCGCTGGGGGCGACGTTCATGCTCGCCTGACGGATGATGTCGGCGAGGTTCACGCGGCCACCTGCGGCATTTCTTCCACCACTTGGTGGGCCAGGAAGGCGTCAATCACGTTCTCGTTGCGAGCCGCGGCCGCTGCGAGGAGGAGGTCCGTCGCTTGGGCGATGAGCCGTGGCGACCCGCCGGTAGAGCGGTGAATCTGATGGATCGCATCCGGTGTGAACGGGCTCCGCTCCCCGGTGTATCCAGCGATCCTCAACCGATGGAGGATCATCTCGCCACACTCGGTGGCATCGAGCGCGGCGAGGGCCTGGACGACGGCGAGCCGTTGCAGCAGCGCGGGCACCTTCTTGATCTTCTCGAAGACCTCGTTCTGCCCGATCAGGATCAAAGTGAGCAGGAACTGGTCGTTCATCTGGCAGTTCATCAAGAGCCGGAGCTCCTCGAACGTGGAGGTCGGTTTGACCATGTGCGCCTCGTCCACGATCACGACCGCGCGCTGGCCGCGCTCATAGAGGCTTGCCAGCGTCTCGTGCAGATCCTTGACGAGGGCCTGCCGGTTCGTGGAGTCGGTCTCGACACCGAGCTGACCTAGGATCTCTTGCAGGATCTGGGTCGGGGTGAGGACCGGGTTGACGATGAGAACGACCCTGTAGAGCACTGGGTCCAGGGTCTCGAGCAACTTTCTGCTGATCGTGGTCTTGCCATGGCCGATCTCACCAGCAAGAAGGCCCGCCCCCTTGTTCCGCGTCACCGTGTGGAGCAGGGCGAGGAGTGCGTCCTCGTGCTTCTGGCTCATGTAAAGGAACCTGGGATCCGGGGTGAGCGAGAACGCAGGCTCGTTGAGTCCCCAATACTTTTCGTACATCTGTGGTTCGGCTCCGCGTGGGCCACGGGCCCGGTAGATGTATCGGGCAGCGCGGGACAAAACCTCAGAGGTAGGGAAACTTTCCTGCCTCAAGGACTCACGACGCTTGGCAGACTCGGGAGCAAACGGTAGATACTCGGGGTTGCCATGGAATCGAGCGAGCCCCCGCTTGCCCCGCCAGAACCTATGCCCGCACGACCGAGCTCCGTCGCTGGAGTCGCTTGGGCTCTCTTAGCCTTCGTGGTGGTCGCGATCGTTGCGAGCCAGCTCTCTGGCTACCTTCGGCAGGATAAGAAAGACGCGGGGTCGGTCACTTGGACGGCCGAAGAAACCCAGGCCGAGGTGGTCCTCTGGATCGCAGAGGCGGCAAGGATCTCAAACCCGTCGAGCTACAAGCAAGCGCGTGAGGGCCTCGCCAAGCAATGGGCGGATCGGGGCAAGGACGCGGCCGAGACCGCCGAGGCGGCCAGGGTCTGGGTACCGGTCGCCTATGAGCTCGGCATTCCGCTCCCCGATGCCACGGTCGCCAAGCTCGGCACCGGCTATGCGGTCTATTCGGGCAAAGCCGACCGCGACTCTTTGGCGAAGCTGCGTTCCGGCCCCCAGAGCTTCTCGCGCAGGCTCGCCGCCTATCACACTGCCAAGGCCCTCGGCGACCCGGTCGCGTCGGCCAGCGCCTTCGCGCCAGGACGTATGCTCGCTGTGCTTGCCGTGTTCGGCGGCTTCGGGATGGTGCTCGTTTTCGGCTCGGCGATGCTCGTGCTGTTCTTGGCGGTTGCCCGGAAGTTGCCGCAGGTCGGCTATCCGCCGCAGGGCCTCACTCCGGCGATGTCAGACCGCTTCGCGGCACGGATGGCTCTGTACTTGGTCGCCTATTTCGGAGGAGTCGTCGCCCTGCTCTCCGCTGTCCCGCTCGAACTCCCCTTGATGGTGAAGGCGATGATCGGAATGGTTCTCTTCGCGTTCGTACTGATGGGGCTGCTCGCGATCCGGATCGAAGGGGTGCGCGACTCGATCCGGGGACTGATCGGAAGGACGGACCGACCTTGGCGGCTCATCGGGGCCGGGTTCTGGGCCTGGCTCGCCGTCACCCCGTTGGTGCTTCTGTTTGCGGTCGTGATGACCTCGCTCTTCCGCGGTCTGCCCACTCCGTCGCACCCGACCACGGTGGATATCGCGAGCGGGAGCGGCGTCTTCGACCTTGTCGCGACCTATGCGGTGGCCGCGGTCCTCGCGCCCATTCTCGAGGAGTTGACGTTTCGCGGTCTGCTCTTTCCCGCGCTCAGGAGATGGATGGGCTGGGTTGGTGCAGCCGCAGTGTGCGGGCTTGTGTTCGCCGCGGTCCACCCGCAGGGCCCGCTCCTTTGGCTCAGTTTGGGATCCATTGGGGCCGCGAGCGCGGTCGTTGCTCAGTACACCGGGTCCCTGATCCCGTCTTTCGTGCTTCACGCGGCGAACAACGCCGCCGTCTTGACCCTCGCGGTGGTGGTGTTCGGATAGAGCGTATCTACCTTGACTATGCAGCGACCGCGCCCCTCCGGCCGGAAGCGGCAAGGGCGATGCAGCCTTGGCTCGGGCTCGCGGCCAACCCGTCCAGCCTCCATGCTTCGGGTCGGGCGGCCCGCAACGCGCTGGACGAAGCCCGCGAGGGCATCGCAAGGGTTCTGGGAGTGGATTTCGGTTCCGTGACCTTCTGCTCGGGCGGGAGCGAGGCTGCGGCCATCGTGCTCTTGGGCACGGCCGTCGCAGGGCCCCAGGAGCGGGCCAGGGTCTTGGTCTCGGCCAGCGAGCACGAGTGCGTGGACAAGCAAGCCGCGTTCCTCCACCGCTTGGGCAAGGCCGTGGAGACGGTTCCGGTGGACCGGTTTGGCAGGATGGATCCCGATGCCCTGGGGACAGCCTTGGCCGATGACGTCCTGCTCGTCGCCGCGATGGACGCACAGAACGAGGTCGGCTCACGAAACGACCTGGACGCGATCGGTGCCATGTGCCGCACGTTCGGGGCGCACTTGGTCGTGGACGCGGTGCAGACGTTTCCGGACTCTCGCGGTGCGATTTCCGCCGGAGCCGATCTCGCCTTCGCCTCGTCGCACAAGTTCGGCGGGCCTGCGGGGGTCGGCGTCATCTATCGGCGACCGGGAACGAGGCTCTCGCCCCTGATCGCCGGCGGGGGCCAGGAGCGCGGATCGCGCGCGGGCACCGAGAACGTCGCCGCCATCGTCGGTGCGGCCGCGGCGGCGGCATGCCGGGCCGAGGTCGGCATGGATTCGCTTCGGAAGGCCCTTTCTGACCATTTGGTGGATTCCTCCGGGTTTGTGGAGACCGATGCCGGGCCCCGCCGACTGCCCGGCCTGCTCCACGGGCGGTTCCCTGGGGTGCGCGCGGAGACTCTCTTGGTGCGTCTGGACCGGGCAGGGGTGGAGGCGAGTGCAGGGTCGGCGTGCTCCAGCGGGAGTTTGGAGGCCAGCCGCGCCTTGCGGGCCATGGGATGGGGCGAGGAGGCCTCGCGCGAGGCCGTTCGATTCTCGCTGGGCTATCGTACGTCGCCTGAAGAAGTGGATCGTGCGGCCCGGATCATCGCGGCAGAGGTCCAGGCCGTGCGTAGCGCAGGCGGCTAACCTAGTGCGCGTGATCCGGCCTCCCCGTGAATTGACCCCCCGCGAGATCGTCGCCCAACTCGACCGCTATATCGTCGGGCAAGGGGATGCCAAGAGAGCAGTAGCGGTCGCACTACGAAACCGGTTCCGCAGGATGAGCGTCTCCGACCAGGATCGGGCCGACATTGTCCCCAAGAACATTCTTTTGCTAGGCCCGACCGGGGTGGGGAAGACCGCGATTGCGCGCCGTCTCGCTTCGCTCGTCCGGGCACCGTTCATCAAGGTCGAGGCGACCAAGTTCACGGAGGTCGGCTATGTCGGGCGCGACGTCGAGAGCATGGTCCGCGACCTCGCTGCCGAGGCTGTGAGGCTAGTGCAAGCGGAGCGGCTCGAGTCTGTGCTCCCCGCCGCCACCGAGGCCGCCCACGCCAAGATCGCAGAACGCCTCGATCCCGAGCTCGCGCCGCACTTCTCGCATTGGCACGCCACTCCGGACGACCCGCCAGCACCGGACCCCACCGTGATCGAGCAGCGCCGCGAGAGCCTCATCGCGGAGATCGCCCAGGGCCTGCACGACGAGGAGGAGGTCGAGGTGGACGTGGAAGAAGTACAGAGCCCGTTCCTTCAGGTGTTCACGAACCAAGGCATCGAGGAGCTAGGAATGGACGCAGGCGGGCCCTTCAGTCAGACCCGGCTCCGCACCCGCTCGATGACCGTCTACGAGGCACGTACCGTGCTCGTCGAGGCCGAGACGAAGAAGCGGCTCGACACCGGAACGATCCATAGAGAGGCCCTGCAACGGGCCCAAGAGAGCGGGATTATCTTCATTGACGAGATAGACAAGGTCGCGATGCCCACGAAAGGGGCAGGGCCGGACGTCTCGCGAGAAGGGGTGCAGCGGGACCTGCTCCCCGTGATCGAAGGGTGTACGGTCCCGACCAAGTTCGGGCCCCTCAGCACCGAGCACGTGCTCTTCATCGCGGCCGGGGCCTTTCACGTGAGCAAGCCCGACGACCTCATCCCCGAGCTTCAGGGCCGTCTCCCCATCCGGGTCACGCTCGAGCCCCTCACCACGAACGACCTCGAGAAGATCTTGATGGAGCCGGAGAACGCGATTCTGAGGCAGTACCGACTGCTGCTCGCCTCCGACGGGGTGCAGATCGAGTTCGACATGTCGGCCGTTCGTGAGATTGCAGCCATGGCAACGCTGGCGAACGAGCAAGGTCAGGACATCGGTGCCCGACGCCTCGCGACGATGATCGAGCTCCTGCTTAGCCCCGAGCTTTTCGGGGCACCGGACACCGTGCAGGGCACCGTGAAGGTCACAGCAGAGGTTGTTCGCGACCGGCTAGGGCCGATCATGGACGACCCCGAAGCTCGAAAAAGGCTGCTCTAGCCTGATCTGACTGGAAATCAAGTCAGGTTTCTGGGCTATAATGTGACTTGATGAGGGTCAACGTCCAAGAAGCGAAGACTCATCTGAGTCGTTATCTCGAAATGGTCCGCCAGGGCCAGACGGTGACGGTCTGTCATCGGAACGTGCCAGTCGCGAGCCTGGTCGCGGTCCCGGCCCCGGCGACCAAGCGGCGGGTCTTCGGTCTGCACAAGGGCACGGTCACAGGCCTGACCGAGGCCTTCCCCATTCTGAGGCCCGGTTCGTGAACCACCTCTTGGACACTGCCGCGTTGCTCGCCCTGGGGACAGAGCCGGAACTTGTGCCGTGGCGGACGAGGGAGATCCTGGCGGAACCTGGTACCCACATCTCGGTCAGCGTGGTGAGCGTCTGGGAGGGGACGGAGCTCGCGCAGACGGGCAGGCTCAGCTTCGATCGGCCGCTCGAGGCATGGATTCGCGACTTCTGCACAACGTATTTCGCGACGATCCTTGACTTCAAGCTCAGCCATGCGGCCCACCTGGTCAAGGTGCCTCAGAAGGGAGGTTCGGTGATCGACCGCCTGCTCGTCGCCACCGCACTGGTGGAGGGCGCAGCGATCGTTTCCCCCCGTCCCGAGCTCGCCGAATACCCAGTTCGAGTCGTTTGGTAGAACTCGGCCATACTGCGCGCATGGTCCCCGCGCAGGGCGGGCGAGTGAGCCCGCTGGTCAAGGCGTTCGTTCTCGCGCACATCGCGCTCATCTTCCATTGGAGCCTGCCGATGCCTTCGCGCAGGATCGCGGACCGAGAGATCCCCCCGACCACCGAGAACGTACTCAAGTACCCGATCGAGTTCGCACTTTATGCGAACGACTACGCGAGGGGCGCCTCGCCGACCGGCTACTACCTCCAATGTACGGGTCTTTGGCAGTACTGGGACATGTTCGCCCCCAACCCAGCAAGCCTCGACTACTGGTACGACGCCAGGGTGACCTACGCGGACGGCTCCACCCGGGTGGTTCCGTATCCGCGCATGAAGACGATGACGATCCCCCAGAAGTTCGTCTCGGAGCGGTACAGGAAGTTCATCGAGCGCACGAACAGCGATGCTGTGGACAACTGGAAGTGGCCGAACTTTGCCCAGAGGATGGCGATGCTCGCCACAATAGACCCCACGAACCTCCCGACCAGGGTCGAGCTGAGAAGGCACTATCGCCAACTGAAGGGCCCGTTCGACCCTGAACCGATGCAATATGAGCGGTTCACCTTCTATGTCCACATCGTTGTTGAGGTCGATCTCAGGAGGGCGCTCGGCTCATGATGCGATGGCTCTTTGGCTATGGCTCGCCGGTCACGTTCGGGGTCACTCGGGCACTCGTCGGCTTCCTCGCCTTGGTGAACTACTTGATGCTGTCGTTCTCCTTTGAGGCTTGGTTTACGGAGTCAGGCTTTTATCCGGTTCGGTTTGCCGAGCGATGGGCGGGCGGGGTGCCGCGCCTAAACCTTCTGGCCGGGGTCACGGACACTCCGACGACGATGTTTGTGTTCTGGCTAGGCGCCTTGGCCGCTGTCTTCGTTTGTCTGGGTCTGTTCTCGCGGGTCTCTACGATCGCGCTGTTCGTCCTCGTCGTGACGTTGCACCATCGGTCCCCCGACATCCTGCACTCGGGCGACACCCTCCTGCGCCAGCTCTTGTTCTTCCTGATGATCGGCCCATCGGGCGCAGCGTTCTCGCTGGATCGTTGGCTTGCGGTTCGGCAGGGGAAGGCGCCGGTGGTCCCGCCCCCGGTTTCGCTTTGGCCCCAACGCCTGGTTCAAGTGCAGGTCGCGATCCTCTATTTCACGACGGTGTGGCACAAGTGGGGCGGTTCCTATTGGCGCGACGGAACTGCGACTTGGTATGTACCGCGCCTCGAGGAATTCGACCGCTTTCCACTTCCGGCGTTCGTGGACGACCTGCCGCTCGTATATGTCTCCACCTATGCGACCCTCATCGTCGAGCTGCTGTTGTGTACGGCCGTCTTCGTGCCGAAGCTGCGAAAGTGGGTCCTGCTGTCTGGGCTCGCAATGCACGGGTTCATTGACTACCATTTCAACATCCCGCTCTTCGGGCCGCTCATGGTGAGCACGTACGTCGCGTTCTACGAGGGCGACGAGGTTGCAGCCTGGTGGGACCGGCTGAAGGCGAGGTGGGCACGCCCCCGGCAACGGGTGGCGGCTTGAGACGCCTCCGGGAGGCGCTCCGCTTCTCGAAGCCTCAGGGTTTACCCCTAGAAATCTCGAAGCAGGCGTATCTGGCCGTCCTGGCCGCGCGCCAGCCGCTCCCGAAGCTCTTCGACGTCGTCTCGCCCCAGGGAAGCGATGGGTCCGTGCCCGGTTTCGGAGTGCCCGTCTCGCCGAGCGCGTCGGCACCGGACCGTCCTCTGGAGCGAGGCGAATATGGGATCGCGAGCCCAGAGCGGAAGACGGTGCTCCGCTTGAAAGTCCTGAGCAAGGAGGAGGCTGGGTTCGTCCCATCCCCGTCGGCGCTCGGCCAGATCGAGGCGCAGTTTGGGAAGGAGGTCGCCGGGAGGGTGGCAGCGGCATGGAGCCTCTTGCAGCTAACGTGGGAGAGTTACGATCCCGAGGTCTACGCCGCGCTCGACTTCTGGCTCGCGATCGCGCACCGGCTTGCAGCCTTGACGGAGGGGATCGTTTCCGATCCCATGGCTCACAGCTATGTGCTGCCCGGAGACCGGCGCGGTCGTCCGGTCGGGGCGGAGGTGTGGGCCCGCGAGCTCGTCGGGATTCACACCTCCGAGGGCCACGTGCATACGTTGGGCCTCCGCAAGTTCGTGAGGCCCGAGCTCGAGGTGACGGGGATCCCTGCCGAAAGCACGGGGGCGGTAGGATCGCTCCTGCTGGGGGTGGCCCAGGCTTGCCTCGAAGGCACACGCCTCTCGCCGGGCGACTCCCTGGAAGCGGGCGAAGGGACCGTCCGGATCGCGGAAGGTGGGTTGGACCGGGCCTACTGGAAGTGCCAAACCGTGCTCGAGATCCTGCCGGACCGCCCCCCAAACTGGTCACAATTCCTGGCACTATGGCGGCCCAAGCCTTGACCCTGGACGCGGCGGTTTCCCAAGCTGGATCACTGAGCCTGACAGGCAGGGAACTGCGCAGGCACGCGATGGAGTGCTTGGCGCGGGTGCCTGGTTACGACTGGTGCGGCGTCTATCGCCTCGAGGGCGGTACTTTGGTGCTCGACGAATACGTGGGCGCGCCTACCGAGCACGACCGGATCGAGATCGGGGTCGGCGTGTGCGGGACGGCCGTTGCAGAAGGAAAGAACCAGGTGGTCGCGGACGTTCGGAACCTCGAGAACTACTTGAGCTGTAGCGTCCAGACTCGCTCTGAGATCGTCGTGCTAGTTCGGCGAGGCGACGAGATCTTGGGCCAGATTGACATTGATGGGCACGAAGTGGGGCGGTTTACGGGTGTGGACGAGGCGAGATTGGAGCGCCTTGCTGGGCTCCTTGCCTCAAACTGGTGAGAACACCGAACGCAACCCAGGCTGGTTCCGTTTGCTAACATAGGGGCGTAGGCCCGCGAGTCCATGGAGTCCCCGTATCCGATCCTAGCGAACGTGTCCCAACCGACCGACCTTCACGGGCTGAGCCCCGCGCAGCTGCGCGGCCTCGCTGACGATGTTCGCAAAGCGATCTTGGACAATGTGAGCAGGACGGGCGGCCACCTCAGTTCCAACCTTGGGACCGTCGAGCTCACGGTCGCCCTGTACGGCGCGTACCATGTGCCGCCCGACGTCGTGGTTTGGGACACCGGGCATCAGGCGTACCCGCACAAGCTCCTCACGGGAAGATTGGACCGGATCGAGACCCTGCGCAAGTTCCGGGGGTTGAGCGGGTTCCTAAGGCGCGAGGAGCACGAGTTGGACGTGTTTGGGGCGGGACATGCCGGCACTGCTGTCTCTGCCGCCCTGGGATTTGCCGCGGCACGGGACCGTCTTGGCCAGGCGCACAGCGTCGTGGCGGTCGCAGGCGACGCGGCGATCTGTAGCGGGATGAGTTGGGAGGCCCTCAACCACGGCGGCGAGATGGGGACGAACATCACCGTGGTCCTGAACGACAATCGGATGTCCATCGCGCCCAACGTGGGCGCTCTCACCAGCTATTTCACGCGGCTTCGCTCGCGGCCCTTGGTCCAAGATCTCGCCTACCGGGCCAAGCACGTGATCAAGAGGATCCCTGGGCCTGCTCCCCGGCTCGCTGCCGGTTTCCGGCACGGACTGACCCACTACTTCGCGCCGGAGGACACGGGGACGATCTTCGAGGAGATGGGGTGGGAGTACATCGGCCCGATTGATGGGCACGACCTCGACGCGATGCTGGATATCTTCCGGGCGGTGAGGGAATCCCCCCGCCCCGTGCTCGTCCACGCCCTGACCGTGAAGGGGAAAGGGTACGACGTCGCCGAGGCGGACTCTCGCAAGTGGCACGGGGTCGTGCCTTTCGACGTCCAGTCCCAAGAGCTCCCCGTGAAGGCGGGACCGGTCGCCTACACGCAAGTCTTCGGCAAGACAATCGTTGAGCTTGCGGAAGAGGACGAGAACATCGTTGCGATCACGGCGGCGATGCCCGACGGTACCGGTCTGAACGGGTTCCAAGAGCGGTTTCCAGACCGGATTCACGACGTCGGGATCGCCGAGCAGCACGCGGTGACCTTCGCGGCGGGGCTCGCCGCGGGAGGGGCGAAGCCGTTCTGCGCAATCTATTCGACCTTCCTCCAGCGTGGCTTCGACCAGGTTCTCCACGACGTGTGCATCCAAAACCTGCCGGTGCGATTTGTGATGGATCGGGGCGGTCTAGTGGGCGACGACGGCCCCACCCACCACGGCGTCTTCGACCATTCGTACCTGGGCCTGATCCCCAACCTCGTCCTGATGTCGCCTCGGGACGCGACGGAGCTCCGCGAGATGTTACGGTGGATGGCGGACTACGACGACGGCCCAACGGCGATCCGATACCCGCGTGGTGCGGCCTCCGACGTCTTGCCCGAGTCGCGAACACCGATCCGGATGGGACGATGGGAACTGCTCCAGGATCAAGGCTCGTTGCCTCGCAACGTCGCTCTCGTGGGCTCCGGCTCGACCGTTGCCGAAGCTTGGGAGGCTGCCGCGATGCTTGAATCACAGGGGATCAAGGCCACGATCGTCAACGCTCGCTTCATCAAGCCCATAGACACGGAGACGGCAAGGGACGTCGTAATGCGACACCACCTCACGGTCGTGGTGGAGGAGAACGTTCGTTCCGGGGGGCTGGGTCAGCAGGTCCTGGACGCTTGCAGGGATCTGGGCCGTTCGATCGAGGTGCTCAGCGTGCCCGACCGATTCATCGAGCACGGGTCCCAGGCTCAGCTTCGCAGTATCTGCGGGATCGGTGGCGCGGAGATCGCCGAGTTTGTCCGAACCGGGCTCGAAAGCTCGGTCGAAAGTCGGCATTCAACTCACAAAGCACTCTAGGTTTTGCTCTTGGCACCGATCTTGTAGATTGTAGGTGGAGAGCCGGTGTGCCGTGTTGCCTTGGGGCAGCACTCGGAGAGTGACTCGAATGAGCCCCCAGATTATCGGAGCCAGCCTGATGGGCGCAGCCATCGTCGGAACCCTTCTTTCTGCGCTCGACTACTACGCCTGGAAACGGAAGGACAAGGTAGCCGACCACTTGGAGCAGGAACTGGGCAAACTTCGGAGCCAACTCGCCGACACGCCGAACGCTGGAGCCAGAGTCATGGAACTACAGTCCCAAGTCGAGACCCTCCAGCGAAAGCTGTCCGATCGAGCGGAGCCGGCTCCCTCAGCCAAAGAGGCCCCTTGGGGCGAGATGGCCCACGCATTGAGCCAACTCAGAGCCGACGTGAACCAGCTCATGAGCCGACCCGCCGCTGGTACGGGGGGTGAAGTTCGATTTTCCGAAGTGGAAGAGGCGCGGTCCGACCTTGCGCGGACCCTTGCCGAGCTCGACGCGAGGAAGTCGGAGTCTAGGGACCTCGAGCAGCGTCTGGGAGATCTCGCGCGACTGGACGGTGAGCGGAACGCACTGGTCGCCAAGGTCGCCAAATTGGACGACCAGATCGCCCACCTCACCCCGCTTGCAGACCAGGCGACCAGTCTTGAGGCCGACCGTAAGCGGCTGCTGGGCGAACTCGAGGAGGCACGGGCGGCATCGGCACAAGTTGCACAGTTAGAACGGGAGCTGGCCCAGGTGAAGGCCGAGGCAGGTCGCCATGCCGAGCTCGTCATGGAAGCAGAAAGTCTCAGGGGCAAGCTGGAAGGCCAAACCGAAGAGATCCAGCGACTGAGCGTGAACCTCGAAGCCGCTCGCTCGATGGTAGAGGACGTCGCGACGGTGAGGGCTCGGGCCGCCGAGGCGGACCAGCTTGCAGAGCGCCTCGCATCGGCGGGAGCGGTCACGCAGAACCTCGAACGCGAGTTGGAGGAGGCGCGAGCGGCCGTGAAGGCGATGGAGTCGCGCACGCAAGGGATGGAGGCGCTCGAGGCCGAGCTGTCGAGAATGGAGGCGGAAGTTCAGGGCAACCGTGCGGAGTTGGAAGCGGCAAGGTCCGCCGACGAAGCCGCGGTCGCCGTCCGTACCGAACTGGAACGGGCCAAGGTAGAGATCGCAAGGCTCGGGAACGAGGCGTCGGCCTCGCAGGTCGAGATTCAGGCCCTCCGCTCCCAGGTAGAGCAGGCCGCACAGGTTCGTACAGACCTTGAAACGCTCAGGGCCGAGAAGTCCCGCCTCGAGGAAGACGCGCAACGGGTCCAATCCTCGATGCAAGACCTGGAGGCGACGGTTACGGAAAAGGACGAAGCGCTGCGCCGTTTGCAGGACCAAGGCGGGCGGTCGGAAGCGCTGGAAGCGGAAATCCAGCGCCTCCAAGCGGGCCTCGCAGACAAAGAGGGCCAGATTGGCAGCCTCCAGGCTGATCTCGACACGGCAGCCTCCCGAATCCGTGACGCCTCATCGCTCGAAGATCAGCTTCGCGCGGCCGAGCGGGACTCGGAAGCCGCCCGCCGCGAGGCGGCGGAGTGGAAGTCCTCCTTGGCCTCGGCAAACCAAGATCTCGATCGGCTCCGCGAAGACTTCTCCCGGATCACAGACTCTTTGTTCCGCCGAGACCCGCTCACCCAAGTCGAGGGGCTGAGCCCGGCGCACCAGGAGCGGCTCTATTCGGGTGGAATTCGAACCTTCGCCGAGCTCGCCCTCGCGAGCGCCGACAAGGTGCGAAGGGCCATCGGCGACAGTGCGGACGGCTTGGACGTGGACTCCTGGATAGACCAGGCCTCCGCGATCGTGAGAGAAGGTAGATAGTGAATCCTTCACGCCCGCTACAGTCCTCTCGCGGCCTCTATGACGGCCTCAAGTTCGCGATGCTGGCCGCGATGTTCTTGGCGGGGGCGTACCTCTACTCCCTACCGACCGAGAGCCCCAAGTCGAAGAGACCCCCTGCCGAACCGCTCCTGACCTCTCCGCCCGACGGGGCCAAGTTCAACACCCCGCTCGTCCCCTTCACCGGTACCGGCGAGCCCGGCGCTCTGCTCCAACTGGTGATTGACGGCTACGGCGTTCAGTCCGACACCGTCGGGGAAGACGGCCAGTGGTTCATGCAGTACGAGCTCTACACTGAAGGGGAGAAGGTGGCTTACGTGCGCACCCTTCAGTCGGACGGTGCTTTCGGGGCCGAGTCGAACCGGGTCAAGTTTCGAGTGGACACTCGTGACGAAGTTCGACTCAACGGTACGGAAGACCTCACGCCCAAAGGCGAGGGTCGGGTCAGGGACGAAGCGGGGACGATGGCCCCGAATGCCGGTAACTAGGCGTTCCGCAATCCGTGGGTGCGTAGAATAGGACGGATGTACCAAACGCCGCTGGCAGAAGAGTACACAACGGCGACTCAAGAAGAGTTGGACGAGCGCACCCGGATCGCGAAGCAGAGCCTGGGCGAACGGGTCGTGGTTCTGGGCCACCACTACCAGCGCGACGAGATCGTGGCCCACGCGGACTATCTCGGCGACAGTTACAAGCTGGCCAAGGACGCGGCTTCCCATCCGCAAGCCGAGTACATCGTCTTCTGTGGCGTACATTTCATGGCGGAGAGCGCGGACATTCTCACCCCTCCTTCTCAGGCCGTGATCCTGCCGAATCTCGCGGCCGGTTGCTCCATGGCGGACATGGCGAGCCAGTTCCAGGTTCGGCTTGCGTGGAAGGCTCTTGCGGAGGTGCTCGGGGACATCGAGCCGGAAGGCTCCGCAGTGCCCCGGACTGGACAAGGCCCCTCGATCGTCCCTGTTACGTACATGAACTCGGCCGCCAGTCTCAAGGCGTTCGTCGGCGAGCACGGCGGGACCGTGTGTACGAGCACGAACGCCGAACGAGCGCTCGGCTGGGCGTTCGAGCGGGGCCAGAAGGTGCTCTTCTTCCCAGATCAGCACCTGGGCCGGAACACGGGCCTGCGTATGGGCCTCGACCCGGAAACCGACATGGCGCTCTGGGACCCGTACAAGCCTTTGGGAGGCAATACGCCGAGTCAGCTCGCCCAAGCGCGGCTGCTGCTCTGGAAGGGCCACTGCTCCGTCCACAAACGGTTCACAGTGGAACAGATCGAGGAGGCGAGGCGGGAGCACCCAGGCGCAAGGGTGATCGTACACCCTGAGTGTCCGATGGAAGTTTTCCTCGCCGCAGACGAGTCAGGCTCCACCGAGATGATCTTGAAGGCGGTGCGCCAGTCCGAGCCTGGTACGGTCTGGGCCGTTGGAACGGAGATCAACCTCGTCAAGCGCCTTGCCGCAGAATGCGCCGACAAAACCGTTTTCTGCCTGGATCCGGAGATCTGCCCTTGCTCCACGATGTACAGGATTCACCCTGGTTTCCTTTGTTGGGCGATGGAGAGCTTGGCGCGAGGAGAGGTGATGAACCGGATCACAGTGCCCGAGGGAGTCGCACGATGGGCACGCCTTGCGTTGCAAAGGATGCTAGAGATCGGGCCCGCCGCCGCTTCCATCGCGGGATAACGGGCAATTCTACGGCGATGGGCTCCAGGCTCGGTATGGAACACCGAGAATAAGACATGGGATGGCGCGCATCTCACCCGCGGATTTCATAGGGACGAGGGTTCGCTTTCAGCGACTCAGCGACGCCCAGCTCTTCAACGGCTGGGTGGACGACTTTCGTGGCAGCATCCTTGCGGTTCAGACGGTGGAGAGCCTGGTGGACGACGCTGGGGCTAAGTTCAGTTTCGAGGCGTTCGGGCTCGGGGTCACAGCTGTCTTTGAGGCCAAGCTCGCCCTCGTGGCGCACTCGCGAGTCCCGGTTACCGACGGAGCCCTTGCCCTCGCATCCTCGGAAGGTTGGACGACGATCCACTTCAAGGTGGAAGGATCGCTCCGATGCGTATCCTCCGACGAGTCCTTTCGGATTCGAGTCAATGACATGTCCGCCAACCTGGTCACACCTAGCGGCGAAGAGGAGGTCAAGCTCATTGATGTCGGGCCGGTAGGGTTTGGAGCCTTGACGTCGCAGCCCTATGAGCCGGGGACGATCCTCGGCTTCTATCTCCAAACCCCCGCTGGACGGGTCGTCGGCCAGGCCGAGGTCCGCTACTGCCGGGCGGGAGACTCGGACGCAGGCACCTATCGTGTGGGCTTCCAGCTGGCCAGGATGCCGCGGCTCGATGGGCCGCGCTGGGAACGGTTCGTACGCGAACTTGCCTAGCCGCCCGAGAGCTTCACGGCCTCGATGCGGTTCTTCTCGATGTAGGAATGCCACTGCTCCGGCACATCCGTGTCCACGAAGATCGCCGAGACCGGGCATTCCGGCTCGCAAAGCCCACAGTCAATACACTCGTCCGGATGGATGTAGACCATGTCGTCCCCCTCGTAGATGCAGTCCACGGGGCAGACCGTGATACAGGACTTGTCCTTGACCCCGATGCAGGGCTCGGTGACGACGTAGGGCACGTGAGGATTGTACTCCGTCCCTCTCTTCGCGAGGCGGCTGGGACGATGGGTCCAACATGCGCCGATTCGGGGTGTTGGGATCGTACTACAGGATGTAGGACAAGGGACATATGGCGGGACCGGCGCGGTACCTGTGGCACACTACCTTTGGTTGGGCCCTAGGGAACTGCACCGTTCCTTCCGATGTCCTGAGAAAAGGAAACCATGCCAATCTTGCTCACGAACCGCGCCGCAAGCGAGTTGAAAGAACTCATGAAGAGCCAGGAGAAGACCGAGGCCGCCCTGCGCATCTGGGTGGCGGGTGGTGGTTGCTCCGGGCTCTCCTATGGAATGGCGCTCGATGACGGGATGCCCGAGGAAGGGGACCAGGTCTTCGAGCAGGAGGGTGTGAAGGTCTTTGTGGACGGCCTGAGCCTCCAATACATGGAGGGTTCGAGTGTGGATTACGTGGACGACCCCATGGGCGGAGGATTCAAGATCGAGAACCCGAACGCGGTCTCGTCGTGCGGTTGCGGCTCTTCGTTCAAGACTGAGGAATCTGGCGAGGGCGGCTGCGGATCGTGCGGCTGCGGCTAGACGTCCAGGGAATCTGACTGCGCCTCGAAGATCGTTCGGACTAGGTTGACCCATTGTCGCAAGGCGTGGCGGTCGTTGCTGGACACCCTGAGACCCGTCGCGACTAGGTCGGTCCCCTCCAGGGGGACGCTGTACTTCACCTCGGCTTGGATCACAACGGAGCCTGAAGTCGAGCACGCCACTTCCACATGGAAGGATTCGCCGACCGGGAACCCGTGACTGCACCGGGCCTGCATGCCACCGAGGCTGACGTCCACGATGATGCACTTTTCCGAGTGGCCATCGGCACAGCTCCGAAGCGTCGCGTACTCCAAAACCTGCAGTCGCGGGTGGAGCCGGCGGTTGTCGCCCGTTGCCTCAGAAACTCGGTGCGTTGCCATGAAGATGGTGTAATGGTTGGCAGGTCCGAGCCGATTGCACAGGTCTAGGCGGCAGTCGCCCTAGTCTCATCGGGCTTTTGCCCGATGATCCCCTTCACCCGGATCACTTGCTTCAAGGCCGCGACCACGTGAGGATCGAGCCTGTGCTCGCGCACATCCTTTTCCAGTTCGCGGAAGACGTTGGAAAGATCCATGCCCTTGCGGTAGGAGCGCTGGCTCGTCATCGCATCGAACGCATCGGCCGCGCTCACGATCCGAACCTCGATGGGGATCTGGGACTCGTCCAACTTGTCGGGGTACCCGGTTCCGTTGAGCCGCTCGTGGTGATGGCGAATGATTCCTAGGCATGGCTCGAACGCGGGCACGCCGCTCAAGATCGTCGCGCCGACGACAGGGTGCCTTTGGACGATGGCGCGCTCTTCGGGCGTGAGCCCCGAGGGCTTGGTCAAGAGCGAGCCGGGGATCCCGATCTTGCCTATGTCGTGAACCATCGCCCCGGTCGAGATAATGTGCTTCAACTCGTCGCTGAGGTTCAGCTCTTCCGCGATGGCGAGGCTGTACGCGGTCACCCGCTCGCTGTGGCCCGCCGTATAGATGTCCTTGGCCTCGATGGCCCTCACCATGGCCTTGACGAACGAGTTCAGGTTCGATTCTAGGATTTGGATCGCGTCCTCGAGCAAGACGTTCTTCTCGGTCAACTCGGCGTGGCTCCGTTTGATCTCGGACTGGGCCAGGACGTTCTCCGTCATGTCAATCGTGAACCCCAGCATCTGCTGGAACGTGCCGAAGACGTCGAAGATGGGGACGATTCGAGTCTGTACGTACCCGGTATCGCCGAGGGGCCGAACAATGCGGTAGTTGAGGATCGCAGGCTTCTCGGTCTCGCTCGAGTCGGCAAGGCACCTGAGCACCCCTTCCTTGTCCGGCTCGAAGACCCTCTCCAGGTGGGTGGTCAGGGACTGTCCTTCCTCCCACTTCGAGAACAGTTTCTCGTGCTCGGAGTTGGCATACTCGACCGCCTCCTTGGTGAAGACGAACATGCCGATGGGCATCGTGTCAATCACGCGCTTGTATTCGCGCTCGATTCTGGCGGTGTGGTCTATTGCCGCGGCGATCGTCTGGTCTTGGATCGTGGAGGCGCGGAGGACGAGCAGACACACGAAGGCGAGGACCGCAGTCCCGATCAAGGTGCGCTGCATGCGCTCGGTCAGCGACTGGTCGCTCTCCGTGAGCTCGGTGAGCAACCCTTGCCTCAGCCTGTTCTCCCTTTCCAACGACCGCTCGAACTTCTTCGCGGTCTCTTGGCGGGACCGGAGCGGCTGGTCGGACATGAGACCGGTGAGCCCCGTCACGACCCAAGGGAGGGTCGTGGGACGCAAGAGCCCGATTGCGGTCTCGGCCTTGCTCCGCCAGGCAGGCTCGCTTCGGCCGAGCGCACTGAGGGCCTCTTGGGCGAAAGCGATCCCGTTCAGCTCTTGCTGTACGATCTGGCGCTGCCGCGAGTTCTGGATGAGAGCAGGCGCGGCACTGATGGCCTCGACGCCGATGACGAGGGCGGTGCCCACGAGGAGCGCACCGACGATGATCCTGCGAGACTTCGCCGCTTTGAGCTTCATCCGGAAGATCTCAGGAACCCAAGAGATCTTGCGAAGGGAGACGATCAAGAAGAATCCCGAGACCGCCGCGATGATGAGGGCGATGTTCCCGATGTCGCCGGTCACGGCCCGCAGCGTGTTGTCCACGGCCTCGCGGTTTCGCTCTACGACCACGATCGAGTCAATCGTGCCGTCTCTTCCCACGATCGGGGCATAACCGGCATACCATGTTCCCCTACGATCGCGGTACGGCTTGGGCGAAAAGTGTGCGGTTGCGTCGTTGAAGGTCTCGACCATCGCGTCGGTTCTTCGGTCCACCGGGGTGAGGAAGGCGTACGCGTCCGCTTCGGACGACTTGGGATCGCCCGTGTACTTTGCATCGAGCACGGCGAAGTAGCCGGTCGGGAGCTTGGTGACCGTGTAGACGTTGGCGATTCCATCCGTCTGGCTAAAGGCTTCGCGGAGCCTTGTCCTTTGGCTCGCGAGTCGGGACGCATCCTTGCCCTTCGACGTTACGATGGCACGGTGGTCCAAGTCGGACAGCGATGCGGAGACGAGTCTCGCGCTCGTCGTGAGCCGCGCCATCTCGCTGGAGAACGCATACGCCCGGAATTGGTGCGCGAGAATCGCGCAAACGATCCCTCCCACGCCTGCGGCCACGCCGCAGACGAGCAGGACCGTGGTTAGACGAGAGCCGGACTGCGTCAAGACAAGTTCAAGGGATGGCGGAGCCTGCCTGCCTCCAAAGAACATGGTCGGCCCGAACAGGGGCCGACCATAGGGTGATCGAGTGAACTTGAGCCTAGGACTTGCGCGCCGCGGTGACGATCACGTGACCGCTCGTCGCATCGTAGGCGATGTCGAACCCAAGAGCCTGCGAAAAGAAGCTCATGGGGACGATAGTTCGGTTGTTCCGAAGGAACGCCGCTCGCTCCAAGGAGAGCTTGCCGCCGGAGACCGTGGCCAGGCTGCTCCCGATCGTGATCTCCAGGCTCCCACCGGGGCCCTCGGCGATCACAGTCTTGGAGAGGTTCTCCCAGCCGACCTTGCCCCCGAAGTGCTCGTAGAGGAAGCGGAACGGAGTGAGCGCGATCCCGCCCTCGATGCTCGCGGGGACATCGGAAACGAGGAGCTCGCCGTTCACATAGACCGGGTAGGACTCGCGATCCGCTAGCCTTGTGCCGTAGTCGATGGCGAGGCGCGGTGCTTTGACCGCAACCATGTCCGGCTTTGCAGTCATGACCGGCGGTTGGGTCACCAATCTCTCGGGAGCCTTGAGCGGGAGATCCGCCTTGATCGGTGTCGCGGCCTTTGTCTGCGCGGGTTGGGCCGACTTCACGGGGACGGCTTCGAGCTTGGGCGGCTTCGCCTCGGCCTTGGGCTCGGTCGTCGCGACGGGCACGGCGGGCATTGCTGGGATTGGCTTGACGGTCGCGCCAGGATCCTTAGGCTTGACGGCGCGGAGCCCCATCGAGGTACCTGCTTCAAAGGTCACGGGCTTGGTCCCCGCTCGCGGCGAGAAACCAGGCAGCGAGTTCACGGGCACGGCCACGGGCATCGCTGGCTTGACCGGGGCGACGGGCACGACGGGGGCGGTTTCGGCCTCCGGGTTCCGCCGTTCCGTGCGGCCACCTGGGTTGTTGACATAGACCTTGACCCGCTCGGTCTTGTAGGTCTGGGTTTCGGTGTCCACGACCCATGCTTGCACCTCGTGCCAACCGTTCTCGACCTTGGTCGTGTCCCAAAGGTAGGTGTAGGGCGCGAAGTTCTTGATGGACTTCAGGTCGTCGTCCACGAAAAAGCTCACATAGACGTTCTTCATCGCGACCTTGAATCCGATCGAGAGCTCGACCCCGCCCTGCAATGTGGCACCGGACGCGGGCTTGGCCATGAAGATCGCCTGCTTGCCGAGAAGCTCCACCGTGACCGTGGTCCGCTGGGAGGCTACGAGGCGGCCCGACTCATCGAAGACTCGCACCTCGATCTGGTTCTCGCCTTCGTGCAGGTCAATCCCGTCCAGCTCAAAGTTCGTCTCCCCGCTCTTGCCCTTGGGGTTCACTTTGCGGACAGCGGAGTTGCGGCCGTTGCAGCGCAGCTCGACCGTGCGGACGTTCGCGCCGGAGTACCGAACCGTAAGCGTCCGGTTGTCGTTCGCTTTGTCTATGGTGACCTGCTGGGTAACGAGCGTCCCCGTGGCGGGCATCGAGGCGTTGGCGCTCGCACCGGCGAGCACCAAGGACAGCACGGCGACGAAGTTCAGGGTTCTTTTCACGCGGACTCCAAGCCCATTTTCGGGCGACCACCGCCATTCTGCACTTTCTTGTCCTCAAAGTCAACCCCACGTTGGTTCAAACTGATGCCGTGGGAGGTTCCGGCGAATCGGTCGTGGCGGATTGGGCTGCGGGGTTGCCCATGCTCCAAGTCGCATGCGGGGAGTGGATGGGGCATGCATGGCGGCATCGGGCGGTCCTCGTGGGCGAGTCCAGGCTTCCGTCCGAGACCGGCCTGCTCTATTTGACCGGTGGCGACCCGCACCCCGGCGACATCGAATGGGCGGAGGCGGTTTCCGCCCGTTCGGGACTTCCCGTCGTCGCGTGCTTCGACGTCCCGAACCAGCCCATCTTTGGACTCGTCGAGGACGAACTCATCGCCTTCACGTTCCAACGCTTCCTCGAGACCGGGGATCCCCGCTGGCCGCTCCTCCACCCTATGGTGGAAGGGGCGCTCGAGGTCGCACGAGTTGCGGGAGAGATGTGGGGACTCTCCTCATGGATTCCCATCGGAGCCAGCAAGCGCGGTTGGACGGCTTGGCTCACAGCGATCGAACTGGCGGAGCGTGCCAAGGGAGCCGTGCCTATGGCCTTCGACCATCTGGTGATGGACCGGCAGCTCGCGCGCCAGGTCTCCCTCTGGGGTTCCCCCAGCCCGATGTACGAGCCCTATAGCGAGCTTGGTCTCACCGAGTCCACGCACACCCCTGAGGGCCAAGCTCTCCTCGGCCTGGTGGATCCCTATCGCCGACTTGATCGCCTTTGCTGCCCCGTACACCTGGTCAGTGGCGCGAACGATCCGTATTGGCTCGTGGATGCGAGCGAGGAGTATTGGAGCGAGATCCCTGTCCCTTCGAGTGCGCTGTTCTTGGCCAACACGGCCCACGTCCTTCCGTCCTCGCCCTCGGCGGTCGGCTCGATTGCGCGCTTTGCCGCGGCGTGCGCAGGCGGTAGGGACCAGGCGCGTGTCGAAGTCTGTGAAGGGCAAGGAGCGGTCTCAGGGCTCGAAGTTGCGCACGCCTGGCTCTGGACGGCCGAGTCGGAGTCCCATCGGTTCGATGGGTCGCTCTGGCGGCCCGCGGAGGTCACCGATCTCTCGACCCTTCCTTCGCCCGAAGGCAAGGATGGGTGCCTCGCCATGTACCTCGAGGTGTACGGCCGGGACGACTCAGGCCCTTTCTCGGTGAGCTCTCGCCCCCAAGTTTTTACGGGCGGGACCCCGTCTCGGCGGTGACCACGCTCGCGATCCCGCCGCGGACGTTGAACCTCCCCGTGACCCGCATCCACCGTGGCTTGCAGGCCTCGGCCAGCTCGTCGAGGATCCGGTTGACCACCGCTTCATAGAAGATTCCTTCTTGCCGGAAGGCGTAGTAGTAGAGCTTGAGCGCCTTGAGTTCGAGACAGAGCGCGTCGGGGATGTACTCGAGCTCGATCGTGGCGAAATCTGGCTGGCCCGTCTTGGGGCAGACGCTCGTGAACTCAGGGCAGGAGTGGGCGATCGTGTAATCGCGGTGGGGCGCTGGATTGGCGAACGTCTCGAGGATCGTCGGCACTGGCCGCAGAGTACCAGGGAGAGGGGCAGGTACAGTCCGGATGTCACGATGTACGCAATCGTCTTTCCGGGCCAGGGCTCGCAACGGCCAGGCATGGGCCAGGACCTCCACACGCAATATGAGACCGCCCGCGAGGTCTTCGAGGAAGTCGCCGACGCAACCGGGGTAGACACCGTGGGCCTGTGCTTCCACACCGACGAGGCCAGCCTTCGGCGCACGGAGTGTGCCCAGCTCGCCCTCTTCACGTGCTCGATGGCGGCATGGAGGTGCCTGGAGGAAGCCTCCGGGCTCGAGCCCGCCGCGTTCGCCGGGCACAGCGTGGGCGAGTATGCAGCGGTCTGCTCCGCCGGGGCGATCTCGCTCTCCGAGTGCGCGAAGCTGGTGAAGCGCCGAGGCGAGGTCATGGCGGCGGCAGGTCGGGAGGTGCCCGGCACGATGGCCGCGGTGCTTGGGATGGAGGCCGAGCCTTTGTCCGCGCTTTGCGAGTCCGTCGCAGACAGCGGTGTTTGCGTGATCGCCAACGACAATGCGCCGGGGCAGCTCGTGGTGAGCGGGAACGTAGACGCCGTACACGCCCTGAGCGCGATCGCGCCGGACAAGGGTGCCAAGCGGGTGGTCCCGCTGAGCGTGAGCGGAGCGTTCCACAGCCCCCTCATGGAGGGGCCGGGCCGAGAGTTTGCTCAGACTCTCCAAGAGGCGCGGTTCGTGGGCACGATGCGCGCACCGGTCTATGCGAACACCACGGCCGCAGCCGTTACCGACTCCTCGGCGTGGCCGGAGCTTCTCGCCCGGCAATTGGAGAGCAGCGTCCGCTGGACGGAGTCCGTCCAAGCGATGCGCTCGGCCGACGTCACGGACTGGATCGAGTGCGGCGTTGGGGAAGTTCTCTGCGGCTTGATCCGTCGAATCGTCCCGGACGCGAGGGTCGGCAAGGTTGTGGACAGCGCGACGCTTGACTCTGTCGTAGAGGAGGTGGCAGGATGAACGAGGCAAGGATCGCAGTGGTGACGGGGGCGAACCGCGGGATCGGCTCCGCAATCGCGCGCGAACTCGCACGAACGGGCATGAGGGTGGCGTGCATCGCGCTGCACCTCGATCTTGCCCAGGAGTTCGCGGCCGAGCTCGACGGAGGCTCGGTTGGATTCGAGTGCGACGTGTCGGATCCTGCCGCGGTCAAGGAGTGCTATGCGGCGGTGGTCGAGAGCATGGGCGTGCCCCTCGTGCTCGTGAACAACGCCGGGGTGACACGGGACGGGCTCTTGATCCGGATGTCGGACGAGGACTGGGAGGCAGTCTTGAATGTGAACCTCAAAGGAGCGTTCCACTGGTGTCGGGCGTGTGCATCGGGGATGATGAAGGCCCGTTACGGTCGGATCGTGAACATTGGCAGCGTGGTGGGGCTCTCGGGGTCGGCGGGCCAGGCGAACTACGCAGCGAGCAAAGCGGGCTTGATCGGGATGTCCAAGGCGATTGCGAAGGAGTTGGGCGGGCGCGGGGTGACGTGCAACGTCGTCGCTCCTGGGTTCATCGAGACCCTGATGACACAGGAACTGCCCGAGCAGGCGCGAGCCGCGGCCTTGGCCCAGACCCCGCTCGGACGCTTCGGCTCGCCGGAGGACGTCGCGGCGACGGTCGGGTTCCTGGTGGGCGAGGCCTCAGGATACGTCACGGGACAGGTCGTTGCGGTGGACGGGGGCATGGCACTCTAGGCAGGAAAAAACCTTGTGCCCTTGCAAGTAGTATTATTGCGGTGCCCTGCGAGCCAGGGAAAGGAACAGGCATGTCTCAAGACGTATTGGAAAGGGTGATCAAGGTCACCTGTGCACAGTTGAACAAGCAACCTTCCGAGGTCACCGCCGCATCTGCGTTCATGGAGGATCTTGGAGCTGACTCGCTCGATGTCGTCGAAATCGTTATGGCCCTCGAGGACGAGTTCGGCGTCGAGATTCCGGACACGGACGTTACGAACATCAAGACCGTGGGCGATGCCGCGGAGTACGTCTCCAAGAAGTCTGAATAGGTACTCGCCTTGGCTGGCCCCTTCGGAAGCACACGGGTAGTCGTGACCGGCGCGGGAGCCGTTACTCCTCTGGGTATCGGGCTCGACGCTTTCTGGCCGCGCTTGCTCGCCGGAGAGTCCGGCGTGGGCCCAGTGTCCTTGATGGACGTTTCGGAGTATCCCACCAAGATCGCGGGAGAGGTGAAGGGGTTCGACGCCGAGGACTGGATGGACGGCAAGGACGCCCGCCGGGTGGACCGCTTCATCGCCTTCGCCGCCGCCTCGGCGGCGATGGCGGTCCAGGACAGCTGCCTCGACCTGGACGAGGTCAACAAGGCCGAGGTCGGGGTCCTGATCGGCTCGGGGATCGGCGGCCTCACCTTCATGGGCCAGCAGGTGCGCAGGCTCGTGGAGGGTGGGCCTTCTCGGGTCTCGCCTTTCCTCGTCCCCTACATGATCCCGGACATGGCGAGCGGGTACGTCTCGATCCAGCATGGGTTCAAGGGGCCGAACACGTGTGTGGTGAGCGCGTGTTCCACCGGTGCCGACGCGATCGGTACCGCGGCCAGCATGATCGCACGAGGGGACGCTCAGGTCATGCTCGCCGGAGGTACGGAGGCCCCGATCTGCGAAATCGGGATGTCAGGCTTCTGCGCCGCGCGAGCAATGTCTACGAACAATGAGGACCCGACCCTCGCGAGCCGGCCTTTCGATGCGGAGCGGGACGGGTTTGTGATCGCCGAGGGCTCTGCGGTCCTCATCTTGGAGAACTCCGAATATGCGAAGGCGCGTGGCGCCAAGGTCTACGGTGAGCTCGTGGGCTATGGGATGAGCGGGGATGCCTACCACATCACGGCCCCCGACCCAAACGGCGACGGCGCCCAGCGATCCATGCGCATGGCTCTGAGGCACGCTGGCGCAAGCCCGGCCGACGTGGGATACATCAACGCCCACGGCACCTCGACCCCGCTCAACGACAAGACCGAGACCGCAGCCATGAAGCAGGTGCTCGGCGCGGCCGCCCGTGGAATCCCGGTCTCGAGCACAAAGTCCATGATTGGGCACACCCTGGGTGCGGCGGGTGCGATCGAGTCTTTGATCTGTCTGCTTGCGATGCGGGACTCGAAGTTGCCGCCGACGATCAACCTCCACAACCCCGATCCCGAGTGCGACCTTGACTACGTCCCGAACCAGGCGCGGGACTGGGAGTTCGACCTCAGCCTGTCCAACTCGTTCGGTTTTGGCGGCCACAACGTCACGCTGGCATTCCGCAAGTGGGAAGGCTAGACCTGGCTAGCGCGACCACTCGCGCCGCGGTCGAGGCGTTTCTCTGGCGCTTAGGGGAGATACGGTCCGTTCACACTGTGAGGGCGACGCGCAGCGACCTCGAACAGCTCATCGCGGTATGCCCCGAGATATCCGAGCTCACGGACGTTGCGTGCCGCGAGTACTTGCGAAGATACGCCCCCAATCCGGTCACGCGCGCTAGGAAGCGCTCGAGCCTTCGCGCCTTCACTCGGTACCTCTTGGAAGCGGGGAGGATCGAGGCTGACCCTGCAAAGGACTTGAAGGCTCCCTATCGCCGCCGGACCTTGCCCAGGGCCATGAGCCAAGCCGAGGCGGAGGAGATGCTCTCGATTGGCACCGCGACCCGAACCCCGCTGCGCGACCGTGCGCTCCTCGAACTCACCTACGGTGCGGGGCTTCGAGCGAGCGAGGTGGTCGGCCTCGACCTTCACGACATGGATTGGGAAGACCAGAGCGCGCGGGTTCGAGGAAAAGGGGACAAGGAACGGATCGTGCTCTTCGGGACCTGCGCCCGAGATGCGGTTTGGGAATACGTCCAGAGGGAGCGGGAGGCCCCCCCAGGGGTCGAGCCCCTGTTCCTCGGGCCCCAAGGGCGGCGGCTCACCTCGCGAACGCTACAGAACGTCGTGAGAAGGTGGGCGGCCGCGGCCGGGCTCGACCCTTCCGTGAGCCCGCACACCTTGCGACACAGCTTTGCGACCCATTTGCTCGACGGGGGTGCCGACCTCAAGAGCGTGCAACAGTTGCTCGGTCACGAAAGGCTGGGCACGACCCAGATCTACACCCATGTGAGCGCAGAGCGCCTTCGCGAGTCCGTGGAGTCGGCCCATCCCAAAGGTGGCGGGCGCAACTAGACCCAAGTCGTGGCCCGCCGGAAAAGCTTGTAGTTCAGGGGCCTTGAGAGGTGGGCGAAGACGAACCCGGGCCAGCCGACCATGGCGTCCAAATCGTAGTCCGCCCCTGGGCCGATGAGCACCAACGGCACGTCCTTCGCCGTCGGATGGCTCATCTTGGCTTGCGCGAACCTTTCGTACCCCTCGATGCGGTGCGGCGTGTCGAGGGTGGCCAACAGGTCCACAAAGAGAATCTCGGCGCCTTCGCAGGCGTCCAGGGCCTCGATCCACTCGGAATGAACGGTGAGCTCGTCGTCAGGTTGGAACGCGCCTTGGGTGGCGTTCGCTATGTCCGGATCCTTGGTGAGTAGTACGAGTCGCAACCCACCGAATGATGGACCGTGCCTGGGCCTGATTGCAATCGGGGAACTTACCGGGCTTGAAAACGCTCCCTATTAGTAGGAGACCATGACGAAGACGGAGGAAGCAGAAAAAATCGGCATGTCCAGCCTCCGGAGAGGTGCGCGCGGCGCGACCGAGTTCGAGAGGATGAAGCGCGACACGGAGAAGCGGGCCTACACGATGGCAGTGCGGCTCACGCGCAACCCCACCGAGGCGGAGGACCTCGTGCAGGAGACGTACCTCAAAGCGTGGCGCGGTTTTGAAGGCTATATGCCCGACCGGCCGTTTCTGAACTGGCTACTGCGCATCATGCAGCGGTCCCACTTGGACGCTGTACGCCGCCGGAACCCAGTGCGCGAGGCCGGAACCCTCCATGCGATGGTCTCGGCGAGGGACGGCACCCTGCAAGACATCGAGGTGCCGGACGAGGCCGCGGACGCAGAGGAGCAGTTGCTCTACGAGGAGTTTGTCCACGAGCTTCGTGCGACGATGGCCGAGATCCCTTCCATGTATCGGGAGGCGATCCGCTTGTGCGATATCGAGGGGATGTCCTACGAGGAGATTGCAGAGGCCCAAGGGACCACCGTAGGGACGGTTCGATCCCGGATCCACCGGGGAAGGAAGCTCCTGCGCACCCTCGCAATGCAGCGGGGGCTCAGGCCGGTCTCTAGGTAGCGCTCCTGGGGCCGATACTAAGTCCCATGAGAATCCAAGGGCCGAGCCCACAGCCCGTGCCGCGGCCAGATTCGCCGGGCCTACGAGCTTCGCAAGCCCGCCGGGCCGAGCTCCTGCGCTTGATCTCCGAGGAGGCGGCATCCCTGGAAAGGGCCGAAGCGGAACCTGAGAAGGGCCGTTGGATCGATGTGCGCTGCTAGGGCGCGGTATCGTTGCAGGGCGTGGCGTCCAAAACCCTGGCTCGGCCGGTCTGGTGGAAGAACACCTTCTTCCTGTTCGGAATCCTTCTTGTCATCATTGCTTTGATCGGCTTGGTGCGAGGGGAGTCGGCGATCCGGGACCCAGGGCAGATCCGAGAGGGTCGCTTGGTCATGATCAACCTGCTCGCGGCCGTTCTCATGATCGCGAACGGGCTGGTGAGCCACCGCCTGGCAATCCAAGCGTACGAAGAGGCCAACGGGCCGGAGGACTGACCAAATGGTTGTATGTAGTTGTGGCAAGCTGATCGAGAAGGTGCCGGACTGGCTCAAGGACGTCCAAGTCGAGTTCATTTGTAACGATTGTCCCAATCGGACCCTGAAGTCCATCGCCGAGGTCAAGCTGGAGCCGGCCGAGGTGCCTGCTCCCTCCGCGTTGGGCGAGGAAGGCGAATTGGACGAAATCGGTGAGGAGCTCGCCGTAGACGAGGCCGACGCCGAGGACGAACTCGGCTCCTAGGAGATCGCTGCCTGGTATTGGGCCAGGGAATCGAGATCGGTCGCAACTTCGGGGTGCGCGGACACGATGGCCTGGGCCTGGCCCGAGATCCGGCGACTGAACGTCCCCTCAAGATAAGCAAGCGGGAGCGTGCCCGGCACGAGTTGCCCGAACGATGCCCGGATCATGGTTCCCATGCCGACCAGGCAGGCCAACCGCAAGGGACGCTTCCTTGCGGCGTAGGCCGATTCGAGGAAGACCATGAGGCGCTCGATCACCTCGCGCCGGGCAAAGATCAGGTTCCCGCCCGTGAAGGTGCCTTCCCTCACTTTCAGTGAGGTCCGCTTCTGGCCCGGAAATCGCTCGTAGCACGCCTGGACCGGCACGATCGCATAGGCGAGGTCGATCCCCGCCGGGATCCTACGGAGGAAGTCCTCGATGTGTTCTCGTTGGATGTACGGCAGGTCTGCGGTGACGAAGAGGATCTGCTCGCCACGACTGTCGTCCAGGCCGTTGCGCATGCTCCCGAGGAGCTTCTCGCCTGGCCGTGCCAAGGTCGTGCCCTCCGGTGCCCTCGGGCCCACCACGACCGTAGGTCCCAACCCGGCGCAAGCGGCAAGGGCGGTGTCCAAGAGCGTCCGGCCCTCGATCACGATCTCGCACCGGTACTCGGCACCGGTCGCCTCGCGCAGGGCCGGGTCGCACTTTGCCCCGGCTAGGAGAATGACGTCCACAAACTCTCCTGGGCTCCGATGCTCGGGACCACCCACGTTCGACCCAAGGGGGAGAGGGCCTCGGCGGCTCGGTTCGCGGCTCGCTCGTCGTCGAAGGTTCCAAAGCAAGCGGAGCCGGAGCCCGTAAGCGACGCTTGCGAAGCCCCTGCCTCCAAGAGGGCTTGGATGAGCTCCCGAGACTCCGCTGGGGCCACGTTGACGAACTCGTTGCTCATGGATCGCAAGTCGGAAGGGGCACCTCGAAGTCGAAGGCTCGACTCGTCCAACTGGGCGTAAGCGGCACCGCTGGCGACCCCCACGGACGGCTTGGCGAGCACGTACACGGTCTTTTCACCATCGCCCTCAGGTTCGACCCTCTGCCCATAGCCGTGGCAATGTGCGCGGCCTCCATAAAGGAAGAAGGGAACGTCCATCCCGATTCTGGCGGCGATTTCCAGCCGTTCGACGGGCCCGAGCCGATCGCCGGCCAGCAATCCGAGGATCCGCAGCGCGCCTGCAGCATCGCTGCTCCCGCCACCCAAGCCCGATCGCGTAGGGATCGCCTTCTCGACCCGCACCCGCATGGGGGGCACCTCGAAGCACTCCTCGGCAAGGCTCAAGGCCGTTCGGACGGTGTCCCCCGGCCCGGCATAAGGGGGATCGTACGTGACGGTCGTGATGTCATCGGGTTCGACCACGATCGTATCGTAGAGGCCCACGGTCTGCATGACGGTCTCGATCGGGTGGTAGCCGCTTTCGTCGGCCTGCCCCACAGAAAGGTAAAGATTGAGCTTGGCATAGCACCGGGTGACGGCTCGGTTCCAAGTCAGGGCCCGGTCTCCTGACGCTCGTCCTCCGCCGTGGGTTCTGGCGGTACCACGACGACCGTTCGAGGGAAGGGCGTCAGCTCCAGCTCGTCGAGGGTCTTGTCAATGGCGTTCAACTGCATCTTCGCCTCCGTCACCGCTTCCAGGAACTCTTGTGCTTCCAAGTGTGAACCAGGGCTCCCCAGGCGGTGTTGCAAGAGTTGGACTCGGAGGTTGTCGAGGAGCGTGACGAACACCACCGCTTGCGCTTCCGTGCGTTCCACACTGGCCCGAAGGTTGGCGTAACGGCGGGAATACTCCGCCAGATGCCGGTCGGCGAGTCGGTAGAGCTCTTGGGCCTGGGGATCGTCGCTGGGTGGGAGATGGGACGGCGGGCCAAGGTTGGGCCCTTCGCTCCTGCCGATCTCGTGGGCCAGGATGTCCGCCTTTCGGAGGCTTGTGTAGAGCTGGGCAGCAACCCTGGAGACGCCCAACGGCAGCTCGGTGAGATCGGCGATTCGCCGCTTGCTCGCTAGGTTCAACTCCTTGCGAAGTCGTTCGTGGCGGTCCACGACGTCCAACCATCCCCGATACATCCTCAGGTTTCGGAAACGCTTTGCCTTGCTCGCCTGCCATGCGGAGAGGGCGATGAGGGCGTAGGAGACCACCGTGATCGGCCAAGCGAACGAAACCCCGATCCCAAAGAGGAAGGATGGAATCGCGACCATAGCTAGGATTCTCACAGGTCGCATCCAGGCAGCCAGGAAGACCTGGACGTCTCGCTTGACGATCGAGTTCACCGCACGCCTCCTGCGTCGCTCGGCGGCATGACCGAGCCCAGTTCTTGCTCCATGGACCATGCGGCAGCGAGGAGCGACTCGTCCATGCCTCGCTGGGCCGTGAGCCCGAGCCCGACCGGTAGGCCCTCGGCAAGGCCACAGGGCAAGCTTAAGCTCGGGTAGCCGCCGAGATTCGCCGGGATCGTGCAAAGGTCGAGCTGTTTGAGCGTTAGGTGATCCATCTCCGCGGACCCGATCGGGAACGCCACGACGGGGCTGGTCGGGGAGACGATCAGGTCGTATTGCGCCAGGACTTCGTCCATCTCCAGAGTCATCCTTTGTCGCACCCTTTGCGCCTTGGCAAAGTAGGCGTCGTGGTACCCGGCAGAGAGGGCATACGTACCTGCAATGATCCGTAGCTTCACTTCGTGGCCGAGCAGTGCTCCTCGCGTTTTGGCGACGGTCGCAACATGGTCGGTGCCCTCAACTTGCCGCCCGAAGCGAATCCCGTCATACCGGGCAAGGTTGCTGCTTGCTTCCGACGGGGCGATGATGTAGTAGGTGCTGACGCCGTGCCGGATCATGGGGAGGTCCACCTCCTCGCAGGTGCATCCGGCCTCGATCAACCGCGAGATCGCCACTTCGAAGGTCGCTCTTATGCTGGGCTGAACCTCGGGACCGGCCAATTGTTGTGGCCAGGCGAGGCGCAGCCCGCTCAGCGGCCTGTCTCGGAGCCCGCCGAGCGAGATCGGTGCCTCCGTCCGCATCCGAGCCTCACGGGGGTCGTCGCCCGAGATCGTGTGAGCGAGGAGGGCGGCGTCCTCGACGCTTCGCGCGAACGGCCCGATCTGGTCCAGGCTTGAAGCGAACGCAACCAGGCCGCGGCGGCTCACTCGGCCATACGTGGGCTTGAATCCAACGATCCCGCACAGAGCGGCCGGAAACCGGATCGAGCCCCCGGTGTCCGAGCCCAATGAGAGCGGCACGATCCCAGCCGCCACCGCCGCTGCCGAGCCGCCCGAGCTGCCCCCTGCGGTCAGTGCGGGGTTCCAAGGGTTGCGCACGGGTCCGAAAGCGGAATTCTCGTTGGAAGATCCCATGCCGAACTCGTCGAGGTTCGTCTTGCCCACGATCACCATGCCCGCTTCGCGGCATTTCTCGATCACCGTGGCGTCGTAGGGCGAGACAAAGTTCTCGAGGAGCCTCGAACCCGCCGTCGTGACGCCCTCCGCGACACAGATGTTGTCCTTCACGGCCAAAGGCACCCCGGTCAGCGGGCCAGCGGTGCCAGCGTCCAGCATTCTCTGTGCCTCTTCAGCGGCTCGAAGAGCTTCTCCCCGATCCGAGCTGAGGAACGCGCCCAGCCCACCTGGATCCTCTTCGATTCGGTTCAAGGTCTCCCTGGTCAGCTCGACACAGCCGAGCTCTCGGGAACGCAGCCTGCCTGCGAGCTCGCTCGCGGTGGCCCAGCCCGGCATTCAGTCCTCGAGCACGGTCGGAACGATGAAGAGCCCGGCTCGGGTGCGAGGGGCGTTCCGAAGGGCGAAGGCCTGTCCGAGGCTGGACGCGACCAGGTCCGGTGCCCAAACGTTGAAGGGGAGCTCAGCCCCGAGCGCGTCAAGGACCTCGGTGTCGCTCAGGTTCTGGAAGTCGCGGAAGTGGCCCAGAAGCGCGTCCAATTCACCTTGGAATTGAACCAGCTCGTCCTCGGCTAGCTCCAACCTCGCGAGCTTGGCGGCTTCGAGCACTTCCTCGATCGAAATGGACATCCAGGCCATTATAGTGCAGAGTTGCAACGTGATCCGGACTGATCAGCGAATCCGGTATTCCAGCGTGGCCTTGACGATCACGTCCTTGGCCCTCGTTTTTGCATCCGCCGCCTTTCTTCGCCGGTTCATCGGCCCGCGCGAGGAAGGCAGGTTGGGCTCTCACCCGGCAGGGTACATCCGGAGGGCGGCGCGTGACCGCGTGGACTGGCGGACCCTCGCCGACGACCCGTTTCACGAGGCACAGCGCCTCGATCGGACCCTCCTGATTGTGGCGGGTGCCGAGCGCTCCGAAACCGCGCGACTGTTCGACCGCCGGATCCTGACCTTGGCCGAAGTGGTGGAGAGGATGAATCGCGAGTTCGTCCCGGTGCGAATTGACCTCGATCAAGATCCACAGTGGATTCAGGCTTACTTTCCCCTCACCTCGGCACGGGAGAACGCCGACGAAGGCTGGTATGCGGTCTGTGTGGATCCATCCGGCGACGTCCTCGCCTGGCTCTCGCGCAGCAGCCCCGCTGAGCGCGTGATCGAGACCGACATCTTGGAGTTCCTTAGGGAGGCGCGGAGCAACCGCGCGCTCTCCCCTCGCGAGGAACCTTCGATCGAACTGGAGAGAAATGCGGAGGCTACGGCTGTGCAGCCAAGGAAGCCCTCTCCCGCTGCAGTCGAAGCCATGAGCGGACGGGACTATGCGGCCCTCTTGGCGGAACGCCTCGACCCCGTACTCGGAGGCTTCCGCACGCCTAGTTCGAGGCGGGTCTGGCCCTGGGAGTGGAGGTACCTTGCCCAGTCGCGGGACTACCGGGCCCTCGTCGCGGGCTTGGAACCCTTGACCCGAAGCCCCATGATGGATTGGTCGGGCCCTGGGGCGTACCGCCTCACCAGGGATCCCGCAGGCAGGTCGCCGAGCTTCGCACGCGACTCGGTTTGCGATGCCGACTGCGCCGCGCTCTTCGCCCACTGGGCGGTGAACGGTGGGGGCGATTGGGCACGACAATTGGCGCGAGAGTTCGTGCGGGGGATCGGGGAGACTTACGTCGCCGGCGTGCGCTTTCGTGGCTCGACCTGGCGATCTCCCTACGAGGTCAGCACAGGAACCAACCTTTTGGTTACGAACCGTTCCCTCAGGGAGTCCTTTACCCCCATTGAGCGCGACTGGCTTCGGACGAACATGGGCATCCCGCACCCCGACAACCCCGCCAACGTGCCGGTAGCCGTTTCCAGTTCGAGCTTGCTCGAGAACCGAGATCGGTTTCTCGCGATGGCGGGCCGGGTGAACCGGGCTTCGGCCCTCGTGGCGAGCGTGGGCGACCAGGGGTACTTGGATGCGATCGCGACGGTCGGTGCGAGGGTGCTGGAGGTGGGTCGTCTGCTCGACGAGGACGAGGCTCGGCGGCTGGGCCTGGAGCTCTTCGCGACGGCCGGGGAGTTTCGCGCGGGTCCCTATGACGTCACTCGGTCGCTTTCGATAGGCGGGGCCACGCGCCGGACCGCCTTCGAGTACGGAGCCTATGCGGACATCGCGATCGAGGCGTACCTCACCACGGGGGAACCGGGAGCCCTCGACGAGGCGTCACGGGTGTTCGACCGCCTACTGGAGCTGTTCTACGACCCAAAGTCGGGTTCCCTTCGCTCGGTTGCGACAGGCAAGTTCGACCCGACCTTCGAACCGAGCGCGGCCAGCGTGCTCGATGGTGATCGTCCGAGCCTGGTGGGAACCGTGCTTCGGTGCGCGTGGCGCCTCTCTTGCGCTTGGCGGGGCACTCCACGGGGCACGAAGTACCTGGAAATCGCGCGGTCCGTCTCGAAGTCGTACGCACCGGTGGCCGCTCGGTTCGCCTTCAGGTTGGGCAGCTTCGAGACGGCTCGGCAGGCGCTGGCCAGGGACGAGTTCGTGTGGGTCTCGGGCCCGCGCGCCCTTGCGACTGCCCGCCAAGTCTCACCTTCTCTCGAAGGGGCGCTCGTCGTGCCCTCGGGCCGACCCGGTGCTGCACCGGCGCCAGGTCCGGGGGTGTGGCGGATCGTCGGCGGGTCGAGCGCCGAGCGCATCCAAGGCTTGCCGTGACGCCCTAGGTGTGGCGCAGGCCGGCGGACCATAATCATGCCTCGACTCGGAGAGGTCGCATAGTGGTCTAGTGCGCCGCACTCGAAATGCGGTGAGGTGCAAGCCTCCGTGGGTTCGAATCCCACCCTCTCCGCCACTCTGCGCCCGGAAGGGAGTTCGAGTCTGGTACTGGCCTAGTCCGCGTCTCCCCCGAGGTGCGTCGGTCGGATGGGTGGCACGCCGATTTCCTTCCTGCGTGTAGGTCGGATGCTTCGGGACAGGTTGGGACCTGGATGGGGGTGCTACTTAGGATTCGGGGGATCGGGGCCTTTGCTCCTTGCCTATCGCGCGGGTCAGCCTTGCCCAGGCGACTCGTGCATAGCGCTGCACGTCGGCGACTTGAGTCCGGGCCAGTGCGACCTGGGCACGGGCGTCAATCACCTCTACAAGGACCGCCTTACCGGCGTCGTAGCGCTCCTGCATCACGCGAAACGCCTCCAGGGAAGCCAAGAGGCCATCGGCAGTCGCTTTGCGCTGGGCTTCCACGGACGCCCAAGGAGCATACGCCGACGCGACCGCAGCCTGGACACGCAGCCGCGCCATCCTCAGCTCTTGCTCGCTCTTCGCGACCCTTGCCTCCGCTTCCTTCTTGGCGGACGCTCGCTCGCCTCCGTCCGAGAGGGGGAAGCTGAGAACGAGGCCCGCCTTCGTGGCCGTGGAGCCTGGCATCTGCCGACTTCCCATCCAATCGCCCATTGCCATGAAGGAAAGCTCTGGCAAACGAGACTGGGAGGCGTCGCGGCTCGCTAGTCTTGCCGACTCTAGGTTCACCGTTGCAACCCGAATCTCGGGATGGGACTGCAATGCCAACGCTATGGCATCGCCGAGAGAAGGGGGCGCGGCCATTTCTTCGTCCCAGCCATCGAACTCCCTTGGGTCGTCTTGTGCGATGCCCGCACTCTCGCGCAATTTCGCCAAAGCTTCGTCCGCGTCCGCATTGGCCATCGCAATCTCCCGATCCATCCCAGAGACGTCTGCACGTGCCCGAAAGACGAACGCCTGGGGTACTGAGCCTGCTTCGAACTTTGCCTCGGTAACTCGTAAGGTCTCCCTTGCCGCATGGAGTGCTTCTGCCTTCGCTTCGAGAACATCACGGCGATATAAAAGGTTGGCAAAGGCTTCCCGAACCCCAAGGCGAACCTCGACGACCGCCAGATCCAACTGAGACTCGTAGAGGTGCACCTCGGCCATCGAGCTTCGGCGTGCGATATCGTTTCGTCCAAACGTCCAAATCCTCCACATCAGGGTTGCGTTTCCTACCGCTTGGGTACCCGGTTGCGTCATAGCGTAGTTGAGAGGCATGGCCGACGATGGAAAGATCATCGAGCCATCTCCGCTTGATGCAATGCCGTTGAGCGACACTGCGGGTTGATAAGGGGCTTGCCTCATCTCAGAGCGGGCACGTGCCGCGTCAACTTCTGCCGTCGCAATCTGTAGTACGGGGCTGTCCGCCTCGGCAAGCTTCAGTGCCTCGCTGAGCGAAACCTTATCGGTTTGTCCGGAAGCGAGGACAGAGGCTGCGAGGATCAAGGAACAGTAGAGATACTTCATGGTGTGGGCTCTTCAGGAAGGTCAATCGGAGGGAGCGAAGCGGGATCCACTTTCATAAACCTTACTTGTGCCCACCGAACTAGGTCGTCAACGAGGGTGTGCATGATGGGGATATCGAGCAAGGAGAGCACGGTACCTACGAGCAGTCCTCCGATCACAACGGTCCCCAGCGGTTGGTAGGCGTCAAGACCCGACTTGGGAATGAAGGCGACCTGGGCCATGGTGACGATCGTGATCAGAGAGGTCATCAGGATCGGACGCAGCCTTTGCGGGCAAGCACGTGCAACTGCCTCGTTGCGCGGAAGCCCGTCCTTACGATAATGGAGAATCAAGTCAATGAGTAGGATCGCGGTGACGATGTCCATTCCGCTGAGCACGATAACGCCTAGAATGGACACCGTCGAAAACGCTTGGTGCATGAGCCAGAGGAGCAAGAAGACCCCGCTGAGTTCCAAGGGGAGACTGAAGATCATTTGTAACGGCTGCAGGAACCCATGGAATTGCGCGACCAAAATGAAATACATGAGGAGCAGAGCAAGCATCAGGCCGAGCGTCATCTTCCTGAAACTCTCCATCATTTGCGTCATATCGCCCCGCGCTTCGATGCCGTACCCGGCCGGAAAGTTCATCTGCGCCATGGCCCGCATCTGGAGGTCCATCGTGGCATCCATGCTCGGCCTCCCGTCCTTGCGGTAGTAGCCTCCAAAGCTGATGACCCGGCGAAGCTGATCGTGCTCGATCGCGGAGGGGTCGGATCTGCGCTCCAATCTGACGAGTTCGGTGAGGGGTACCTGGTCGCCAGTGGGCGAGGCGACAAACATCCCGTCGAGGTCAGAAAGGCTTTGCCTTTGCTCTTCCGCAAAGCGAATCTGAACCGTGGTGGGCCGCTTGTTCTCGATTCGATAGAACTCCATCGCATAGCCCCCCCTTAGTGCGTAGTAGGCTTGGTCCGCGATCGTTGTTGGCGAGAGTCCATGGGCAGCAGCTTTGTCACGGTCCACCACCAGGTTGTAGACTGGTTTGGACATCTCCCAACTGAGGAAGGGTTGTGCAATGTCAGGCTTCTTGCTCTTTGGGTTGAGAGCATCTCTTTCTGCGATGAGCATGAGCTCCTTTCCCATTCGGTCGAGCGTGCTCAGGTCTGTGCCATAGACGATTAGAGCGATCGGGGCGAGAGAGGTCGCCATGAGGTCGCTCCCCATCTCCTTGATCTGGATCCGTCGGATGCCGGGTATCTCAGCCAGGGCGCGGCGCTGGACCTTGTCCACGATCGTCCAGATATCGGGACGGCCGCTATCTTTGTCCTCGAAGGTCAACATCGCCGTCGTCGAGCTCGTGGAGTTCATTTGATAGCCGGTAAAGTAGGCCCCGCCCGTCGTCATTCCTGGACCGCCTTCCACTCCAAGTTCGATGCTTGCACGATCCAGCCAACCCTGTTCGCCGCCCTCCTGGATGAGGATCGCCTCCAATTGGCGGGTCGCCCGTTGTGTCTGGGCAAAGCTCGCACCCGGCTTCATCTCCATTTGCAGGCTCGCTTGTCCGACATCGGCCAAGGGCATCATTTCGGAGCCAATAAAGTAGTAAAGGGTAAAGCCAAGCACTACGGTTATTCCAATGCGCACAAAGTTCGCAAAGCGGTGCTTGAGCAGCCAGCGAATGAGCCTTTCATATCCGGATTCCCATCTCGTTAGGAGACGCTCGAAGGGGCTCAGGAACCACTTCGAGAACCAGGTGTGCCTGCGGTTCTCCGGCAGTTGCATAAAGCGGGAGCACAATACGGAGGTCAAGGTCAAGGATACGAAGTAGCTTGCGATGACTCCGAAGAGGATCGGCCAACAAAGGCCGATGAACATGAGTTGGGTGATTCCACCACTCATCATCAAGGGGATCAAGGCGACGATCAGGACGACCGTGGCGGCGAGCACGGAGCGCCGAACCTCGGTGATGCCGTCAATGGTGGCGGTTCGTCGGTCCTTCCCCATGCGCAGGTGCCGCTCTACCGCGTGAATGTCAATGATGGCGTCGTCAACGAGCCGCCCAATGGCGATCAAGAGCCCGATCAGGGTGCTTGAGTTCAGGCTCATCCCCAGGGGAACCATTGCCAACAAGGCGATCGCCATGGAGGTTGGAATTGCGGTAAGCGCGATGAGCGTGCCGCGGACCTCGCCGAGGAAGAAGAGGACGGCAAGGCCAGTGAGAACGATGGCGACCAGGAGTTCTTCCTGGATATTGTCGAAGAGCTTGTCAACGAATCGCGCATTGTTATAAGCGACCCTGAACTGAATGCCTGGGTACTCCTTCTCGAAGTTTCGAACCGTCTTCTCGACCGCTTCAATCGTTACGGGAGAGCTTGCGTCCGGGTTTTGTAGGACGTTGACGAGGATCGCATCGGACGCATGATCCCGGTGCAGGAACCGATAGGCGCTCCGCGGCTCGATCGTCCCGTCCACGACCGTTGCCACATCGCCGATCCGAACGATCTGGGAACCGATCGCCTTGATCGGATACTGGCTCACCGTGCCTGCGTCGCGGGAAAGGGAGTCAATGCGTAAGACGGGCTCGTCGGTCTCCGAGGTGAGGTTGCCGGCTGGCTTCGCCACGTTTTGTTCGTCCACGGCCATCCGGATATCGAGTAAGGACAGGCCGTACGACTTTAGCTTGTTGCGGTCCACCTTGATCTGTAACTGCCGGCGAAAACCCCCGAAGGTGGACACCGTGTACACGTTGGGATGGGCCGCTTTCAGGCGGTTCAGAATCTCGTTGTCTGCAAGGTCCCTCAGTCTCGGCATGGTCCAGCCTTGCTTAGGGTCGCCCGTCAAGGCGAGGGACAAGACCGGGAGGTTCAAAGGGTCCACCCGGACGATCCAACTTGGTTTGAGGTTCGCTCCGGTGGCTGGGAGGTCGGCCTGTACAAGGTTCAGCAGGCTCTGGACCTCCGTCTGTGCCCGCTGCATGTCGGCGCCGTAGGGGAACTCGAGGACCACCATGCTGAACCCCTCTTGGCTGACCGAGCGGATGTAGCGGACGTGCGGTACGTTCACCATTCGCTGCTCGATGGGGCCGCTGAAGTACGTCTCCATCTCTCTCGCGCTCAAGCCGGGCATCTCGGTGGCAATGCCAAGGAGCGGGCTCTCGACATAGGGCATCATCCGCCGCGGCATCACATGTCCGATCGCGATGTAGCCAAGAACGAGGATGGCGAAGAAGAACGCCAAGACTCCGTGGGGATGGTCTACGGACCAGCGGACAAAGTTGAACCCGCCGCTCTCTCCACCCGCGCTCACTTCTTCTCCGCCTTGCGCTCGAGATCCATGTGACAGATCGGGCACTCGCCAGGTCCGGATCGCAGAATCTCAGGGTGCATCGGGCAAGTCCAGACTTCGGCGGAATCGCCCGATTCGGCCCGCCTCTTTGTCCCCGAGTCTTGAGCGTGATCTGAAGGCCCCGCTCTCGAATCGTCCATGTCGGGCATGTCGCCTTCGGGGTTGGGGAGATCACGAGCACCGTTCGCCCCCCACTCCACACTCTTCACGGGGGTGTTCGGCTGTAGCCCCTCGAAACCTGCCCAGATGACCTGCTGTCCCTCACGCAGCCCCTGGACGACCTCGGTGTGCTTGCCATCGCTCTTGCCCAGCTTCACGGTTTGCATGACCGCGACGACGTTGCCCATCCGGCTCCTCGGAACAAGATCCATCTTGCATATCGGGCACGTTCCCGGACCGGGCTTGCTGATCTCAGGGTGCATGGTGCAGGTCCAATCGGTCGGCTGGCCCGACCCTGTGGTCTCTTGGAGGACCCAGACGAAGGCCCCGCCCTCGAGATCGGCCTGCACGGCGCTTGTGCGAACGACCAAGGTCGTGGACGCTGACGGTGCAACGAGCGCGACGGTGGCGAAGCTTCCCGCCTTATAGAGCCCGGAACCGTTTTCGAGGATGGCCTCGATGCGAAAGGTGCGGGTCGCTTCGTTCACAGTGGGGAAGATCGCGCTCACGGTCGCGTGAGACAAACGGTTGCCCACCTTGACATCAACTTGTTGGCCAAGGCTAACGCTGGTCGCCTTGCTTTGGGGCAGATCGGCTTGAACGCGCATGCGGTCCATTACCTTAAGGCGCAAGACGACCTGCCCCGCCATGACGCTTGTGCCGGGGGCAACCAGACGCTCGGACACCACCCCCGTGGAGAGCGCTCGAAGGTTGCGAAAGCCAGCCATGGCTCCGAATCCGGAAGCACCGGATGCGCCCGCCTGATACTCTTGCTTTCTAGCCTCGGCCTCGGCTTTCGCCTTCAATTGGCCCGCCTTGGCCACTTCGGCGTCTGCCTGGGCGGCCTTGTACATGGCCTGGGCGGTGAGCACTTCGCTCCGTGCGGCACTGCGCTTCCTTTCCGCAACGTCGGCTCGGCGCCGTGCGCTCTCGCCCTTCGCCTGTGCAGCTGCGACCTTGGCAACGGCCATGTCTCGCTCCTTCTGCGCCACTTGCAGCTCATCGAGCGAGATGGCGCCGGAGACCTGTAGCTTTCGTTGCCGGAGCAGGTTTGCCTCTTGGTACTTGGCGGCCGCCCTCGCTTCATCCAGTTCGGAGTCCGCCATCTTGGCCTCGGCCAACATTTGGTCGCGCTCTGCCGCCATGGCTGCGGACTCGTTGTTCGCCCTTGCGATCGAGCTCTGGGCGGCGGACTGCTCGGAGAGGGCGCGCCGGTACATCGCCGATGCGGCTTGCTGCTCGCGCTCTGCGGCGGTCGCCATCGCCAGTTTGGATCGGGCCATCTTCGCGGCCTCACCTGCCTGAGCGACGTACTCGGGAGCATCGAGGACTGCCAGGAGCTGGCCGGGCTTCACCCGGTCCCCTGGATAGACGGTCAGGCGCACCAGGCGGCCGGGGATGCGGGCAACCACCTCCTCATCCGCGTAGGACTGGAGCGTTGCGGGATACCAGGTCTTGCCCGCAAGACTTCGCCGGACTGCCGGTTCCGCCGCGACCGGCTGCACGCCAGGTGGCGGCTTGGAGGTCGTCATGTCCATGCCCTGCGCTTCCGTGATCGTCATGGAGCCGGGCGCCCTTTGGGTGGCTACGATCCATCGAACTGCGGCGATCGCAACGACCAACAAGGCCAGCGATGAGACCGTCTGAATCGTGAAGAACCTCTTCCAGGGCGGCCTGTCGTTCTTTATCCTCATCGGGCTGGCTCCGGTTTCGACCGGTGTGGAGGGAGAGTACCGCAGGGCGCGAACCTCGGGGCGTAGTTCCTTGACAGAGCGACGGCGGGGGTTCGACCATCACGGACATGGCGGCACAGGGGGAGACGCTCGCCTTCCCTCGATTCAACCAAGAGGGTATGGATAGAATCGAGCCGGTAGGGTTGCGCGAGCACGACCTTGCCCGCACCGGTCACCACGTAGCGCCCCGCACCCAACTGAATTTCGAGGTCGGGTCGGTCGAGCTTGGGGGCATCGTTGCACTGGCTCGCTACCATCCCCACGAACATACCTGCCCATGGGAGCCGATGGAAATGTCGAGTGTCATGTTGGGGAAGGAACCCGGAGGGGGCCCGCTCGACCCCAATCCTGGGAGCCCTTTTCCCCGCAACCGCAATGCAGTCGCTCCCCGACGAATCCCACGTCAGCCCTGAACGATGTGGGAACGTCGAACGTCGTTGCGACCACCAAGGCCGATGCTCAAGTCTGGAAACGGGAGGGAACGGGATCGGGACAGCCGAGTGCCAGATCCCAGGGCTTCGCCCTAACCGCTGTCCGCAAGAGGTGGCCCTTCTTCCGAGGCCCAAAGCAACGACAAAGGGCAAGGATTCCACTAGAGTCCAGGTGTTCCGGTTCCGTCGCGCTCAAACCTCGAGTAGAGAGCAGGCAGCACGATTAGCGTCAGGAGGGTCGCCGAGACGATCCCGCCGATGACCACAGTCGCGAGCGGCCGCTGCACTTCGGCCCCTATCCCAGAGTTCAGGGCCATTGGGACAAAGCCGAGGGCGGCCACGAGCGCAGTCATGAGGACAGGGCGCAGCCTCTCCTGCGCCCCTTGGTGAACGGCTTGGGCCACGGATGCGCCCTCGCTCCGGAGCCTGTTGAAAGCCGACACCATGACGACACCGTTCATCACCGCGACCCCGGACAAGGCGATGAAACCAACTGCGGCGGTGATGCTAAAGGGTAGTCCCCGAAGTGCAAGGGCAAGGATGCCTCCCGTGATCGCCAGAGGGACGCCCGAGAAGATCAGGAGGGCCTGCTTGAACGAGCCGAACGTCAAGAACAAGAGGATGAAGATCAAGGCAAGGGCCGCGGGAACGACGAGCGTGAGCCGCTGGGCCGCTTGTTGCAAGTTTTCGAATTGCCCTCCCCAAGTTAGGTAGTAACCTTCCTTCAACTGGACGTTTTCGCGGATCGCCCTCTGCGCCGTAGCCACGAACGAGCCCAAGTCCGTGCCGCGGACGTTCAACTGCACAACGACCCTCCTTTTCCCCGACTCGCGCGAAATCTGGGCTGGGGCAGGAGCGTTCTCGATCCGAGCGACGGAATCCAAGGGCACACCGGCACCGTCCGGGGTCTCGACGAGGATCCCCTTGATTTGTTCGATGTCGTTTCGGAGATCGTCAGGCATCTTCACCGTTAGCGCAAACCTTCGATCACCTTCGATGATCTGTCCGACCGGCTCGCCACCCAGTGCCGTTGCCACGAGCTCCTGAATGTCGTCCACGCTGATTCCGAGGCGTGAGATGGTGTCCCGGTCAATCTCGATCTGCAGGACGGGCACATCGTCCACCTGCTCCACCTCGACGTCTTGGGCGCCGGGGATGTTGCGAACCACGGAGGCGATCTCCTCGGCCTTGGACTTGAGTTCCTTCATGTTCTCGCCGAAGACCTTAATCCCAACGTCCGCCTTGACGCCGGAAACAAGTTCGGCAAACCGCATCTGAATGGGCTGGGAAAAGTTGTAGCCTTGGCCAGGAACCTTGGCGACTTTGGCCTCGAGGTCCTCAACGATTCGTTCTTTCGTCATCCCTCGCCGCCACTCGGAGCGGGGCTTGAGCATGATGAAGCTGTCGGTGAGGCTGAGGGGCATCGGGTCCGTTGCGACCTCCGGGGTCCCGCTTCGGGAGAAGACGGTCGAGACCTCCGGCACTTCGAGAACCTTCTTCTCGAACGCCGTAACAAGGCGCAGGGTCTGTTCGGTGTCCACAGTTCGAACGCGGACCGGTTGGATCACGAGCGAGCCCTCGTCTAGCTGGGGGATGAACTCGGAACCTAAACGAGTAAAGGCGACGAGCGAGAGGGCGAGGAGCGCGAGAGCGCCGGCCAATACGAAGCCCTTGGCTCTGAGCGAGAATCCAAGTACAGGAGCATAAAGTCGGCTGAAGAACCCCATGACCGGATTTCGTCCCTCCTTGGTGTCGCCCGAGAGGGTGAGGCTCGCCAAAACGGGGACAAGGGTCATGGTCAGCAAAAGGGCCCCGATCAGTGCGAATACGACGGTGAACGCCATCGGCTTGAACATCTTTCCTTCGGTACCTTCCAAGGCAAGGATGGGCAGGTAGACGACCGTGATAATCGTTACGGCGAACGCGGTGGGCTTTGCGACTTCGAGCGCGGACTGCCAGACCGAATGCCGAACCTCATGCCGGGTCAGGGTCGAGCCTTTGTGCTCCCGCGCTTGCGAAAGTCGCCGGACCGCGTTCTCCATCATCACGACCGCACCATCTACGATGAGACCAAAATCAATCGCGCCCAAGCTCATCAGGTTGCCGGATATGCCGAATCGGTTCATCCCGATCACGGCGCACAGCATAGCCAGTGGGATGGCGAGAGCGACCACGAAGGCACCGCGAACGTTGCCGAGCAACAGGACCAGGACAACGATCACCAGGGCGGCGCCTTCTAGAAGGCTCTTGGAGACCGTGTGGAGCACATCGTCCACCAGGTGTGAACGGTCATAGGTGGTAGTGAGGGAAACGTCTGCCGGCAACTGGGCTTTGATCTCTTGAACCCGGTGATGCACGGCTTGAGCGACCTCGCGGCCGTTCGCCCCTTTGAGCATCATCACGATTCCGAGCAGCGCTTCGCGTCCGTCCTTCGTGCTTATGCCCGTAAGCGTGGGGATACCGAGCCGGACATCCGCCACGTCTCGAACCAGCACGGGCACGCCTTCCTCGGTCTTGATCACGATCCGCTCTAAGTCGCTGACGGTGGTAGCCAGGCCCACGGAGCGAACGAGGACCCTTTCCCCGTTCTGTTCAAGCACTCCCCCGCCAGCATTCTGGTTGTTTCTTTGTAGCGCCGTGACGACCTCGTTCACGGCGATGCCTCTCGCCAAGAGCTCGCGTGGGCGGAGTACGACCTGGTATTGCTTTATACTTCCGTCCGCGGGGTTGACCTCTGCGACGCCCGGTACGGTCTTGAGCTGCGGGGCAATGACCCAGTCTTGGAGACTTCGCAAGTCCATAGGGGACCGAGAGTCAGACTCGATCGTGTACATATAGATGTCCCCTAAGCCGGTGCTGACCGGGCCCAGTTGTGGCGCCTCGATCCCATCGGGGAGCTGGTCCAAGACGTTGTTGAGGCGCTCGCTTGCTAGTTGTCTTGCAAAGTAGGTGTCTACATCGTCCCGAAAGGTCACGGTCACTTGGGAGAGACCGAACTGGCTGAGGCTGCGGACCTGAATCGCACCGGGGATCCCTCCCATGGCGGTCTCGATTGGGAAGGTGACGAGCTTCTCCACCTCCTCGGGCCCCATCCCGCCCGTCTCCGTGTTGATCGTCACTTGGTTCGTTGTGATATCCGGTACCGCATCGAGGTTCAATTGTCGCCAAGAGACGAAGCCGTAACCAATAAGGATCACCGTGCCCAAGATAACCAGCAGCCTTTGGCTAAGGCTGAAGTGCAGTACTCGGTCCAGCACTAGTGCTCGTGCCCCTTGAGTTCGTCCTTCTTCAACTCGCTATCGAGTACGAAGCCGCCCTTGACCACGACAAGGTCGCCCACCTCAAGGCCAGACTTGATCCCGATGTAGGCACCCGAGCGGCTACCGAGCTGCACCATCACCTTCCTATAGCCGTGATCGTCCTTCACGAAGACATACGTGTTTTCCCTGTCGCTCAGGATCGCTGACTTGGGGACCGCGAGAGCAGTCTCCCCTTGTCCATATTCGAGATGGACGGTGGTGAACATCTCGGGCTTCAACACGCCGGAGACGCCGGACACTATACACTGGACCGGAACGGTCCTGGTCTTGGGATCTACGCGTTCTCCCACGATCTGAACGACCCCGTTGAACGCTTGGCCCTGGATCGCCGAGGCCGTGACCCGAACGGACGCGCCCTTGCGCACCTTGGCGGCGTCCCTTTCTGGAACGTTGGCGGTCACCCAGACCGACGACAGGTTTTCGATCTCCATCAGCACTTGGGTGCGGTCCACCGCTTGCCCTTTCGTCACATCCACGTGGGTCACGGTGCCGGAGATAGGTGCCTTCAAGTCCATCCGGCCGACCGCGGCTCGCGAACCCTCACTGGCCGAGCGGTACACGGATCGGGCATTGGCGACCGCGCGATGAGCGTTGGCCAGGGACGCTTCGGAGGAGGTGACGCGGATTCGGGCCCGATCTGCCTCCAGTTGGGAAGCTTTGACCTCGGCTTCGGCGGTCTGAATCTCCTTGGCGTTCAACAGGCCACGGGACGCGATGGTCTTCTCACGTTCCAGCGCCGTCCTCGCAGCCGCCACCCGCGCGACCGCGCGGTCGTATCGAATCTGGTCTTGCAGGGCTTCCAGTCGTGCGGCTTCCAGTTCGACCTTGGAGGCGATCCCATCCCGATACAGATTCTCGATGCGCCGCGCCGCCTCGGCGTGGCTCGCCCGTTCCGATTGGGCGCTCAGTAGTTCGCTCTGTGCATCGTTCATCTCGCTCTGAGCGGCCTGGAGCGGAGCCTGACTGAACGCGCCCGCGCTCGCGAGCTGGCGTTGACGGGACAAGCTCGATCTGGCCGCCGAGACCTTGGCGATTGCGAGGGCAAGCTCGGACCTCGCCTCCCGTAACGCGGCACTGGCCGAGTCGCGGCTCTGCTCGGCCGCCGCGATGCTCGACCAGGACTGTGCGAGTTCGGCCGATTCGAGGACCGCGAGCCCCTGGCCCTGCTGGACCCTGTCACCGAGGCCGACCTTGACCGCTACTACGCGGCCGCCGACGGGTGGCGTCACCACGGCCCGTCCCTTCGCGGTCGAATTCACCGTACCCGGCACGTCCAAGCTCAAGCGAAGGGTTCGGAGCGAGGCGCTCTCCACTTCGATCCCGGCGACCTTCGCTTGCTCCGCGTCGAGCTTGACCTCGCCTTCGACATGACCCGATTCCTCTTGGCCTTGCGCCGACTCCCCTTCGTGCCCGTCGCCCTCCGTGTGCTTTTCTTGGTCTTGACACCCCGTGGCGAGCACCGCAATTGCCAACAGGGGCCAGAGCAGTCGCCTCACTCGGGCACCTCGATCAAGCGTCCTGCGGCTTCGTACTTGGCTGCGACTGCGAGGTTGACGGCCAGTTGGGCCTCCTCCCGCTCCTGCTCGATCTCCCGCAGGGCGCGGGTAGCTTCGAGTACGTCCAACAACGTTCCGTATCCTTGGGTGAATCCTTGCTGGGACTTCGCCACGAGCACGCTCGCGGAGTCTCGAATCGCCTGGAGTGCGACGAGACGCTTGCCCGCGTCCTCGATTTCGATGTCGAGGGCCGCGAGGTTCGCCTCGGCTTGTGACGTCGCGTCCCTCAGGGCCGCTTGGAGCGCACCTCGCCTCTTGCTTGCGGCGGCTTGTTCGTTGCGCGAGCGTCCAAAGTCAAGGCCGCGCCAGGTGAGTTGCAGGCGCAGGCCGTAAGCAGACTCGGGCTCACGCCAGGGGGTTCGAAGTCCCACGAGCTCCAGTTCGGGCATGCCCTCCCGCTGAGCATGGTCACGCTCCGCTTCCGCCTGGCTGACCTGGGCCGCCAAGACCATGATGTTTGGGTGGAGTGCCAGATCCACCTTCGGGGCGGCCAGGCTCGCACCGAGATCGGGAGCCTGCGAGGCCAGGTCTGCCCCAGTCGCTGCCTCCACCCTCTTCCACGCTGCTAGCGCGCTCGCTCCGCGGGTTGCCACGGCCTGACGGGCCCTAGCGAGCTCTATGGACGATCGAGTCACTTGCAGTTCGGCAACCGTGCCCTCCTCGAGTCGGCGCACCGTGGCCTGGTGCAAGGCATCTACCACTTGGAGGTGCCCGTCTGCCACGTGTTTGAGCCTGGCGGCGGCGACCGCCTCAAAGTAGGCGATCAAGACTTCTGTCTGAATCGTGAGCAAGGTTTGGCGGCGTTGCGCTTCTGCAATGCGCGTCTGAGCCCGGCCAAGGTTCTTGGATGCGGAGACCTTGCCAAAGAGATCCACGGGAAGGCTGACGAAAAGGTCCTGGTCCGTGGCTCCGAGCCCCTCGCGGTCGGATTGGCCAACGCCCAGGGTCAGGGCCGGATAGGACCCTAAGCCTCGAGCGGTAAGGGCTGCGCTCTCGGCGTCAAGTTGGGCCGAGACCAGTGCCTGACGCGAGGTTCGGGCGGTCGCGAGAGCCTGGTCCAGCGTGAAGGTCTGGGCCTGCGACCAGGCTGGAAGGACGAGTAGGGCAAGGAGTAATCGGGTTTTCAAAGGAACTTCTGCTCTGCAAGGGTCAGGGCCACGCCCATGGCGCGGCTCGGGACTACGCGATGCAGAAGGAAGGTGGGCCCCGGGGTGTTTTTTCGTCTGGGGGGCCCGTCGGCGGACAGCCTGCAAGCGGGGGCGCCGCTACGATGCCAGGTTCAGAAACCCAAAGCGTGGGCCATTCGGGTTGCGGGGGGAAGTCGCAGACAAGGCCCGGTGCGGTCGGCCTTGCCATATCCGAGGGGCTCGTCTCGTGATCGTGGCACGGAGCCAGCTCGCAACAGTCGTGGCAGTCACCGTGAGTGCCCTGCAAGACCGGTTCTTGCATTGAACCGGGGCCCGGGTGGGTGAGCATGGGGCACGTGGCGCAGACGCTCCCACCGGGCAACTCGAAGTTCGGCGAGCACAGATGTAGTTGGACGCACACCAGCAAGGCCGCCATGAACCTGGCTACCGCCCGCTTGCTGATTCGCCGCCCTGTTGCCGAGTGACCCAACCCGTCCAGTCTAGCACGAGGCCCAGGCACGGGACCGCCGTGGTGGAGCCCCTATCGTCGGCTGAGCGCACCCACGATGGGCAGCCGGTACCAGTTCCCGTTGGAGGCCTGGACGGCTCCGACGATGGGGATCACGACCATCAGGACGAAGGAGACGATCCCTAGAAGGATGGCAAGCGGGATCAACACCACCGTAATGGAAAGGATCAGCGCCGCGGCGAGGACCAGGAAATTGATGCCGTGCAACCACAGCTCCTGATAGGCGTGGAACGCTACGAAGGGCGACTTTTCCCGGTTCGTCAGATAGATCACGAGTGCCACCAGCCAACCAAAGCCCCCCAGGGCCACGGACGCGACCAAAGGGAGCACATGGGCCAGGGCGCCCCAAGTCCTGTCTTCCTGTCGAACGATGGACATTGCCTTGCCGGGTGATACGTTCCCGATCCCGGTCGGGATGCAAAGCCCCTCAGCCGGTCTCAGCCGCGAACTCTTGGAGGGCCTCGGGGCCGATCACCACGACGGTCGGGCTCACGATCCTCTCGAACTCCTCCTGCGTGACTTGACCGGCGTGTCCCTCCCGGCACATCTCGTCATAGAACCGGTCCACGACCTCGCCTACGATGGGGGCATGGTGGTACGCCTCCACCCAGACTCCGGGGCTGCCGTCCGAGCTCCGGTACCCGATCGCGGCGAGATGGATCGGACGATGCCGGTCGAGCTCGTTCGCCTCTTGGTCCACGACCCAGCGCCCCTCCTCCACCTGCAGACCTTCCGACTCCAAGCGAGCTCGGACGGCCCCCATTGCCTCCTCGGACTCCGCTTGGATGAGGATTTGCTCGCTACCGACGGTCGCCTGGGTTCGCGCCGCCGTTCGTGTCAAGTACGCAGGCTCCCCCGCGAGGCGAGTGCGGGCCTCGACTGCGAAGCGCTCGATGGGGACCATGAGAACCATGACCCCGCTATTGTATGGCATTCGCCGATTCTCGGGTAAGAACGGTACATGTCTCAGCAGACTCTCGGAGCCTATCTGGACGAGGATCGGGCGTTTCCACCGCCCACGGCGTTTGTGGCCAGCGCACGGGTTCGCAAGCCTCAGGTCTACCGGGACGCCATGGCGGATCCGGTCTCGTATTGGGAGTCATGGGCCAAGCAGCTGGACTGGTTTGAGGCCTGGCACACGGCGCTCCGCTGGAACCTGCCCGATGCACAGTGGTTCGTCGGTGGCAAATTGAACGCCTGCCACAACTGCGTGGACCGCCACGTTGCCGCGGGCCTGGGCGAGAAGACCGCCTTCCTGGCGGAAGGGGAGAACGGCGACGTTCGATCCATCCCCTATCGCCAAGTCCAGGACGAGGTTTCCAAGCTCGCGAACGTCCTAAAGTCGCTGGGTGTTACCAAGGGCGACCGGGTTTGCGTTTACTTGCCGATGGTTGCCGAACTGCCTTTCGCGATGCTCGCCTGCGCACGCATCGGAGCGATCCATTCCGTGGTCTTCGGAGGCTTTAGCGCGGAAGCATTGCGTGAGCGGATCGAGGATGCCGGGGCCAAGGTCCTCTTGACCGCGGACGGCGGCTGGCGAAGGGGCGGCGTCACCCCGCTCAAGGCGATTGCGGACGAGGCCCTCTCGATAGGTTGTCCAACGATCTCCAAGGTTCTCGTGCTCGAACGGGTCGGTGCTCCGGGCTCCACCGTGCAGGCCGCGAACGGCACGAAGCTCGTTCCCACCTATGAGGCAGGGGCATGGAGAGAGGGCCGCGACGTCTCGTGGAAGGAAGCGGTAGCGTCGGCATCCACGGACTGCCCTTGCGAGCCTATGGACTCTGAGGACACCCTCTATATCCTCTACACGAGCGGATCCACTGGCAAGCCCAAGGGCATCGTGCACTCGATCGGGGGGTACCTCACCCAAACCTACGCAACATACCAGTGGGTGTTCGACCACCAGCCGGAGGATGTGTTCTGGTGTACGGCGGACTGTGGGTGGGTCACGGGTCACAGCTATGTCGTCTACGGACCGATGGCGAACGCTGCGACCCAGGTGATCTATGAGGGCACACCGGACACGCCGGACAAGGACCGGTTCTGGCGGATCATCGAGCGTCACGGCGTAACGGTCCTTTACACCGCGCCCACCGCCATCCGAACCTTCATGAAGTGGGGCGAGGAGTATCCCCGTCGCTGCGATCTTTCCTCACTCCGGTTGCTCGGCTCGGTTGGCGAGCCGATCAATCCCGAGGCCTGGGTTTGGTACCACGAAGTGATCGGCGGGGGCCGTTGCCCCATCGTGGACACTTGGTGGCAGACCGAGACCGGGGCGATCATGATCAGTCCGCTTCCCGGAATCACGACGACCAAGCCCGGCAGTGCGACCCAACCCTTCCCAGGCATCTCGTGCGCGGTAATGTTGGAGGGCGGGGAGGATGTTACGCCGATCCAGGGTGCGTTGGGGTACATGCAATGCGCCCGTGGAGAGACGGCTCCGGCGCGTGGGGAGGAGCGTGGTGGCATTCTCGCCATACGCCAGCCTTGGCCTGGGATGCTCCGAGGCATCTGGGGCGACCCGGCGCGGTTCCGCGACGTATATTGGAGCAAGTTTCCCGACGCCTATTTCCCAGGCGACGGCGTCAAGGTGGACGGGGACGGCTATTTCTGGCTCTTGGGCCGGGTGGACGACGTGATGCTCGTCAGCGGGCATAACATCTCGACCATGGAGGTGGAGAGCGCGCTCGTGGACCACCAAGGGGTCGCAGAAGCGGCCGTGATCGGGAGAGCGGACGCGATCAAGGGCCAGGCCATTGCAGCCTTTGTGATCCTGAAGGCCGGGACCCCGATGGCGGATGGGCTTCCCGCCGAACTCAAGGCCCATGTCGCCCAGAAGATCGGGCCCATCGCCAAGCCCGACGACATCCACTTCTGCGCCGACCTACCGAAGACACGGAGCGGCAAGATCATGCGCCGGCTTCTGAGGGACGTCGCGGAAGGAAGGGCTCTTGGCGACACGACCACTCTCGCCGATCCCGCGGTCGTCGCTTCCTTGAAGGAGCGGTACGAACACCTCGAGGGGTAGGAAAGACCAAGCGGGCCATGGGGCCAAGCTCGTTCCCGGAGCAGTTCGGGGGCTGGCTACTTGGGCCGGACTTCGCGGATCCCCAGATCCTTGATCAAGGCGCGGTACGCCTCGATGTCGTGCTTTCTCATATAGCCTTCGAGGCGGCGGCGCTTGCCGACCAGCTTGAGGAGCCCGGTTCGGGAGTGGAAGTCCTTCTTGTTCCGCTTGAGGTGCTCCGTGATCTGCGCAATCCGGGCTTGCATCACGGCGATCTGAACCGCAGGCGAACCCGTGTCGCCCGCCTTGGTGGCGTACTTCGCGATAACTTCCTTCTTGACAGTCTGATCGAGCGGCATGAATCACACCTACGCCCATGTGCTTGGCGCGGACTTGGGATAGTACCCGCTATCATCGGGAGCCTGGGCCCGGTCGCCTGGGAGCCCAGCGCATAATGGGTTGCTGATGCGGGTCGCGCTGGTGGGGAGCGGGAGCTGGGGGTTGGCCCTGGCCTTGCTCATGGAGGCTAGGGGCTATGAGACCTTGGTGTTCGGAAGGGAGTCCGAAGAGTTCAGCTCTCTCCAACAAACCCGGCGGAGCGCCCGATACCTCCCTGGTTTCGAGATCCCCGCCTCAATCCGGTTCGAAAGCCTGGAAGGTGCGAGGATCCAGTGTGAACTTGGCATCCTCGCAGTGCCGAGCCAAGCCGTCCAGGAGACCGCGACCGCGCTCGCGAGCTGCCCTCACGTCTTGATCGCGAGCAAGGGGATAGATCGAAACTCGGGCCGTCTGCTTTCCGGATTGGTCCACGACGCTTGTCCGGAAAGCACGGTCTCGGTTCTCGGCGGGCCCAACCTTGCCCTCGAGGTTGCGAAGGGCCTCCCGGCCGTAACCGTCGTCGCTTCCCGCGACCCGGCCGCGGCCGAGATGGCGAGGGCGTCCCTCATGGGGCCGATGTTCCGGGTGTACTTGAGCGACGACGTGGTGGGCGTTCAGGTGGCAGGAGCCCTCAAGAACGTCGTCGCGATTGCGGCGGGCATGTCGGACGGACTGGGTCTAGGGGACAATTCCAAGTCGGCCGTAGTGGCCAGGGGGTTGAACGAGATGGCGAGGGTCGGGGTCGCAATGGGAGCCAGGATCGAAACGTTCTTCGGTGCTGCCGGGGTGGGGGACCTGTTCGCGACCTCGGCATCGAGCCTCTCCCGAAACTATCGCGTCGGGTTCGGATTGGGCCAGGGTCGGTGCCTTGCGGAGATCGTCCACGACCTGGGCCAAGTGGCCGAGGGGGTCGAGTCGGCGAGGAGCGCCGTCCGGCTCGCGGAAACCCACGCTGTGCCGGTGCCCATCATGAAGGTCGTGCAGTCCGTTGTGGACGACGGCCTCGATCCGCGTGCCGCAGTCGCCGACCTCATGTCACGGGAGGCAAAACCCGAGTGGCCGGGTCTACAACTGGCCTAACCCCCGTCGTGGTGGGGCTCGGGTCGAACCTCGAATCTCCGGCAGAACAGGTCACGGAAGGCATCCGCAGGCTATCGGTGCTCCTGCACGGTGCGAGGCCGAGCGGGCTCTATGCGTCGGCCCCGATGTACGTCGAATCTCAGCCCGAGTTTGTCAACGCGGTCTGTACGGGCCTCACCGACCTCGGACCCTTCGCACTCCATCGGCAGCTAAAGCGGATCGAAGAAGAAGCGGGAAGGATAACGACGGCCCCCAATGGGCCCAGGGTGCTGGACTTGGATCTGATCGCGTACGGATGCCTGGAGCTCCGCTCGCCGGGACTTCACCTTCCTCATCCTAGGGCATGGGAGCGGCGTTTCGTTCTGGAGCCTTGGCTGGAGGTCGCAGAGGCCGGTGATATCTCGCGTCTACGCACCGCGTTGACGGGCGATCCCATTGGCGCACAATCGGTGATAAGGGTGAGGGATGCCATCCTTTAGGTTTGAGGCGACCGACGCTGGCGGCAAACCGGTTCACGGATTCCTTGATGCGGCGACCGCCGAGGAAGCAGTACGCGGTCTCGCATCGCGGGGCCTGCGGTTACGAAGCGTCGTGCCCGCTACCGCGGCCAGCGGCACGGCAGGCCCTTCCGCTCCTGTTCCCGGCCACACGGCCCCACCGAGCGCAGCGCAGGCTCCCTGGGCACCTTCCATTCCTGCCCCCTCTACCTTGCCGCGATCGGTCTCAGCGTCGAGCTTCCAGGCCCGTGGGCATCGCGCCCGCAAGTTTTGGAGTCTGGAGTGGTTAGGCTGGGGTCGTGTAGGGCACTCCGACCTTCAGTTCTTCTTCGTTCAGGCGGGGAGGATGTTGCGGGCTGGGATGAATCCCTCCCGAATCTTTACCGACACCGTCTCGCAGCACCCCTCGGCAAGGCTCCGGGAATCAGCAGACGCGATGGGCCGTGCCGCGGGTATGGGCCGACCGCTTTCCGAAGCGATGGCGCAGTTTCCCGAAGTGTTCGGGCCAGAGGCGGTCGCCGGGGTCCGTTGCGGCGAGTTGGGCGGATACTTGCCCGAGGCTTTCGACATGCTTTCCCGCCAGGAGGAGGAGGCGCGCAAGCTGGCGACGCAGCTGCGCTGGCCCAGGTGGGAGGTTCTCGTCGTCGCCTTCGGCGCCCTCCTCACTTTGGCGTGGACCGCTGCCACCAAGAAGTTCATTGACCGGGCCCTGAACGATGCGTCGGCGAGTGCTGCCGACAACCTGAACTTCCTGTTCTCCCAGGCTTTCGCCGCGCTTTCCGGCCCGATCGGGATCGCACTGGTTGTCCTCGTGTTTGGATACAACACAGCCGCACTCTGGGCGAAGAGCCACCGCCGGCGATATCTGAGGCACTCCCTAATCTTGCGGTTGCCGGTCGCGAGCCGGCTGGCTGCGAGCGAGTCGCTTGCAGCATTTTCAGACCACCTCGCAAGGCTGAGCGCAGCCGGGGTCTCCCCGTCGCGGGCGTGGGAGGAGGCGAGTCGGACTTGTCCCAACCTCGCCTACGCCGAGGCGATCGGGGCGGTGGGTTCGGCTCGAGAGGGCGCGACCCTCGCTTCACTCACAGACCAATCCAGCCTCGTTCCCCACGAGATCCGTCAGCTCGCAACGACCGGGGAAGCGACGGGCACGATCCCGGACGCCATGGGCCAGGCGGCAAGGTACACCGCCGAAGACGCCGTCACGTCTCGCCGAATCCTCGCCTCCAGTTGGTACATTGCCGCGATCGCAGTGAGCGGGGTCCTCATCCTCGTCGCCCTCGCACTCTTCTACCGCACCTGGTACACGCAAATGCTTGAGTCCACACTCGGGGACGTCTTTGGTGGTGGAGTCGAATAAGATAGGGGGAGCAGCGTGCCTCTCTACTCTTACTCCGCACAAACTCCGACCGGGTCTTACGAGAAGGGCGTGCTCGAGTCCGTCTCGCTCGATACCGCCGCAAGCACCCTCACCTCGCGTGGGTTACTCATCGAGGAATTGGAAGAAGCACCGCCTCAGCCCACTCCCGAAGGCCCTTCCAGTGCGAATGTCGCCTACGAGCCCTTGCCTACCCGACCTCGGTTCACGACAGACTTTTGGGGCCGGTTGGTGGACGTGGTTCCCCTGCGCGACCTCCAGTTCTTCTTCCGGCAGTTCGGCGTGATGCTCGATGCGGGCATCAACCCGTCCGACGTCTTCAGCTCGCTTTCCAAGGGCTCCAAGGACGGCAAGCTCAGAGCGATTCTCCAAGAGGGCCACGAGAGCACGACCGCGGGCCAGCCGCCCAGTACGGTCTTCCTGCGATATCCCGAGGTCTTCAACCCCCTCATGCAGGCCATGGTGCGGGTCGGGGAGGACTCGGGGACGCTACCGGAGCAGTGCCGCAACCTTAGCGAGTACATTGAGCGCGACATCCACCTCCGAAACACGATCAGGCGCGAGACCGCAGGCCCCAAGCTCACCGTGTTCGCCTCGATCGGCATCATTCTGCTCACGAACTTGGTGGTCACCTCGATCAGCTCGAGTGCTCAGACCCTGCCGGTGCCGATCGGCCTCTGGCTGTTCACTCTCGCCGTGGCGGCGGTGGCGTTCTTTTATGTCCGGCTCGTCCTGCCCAAGCCGGAGGCGCGACTGGGTTTCGACCGGTTTGTCCTCCGGCTGCCTGGCATCGGAAAGATGGTGCACGGATTTGCCATGGCAAAGTTTGGCCGAGCCTTCGGTGCGATGTACAAGGCAGGGGTGCCGGTCTCCCGCGCGGTCGAGATCGCGGCCGACGCTTGCGGGAACTCTGCGGTTCGCGAGGCCGTGCGCCCGGTCTCCCGAGCACTGGAGGGTGGAACAGGGCTCACCGAGGCCCTCGCCTCGACGGGCGCGTTCAGCCCGCTCGTGCTAGACATGACCCGAACCGGGGAGGAGACCGGGGAGACCGATCTCATGCTCACGAAGGTCGCCGACTTCTATGAGGAAGAAGGGGCCTTGAACGCGCAGATCGCGGCCAAGGTCATCGGGGTCGCGTGCCTCCTGGCAGTCGCCGCCTACGTGCTCTTCGTCGTGGTCTCGTTCTATACGGGCTACTTCTCTCGTCTCTTTGCTTAGTGGACGATCCCTATACCGTCCTCGGGCTGGAGAAGGGGGCGACGAAGGCAGAGGTTCGATCTGCCTTTCGCAAGCTCGCGCGCGAGTGCCATCCTGACGTCTCCGACGCCCCCGACGCCCGTGCCCGGTTCGAAGCGGCGCGAGCCGCCTATGAGAACGTGATCGGCGAGGCTCCGGACGTTGCCCTTGAGTTCCGAGCCGGGCGCAAGAGCAGGGAGGAGCGCGAGGCCGAGGAAGCGGAGCGGCTTCGCGTCAAGGCCGAACAGATGATGCGCGAGCACCGAGCCAACCAGGCCCGGACCGAGACCCAGGAAGAGGTGCAGTTGCGAGCGACCGCGGCCTCGGGGAACACGTCCGCTGCGGAAAGTTCCGCGCGACGGATCTTGCTCACCCAGCCCATGAGCGCCGCCGCGAACGGCGTGTTGGGCGACATCGCGATGATGAAGGGACGGCGCTCGGAGGCGCTCCACCATTTCTCCATCGCGGCGCAGGCCTCGCCCGAGGACTCGCGGTACCAAAGGGCGGTCGAACTGCTGCTCGCCGCAGGGACGGTCGAGCTTCGGGAGCCCATCCGGACTGAAGCGGAACCAGGGCCGAGCGGCTG